>OLRS01000066.1_pt1 | contig 107890 bp, 90 predicted proteins | sample 1673171 | NCBI WGS metagenome assembly OLRS01 (sample SAMEA3136762, study PRJEB25190) | human gut metagenome | biome: human gut; feature: human-associated habitat; material: faeces | place: Austria | collected 2013
GATACAGAGATGACATCCGCTATCAAGACATGTAATGACAATAAAGTATATCTGGCACAGTTCTTCCGTGTTATCAGCCAGGAGAACAGCAAGGATATCTATGATTTAGCAACTGCATCACCGTACTACATCGGTGCTGTTCATGAGAACGAGCCGGAGAACGGCGAGAAATTAGTTCAGATTCTTCTGGACAAGGGCGACAGAAACATCGGTCTGATCGGCTGGGAGCAGGGTGATGCTACCTGGTTAGGCAGATGGGAAGGCTACAAAGCTGGCGTTGAGAACTGGAACAAAGAGCATCCGGATGATCAGGCGAAGCTTTCTGAGCCGCAGTACGCAGGTACTTCTTCTGAGGGTGGTTCCAAGGCAGCAGAGGCTCTGATGTCCGCAGATCCGACTCTGGATGCACTGATTCCGGCAGGCGGCGGCGGTGACCCGCTTCAGGGCGCTATCGCAGCAGTTGAGCGTGCAGGTAAAGTTCAGGATATCGACATTGTTTCCACCGACTTCCTTCCGGACCTTGGCGAGAGACTTGAGAATGGTTCCATGGCTGGTGAGTCCGGCGGACATTACTGCGACCCGCTTATCGCGTTCATGATGGTTTACAACGCAATCAAGGGTAACTACACAGATTTCGCAGGCAAGTTTGAGGACGTTCCGTTCCCGTACCTGTATGTATCCTCTGCAGATGACTACAAGGCATACGAGCAGTACTTCGTAGACCAGCTTCCGTACACAGACGAAGAGCTTGTAGCTATGTCTGAGCTGGATCTGGCAGGACTGAAGGAAGCAGCTGCTAAGGTATCTATCGAGGATGCAGCAGCACGTGCAGGCAAATAAATTCTAAGGGCTTAGAGTTTGTAGGAGCCGGTGTCGCGCGGCGATACCGGCTCCTATTATCAAAAAAATGAGGTAAAGAGTATGGGTTCTAAAAAGCTGTCGGGAAGTACAAAGGGTTATCTGATTCTGTTGGGTCTGGTCGTACTTTCCTGGGGTATCTTTAAAGTACTGTCACCGCATAACTTCGGTTCCGCAGCCAACATGCTGAACTATTTCCAGGCCAGCCTGATTGCGACCGTGGGCGCGGTGGGATTCTATTTTGTAATGGTAATGGGTATGTTCGACTTCTCCATCGGAGCGAACATCATGCTTTCCGCTATCGTGGGATGCGTATTTGCAACAAAGTTTAATCTGGGTTATGTGGGCCTGATTGCAGGCTGCATTATCTGCGGCGCTATTGTAGGCGTGCTGAACGGTATCTTCTATGTAAAGCTCCGTATCCCGTCCATGATTGTTACCACCGGTCTGGCTCTGATTTACGAGTCCATCGCCAACTATATCGCAGGCGGCGTGGAGCAGACCCTTCCGGCAAACCTTCGAATGTTCGGACAGATGCCGGGCGACATCATCCTGGCAGTTCTGGCCTGTGTGGTAGCTTACATCTTCCTGAACTACACAAAAATCGGAACATATACATACGCCATCGGAAGCAACGAGTTCGTTGCCAAGAACATGGGTATCGATGTAAATAAATACAAAGTCCTGGCATTCATCCTGAGCGGTGCGTTCCTGGGCGTCATGGCAATCCTGACCATCAGCTATGGCTCTTCCATGGTGGCCGTTACCGGTATGGCTTCCATGAGCCGTAACTTCGTACCGACCATGGGCTGCTTCTTCGGTCTGGCGTTTAAGAAATACGGTATGCCGCTGCAGGCCATTGTCATCGGTGAGTTTGTCATCAATATTATTTTCTTCGGTTTTATCGCTCTGGGCGCACCGACTGCTATCCAGGACGTTATCACCGGTCTGGCACTGCTGATTATCATCACCCTGACTACCAAGGTAACCAAGGGCGAAATCGTGAAGTAATCCAAGGAGGAGAATGCAATGAGTGAAGTAAGATTACAGGTTAAAAATCTTTGCAAGTCCTTCGGTATTACGAAGGCGGTACAGAATGTATCATTTAATGTAAATAAAGGCGAGGTTCACGCGCTGATTGGTGAGAACGGATCCGGTAAATCCACACTGACCAACATGCTGACCGGCATCTACAGCATCGACAGCGGTACCTTCGTACTGGATGGAAAAGAAATTCATCCGAAGAACCAGGTGGAAGCCAATGAAGAGGGCGTATCCATCATCGTACAGGAGCTGGGAACTCTGTCCGGCCTGACCGTAGCGGAAAATATTTTCCTGGGCCATGAGGACCGTTTCGTACACTTCGGAATCAAGAATACAAATGCCATGAACAAAGAGGCCACCGAACTTCTTCATAAATACGGTTTCGACAGAATTAAGGCCTCTGATATCATTGATAATTACAATTTCGAGGACAGAAAGCTGGTTGAGATTGTAAAGGCAACCTATTTTGATCCCAAGATCGTAGTCATCGACGAAACCACCACAGCTCTTTCCCAGGAAGGACGTGAGGAGCTGTATAAGCACATGAACCGTATCCGTGAGAGTGGTAATACTGTCATCTTCATCTCCCATGACCTTCCGGAGATTCTGGATAAATCCGATACCATCACCATCCTGCGCGACGGCGTCTACATCGACACCGTAAAGAGTGCGGATGTAAATGAGGACGACCTGAAGCGTCTGATGGTAGGCCGTGAGGTAACCGGAGATTACTACCGTGCGGACTACGGCGAGAAGGTATCCGACGAAGTAGTTCTTTCTGTGAAGAATGTAACAGTTCCGGGCCTGATTGAGGATATCAGCTTCGACCTGCATAAGGGCGAAATCCTGGGCTTCGGCGGACTGTCCGAGTCCGGTATGCATGAGATTGGAAAAGCCATTTTCGGCGCTTCCTATGACAGAACGGGTAAGGTAGTTCTGGCGGACGGAACCGAGATCAACGATATCCCGACTGCAATTAAACACAGTATCGCGTATACTTCCAAGGATCGTGACAATGAGTCCGTAGTCCTGAATCAGAGCATTGGCGACAACATCTGTCTGCCCTCGCTGGATGAACTGGCTGGTAAAACCCACATGCTCAGCGATAAGAAACTGAAGGAGTTCTCCAACAAGTTCGCGAAGCAGATGTCCGTCAAGATGGTCAATGTGGACCAGTTTGTATCCGATCTGTCCGGCGGTAATAAGCAGAAGGTTGTACTGGCCAGATGGATTGGAAAGGATTCCGACATCGTCGTGCTGGACAGCCCCACACGAGGCATTGATATTAAGGTAAAACAGGATATCTATCAGCTGATGAATCAGATGAGAAAGAACGGAAAATCCATTATTATGATTTCCGAGGAGCTGATGGAGCTGATTGGTATGTGTGACCGTATCGTAATTATGAAAGACGGCAAGATCAGCGGCGAACTGGAGAGAAGCAAGCAGCTGGATGAGAACAGCCTGATTACGATGATGGTATAAGGAGGCAGTTATGGAGAATCAAGTAAAGACAAACACAGAACAGAAAGAGCAGCAGCTCAAAAAATTATCCAAAATGTCGATGATCCGCGCCCTTCTGCCGATTGCAGGACTGGTTGTAGTATTCCTGGTATTCAACGTTCTGACCAACTTCAGAATGATGAACAATATGTCCCTTGTACTTTCACAGGTATATGTTACAATGATTGCGGCAACAGGCGTATTTTTCATCATGACCATGGGCGGCCTGGATTTTTCGCAGGGTTCTATCCTGGGTATCGCATCCATCGTAGTATGTATGCTTTCCAAAATCAGCATTCCGCTGGCTATCGTAGGCGGTATCGCTGCAGGCGCGGCTATCGGAGCCATCAACGGATACTTCTATGTATGCCGTAAAATTAAATCATTCATCGTAACGATTTGTACCATGTTCCTGTTCAGAGGCTTTATCAAGTATCTGACCACCAATGCGCCGGTCACAGGCTCAGCGCTGCTCATCAATTATGACAGCACAGCACTGAAGGTTATCTGCACCGTAGTGGTTCTGGTTATCGGCTTTGTACTGTTCCGTTTCACCAAATTCGGAACCTATCTGAAAGCCATCGGAGCAGGTGAGAAGGCGGCTATGTTCTCCGGTATCCGTACCGACAGAATGAAGTTCCTCATTTATGTACTGGCAGGCGCCATCACAGGTTTTGCGGCATTCATTAACGTTATTAAGGTAGGTTCTGTAACGTCTTCCGGCGGAAATCAGCTGGAGACACAGATTCTGATTGCGCTGGTACTGGGCGGCATGCCGATCTCCGGCGGCGCGAAGGTAAGATTTGAGAATATTATTGTAGGTTCTCTGCTTTACATCGTGCTGAACAGCGGACTGACCATGATGGGCTTCTCCACGCAGATGATGCAGCTGATTCAGGGTGTTGTATTCCTGGTATTCGTGGCTGTATTCGCGGACCGTCAGTCTCTGCAGGTTATCAAATAAATCATTACGACGGAAATACGAGACAAAAGGCGGGGGACAGATATGTCAAAAAAAGGAAACGCGCACAGCCAGGATCTGCTGAAATATCAGAAATTATATAACTGGTGCAGAACACTGATTACCAGCGGAGTCATCAAAAATAAGGATAAATTCCCATCGGAAAATATCCTGCAGAAAAAGTTCGGTTATTCCAGACAGACTGTGCGGACGGCGCTGAATCAGCTTGAGGAGGACGGTCTGATCGTCCGCGTCAAGGGAAGCGGAACCTATGTATCTTATGAAAATAAAAATGAGGATAAGGGAAAGCCGCGGGTTGGACTGATTCTGAGCTATTTTTCCGATTATCTGTTCCCGAGAGTATACGACGGAATTGAATCCGTCATGACGGAAAAGGGTTATGAAATTGATGTGGCGGTGACGAAAAACCGTTTGAATGATGAGGCTATGTATCTGGAAGGGCTGCTCTCCAGCAATCTTTCCGGGCTCATCATAGAGGGAACGCGTTCCAGCTTCCCCAACCCGAATATCCGTCTCTACAATGAGATTCGAAAGAGAAACATACCGACTCTGTTCATCCATAATCATTATCCGAACCAGAAGTTTGACAGTGTGGAAATGTCGGATGCCCGGGCGGGCTACGAGGCAGCGAAAATTCTGATTCAGAACGGCCACCGGAGAATCGGAGGCATTTTCAAATACGATGATATGCAGGGGATGGAACGCTATAAGGGTTTCATTGAGTGCCTGTCGGATTATGGCGTAAAGTTTGACGACGATTGGATTCGCTGGTATTCCACCAAGGATATGGAGGAGAAGCTGAGCAAGAAGGGGCTGATGCGGATGTACCGCAGAACCAAGGACTGCACGGCAATGATTCTCTATAACGACGAGGTGGCCGAGCACTATATGGAATTCCTGGAGGACAGAGGTCTGAAGGTGCCGGATGATATGTCACTGATTTCTTTCGATGACGCGGAGCTGGCCCAGAGCGGGGATGTGAAGGTGTTATCGGTCGTCCATCCCAAATACAATCTGGGACGTGTCACAGCACGGAATCTGCTCCGCATGATGGAGGATCCGGACTGGCAGAAAAAAAACTATTCTCACCGTTTCCCGGTTACGTTTAACGACGGAAATTCGGTCAGGGATATACGCGGCCAGGAATAAACCCTGACGCGCGGGAACATGAAAGTTGGTAAATATTTCAGGAGGTAAAGAGAAATGAAAAAACTTTATTTTGTAGTAGGTTCTCAGGATCTGTATGGTGAAGAGTGCCTGAAGCAGGTAGCGGCAGACGCCCGTGAGATGGCAGAGTTCCTGAATGAGAAGCTGGAAGGAATCGCGGCAGTGGAAGTACTTCCCACCGTAGAGACTTCTGAGATTTGTATAGAGGATATGCGTAAAGCGTCCTGTGACGATGACTGCATCGGCGTCATTACCTGGATGCACACCTTCTCCCCGGCCAAGATGTGGATCAAGGGACTGCAGGAGCTTAGAAAGCCCATGCTTCACCTGCACACACAGGCCAATGAGAAGCTTCCGTATGACGATATCGATATGGACTTCATGAACCTGAACCAGGCAGCACACGGCGACCGTGAGTTTGGCTTCATCGTAGCAAGAATGGGTATTCCCCATGAGGTGGTTGCAGGATACTATAAGCATGACGACGTAGTAGCGAAGATCAAGAGATTCGCGCAGGTAGCAAAGGCTATCAACTACTCCAAGTCCCTGAAGGTAGCTTCCTTCGGAAATAACATGAGACATGTGGCAGTTACCGACGGCGATCGTGTAGAGAGCCAGATCAAATATGGCTGGGAGTGCAACTACTATGCGCTGGGCGATGTGGTAGACATCATCAATGAGGTAACAGAAGAAGAAATCGACGCGAAGATGAAGGAGTATACGGATAAGTATACCATGAAGACAGACCGCATTGATTCTGTTCGCGAGCAGGCAAAATACGAGGTTGGCTTCGAGAAGTTCCTGAAAGAGAACGGCATCGGCGCATTTGCGGATACCTTCCAGGATCTGCACGGCCTGAAGCAGCTTCCGGGTATCGCGGCACAGAACCTGATGGGCAAGGGCGTTGGCTTCGGACCGGAGGGAGATTATAAGATTGCAGCTTTGTCCGCAGTTCTGATGCAGATGGCAGAGGGACGCGAGGGAGCAACCGGTTTCATCGAGGACTACACCTATGACCTGACCGAGGGTCAGGAGCTGGAGCTGGCTTCCCATATGCTGGAGGTTCCGGTAGCCTTTGCTGCTACAAAGCCGGAGATCGACGTGCTTCCGCTTGGTATCGGCGGAAAAGAGGATCCCGCAAGACTGATCTTTGACGGTGTAACCGGAGACGGAATCCAGGTAACCATGGTAGACATGGGCGACCGCTTCCGCATCATCTGCGCGGACATCGAGCTTGTAAAACAGCCGAAGCCCATGCCGAAGCTGCCGGTAGCCAGAATTATGTACCGTCATAAACCGAACTTCGCCATCGGTACCGCAGCATGGTGCTACGCAGGCGGCGCTCACCACTCCGTAGTATCCACCGCGCTGACCAGAGACGACATTGCCATGTTCGCCCGCCTGACCGGCACCGAGCTTGTCACCATTGGTGAAGACACCACAGAAGCAGATCTTCAGAAATTTTTCATGAAATAAATAACAGGCAATACGATTAGAACCCATATTGCAGGAAACGCCGCCGGATCCGGGAGGATTCGGCGGCGTTTCTGATTTGCGCTCTATCCTTGTAAAGTACCGCCCGGATGTGCTATAATAGGAACATTAGAAAGCAGACAAAATAAAAAAGTATAGAGGAAAATGAGATGAAAAGAAAGGTTCATTTAAAAGGCCGCCTGAAACGGTACGTGCAGTGGCCGATTCTGATGAGCATTCTGCTTCTGGTGATGAATCTCTGTATGTATCCCATATCGGTGAAAGCCGGTGTGGCCATGAGCGTATTTGTGCTGGTGTATATCGTGATTGTGACGGTGCTGTATGTGCAGAACCGGGCGCAGATCTACGGGGAGCTGGTGTCCTTCGCGACCCAGTACGGGCAGATACAGAGAAAGCTCTTGAAGGAGCTGGCGATTCCCTACGCATTGTTGGATGAGGACGGAAAAGTGCTGTGGGCCAACAGCGCGTTTTTCGCGGCCAGTGAGAAGGGAAAAAAGAATCTGCGGAAATCCATCACCTACTTCTTTCCGGAGTTTACCGTAGATTTGCTTCCGGAGGATGATTTCGAGGATACCCGGACCGTGCGGTTTTCTGCGGAGGAACGGGATTACCGTGCGGACGTGCGCAGAGTGTATCTCGATCACATCATGGAGGACAATACCTTCGTGGATGTGGAGGAGGATGACAGCTACCTGATCGCGGTGTATCTCTTTGATGAGACCGAGATGAACAAGTACATCCGTATGATCAAGGAGCAGCGGCTGGTGGCCGGATTGATTTACCTGGACAATTACGATGAGGCGCTGGACACTGTAGAGGAAGTCCGCCGGTCTCTTCTGGTGGCGCTGGTAGATCGAAAGATCAACAAGTATATCTCATCCTTCGGCGGTATCGTAAAGAATATTGAGAAGGATAAGTACTTTGTAGCCATTCAGGAGAAGGATCTGCCTGTCATGCGGGAAAATAAGTTTGAGCTTCTTCAGGATGTGAAGACGGTCAATATCGGAAATGAAATGGCTGTCACCTTAAGTATGGGCTTCGGCTGTGCCGGCAAGACCTTTGCGGAGAATTACGAGTTTGCGCGGATTGCTATTGATTTGGCGCTGGCCCGCGGCGGCGATCAGGTTGTTATCCGGGAGGGCGAGAAGATCTCCTATTTCGGCGGCAAGACCCAGCAGGTGGAGAAGACCACCCGTGTGAAGGCCCGTGTGAAAGCCCACGCGCTGCGTGAGTTCATTGAGAGCCGCGATAAGGTCATGGTTATGGGACACCGCCAGACCGACGCAGATTCCTTCGGCGCGGCCATCGGTATCTACCGGGCGGCCAAGGTGCTGGGAAAACGGGCTTATGTAGTGCTGAATGAGGTGACCACCTCCGTCCGTCCCATGAAATCCTGCTTCGAGGATAACCCGGTCTACGAGCCGGATATGTTCTTAAGCAGCGAGCAGGCCATCGAAATGATTGACCGGAATACGGTTCTCGTAGTAGTCGATACGAACCGGCCCAGCTATACCGAGTGTCCGGAGCTTCTGACCCGGACGCCCACCATCGTAGTGCTGGATCATCATCGTCAGACCAACGAGCAGATTGAAAATGCGGTGCTTTCCTATATCGAGCCCTACGCGTCTTCTGCTTGTGAAATGGTAGCGGAGATCCTGCAGTATTTTGACGAAGGATTGAAAATCAAGGCGGTGGAGGCGGACTGTCTCTACGGCGGTATCATCATCGACACAAATAATTTCACCAGCAAGACAGGCGTGCGGACCTTCGAGGCTGCGGCGTTTCTGCGTCGGTGCGGAGCGGATGTGACCCGTGTCCGCAAGATGTTCCGGAACGACATGACCGAATACAAGGCCAGAGCCGAGGCGGTGCGCCATGCGGAACTGTACCACGGCTTTGCTATCGCCATCTGTCCCAATGAGAATCTGGAAAGTCCCACCATCGTGGGCGCCCAGGCAGCCAATGAGCTGCTGGACATCAATGGCGTCAAAGCGTCCGTTGTACTGACGGACTATCAGCATAAGACTTATGTGAGCGCCCGTTCTATCGACGAGGTGAATGTGCAGCTTCTGGCAGAGCGGATGGGCGGCGGCGGCCACCTGAATATGGCCGGTGCCCAGCTGGACTGTGGCGTGGAGGAAGCGCTGGAGATTGTGAAGCACACCATTGACAAGCTGCATGAGGAAGGAGAATTTTAAAATGAAAGTAATTTTGATTGAAGATGTAAAGTCCCTGGGTAAGAAGGGACAGTTAGTAGATGTAAACGACGGCTACGCAAGAAACTTCATTCTGGCAAAGAAGCTGGGACTGGAGGCGACTCCGAAGAATTTAAATGACCTGAAGCTTAAGAAAGCCAATGACGAGAAGGTGGCGAAAGAGATTTACGAGGAGGCTAAGGCTTTCGGTGAGCGCCTGAAGGAGATGGAGGTCAACGTAACGATTAAGACCGGCGAGGGCGGCAAGATCTTCGGTTCCGTATCCTCCAAGGAGATCGCGGAAGCGGCAAAGGCGCAGCTTGGCATCGAACTGGATAAGAAGAAAATGGTTCTTCCGAGCCCGATCAAGGTGCTGGGGACTACCATGGTTCCGATTAAGCTGCACCCGAAGGTAACCTCTGAACTGAAAGTGAATGTAAGAGAAGCATAAGATGGAAGAAGCAATCATCAAACGAGTGATGCCCCACAGTATCGAGGCGGAGCAGTCGGTCATCGGTTCCATGCTTATGGATCGGGAGGCCGTGCTGGTGGCGTCAGAGATACTGGCCGGCGAGGATTTCTACCAGCGGCAGTATGGCGTAGTCTTTGACGCTATGGTGGATCTGTTCAGCCGGGACGAGCCGGTGGATCTGGTGACCCTGCAGAACGAGCTGCGGGCCCGGGATGTGCCGGAGGAGGTCAGCAGCATGGAATTCGTCCGGGAAATTCTGGAGCGGGTTCCCACTTCGGCTAATGTAAAATATTACGCCAATATCGTGGCAGAGAAATCCACCCTGCGCAAACTGATCCGTCTGAACGATGAGATCAACAACCTGTGCTACGCCGGTACCGAGCCTCTGGAAAATGTGCTCGATCAGACCGAGAAAAAGGTCTTTGACCTGGTACAGCGACGGAACGCGGGCGATTTCGTGCCCATTAAGCAGGTAGTGCTGAATGCCATTGAGAAGATCGAGATCGCGTCCCGCACCAAGGGAAATGTGACCGGTATCGCCACCGGATTTAAGGATCTGGACTACCAGACATCCGGTTTCCAACCCTCGGACCTGATTCTGATCGCGGCCCGTCCGTCTATGGGAAAGACGGCGTTTGTTCTGAATATCGCCCAGTATATGGCCTTCCGAAGCGGCGAGACTGTCGCTATCTTCAGCCTGGAGATGTCCAAGGAGCAGCTGGTAAACCGACTTCTTTCCATGGAGTCCGGTGTAGACGCCCAGAAGCTCCGAAACGGTAATCTGTCCGATACAGACTGGGAACGCCTGGTAGAAGGCGCCGAGGGCGTAGCCCGTTCCAATCTGATTATCGACGACACGCCTGGTATCACCCTGGCAGAGCTTCGTAGCAAGTGCCGCAAGTACAAGCTGGAGAATAAGCTGGGAATTATCATGATCGACTACCTGCAGCTCATGTCCGGCGGAGGACGCTCCTCTGATTCCAGACAGCAGGAGATTTCGGATATTTCCCGAGGACTAAAGAGCCTGGCCCGTGAGCTGAACGTGCCGGTGGTGGCTCTGTCTCAGCTTAGCCGAGCCGTGGAACAGCGTCCCGATCATCGGCCCATGCTTTCCGACCTGCGTGAGTCGGGAGCCATCGAGCAGGACGCCGATATGGTTATGTTCCTGTACCGTGATTCCTACTATAATAAGGACACGGAAATGAAGAACCTGGCTGAGGTCATCGTGGCCAAGCAGAGAAACGGTCCCATCGGCACCATTAACCTGCTGTGGATGCCCGAGTACACTACGTTTAAGAACTTCAAGCCGGGCCCGCCCATGTAGGAGCGTAAGTTCGGAGATTCTGTACCGGCTTAAAATATAGGAAAAATAGACTGCGATTCCGTACAGAGCGAACGCATATTTACAGAAAAACAAAAATATTTTTGAGATATAATTTATAACAAAAATATTTTCAAATTAGACGATGAATTCACGGAAGATACAGAAAAAGTAACTTGAACCCCCTGCGTCCTCTATGATAAGATATAGAAAATCGCGTAGGAAGTAAAACAGTGGAATGTCAACGGAGACAGCCGGATACAGGCTGTCTCCGTTTTTTATGTAACGAAAAATTCCTGTTATATAAAAAGGCCTTCCGAGCAGGAGTCTTTCCTGTATGTGGAACTTCGGAAAATTAGCGCGCGTGAGGAGGAAGAGTCTATGATTGAAATGATTACCAATGTAAATAGTGCAGTCAATAATGTGGTATGGGGCTGGCCCGCACTGATTCTGCTGGGCTTTACGGGAGTGCTGATGACCAGTATGACTGGATTTTTCCAGCTGTCCCATCTGGGGCTCTGGCTGAAGAATACGATCGGATCCATTTTCAGCGACCGGAATATCACAAGGCACACGGAGGATCGCAGCATCTCCCAGTTCCAGTCCCTGTGTACAGCACTGGCGGCTACGGTCGGTACCGGCAATATCGTCGGTGTGGCGGGAGCCATCGCGGTCGGCGGACCGGGCGCGGTATTTTGGATGTGGCTCATCGCGTTCTTTGGCATGATGACCAACTACTCCGAGAATGTCCTGGGTATCCTGTACCGGCGGAAAAACAGCAAGGATGAATGGGCCGGCGGCGCCATGTATTATCTGAAGGACGGCCTGGGAGAAAGGAAGGGCTGTAAGAAACTGGGTGCAGGCCTGGCGGTTCTGTTCTCCTGCTTTTGCCTGCTGGCTTCTTTCGGTATCGGTAACATGAGCCAGGTCAACTCCATGGTCAGCAATGTGTATACAGCCTTCGGTATCCCAAAGCTGGCCACCGGCATCTTCCTTTTCGTGGCAGTATCCCTGGTAGTAATCGGTGGCCTGAAGCGAATCGCGGCAATTACCGAGAAAGTGGTTCCCTTCATGGTGCTACTGTATCTGCTGGGTACGCTGGTGATCATCGGTATGAACATTTCCACGATTCCGGCGGTGTTTGTATCAATCCTTAAGGGCGCGTTTGCTATGAAATCCGTGGGCGGCGGCATCGTCGGCTCCGGTATCGCCCTGGCCATGAAAATGGGTATGAAGCGAGGCGTATTTTCCAACGAGGCAGGTCTTGGTTCTTCGGTTATGGTACATTCCAGCTCCAATGTAAAGGAACCGGTGCGCCAGGGTATGTGGGGCATCTTTGAGGTGTTCGCGGATACAATTATTGTATGTACGCTGACGGCGCTGACGATTCTTAGCTCCGGTGCGCTGGATCTGACCACAGGCCAGCTGACCGGCGAGGCCGCGGCCATCGAGTCCAGCGCTCTGGTGAGCTACGCCTTCGGCAATCATTTCGGTTTTCTGGGTTCCGCTTTTGTGGCCGTTGCGATTCTGCTGTTTGCCTACTCCACAGTGCTTGGCTGGAGCCATTACGGCGCGACCGCCTGCGAGTATCTGTTCGGTACCGGCGCGACGAAGATTTACCGGATGGTCTTTGCAGTTGTTGTTCTGGCGGGCTCTGTGATGAAGGCACAGCTGGCGTGGGATATTTCCGATACCTTTAACGGCCTGATGATGCTTCCGAACCTGATAGGCGTTATCACCCTGTCGCCGGTGGTTATGCGCTGTACGAAGAATTATGTGGCGCGAAATCTGCACGGCAAGGATGTGGAGCCTATGCTCTCCATGTTCCCGGAGATTCAGAAAATGCAGGAGGAGGCGTTAAAGGAGGAGCTGCGTGAGGACGCGGATGCTGCGGCGAAGGCCTATGGAGAAGCATCAGATTCTGTCGTAAAGGGCTAAATAAATTTCCAAAATATGGTTGAAATTTCTTTTGAACCTGTTATACTGTTGAATATGGAAAAATATTACATTTCCATAGAACGAAAACCGGCAAAGTGACAGGGGAGGAAGAGCCATGAGCGAGACACGCTATATGATTTCCGACGCTTCCAGGCTGGTGGACGTGGAAGCGCATGTGCTGCGATATTGGGAAGAGGAACTGGGGCTTCCCATCGGGCGCAATGAGATGGGCCACCGTTACTATACAGAGGAAGATATCCGGTTATTCCGGCATATTAAAGGACTGAAGGATGGCGGGGTGCAGCTGAAGGCGATTAAGCAGCTGCTTCCGGAGCTGGAAAAAGGGGACGTGAAGCTGGAGGGTCTGCTGGCCCGGGCCAGCGGGATTCCGGTATCCGCAGACGGCGATACGGCCAGAGAAGAGAGGATGCAGCAGTTTCAGTGCATTATGAGCCGTCTGATTGCGGAAGCGCTGGAGGATCACACCGAAAAGATGGGCTGTGAAATCAGCACCCAGGTCAGCGGCCAGGTGATTAAGGAGATGGATTATCTGCTCCGCATGAAGGAGGAGCGTGAGGACGAGCGCTTCCGCCGTCTGGATGAAACCATCCGTAATTCCCAGAAAAGCCGCAAGGAAAAGGCGGCTATTGCAAAAGAAGAAAAGCGAAAATGGAATTTTTTCGGACAGAAAAAGGGACAGGCCGTGTAGGTCTGTCCCCTTCGTTTCTGCTCTTTGTCAGATTACTCTGCGCTGATAGCACCGTGCGGGCACTCTGCCTCGCAAGTACCGCAATCCAGACATGCGTCTGCATCGATTACGTACTTTCCGTCTCCCTCGCTGATAGCCTCAGCCGGACAGACAGCTGCACATGCGCCACAATCCTGACAGTCGTCACCAATTACATAAGCCATGATGTAAATCCTCCTTTTATTATCCTGCAGGACGGAAACTCCGTTCACAGGTGATATATGTTGTTAGTATCGCCAAAAGGCGATAGCCTCGTACAGGTGTATTTTATAATAAATGTGTAGAATATACAAGTGAAAAATCTATAAACTTGGCATTGTATCGAAAATTACACAAAAAAATCCTTGCAAAATACTCGGAATTCGATTATAATAGTACCGCTATACATGAATAATACCGTCGCATGGCGGTAACGATACTGAGTATTATAAGGAGGAAATTCAAATGGCACAGGTAAATAAGGATATGCTGATTGCTGATGTACTGAAGACAGATGAGAACATGGCAGGGATCCTGATGCGCGAGGGTATGCACTGCGTAGGATGTCCGGCGCACCAGATGGAGTCTCTGGGCGAGGCTGCTATGGTTCACGGCATTGACCCGGATACACTGGTAGCAAGACTGAACGCATTTCTGGAAGCAAGCCAGGCGTAAGGGTCGGCAGATATATAAGAAATATGAGACACTGTAGCGGATGTTACAGTGTCTTTTCTTATGTAATAGGAAATTCCGATGGAATCCCCTATTACATAAAAAACATTATCGGATTCTATTTCCCGGGAATTTACTTTACAAATTTTTAAGAAAATCGGTCCTTCGTTTTTCTTGACGTGACAACCCGGCCTGACATATAATGAATCCAGATTCTGACCGACTGGTCGGTCGGAAATTCGATTAAGAGGAGGAAAACCATGAAAAATAAGAGCGTACTGGCGCTGGGTCTTGTGCTGACTATGAGTGTATCTATGGTAGGCTGCGGCAGCAGCAAGAAGACCGAAACAGAAAAGGTAAATGTGGAAGTACAGACGCCCCAGAGCGGGGAAGTTACTTTGGATACTGATTACATAGGAAGCGTCTCCCCGGAGCAGCAGGTCTATGTGGTGCCGCTGGTATCCGGAACCGTGACCCAGGTGAATTATTCCGTGGGTGATACGGTAAAGGAAGGCGATGTGCTGTTCAAGATCGATGACGAGGCGGCACAGCTTCAGATGGACAACGCTAAGGCGACCTACAGCCAGGCCCAGGCCGGCGTCAACGTGGCGACAGGTGGTTCCAGGCATCTGCAGAATTATCAGACCGAGCAGGGCATCGATACCATGGAGGATAACCTGGATAAGGTGCGGGACAGCATCAAGGATATGGAGAGCCAGATCAGTGAGTTGGGTGATAAGGAAACACAGCTCAGTCAGGCGGTGACCGGAGCCAAGGCCCAGGCAGACGCGGCAACCCAGGCACTTGCCCAGGAACAGGTAAAGCTGGATAACTTAAATGCGGAATTAAAAGCCATTCAGAATCCGGGAAAGGATGAAAATGATGTCGATATTCCGGTAGATACAGCAGCAGAGGCGGCCAAGAAAGTGGAGATTCAGGCTCAGGAGCTGGAAGTAGCCCGAGCAAAATTAGCAGCGACTACTGCAGATGGAAAGCTTTCAGACGCCCAGTCCGGCCTCTCTCAGGTCCAGTCCGGTAAATCCCAGCTGGAAAGCGCCCTGGAGAGCACCAAGAGCCAAAAAGAGACTCTGAAAGACAATCTGAAAACGACAGAGAAAACATATGAGATCACCAAAAATGAGGTCTATCCCCAGACCGATGCCACCTATTCCGCACAGCTGGCCCAGGCCAATGTAGCCCTGGAGTCCGCCCAGTATCAGCTGGATATGTACACCGTCAAGGCACCCATTTCCGGTCAGATCGAATCCATTTCCGTAGAGAAGGATTCCATGGCTTCTGCGGGCAGCCCGGCCTATGTCATTTCCAATAAGGATTCGATGACTGTTACCTTCAATGTGGCAGAGAAGGCCAAGGATGAGCTGCAGGTGGGCGACGCCATTGAGGTAGAGCGAAATGGCGAAACCTTTGCCGGAACCATCACGGAGGTGGGAACCATGGCAGGACCGCAGACCCGTCTTTTCCAGGTAAAAGCTTCTGTCATCGGATCCGGAGATAAGCTGCCCAGCGGCGTGTCCGTCAAGGTGCATGCTACCACCCAGAGGGAAGAGAGCAGCCTGGTGATTCCCTATGACGCGATTTATTTCTCCGCAGGCAGCGCCTATGTGTATTGTGTGGAAGACGGAAAGCTTGTGAAAACCCCGATTACCGTGGGCCTGATGAATGATAACGAGGCGGTTGTGGCGGACGGATTAAACGGGGAAAGCCAGGTCGTAACTACCTGGTCCTCCAAGCTTAGAGACGGCGCAGAGGTTGTGGTGAAAACAGAGGCGGAGGATGCGGAATAAATGAGTCTGACAAAATTTTCCTTAAAAAGACCGGTCACGACCCTTCTGGTTGTCCTTGCGCTGGCAGTATTCGGTATCTCGTCCCTTCTGGGCCTGAGACTGGAGTTGATGCCGGATATGGATATGCCGGTGATGATGGTTATGACCATTTATCCGGGAGCGGATCCGGAATCCGTAGAGGAGCTGGTAAGCTCTGAGATAGAAGGCAAGGTGGGAGCCTTAAGCGGTGTGGATTCCGTTACCACCTATTCCCAGGAGAACAGTTCCATGGTTCTCCTGCAGTATGATTACAGTGTGGATACCAACGACGCGTATCTGGATCTGCGCGCGGCGCTGGATTCGGTGGAGCGTTCTCTGCCGGATGACTGCCAGAGCCCCATCGTTATGAAAATGGATATCAATTCCATGCCCAGTATGATGTATTCCTTAAGCACCACCGATGGCAGCGACGTTCTCTCCCTGGCCAATGATGAGATTGTGCCGGAGCTGAAGGCGGTAAGCTCGGTGGCCAGCGTGGAGGTCAGCGGCGGTCGTGAGAATTATATCCAGGTGAAGCTGGACGAGGAGGCCATGAATCAGTATGGCCTGACCATGAGCAGCATCGCCCAGTTTATCGCGACCACAGATTTTACAGTCCCCATCGGCTCCCTGGAGCAGGGTACGCAGTCCATCAGCGCCATCAGCACGGCGGATGTGACCACGGTAGAGGATCTGCGGGAGATTCCGTTGTTTACCGCTACCGGCAGTATGATTCACCTGTCGGATGTGGCGGACGTGCAGTGGTCCCAGAAGGATCCGGACAGCATCAGCCGTTATAATGGCGAGGAAACCCTGACGGTCAGCGTTACCAAGAACCAGAGCGCAAGTACCCTGGGAGTAGTGCGGGACGTCAGAAAGACCATGGAGCGGCTGCAGAAGGAGCATCCGGGCCTGGTGGCGACAGCCTCCTACGACGCGTCGGATATGATTCTTCTGGCTGTAAAATCAGTAGGAAGCACGCTGCTCATGGGTGTCATCCTGTCTATGCTGGTGCTGTTTATTTTCTTCGGCGACGGGAAGGCCAGCCTGATTGTAGGAAGCGCCATGCCCATCTCCCTGCTGGTGACGGTGATTGTCATGGCCGTGGCAGGCTTTTCACTGAATATCATTACGCTGGGCGCGCTGGTGATTGCCATCGGTATGATGGTAGACAGCTCCAGTGTGGTACTGGAGAGCTGTTTCCGGGCGAAGGATAAAAAGCCGGGCTTTCGGGAGGCTGCGGAAATCGGTACCAGAGGCGTGGCAGGCTCTATCGTGGCTTCTACGATTACCACAGTCGTGGTATACCTGCCTCTGTGTATCCAGACCGGACTGACCGGACAGATCTTCGGACAGCTGGGCTATACGATTATCATCGCCATGCTGGCATCCCTGATTTCCGCGCTGACTCTGGTTCCCCTGTTCTTCTGTATCTTTAAGCCGCAGGAGAAAAAGGAACTGAAGCTGAACGGATTTCTGGATAAGGTTAAGGAGAAATATGACAGGCTGGAGCGGAAGCTCTTGCATAAGAAGAAGCTGAGCGTTCTGGTGGCGGTGGCGCTGTTAGTTATGTCCTTCGGTCTGGTGGCGCTGATGAAGGTGGAGCTGATGCCGGCCATGGACGAGGGAACCATTTCCGTGGCGGCTGCCTTCCGCAGCGGTACCAAAGCAGAAGAAGTAGATAAAAAAATGAAGGAGATCGAGGCTATGGTGGCGGCCCATGAGGATGTGGACAGCTATACCCTGACGTCCTCTAAGGGCTCCGGCAAAATCTCCGTTAATCTGAAGGAGAATCGGAAGATGTCCAGCCAGGAGGTGGCAGATGAGTGGCTGGAGGAGACGAAGGATATGACCGGCGTACAGCTGGATATCACCGTCAGCAGCCAGATGTCTACCATGATGCTCACGTCAAGCGGCGGAAGCGTAACCCTGGCTTCAACCAATCTGGACGATCTGAAGGAAGCGGTTTCTGCCCTTCAGGAAAAGGCCTGGAATATTCCGGGCGTGTTGAATGTGTCCTCAGATGCCGGTGAAGGCGCTACCCAGATCCGGGTGGTAATTGATCCGTTGGACGCTATGGCCCATGGTATGACGCCCATACAGGCAGCAGGGGGGCTCTACAGTATGATCAGCGGAACCGAGGCCATGACCATTACGTCAAATGGCGAGGAATACAGTGTCATGCTGGAGTATCCGGAAGGCACCTACACAAAGGCGAGCGCGCTTCTGGACGCCTCCGTCGGCGGCGTACCGCTGTCAGAGATGGCGACCCTGCAATATACTGATTCCCAGCAGACCGTCATGAAACAGGACGGAAAATATACTACCACCATTACCGCCTCCTGTGTCTCAGAGGATACGGACGCGGTGGACGCGGCGCTGGATAAGCTGGTGGCAGATACAAAGCTTCCGGATTCTGTGGAACAGACCAAGGACACCATGGACGAGATGATGACAGAGACCTTTACGGCCATCGGTAAGGCGATTGCAGCGGCAGTATTCCTGGTATTCCTGGTTATGGCCATGCAGTTTGAATCTCCGAAGTATTCCCTGATGGTCATGCTGAGCATCCCCTTCAGTCTGATTGGTTCCTTCGGACTTCTGTTCCTTTCCGGACAGTCCCTGACCATGATATCCATGATGGGTATCATGATGTTGGTGGGTATCGTGGTAAATAACGGTATCCTGTATGTGGACGGCGTCCATGCCCTGATGAATGAGGAAGGACTGGGACTGGAGGACGCGCTGATTGAAAGCGGAAAGACGAGACTCCGGCCGATTCTGATTACTACGCTGACTACCGTTATTTCCATGATTCCCATGTCTCTGGGACTGGGAACCGGAACGGAAATGATGCAGAGCATGGGTATCATTATCATCGGCGGCCTGACGGCCTCTACGATTCTGATTCTTTTGTTAATGCCGGTATTCTATCTGATGGCTTACGGAAATAAAAAAGAAAAGGGGCCGAAAAAACCGTGGAAATGGAGGCTTAGAAAGCATGGAACTGCAGAAAACGAAGTCAATGCCTGAGCTGAAGCCTAAGGTAAAGGCCCTCTACGATGCAGTCCTGGAGCTTCTGAATGAAAATGCGGACGTCAATGCCCTGACCGTGGCGGATATTACGAAGCGTGCCGGTATCGGTAAGGGAACGGCCTACGATTATTTCAGCTGTAAAGAAGAAATCATTGCGGGAGCCATTATCTACGACGCCCAGACCCAGGGTGAGGAGAACTGGGAAAGACTGGAAAATATTCCGGGCTTTGAAGAAAAGATCTGCTATTGCTTTCACTGGGTGGCAGAGTGTGTGCAGGAGCAGCGGGCATTTGCCAGGTTTCTGTTCCTGTCGGCCCATCCGGGAGCGGCTAAGGACGATATTATGAAGAAGCTGCAGAGCATGCTTGCGGAAAGCAGGCAGTGCGGCGATATGGGGCCCATGATGATTCTGGGAAAGCTGTGTGACTGCGGCGTGCGGGAATGCTATATCCGGAAAGAGCTTCCGAAGCAGGTGGCGGTGTATATGCTGCTTGGCAGCCTGACCTCCCTGATGATGTATCTGGGAGAGGAAAACCGGACCGGGGATTTCTGCCCGGAGGAGATGGGAAGTTATCTGTGCGAGGGCTTCCTGCAGGCGGTGAAATAAGGGCAAAATAATAGAAGAAAGAAAACGGTCTGTGCTTTACTGTCACGGACCGTTTTGCTATAATAGAACCAGTGGTTTTACAATAAAATTTTAGCATCGCAGATGCAGCAGGAGGTATGAGGTATGCTTTTGGAAAAACTGAAGCAGGAGGGTATCAAGAAGGAGCTGGAAGCCCTCGGATACAACTGTGAGGAGATCTTCGGTGGCCTGAAGGAGGAGACGGACCGGCTGTACGCGTCCTATTCCTGGCAGAAGATTCCCTGTACGGTAGAAGGAATCCGGGAGTATGTGATTCACGCAGTTCCGCCGAAGGAGCTTCGGGAGAAGGACTATCCCTGGGAGGAGTGGTTTATCCAGTTCGACGAACCGGTACACCACGTACTGTTTATGCACGATCAGGAGATCTGCAATGCGGAAGCGCCGATTCCGGAGGGAGATACACAGCATCCGGCGGAGATTTGCGGAAGAACCTGGTACTATTACGACGATAAGAACAGCTATCCGCATTTTGCGGGAAAGGCAGAGCCCCGATAGGGCCCTGCCTTTTTCTTAAGAAATTCAAAAGATTCTTAAAAAACCCGGTATCTTCTTGAACTCACTGGAATATAATGCTAGAGTATGATTTAGTATCCCATCCGCTGTGGAGGGGGAAATGACAGGAAGCAGCAGCGAAAGAGGAGAGATTTTATGAAAAAGAATAGCGGAGGAATCCGGACAGTGATTACGGCGGGCATTTTGCTGGTATTGGTGATCGCGGCAGCCTGGACATGGAAGCAGAAGAAAGCGGACGAGCCTGCGGATGCAGAGATTAAGATAGAAACGCCGGTTTCAGAGGAAGAGGCGCCGGTGGAACCGGTAACAGAGGTGACGAAGACACCAACAGAGGCGGAGCCGACGGCAGATCCGTCCGCAGCCGATGAGGTTGCCCGTCAGGAGCAGGAGAAAAATACTTTTGTGACAGATTATGAGAGTGAACCACTGTTATCTGCCACACCAATTAAATATCTGAGCCTGGAGGTGGGAGGAACCGACGATGAGATCCGCCTCAACTGGATGTCCCCCAGTGGAAGCGCCGGACAGGTAAGCTGGTATACCGTGCAGGACGGGACATTTCAGATGGTGACGGCCCAGTGCAGCGCTTCCCAGACTATGCCTGGATATTATGTAAACAAAGCGACTGTGACCGGACTTCAGCCGGGCATGACTTATGCATATAAAGTGGGAAATGACGCGGGCGGCTGGTCTCCGGAATATCGGTACACCGTGCCGGAAGGCGATACAAAGGAAGGGTTTACTTTCCTGGTGACTTCCGACGCGCAGATTGGTCAGGATCAGTATCAGGAGGAAGAGGTCAGCATCGAGGACTGGGACAAGGTGGTGACCCGGCTTACCAGATATGTGCCGGAAGCGCAGTTCCTGGTGCATACGGGCGATCAGGTAGCCCAGTTTGGCAATCCTGAGGAATACAGCGGTTTTCTGGATCATCTGGGACTCTACAGGATTCCGCTGGTACCGGTGACCGGCAATCATGACGTGGCCAACAAACAGATTTCCGAGGAATTGGGCTACGGCGGCGGACCGTATTTTTACGAACATTTCAATGTGCCGAACCGCTCCGAGGAGTACGGTATGAGTGAATATGATAAGGATGGAGATTATTATTTCATCCGGGGAAATGTATTATTTATCGTGCTGAACAGTACGACCAACCAGCCGGTGGACATTCACGAGGAATATGTTCCCAAGGTTATTGCCGAGCACCCGGATACCCGGTGGCGTGTTATCATCCAGCATTATCCGGCCTACAGCAGTGTGGCGAAATATCAGGAACGCATGGATTCTCAGCTTCGGTATTCCCTGGGTTATATCTGTGAGGATAATGATATTGACCTGGTGATTACCGGTCACGATTCCATCTATTCCCGTTCTGCTTTCACAAACCGGCGCTGTGAGAGATACGACAATTATGATTATTCCACAGGCGGGGTGGCGGTCAACCCGGAAGGAACCATGTTTGTGGTCTGCGGAACGTCCAGCGGAAGCCTGTATCAGGCAGCGACACCCAACGAAAATCTGGTATTCCAGAGTCAGGCGCAGGAGCCTACGGCCATCCGCTTTGATGTGACAGATACGGAGCTGCATCTGCGCGCCTATACCGTAGACAACTGGACCGTCTGCGACGAGTACACAATCCGCAAAGAATAGTGCGGAAACCTTGACAATCCGCGGAAAGACTGCTATATTTACCTACAGTTAGACTGGATAGAATAACATAAAGGCGGAGAAAAAGAGGAGTACGCGGGACGCACGTCAAAAGAGAGGACAGCTCATGGGCTGAGAGGCTGTCGTGGAAGGGTCGCCTGCGGAAGGTAGCTTTGGAGCCGGAATGGTGAACGGAGGTTTTATTAACCATTCACGCCCGACCAGCGTTAAAGGGTGAGAGATATGAAGCGGCAGTGTCGCTTCATAAAGTAAGGTGGTACCGCGCACAAGCGCCCTTTCAGGATAAGAGAGGGCGCTTATTTTTTTCGACTGGTTCAAGAAGCGAAAGAAAAATGAAGGAGGAACAGAATGAAAGAGTTGGCAAAGACCTACGATCCCAAAGCAATGGAGGATCGTATTTACGGAGAGTGGCTGGAGAAAAAGTATTTCCATGCAGAGGTGGATCGGAGTAAAAAACCGTTCACGATTGTCATGCCGCCTCCCAATATCACAGGAAAGCTGCACATGGGACACGCACTGGACAATACCCTGCAGGATATCCTGATCCGTTACAAGAGAATGCAGGGCTACAATGCGTTGTGGATTCCGGGAACCGACCATGCGTCCATTTCCACAGAGGTCAAGGTCATCAACCAGCTGAAGTCAGAAGGTATCGATAAGAATGAGCTGGGCCGCGAGGGCTTCTTAAAGAGAACCTGGGAGTGGCGGGAAGAGTATGGCCGCACCATCGTAGATCAGCTGAAGAAGATTGGCTCCTCCTGCGACTGGGACAGAGAGCGCTTCACCATGGACGAGGGCTGCTCCAAGGCCGTACAGGAGGTATTCCTGCGCCTGCATAAGAAGGGCTATATCTATAAGGGATCCCGTATCATCAACTGGTGTCCGGTTTGCAAGACCTCTATCTCTGACGCAGAGGTAGAGCACGAGGAGCAGGCAGGCCATTTCTGGCATATCAATTATCCGATTAAGGGCAGTGACAAGTTTGTAGAGATCGCTACCACCAGACCGGAAACCCTGCTTGGCGACAGCGCCCTGGCAGTAAACCCGGATGACGAGCGGTATAAAGATATCGTAGGTAAGACCGTGATCCTGCCTCTGGTAGGTCGTGAGATTCCGGTTATCGCAGACGCTTATGTAGATAAGGAGTTTGGTACCGGCGTAGTAAAGATTACCCCGGCACATGACCCCAACGATTTCGAGGTAGGAAAGCGTCATAACCTGCCGGAGATCAATATTCTGAACGACGACGCAACCATCAATGAGAACGGCGGCAAGTACGCAGGCATGGATCGCTACGAGGCCCGCAAGGTCATGGTAGAGGAACTGAAGGAGCAGGGTCTGCTGGTGAAGGTGGTAGACCATGTCCATAATGTAGGAACCCACGACCGCTGTGGCACCACCGTTGAGCCCATGATCAAGCAGCAGTGGTTCGTAAAGATGGAGGAGATGGCAAAGCCGGCTATCGAAGCAGTGAAGAATGGCGACCTGACCTTCGTTCCGGAGCGGTTTGACAAGACTTATCTGCACTGGCTGGAGAATATCCGCGACTGGTGTATTTCCCGTCAGCTCTGGTGGGGACACCGGATTCCAGCTTACTACTGCGACGACTGCGGTGAGATTGTGGTAGACCGCGAGATGCCGTCCGTCTGCCCCAAGTGCGGCGGAACCCATTTTACACAGGATCCGGATACCCTGGATACCTGGTTCTCCTCTGCGCTGTGGCCCTTCTCTACCCTGGGCTGGCCGGAGAACACCGAGGATCTGGATTACTTCTACCCCACCGATGTACTGGTAACCGGATACGATATCATCTTCTTCTGGGTAATCCGTATGGTATTCTCAGGCTATGAGCAGACCGGAAAGTGTCCGTTCCATCATGTACTGATTCACGGACTGGTGCGGGATTCCCTGGGACGGAAGATGAGTAAGTCTCTGGGAAATGGTATCGACCCGCTGGAGATCATCGATCAGTATGGCGCAGACGCCCTGCGTTTCACCCTGGTTACCGGCAACGCGCCCGGCAACGATATGCGTTTCTATATGGAGCGCGTGGAGGCCAGCCGTAACTTTGCCAACAAGATCTGGAACGCTTCCCGTTTTATCATGATGAATGTGACTGCTCTGAAGGAAAATGAGCACGAGCAGAGCGAGTATTCATTTTCAACGGAGCAGTCAGCGACGGACCGCAGGTCTGGAGCTTGCGTAAAAGAAATGGATCTCACACAGCTCACCGGCGCGGACAAGTGGATTCTGTCCAAGGTCAACACCCTGGCGCAGGATGTGACTGCGAACATGGACAAGTTTGAGCTGGGTATCGCGGTCCAGAAGCTCTACGACTTCATCTGGGAGGAGTTCTGCGACTGGTACATCGAGATGGTGAAGCCGCGTCTCTATAATGAAGAGGATCAGACCAAGGCGGCAGCCCTGTGGACCCTGAAGACTGTTCTGACCAATGCCCTGAAGCTTCTGCATCCCTATATGCCGTTCATCACCGAGGAGATTTACCGGAATCTGACCGGCGAGGAATCCATCATGATTTCCGCATGGCCGGAGTTCAAGGCTGAGTGGAGCTTCCAGAAGGAAGAGGCGGAAGTGGAGCTTATCAAAGAGGCTGTCCGTTCTATCCGTAACGTGCGTTCTTCCATGAACGTACCGCCCAGCAAGAAGGCTCACGTGATCGTAGTATCCGAGAAGCCGCAGGTGCGGGAGGTATTCGAGGGTAGCAAGGCCTTCTTTGGTACCTTAAGCTATGCGAGCCAGGTAACGGTTCAGGAGGATAAGAGCGGTATCGGTGAGGACGCGGTTTCCGCGCTGATTCCGGACGCAGCCGTTTATATGCCCTTTGCGGAGCTGGTAGATCTGGAAAAAGAGATTGAGCGTCTGAAGAAAGAGGAGGAGCGTCTGACGAAGGAGCTGGCCCGTGTGAACGGTATGCTGAGCAATGAGAAGTTTATCAGCAAGGCTCCCCAGAGCAAGATTGACGAGGAGAAAGAGAAGCTGGAGAAGTACACCCAGATGATGAATCAGGTGAAAGAACATCTCGCAGCGCTTGTGAAATAAGAATAGAGAGGAATTTATGAAAAAGTTTTTACAAAAGGTTAAGGCCTGCGGCGCAGTGGTGAAGCGATTCATCGGGCGCTGCGCGGCCGTCCTGAAAAAATGGAGTGAGGGGTGCAGCAGTCGGATGGAAAAGCCGGTAGCTATCGCTAACCGGTTTTCCCTGGTGCTTCATGCGGCTATGTCGGCAGGAATCTATTTCATTATGGAAGCCATGTCCCGCCATTCCGCACTGGAAGCATGGAATTTTATGACAGGAAGTCCGAAGGTATTTGCCTATAATACCTTTATGATTTTCATGACCTTTATGCTTGTGTATCTGTTCCGGAGACGTATTTTTGTGCGTCTTCTGATTACGGCCTTCTGGATATACCTGGGCTATATGAACGGAACGATACTAAGCAGCCGCGTTACGCCGTTTACCGGACAGGATCTGCATCTGATTACCGACGCGCTGGACGTGGTAGGTCTGTATATGTCGCCGTTGAAGCTGATTACCCAGGTGGGCGGCGTCGTGCTGGCGATTCTGGTGCTGATTCTTCTGTGGAAATTCGCGCCGAAGTATCAGAAAAAGATAAAATGGCCTTTAAGCATCGCAGGCGTGATTATCGTGCCGGTGCTCTTTGCGGGAAGCACGAAGCTCTGCCTGGAGCAGCGAGTGCTGTCCACTTATTTTGGAAATATTGCGTTTGCTTACCAGGATTACGGCCTGCCCTACTGCTTTTTCTGCAGCCTTCTGGCCACCGGTATGAGCGAGCCCTATGATTATTCCAAGGATACCATTGACAAGATCGTGGAGGATGACAAGCAGACAGCGCTGAGCGAGGATAACGATACAGAGAAGCCCAATATCCTGATGCTGCAGCTGGAGACCTTCTTCGATCCGACGACCGTAGAATGGCTGGAGTTTTCTGAGGATCCCATTCCGAATTTCCATCGGCTGATGCAGGAGTATTCCTCCGGCGCGTACAAGGTACCGTCTGTGGGAGCCGGAACGGCCAATACGGAGTTTGAGTCCATCACCGGTATGAACCTGCGGTATTTCGGACCGGGTGAGTATCCGTACAAGACAATTTTGAAGAAGACGACCTGCGAAAGCGTCGCGTATGACCTGCGGAATCTGGGTTACGCGACCCATGCGATTCACAATAATAAGGCAACCTTCTACAGCCGCGCGGACGTATTTAAAAACCTGGGCTTTGATACTTATACGTCCAAAGAGTATATGGATGTGTCCAATACCACAGCCAACGGCTGGCTGAAGGACGAGATTCTGGTGGATCAGATTCTGGACAACCTGAAATCCACGGCCCGTCAGGACTTTATTTACACCATTTCCGTACAGGGACACGGCGAGTATCCCACAGAGAAGGTGCTGGAGGATCCGGCCATCAAGGTGACCGGCGCGGCCACCGAAGAGAAGAACAATCAGTGGGAGTATTATGTAAACCAGCTCCATGAGATGGATCAGTTCGTAGCGGATCTGATTGACGCACTGGATAATTTCGGTGAGAAATACGTGCTTGTTATGTACGGCGACCATCTGCCGACTCTGGGACTGACGGTGGAGGACGTGACGAACCGTTACCTCTTCGACACCAGCTATGTGATCGTGGACAATATGGGACTGGAGAAGGTGGATCAGACCCTCTGCTCTTACCAGATAGCAGCGGAGGTTCTCGATAAGGTAAACATCCATACCGGAACCATGATGCAGTACCACCAGAACCGCCGTAAGACGAAATGGTACTTACAGGATATGGAGCTTCTGCAGTATGACCTGCTGTATGGCAAGAAATATGCTTACGGTGACGACGGCACCACGCCTTTCGAGACCATTGATATGCAGATGGGCATCCATCAGCCGGAGATTACGCGTGTGATTTCTCTGCCGGATGAAAATAAGGTGTATGTATTCGGCAGTAATTTTACGACGGCAAGCAAGATCTACATCAACGACGAGTGGCAGAATACCAAGTTTATCAGCAATCATGTATTGCAGGTGAAGAAGGTCAAGCTGACCGAGGACGCGCTGGTGTCGGTAAAGCAGTTGGCTCCGGGTAAGGCAAAGCGCGTCTTGAGCGAAGGCAATACGATGATGTATGTGGCTCCGGTGGCGGAGGAAGAGACGGGGGAAACCAATGAGAGCGGCGATACCACCGACATGGAAGAAAATGACGGAACCACAGATACAGGAAGCGAAGAAACCACCGGCACTGCGCCGGCAGACAGCGAAGCAGAAGGGACAGGAGCTGCACAATGATGACGTATCAGGAAGCTGTAGATTATATTGAGGAAACACCCAAATTCACAAAGAAAAATTCACTGGATCACACCCGGGCCTTTTTAAAAAGGCTTGGGAGTCCGGAAGACAGTATGAAGATCCTGCATGTGGCGGGCACCAACGGAAAGGGCTCCGTATGCTCTTTCCTGGCCTCCATCCTCCATGCGGCGGGCAAAAGCACGGGTCTTTTTACTTCCCCCCATCTGGTAGACATCAATGAGCGCTTTGTCATCGATGAGAAGCAGGTGTCGGACGAGGCATTTCTTATGGCCTTTCAGAAGGTCATGGACTGCGTCAATGAAATGAAAGAGGAGGGCTATCCACATCCGACCTATTTCGAATTGCTGTTTTTGATTGGCATGGTCATTTTCAGGGAGGCAGGCGTAGAGTATCTGGTGTTGGAGACGGGCCTGGGCGGACGTCTGGACGCTACCAATTCCATTGCCCATCCGCTGGTCACAGTGCTGACATCTATCAGCCTCGATCACACCGAGTATCTGGGTCATACGGTGGCGGCCATTGCAGGTGAGAAAGCAGGCATTATCAAAGAGGGTGTTCCGGTAGTCTATGACGCGTCCTGTAAGGAAGCGGAAGAGGTGATTCTGGCCAGGGCAAAGGAAATGCATGCGCCGGTCTATGGTATTCGTCCGGATATGTATAAGATTTTGGGTGCGACCGAGAAAAGCATTGATTTTTCTATAGATTGTGGGTATTATGATGGTATCAGTCTGTCGATTACCAGCGTGGCGGAATATCAGATGAAGAATGCTGCGGAAGCTGTGACAGCCATTCGTGTGATGGAGGGCGGTGACACGTTCACAGACGGGATTATCCGCAAGGGTATCTCCGAGATGCGCTGGCAGGGCAGAATGGAGACGGTGCTGCCGGGCGTTATCATCGACGGCGGGCACAATGAAGCAGGCGTGGAGGAGTTTGTAAAGACTGCAAAACGTCTGGAAAAGGACTTCCCGGTGACGCTTTTATTCGCAGCGGTGGGGGACAAAGACTATCGTCATATGATCGAGACCATTTGCAGAGAGCTGCGTTTGGAACGTGTTATCGTGACTGAGGTCGGCGGTTATCGCAGCGTGAATGTGAAGGAGCCTAAAGGACTCTTTGAGAAGTTCGGACAGAAAGAGATTAAGGCGATTCCGGATGTAAAGGAAGCGTTTGAAGAGGCATTAAGAGAAAAGGGCGACGGCATCTTATTCTGTGTCGGATCCCTGTATCTGGTAGGAAGCATAAAGAAGATATTACGGGACAAGGAGGACGGCAAATGATTGATTTTGAGGAAGAACTGAAGAAATTTCATCCGAGCCTGGAAGTGGAGCAGGTGGAGGATAATGTATACAGGAACAAGCCGAAGGACATGTCGGACCTGCTTGACGAGATGCTGAAAGAGATGAAGGGCGGACGCCGCCAGAGCTAGGATCGCGGATATCGGAGGAGAAAGCTATGCGCTGTGTGAAATGTGGAGCTACACTTACGGATCCGGGATACTGCAGCTCCTGCGGAACAGAGATCCATGTATACGAGAAAATTATCCGGCTGTCCAACACCTATTACAATAGGGGACTGGAAAAGGCGAAGGCGCGGAGCCTGTCGGCGGCGGCAGAGGATTTGCGTTATAGTCTGGAGCTGAATAAGCATAATATACCGGCAAGAAATCTGCTGGGACTGATTTACTATGAGGTGGGCGAGGTGGTATCCGCCCTGACCGAGTGGATTATCAGCAAGAACCTGGAACCGGAGAAGAATATCGCTGACGAGTATATTCAGGCAATTCAGGAGAACCAGGCTCGGTTAGAGACTATTAACCAGACTATCAAGAAATACAATCAGTCTCTGCTGTACTGCCAGCAGGGCAGTGAGGATCTGGCGGTTATCCAGTTGAAGAAGGTGCTTTCACTGAATCCGAATCTGGTGAAAGCGCATCAGCTGCTGGCGCTCCTTTATATTAAGACGGAGGAGTACGAGCGGGCAGGACGGGAGCTTCGACGGGCGCTAGCCATCGACAGGACCGATAATATCTCCCTGTATTATCAGGCGGAGCTGGAGACTCTGGTCGGAAAGTCCGCAAGCCGCGGACAAAAAGCCGAAGGACAGAAAGAGAGTAAGGGAAATAAGAGTAAAGATCCGGACATTATCTCCTATACCAGCGGCAATGAGACCATTATCATGCCGACAGGATATAAAGAGAATACAGGCGTTAATGTGGTGTTGAATATTTTCATCGGACTGGTGGTGGGCGTGGCGCTGATGTGGTTCCTGGCGGTTCCGGCCAAGGTGAAATCCGTGCGTAACCAGACTGCGGCGCAGATCCGGGAATACAGCGATCAGATTACGGCGAAGCAGACGGAGATCAATAATCTGCAGAGTCAGTTAGACGAACTGAACGGCACGGGAGCCGACAGCTCGGAGAGCGCGGCGGAAGCCCCCGGCGGCAGCTATGAGATGCTGATTGACGCGTATACCAGCTTCCAGGCCGGCGATACGGATACCGCCACCACGGCCCTGGATAGCGTCAAAGCAGATGAACTGTCGGATAATGCCAAAGCCATCTATAATCAGATGTATGGAACGCTCCATGCGGACGATGTGAAGAATCTGTATGACGCGGGCGCTACGGCTTACGACGCAAAGAACTATGAGGAAGCGGTGACCAACCTGGTTCAGGTGGTGGCCATGGATGAGAAATACGACAACGGTTATGCCGTTTACTATCTGGCGCGTTCTTACGAGGCTTTGCAGCAGAATGACGAGGCCATTGCCATGTTCCAGAAGTTCCTGGATAATTACCCCGGAACATCCAGAGCGAAGTATTGTACCAGCGCTATCGCGCGGCTGGGCGGTCAGGTGCAGACGCAGAGTACGACGCAGACACAGGCCACGACTCAGGATCCGGCAACGGATACGGCCGCGCAGGATCCGGCGGCGCAGCAGTAGCGACACGCAAAATGTAAATTATAGGCTGAAGCACTCGCTGCTGAAACCGTGAGAACATGATACAGATGATAAACCCTGAAGTTAGGGACATAGGAATTGACAGAAATGTCGGTTCCTGTGTCCTTTTTGTTATTTTACGGGAAAAGAGCTGGCAGGGGCGGCCCATTTTCCATAGAAAGGAGTAAAAATATGGGAAAAGAGAGAATGAAGCTGGAGAAACAGACCCTGTATATCCGGGTGCCCATGGAGCTTGATCACCACAGTGCCGACGCCATCTGCCGCAGGGCTGACGAGTTGGTGCAGGCAAAGGATGTACGGGAAATCGTCTTTGACTTCTCGGAGACGGAATTCTGCGACAGCTCCGGTATCGGCATGCTGATGGGCCGTTATAAAATGATGCAGGCCCTGGGCGGAACCGTGCGGGCTGTGCGGGTAGGACAGCGGGTAGAGCGGATTCTGGTGCTGTCCGGGGTCAGAAAACTGATTCCGGTGGAAGAAATGCGAGGAGGTGCAAAGTGATGACAAATCGAATGAAGGTAGAATTTGACAGTATTTCTGCCAACGAGGCCTTTGCCCGGGTGACTGTGGCGGCCTTTCTGGCCCGGCTGAACCCCAGTGTAGAAGAGGTGGCCGATGTGAAGACGGCGGTCTCCGAGGCCGTGACCAACGCTATCATCCACGGTTATCAGGGGGAGGTACATACGATTACTATCGAAGGGGAGTTGGAAGGAGACTTACTGACCCTGCGGGTGCGGGACGAGGGTGTGGGCATCGCGGATATCGGACAGGCCATGGAACCTTTGTATACATCCAGGCCGGAGCTTGAGCGATCCGGTATGGGCTTCCTCTTTATGGAGGCCTTCATGGATGAAGTACTGGTGGAGTCGGAGCCGGGAAAAGGCACCTGCGTGACCCTGCGGAAGCGAATCGGCAGAGGAAAGGACTGACCCATGGATCGCACCGCTGAGTTGATTCGCAGATCACAGGACGGAGATAAAGAGGCAAGAGAGACACTGATACAGGAAAATATGGGACTTGTCCACCATGTGGTCCGTCGTTTTCTGGGGAGAGGAGCGGAGGCCGAGGATTTGACCCAGATCGGGGCTATCGGTCTGATGAAGGCTATCGAGCGCTTTGATCTGAGCTATGAGGTCCGGTTCTCTACCTATGCGGTACCAATGATAGCCGGGGAAATCAGGCGGTTTCTCCGGGATGACAGTATCATTAAGGTGAGCCGCTCCTTAAAGGAGCTGGCTGTGAGGGCCGCAAGACTTCGGGAAGAGCTTCTGATGGAGCAGGGCGGGGAGCCGGGGCTTGAGGAGCTGGCAGCCAGGCTCAGAGTGGAGCCGGAGGAGCTGGCCCAGGCCTATGACAGCTGCAGTGAGGTGGAATCCCTGCACAAAATTATTTACCAGGGAGACGGCGAGGGCGTGAGCCTCATGGATCGGGTGGAGGAGAAAAAGGACGAACAGGAAGCGATGCTCACGCGGATGCTGGTCCGCCAGCTTCTGGACACGCTGGAGCCGAAGGAGCGGCGGCTGATTGTGCTCCGGTTCTTTTGCGATAAGACTCAGGCCCAGGTGGCAGGGGAGCTGGGGATGACCCAGGTGCAAGTGTCCAGACTGGAAAAAAAGATTCTTACGGCTCTGAAAAAGCGGGCCGGATAGAGAAAAATATGGAAAAATCGCAAAAAACCGTAAAAAAAACTTGAAATCTGCCATTTGACGGGCTATAATGTCCCCAGAAACAACGGAGTTTCAGAAAGGTAAGGATCTATCTTTCTGGAACTCTTTTTTTTATTCAAGGAGGAGCATATTATGAAAAACAGATTATTCGCACTGACCGCAGCCGCTGTACTGGCTGTATCCCTGACCGCCTGCGGTTCCAAGGCAGAGAAACCCGCGGCAGCAGCCACCAAGGCAGAAGCTGCTGAGGAGACAGCTTCCGCAGATACCACAGGAGAGAAGAAGGTCCTGAAGGTAGCCATGGAGTGCGGCTACGCGCCCTACAACTGGACCCAGCCGGATGATTCCAACGGAGCCGTTCCCATTAACGACAGTTCCGATTACGCATATGGTTACGATGTCATGATGGCAAAGAAGATTGCGGACGAGCTTGGCTATGAGCTGCAGATCGTAAAGCTTGACTGGGATTCCCTGGTACCGGCTGTTCAGTCCGGAACGGTAGACTGCGTGATCGCAGGCCAGTCCATTACATCTGACCGTCTGGAAATGGTAGATTTCTCTACCCCGTACTACTATGCATCTGTAGTCAGCCTGGTAAAGGCCGACGGACCGCTGGCAGATGCTAAGGGTATTTCTGATTTCGAGGGCGCTACCTGTACTTCCCAGCTGGGAACTATCTGGTATGATGTGTGCCTGCCGCAGCTCAAGGACGCGAACATCCAGCCTGCACAGGAATCCGCACCGGCTATGCTGGTAGCTCTGGAGAGTGGACGTACCGATCTGGTCGTAACCGACATGCCGACCGCAAAGGCGGCCTGCGTAGCTTACCCGGATCTGAAGCTTCTGGACTTCACGGATACAGATGATGATTTCGCGGTATCCGACGAGGAGATCAATATTGGAATCTCTGTACAGAAGGGTAACACCGAGCTCCTGGACGGTATCAACAGCGTACTGGCTGCAATGACCGTTGACGATTTCAACAGCATGATGGACGAAGCTATCTCCGTACAGCCGCTGTCTGAGTAAAGTAAAAATATGGGAAAATTGAAAGGGCGTAGATACGCCCTTTCGCGAAATTTACAGAGAAAAGTTTGGCGTAACTGTGAGCGTATGAAGCAGTTACATTTTTAGGAAAATAAAAGGGAGCTGTGAACATAAGATGTCCATATCAAATATGAGTTTTCTGGGGAGAATCGGATACCTGCTTCAGCGCTACGGTACTTCTTATCTGAAGGGAGCCGGAACGACGCTGGTGATTGCTCTGGTATCCACGGCCATTGGCTGTCTGATTGGCTTTGTGGTCGGCGTAGTGCAGACTATTCCGGTGGATAAGAAGCGCGACAGTGCCGCGAAGCGGGGGCTTCTGCGGGTGGTGAAAATCATCCTGAAGGCCTACGTGGAGCTGTTCCGCGGTACGCCCATGATCGTGCAGGCAGTCTTTATCTATTACGGTCTGTCACAGATGTTTCAGATTCAGCTGGGAATGTGGTCCGCCGCATTCCTGGTGGTATCCATTAACACAGGAGCCTATATGGCGGAATCGGTCCGGGGCGGAATCATTTCCGTGGATCCCGGTCAGATGGAGGGCGCCAAGGCCATCGGCATGACCCATGTGCAGGCTATGAAAAATGTCATCCTGCCTCAGGCCATCCGCAATATTATGCCGCAGATAGGCAACAACCTGATTATCAACATTAAGGATACGTCTGTATTGTCTGTTATCAGTATTGTAGACCTGTTCTTCGTACATAAGAGTGTGGCGGGCGCGCTGTATACCTATTTTGAGTCTGCGACCATCGTCATGGCTATATATCTGACCATGACCCTGGTGACTTCGAGACTCTTACTTCTGGTGGAGAAAAGGATGGACGGCGACGCCAATTACGAGCTGGTAGATACCATGGATATCGGCAATCAGCTTCGTACAGTCCGGGAAAATGACGGAGAAGGGAGACGCGGATAATGAGTGAGAAAAAACGGATTCTGCAGGTTTCCCATCTGCAAAAGAGCTTTGGAAATCATGCAGTTTTGAATGATATTGATTTTGAGGTATGTAAAGGGGATGTGGTGTCCATTATCGGCGCTTCCGGTTCCGGTAAGTCTACCATGCTCCGCTGCATCAATCTTCTGGAAGAGCCGGGCGGAGGTGCGATTCTGTTTCACGGACAGGATATCACGGATCCGAAGGTCAATGTGCCGGCTTATCGTGCCAAGGTGGGTATGGTGTTCCAGAATTTCAACCTGTTTAATAATATGACGGTGCTGGAGAACTGTATCGTCGGCCAGGTGAAGGTGGCGAAGAAGAAGCCGGAGGAGGCCCGGGAGAGTGCGATCCGGTATCTCCGACAGGTAGGTATGGAGCCTTTTCTGAATGCCAAGCCCCGGCAGTTGTCGGGCGGTCAGAAGCAGCGTGTGGCCATCGCCCGGGCCCTGGCTATGGAGCCGGAAGTGCTGCTCTTTGATGAGCCGACCTCGGCGCTGGACCCCCAGATGGTGGGCGAGGTCTTAAGCGTCATGGAGGATCTGGCGAAGCAGGGGCTGACCATGCTGGTGGTGACCCATGAGATGGCTTTCGCGCGGGATGTATCGACCCATGTGATCTATATGTCCGAGGGCGTTATCGAGGAAGAAGGGACGCCGGAGCGGATTTTCGGGGCGCCGGAGAGTGAGAAGACGAAGGAGTTCCTGGCGCGGTTCCGGAATGCGAGTATCTAAAAACTATATATAAGACGGACGAAGAGAGAAATATCCCCTCTCTTCTGCTCTTGTAGGAAGGACGGACAAAAGACGGGGCTGGAATTGTCATTTAGGATTGGCGACGATTCCGGCCCCGCTTTTTGGTGGTTTGAGGTGTATATTTTTAGTGAATGGGAGCACACTATTTTTCAGAAATGAAATTTGAAAAAGGAGGTGTGTTCCCATGAATCATACGAAGTATCGGGTATGGCTGTGGGTGTTGCTGCTGGTGCTGGTGACGGCGGGGATGGCATGGTATATGCTGGCGCGGGAGAAGGAGGAGCCGGTGACGGACGGGACGCTGGTCTATCGGACGGTGCAGGAGGAGCTGGCGTGAGTATCGGGAAGCAGGTGCTGATGGCGGTGACGGGTTTAAGCGCCGGGGTTGGCGTGGCGGGAGGCCTGTTTGCGCTGATGATAGCGCTGGGACTGGTGTCAGAGTTTGCGGATCAGACCCACACGGCCCGGTATATTTTCTGGTATGAGGATGCAATTTCCGTGGGGGCTATTCTTGGCAATATAATCAGCGTGTATCAGGCGGTACTGCCGCTGGGACAGGCCGGTGCCGGTATTTTCGGCCTGTTTTCCGGAATTTTTGTGGGAGCCTGGGCCATGGCGCTGACGGAGATTGTGAATATTGTTCCGATTTTTACCAGACGGATAGATCTGCGGCGCGGGCTGGGGCTGATCATTGCGTCCATGGCGGCGGGACGGACGGTTGGGTCGTTTCTGTACTATTATTTCCGATTTTAGGAGGAAAAACAGTTATGAAAGAATTGGTAACTATTCAGGACAGCCCGAAGCATAAGCTGCTGAGGGCGTATGACAGTGATTTGAAAGTGCAAAATCCCATCGGCGAAGCCCGGGAAACCCGGCGGCAGCAGCCGGACGAGGCGGAGAAGCAGCAGTATAACCAGTATGTGAAGGATGTGACGCCCACCCACGGGCTTGGCAGCCAGATGATGAAGGCCTTTGTGACGGGCGGAATTATCTGCTGCATGGGGCAGTGGATTATCAATTATGCCCTGAATGTAGGTCTTGATAAGGAGACAGCCGGCAGCTGGTGCTCGTTGATCCTGGTGCTCCTAAGCGCTGTGCTGACAGGCTTTAATATCTTCCCTTCCATTGCCAAATGGGGCGGCGCAGGTGCTCTGGTTCCCATTACCGGCTTCGCTAACAGTGTGGCGGCCCCGGCCATCGAGTACCAGAAGGAGGGCCAGGTCTTCGGCATCGGCTGCAAGATTTTCACCATCGCCGGGCCGGTAATTCTATATGGCATTTTTACCAGCTGGATGCTGGGGTTAGGATACTGGGTATTGAAAATACTTGGAATACTATAGAATACCTATTGACAAAGTAGGTTAATAAAGGTATGATAGCAAAAAAGCAGTGTAGATGCTCCACAGCTTTCCACTGCAAAGTGGCAACCAATGAGGAAAGGCAGGAATTTTCGAATGAATTACGGCATCTATAGTATTCTCCCGTCTCTGGCAGCCATCATCCTGGCTCTGGTGACCAAAAATGTATTTATTGCGCTTTTTATCGCATTGCTTCTGGGCAATTTTATCCTGAATCCCAATGTGGTCGGCGTGCTGGTCAGCACCAAGGATATGATGGTGGACGTGTTTTCCAGCCACTCCAGCACCTCGATTATCTTCATTCTGCTGATGCTGGGCGGGCTCTTCTATCTGATTGAAAAGGCGGGCGGCTTAAAGGGCTTCACCCACTTTATGATTGCGAAGCGCAGCGTGGTCAAGTCCCGCATCGGCGCGGAGTTGTTTACCTGGCTTATCGGCGTGCTGATGTTCCTGGACGGAACCATGAGCGTTATGATCACCGGAGCCATCGCAAGACCATTTACCAAGGCCTTCAAAATCTCTCCGGAGAAGACGGCGTGGATCGTGCATTCTACGGCGACGCCCATGTCTATTCTGATTCCGATCGCGGCCTACGGTCCGTATATCGCCAGTTTTATTGAAGCGCAGGGCGTGGCGGATCCGACCTCTGTGATGATTCGAAGCATTGGATTTAATTTCTACTGTATTCTGGCTGTTGTGGGCGTGGCTGTATTTACCCTGTTACATATTGAGTACGGCCCTATGAAGAAGGCGGAGGAAGCCTACATGAACGCTGCGGACGCGGATGCAGACGCGCTGAATGGCGAGGTGGAGCATCCGGGTACCGGCAAGGCCCGCTATCTGGTGGTGCCGCTGGCGATTATGATTGGCTTCGCGCTGGTTTACTTCCTTACAGCAGGCGACAGTGAGACTGGACTGATCCTGGGTATCTTCTTCGGAAGCCTGTATCTGATGTTGGATCTGGCTATCCACAAGGTTATGAAGTTTGGCGAGAGTCTGGACGTCTTTTTCCAGGGCTGCGGAAGCATGACCGGCATCGTGGCTATCATGGTATTTGCCTACGCCCTCAGCAACCTTCTGGGTGAGCTTGGAACCGCGGAGTTTCTGTCTGGCGTGCTGGTACAGCTCATTTCTCCGATGGTATTTACGGCCCTTGCATTTATCGCCACTTGCCTGCTTTCCTTCTCTACGGGAACCAGCGCGGGAAGCATCGCGATTATGATGCCGGTGCTGCTGCCCATGGCACTGACGCTGAACGTGCCGGTGGCGCTGATTACCGGAGCCATCGCAGGCGGCGCGGTATTTGGAGATCACACTTCTCCGATTTCCGATACGACGGTTATGACCTGCTCTTCCTGTGATTGTGACGTGGTGTCTCATGTGAAGACACAGTTGCCATATTCGCTGACTTTTGCGGCGATTGCGGTTGTGATTTATCTGGTGCTTGGATTCGTAATGTAGTCCGCCAGATGGTGCGTGCATATCTGCAGGATATGTGGTATCATGAGTTCATAAAGATGAAAGAGATTCAGGTATGAGCGGAAAAATATATGATTTTGACACCACCATTTCCCGCATCGGGCACAACAGCGCGAAATGGGGCGAGGAATATATCGGAAGCGGCAGTGACATGCTGCTTCCGTTTTGGGTGGCGGACACGGATTTTCCGGCGCCCGATGAGGTAAATGAGGCCTTGCGGGCCTGCGTGGATCACGGCATTTACGGCTATGTGCGTCCGTCCGCGTCCTGTCTTCAGGCGGCGGCTTCCTGGCAGCTGCGGCGGCATGGCTTCCAGGCACAGCCGGAGTGGATTACCGTGACGCCGGGCATCGACTGCGCTATGGCGACGGTGGTGCAGGCCTTTACAGAGCCGGGGGACAAGGTTCTCATCAATACGCCGATTTACGATCCGTTTTTTGAGGTGATCGAGAAAAATGACCGAGAGACCGTGGACAGTCCCATGGAGCTTCGGGATGGCCGGTATGAATTCAACTGGGCGGATTTCGAGGAAAAGGTTCGTGACTGCCGGATATGGATGTTCTGCAATCCCCAGAACCCGGAGAGCCGCTGCTTTACGGAAGAGGAGCTTCGGAAAGCAGGGGAAATCTGCGGGAAATACGGAGTACTGATGCTGTCGGATGAGATTCATGGTGATATTGTGTACGACGGCAGAAAGCATATTCCGTTGGCGTCCCTGTCGAAGGAATTCTGCGGGCGGACGATTACCTGCACCTCGCCCAGCAAGACTTTCAGCGTGGCAGGCACGGCAGCTTCTGTGATCTTCATAGAAAATGAGACACTGCGGAATCGGTTCCGTGCGGCACTTTCTAAAAATTCGCCAGGTGTGAGCTGCTTAAGCCTGGTGGCCATGGAGGCAGCTTATACCTGTGGAGATGATTATGCGGATCAGCTGGTGGCTTATCTGCAGGGTAACCGGGATTATATTCTGGATTACCTGAGAAAATACCTGCCTCAGATCAAACCCATTTTCCCGGAGGCCATGTTCCTGGTCTGGCTGGACTGCAGTGGGCTGGGATTTACGGCAGAGGAATTACCGGGCTTTTTTCAGAAGGCCGGTGTGCGGCTGTCCATGGGCGATGCCTACCGGGAGCGGAGCGGACAGTTTGTACGGCTGAATTTCGGCTGTGCCAGGGCGACCCTTACGGCAGGTCTGGAACGCATCCGAAAAGCAGCAGAGAGACTTACAGGGGATAACTAGATGGAAGAAATCAAACGGACGATTTGTGATATCTGCTGCCCGTCCTTTCACTGTGGCATCGATGCCTATGTGAGGGACGGGCAGATTGTGAAAATAGAAGGAACAGCGGAGCATCCCCAGAACCACGGGCTTCTCTGCGCCAAGGGGCTGGCGGCCAGGCAGTATGTGTACCGAAAGGACCGGATTCAGACGCCGCTTCTTCGGGTGGGCGAACGGGGCAGCGGGGAATTTCGGCCCATCAGCTGGGAGGAGGCCTACCGCCGTATTGCGGAACAGCTTCTGAAGATCCGGGCGGAGAGCGGCCCCGAAGCAGTCGTATTTTTCTCCGGTTATACCAAATGGTATCGCCCCTGGCTGCACCGCCTTGCCAATGAGTTTGGCACGCCTAACTACATGACGGAGTCCGGCAGCTGTATGTTTTCCACCTTTCTGCAATGGCTGACCGTGACCGGCAATGTGATGTGCAAGCCGGATGTGGAGCGGGCGGGCGTGTTTCTGGGCTGGGCCTATAACCCCTATTATTCCCGGAATCTGGCGGCGGCCGGGGTAGAAGCGGCGAAAAAGCAGGGCATGAAGGTGATTATCGTGGATTCCCGGATTACGCCCGCGTCCTTGAGGCTTGCGGATCTGCATCTGCGTCCTCATCCCGGCACGGACGGGGCGCTGGCGCTGGGATTGGCCCATGAGCTGATGGAACATGGCTGGTATGACCGGGAATATATATCAAAATATGTCTACGGCTTTTCGGAGTATGCGGCCTATGTAAAGGAATTTACACCGGAGAAGGTGGAGCGTCTGACCGGTGTGCCTGCCGGGCAGGTGGTAGAGGCAGCGAAACTCATTGGACAGAATCTGCCCCTTGCAATCAACGAGAGCGCCGCGCCCATCGCCCATCACAGGAATGGGTTCCAGAGCTATCGGGCGATTATGGCCCTGTCGGCCATTACCGGCTCTTTTGACCGGCCGGGTGGGCAGATTCCGGTGCAATTCAGTTATAATTATCAGGCAGCAGGCTTTTCCACCCGGGAAAAGGAATTCGCCGGGAAAACGAATGAAAAGCTGGATCGGCCGCCGGTGGGCGGTGAGAAATATCCGCTGTGGCATGCGTTGATTGACGAGGCACAGTTTACGGAACTGGCGAGACAGATCCGGGAGGAGAAGCCCTATAAGCTTCGGGCGCTGGTGGGCTTCGGTTGGAACCACCGGATAGCGCCGGGCAGCGACCGGCTGGCGGAAGCGTTGAAGACGCTGGATTTCCTGGTGGATACGGATCTGTTTTTGACGGATACGGCGAAGCTTTGCGATATCGTGCTGCCGGTCTGCACTTCCTTTGAGCGCAGTGAGCTGAAGGCCTGGGGTGGCGGTTATCTGACGGTGACGCAGCCGGTGATTGAGCCGTTGTATGAGTCCAGGTCAGACGTCCGGATTATCTGCGACCTGGCCCGGGAAATAGGGCTTTCGGACGAGCTCCTGACTGCAGGGCCGGAAGCCTGTATCCGGTATCTGATTTCCGATTTGCCCGTGTCCTACGAGGAGCTTCTGACGGAAGAACTTCCGGTGAAGGTGCCGGGGGCAAAACCGCCTGTGCCCGGGAGCATGCTTTCACAGGGCTTCCCGACGGCCAGCGGAAAATTCGAGCTATATTCTCTGGAAATAGAAAAGCTCAGGAAGAAGTATCCAGATTGTGGATTGGACTGCCTGCCGGTCTACCGGGAGCCAAGTGATGAGTCCGAGCGTGAAAAGTATCCGTTTACCCTGTGCTCAGGTCCCCGGCTGCCCGGCGCGCTGCATTCCAGACTGCACGGAGTCCCCTGGGCCAGATCCCTCAGGCCGGAGCCCATGGCGGATCTGAATCCGGCGGACGCGGAAGCACTTGATTTGCAGCAGGGGAATGAGATGGAAGTGTATACAGACTTTGGCTGCATCAGTCTGAAGGCGAACCTGACCCATATGGCGGATGCGGGCACAGTGTATATCTATCACGGCTATCCGGAAGTGGACGTAAATACCCTGTTGGATCCGGAGAACGTGGATCCCTATTCCGGCTTTCCGGCCTTTCGCAGCAGCCGGGTGGGCATACGAAAGAAGGTGCGGTGAATGAGCGCGAAAACCATCCGGTTCGACCGGAGCAAATGCACGGCCTGCTGTGCCTGCGCCATGGCCTGCATGGATGAGAAAAATACGGACGTGGAGCAGGGCGAGCGGGCGTTCCGCCAGGTGTATACCGAGGAAGTGTGCCGGGACGGTCAGGTAAGCTTCCGGTTCCATTCGGATTCCTGTATCCATTGCCGGGTACCGGCCTGTGTGACTGCCTGTGAGCCCGGCTGCCTGTACAAAGATACAGAGAGCGGCCTGGTACTTTATGATACAGCAATCTGCGACGGCTGCGGCCGCTGCCTGAAGGCCTGCCGCATGGGTGCCATTTCCCTGGACCGCCACGGCAAAATCCAGAAATGCGACGGCTGCATCGAGCGTCAGCGCGCCGGCAAAACCCCGGCCTGTGTGCGGGTGTGCCCGACGGGGGCGCTGTATATGGAAGAATAAATCAGATATTTATAATTTTTCAGAAATTAGAATTTGAATTTTTTATGTAATAGGAAAACCGATTGGAAATCCCTATTACATAAAAACCCTTTGGGTAGGGCTTTATTTTATTTATAGTAATTGTCTTTCAGTATCAAGAACATCTACTCTTTCTATTATTCTTATTTTTACTCTGTTCTTTTAGAAAGATTTGTTGTCTGTATAGAATTATCCTGACTGGTTAAAAATAACTGGAGAGTATGATATACGGAGGCATCCCCATGAGCGAAATCCTATACGTAAAACCTGAAAAAAACGTCCGCACCTACAACCGCGTCCTGACCCTGGGCGAAGCCGTGGAAATGCAGTGCGCGGATCCGACTATCGTGAACCGTCTGAAGACCGAGAAGCTCTACGCCTTTCAGGAGGTGAAGCCGGGACGACGCTCCTGCGCCGGTCGCACGGTCATTTCCATTCTGGATGTGGTAGAGAAAATCCAGGCCGTTTACCCGAACCTGGAGATCCAAAATCTGGGAGAAATGGATTTCGTGGCGGAATATTCCACGAAGCCGAAGGAAAATAAGCTGTGGACCTTCCTGAAGGTAAGTCTGGTCTGTATCTTATGCTTCTTCGGATCCGCATTTTCCATCATGGCCTTCAACAACGACGTCTCCACCGTCGAGCTGTTCCGTCAGTTCTACACACTCCTGACCGGCCAGCCCTCGGACGGCTACACCATCCTGGAATTCACCTACTCTTTAGGCCTGGCCGTGGGCATCCTGGCCTTCTTTAACCACCTGGGCGGCCGCCGCCTCACCAAAGAGCCCACCCCTATCGAGGTGGAAATGCGCCTGTACGAGGACGACGTGGCCACCACCCTCATCAAAACAGCGGCGCGGAACGGGAAGCATAAGAAAAAAAATCTGTTATAAATGTACTATTTTCTGCCCTCCCGCATAAAATAATCGTGTTCGGAGAAAATAATTTCCAAATAAGAAAACGAAAAAAGGAACACGGAGGTGCGGACATACATGAATACGATTGTAGGAAAACAGAGCATCTGCTTCCAGAGGCCGCCGCAGATTGTGAGCGCGGCCAGCGTGGTGGGAAAGAAGGAGAGCGAGGGACCGCTGGGAACCTTGTTTGATCAGGTGGAACCGGACCCAAAAGCGGGACAGGCCACCTGGGAGGAGGCCGAGAGCGCGCTGCAAAAAAGGGCGGCGCAGCTGGCAATGCAGAAGGCGGCGGAGCTTCCGGGGCCGGGCGTGCCGCCGGTGCGGTATCTTTTTTCCGGCGATCTGCTGGGACAGCTCATTGCCACCTCTTTCGGCGTGATGGATCTGAAGCTGCCTTTGTTCGGTCTGTACGGAGCCTGCTCAACCATAGGTGAGGCGCTGATGCTTGGAGCCATGACCGTACAGGGCGGTTATTCTGAGGCTGTTCTGGCGCTGACTTCCAGCCACTTCGGCAGTGCGGAGAAGCAGTTTCGGTTTCCGCTTGGGTACGGCGGCCAGCGTCCCTTATCGGCTACCTGGACCGTCACCGGCAGCGGAGCCTTTGTACTGTCCGGGAGTGGCGGACACGCGAAAATTACCGGAGCCACGCCGGGCAAGGTCATCGACTACGGCGTGAAGGATTCCATGAACATGGGAGCCTGCATGGCTCCGGCGGCCTGCGATACCATCTGCACGCATCTTGCGGACTTCGGGCGGAAGCCGGAGGACTACGACGCCATTGTAACCGGTGATCTGGGAAATGTGGGGCAGAAGATTCTGATTGATTTGGCTGCCGAGCGGGGGTACGATATTTCCGCCCGGCATCAGGATTGCGGAATACTGATCTTCGATCCGGAGAAGCAGGACACCCACTCCGGCGGCAGCGGCTGCGCCTGCTCGGCGGTGACTTTGGCGGCGTATCTGCTGCCTAAAATTGAAAGCGGCGAGTGGAAGCGGATGCTTTTCGTGCCCACCGGCGCGCTGCTTTCCACGGTCAGCTTTAATGAGGGGCAGAGCGTACCGGGCATCGCGCATGCGGTGGTGATAGAACATTGCTAGAAGCAGCGGGATATTCGAAAGCATACTCATATTTCGATTAAGGAGATGAATTTTATGGACTACGTAAAAGCATTTCTTATCGGTGGCCTCATCTGCGCCCTGGTCCAGATCCTGATGGAAAAGACGAAGATGATGCCGGGCAGGATTATGGTACTGCTGGTCTGCACCGGCGCGGTACTGGGCGCTGTCGGCGTCTATGAACCCTTCCAGAGGTTCGCGGGTGCAGGCGCTTCGGTTCCTCTGCTGGGCTTCGGCAACGTCCTCTGGAAGGGCGTCAAAGAGGCCGTGGATGCAGATGGATTTTTAGGAATCTTTAAAGGCGGCTTCAAAGCCAGCGCCGTGGGCATCAGCGCGGCCCTGGTATTCGGCTACCTGGCCAGTCTGATCTTTCAGCCGAAGATGAAGAAATGAAAGGGAAAGGGAAATAAACGTAATTTCTTGCCTTTTTCTGCGCAAACTGCTATACTTGTGATATTTGCAGTAAGAAAATCAGTATATGCAGTATTCTTAATAAAAGAAAGCACAGAAAGGGGCAGCCCAGGTGAAAAAGATAGCGGTTGTGACAGACAGCAACAGTGGCATTACGCAGGAAGAAGCACAGAAGATGGGAATTTATGTGCTGCCGATGCCTTTTACAATTGATGGAAATGAATATTTTGAAGGAATTAATCTGACACAGGAAGAGTTCTACGAGAAGCTGAAAGGAGATGCGGATATCGCCACCTCCCAGCCGTCTCCCCATGCCATCATGGAGCTTTGGGATAAGCTTCTTAAGGATTATGACGAGATTGTACAGATTCCCATGTCCAGCGGACTGTCAGGCTCCTGCCAGACAGCGGCTGCGCTGGCTGCAGATTATGAAGATAAAGTATTTGTAGTCAATAATCACCGTATTTCCGTAACGCAGCGGCGTTCCGTGGATACGGCGTTGGAGCTGGTAAAGGTCGGAAAGGATGGACGGGAGATCAAAGAAATCCTGGAGAAAACCGGCATGGATGCCAGCATCTATATCACGGTAGCCACATTAAAATACCTGAAAAAGGGCGGTCGTCTGACCCCGGCGGTGGCAGCTATCGGAACCATGCTCCGGTTGAAGCCGGTGCTGACCATCCAGGGCGAAAAGCTGGACAGCTGCGCGAAAGCCCGCACCATGCACCAGGCCAGGCAGCTGATGATCGATCACATCCGCGAGGACATTGAGATCCGTTTCGGCGGCGTAGAGGCCCATCGGGTTCATATGGATATTGCCCATACCAATAACGAGGCGGAAGCACTGAAATTCCGCGACGAGGTGGAGGCCGCATTCCCGGGATACGAGGTCGGGTTTATGGATCCGTTGTCCTTAAGCGTATCCTGTCATATCGGCGACGGTGCGCTGGCGCTGGCTATTACAGAAATTACAGAATAAAAGTATGTTACACCCGGAGAAATGGCGAATTTCTCCGGGTGTTTTGCTTTGACAAGCATACAGCCCTGTGATACACTAAAGTTTGAGAATGTGCGGAAATAACTGAGGTGAATATCGTTGGATAAATATGAATTTCAGATAAAGACAGAACAGCTGGAAAAGCAGCTGGACAGGAAAAATTATGAGACGGCGGCGAAGATTGCGGACTCCATCGACTGGAGAAAGGTCCGCAATGTGGGCCTTTTGATGGAAGTGGCGGAAGCCTACGAATATACGGAACGTTATGAGGACTGCTATGAGATTTTGAATATTGCCTATGACTGCGCGCCCATTGGCCGTATGATTGTATACAAGATGGCGGAGATTGCGGTCAGGATGGAAGATTACAATGAGGCGGTGGAGCTTTACAAGGAGTTCGTGAAGATTGCGCCCCATGATCTGGGCCGATATGTGCTGAAGTATAAGATTTACAAGGGCAGAGGCGCGGCGCTGGAGGATCAGATCGCGATTCTGGAGGAGTATAAGAGCCGGGAATATCAGGAGCAGTGGGCTTACGAGCTGGCGGAGCTTTATTATCAGGACGGGCAGCTTTCCAAGTGTGTGGAGGAGTGCGACGACCTGATTCTGTGGTTCAGCGAGGGCGAGTATGTGCGCAAGGCCATGGAGCTGAAGAGGAAGATTCAGCCGCTGACTGCTTCCCAGGAGGAAAAGTACCGCCAGATGGTGGGCGAGGAGCGCGCCCGGTCCATCGAGGTCAAGACGGTCAATATGGAGGACAAGTTCAATACCGTGAACCTGCAGGCGGCGCTGGCAGCAGGCGTGCAGGATTATATCGAGGAAGAGAAGCATCAGGAGGAGCAAGCGGAGGAGCTGACGCCGGAGGAGCCGAAAGCGGAAGCACCGCAGGCAGACACAGCTCCGGAAGAAGCCCCGGAGGTGCGGGAGGCACAGCAGTTTGAGGATCTGGATCCGGATAAGCTTCTGCGGGAGAAGAAAGAGCCTTCAGAGCCTGTCAGGCCTTCGGGATTTCTGGGACAGACGGATACCGGACAGATTACCTTTGATCCGGATGAAAGCGTTGTAGAAAAGCAGATTACTGGTCAGATGAGCATCAAGGATGTGCTGAACACCTGGGAGGAGAAGAAACGTGAGACCGAGGCAGCCATCGCCGAGGCAGCGAAGCGTGATGAAGCACGGAAAAAAGAGCGGGAGCGCCTGCGTGCCACCGGACAGCTTCCGGATTTGAATATCGAAGTAAAGCAGACTGTGCCGGAAGAGGTACTACGTCTGATTGAGGAGATCGAGGGGCGGTATCCCTATAAGGTGCATGTGGATCCCATTGAGCGGAGCGCCGCGCCGCGGCAGACTGTGCCGGAAGCAAAGGCAGCAGCGGAGCCAAAGCCGGAAGTAACCGTTGTGGAGAAAGCTGAGCCGGAGAAACCGGTGGAAACGGAAAAAGAGCCGCAGGAGATTCTGGAGATTCTGGAGGCACCGTCAGAGGTCGAGACAGAGCGTGAGCCGGAGAAGACAGAAATTGCGGAGCAGTCTGTGGATACTGTCGAGACAGTGAAAGAGCCGCAGGAGATCCTGGAGATTCTGGAAGCGCCGTCAGAGGCGGATACAAAAAATGAGCAGACGAGAACAATAGCAGAAGCCCCCATGACTGAAACAGAGGAGACAGAGCCGGAGGAGCAGCCGCAGACGGAAGAGGAGACAGAAACTCCGACAGCAGAAGCAGAGCCGGAGCCGCAGACCGAAGAGCCGGAACCGGTAGAAGCTGAGTCCGTCTCCCCCATGCTGGACGACCTGGAAAAGGATCTGGAAGAGACCGTAGCGACCCTGCCTTCCGGCCAGCTTTCCGAGGAGCAGAAGAAGCTGTTTGCGTATTTCACATCCGTGCGTGGCATGAACCAGCAGCTGGCGGCGCTTCTGGAAGAAGATCGCATGCGCAAGGAGCGCCGGGAGGATTCCCTTCTGGGCAATATCGTTATTACCGGTGAGAGTGGTAACGGCAAGACCACGTTGGCAGCCGATATCGTAAAGGCCCTGCAGAAGCAGCGCCGCATTAAGGGCGCGAAGATGGCCAAGGTTCCGGCTGACAATCTGAACGGCAAGAATGTATCCGGCGTCATCCAGAAGCTGGGCGGCGGAGCATTGCTGATCGAAAAGGCAGGCGCGCTGAAGACCGAGACAGCTGTACAGCTGTCCCATGCCATGACCCGCAGGACCGGCGGTCTTCTGGTTATTCTGGAGGATGAAAAAGATGAGATCCGTAAGCTGTTTATCCGCTGCGAGAGCCTGGGCGCCAAGTTCACCCGCACCATTGACATTCCGGTATTTACCAACAAAGAGCTGGTAGCCTTTGGCGAGTCCTACGCGCTGGAGCAGGAATGCGTTCTGGACGAGATGGCCGTGCTGGCCCTCTACAACCGGATTGGCAACAATCAGACCAGCGATCATCTGGTGAATGTGGCCGAGGTCAAGGAGATGGTAGACGAGGCCATCGACCGGGGCGGCAAGAAGGGCTTATTCGGCAAGGTAAAGAAGAGCCGTCTGGATGAATTCGGCCATACGATTTTGCTTGAGAAGGATTTTGAGATTTAAAATGAGACATACAAATGATTTGGGAAAGGATCCGATATTCCCGCTGGTGCTGCGGCTTGCGATTCCCACCATGCTGGCACAGTTTGTAAGCGTCCTGTATTCCATCGTGGATCGAATGTACATCGGCGCAGGCGTGGGAAGTCTGGCATTGGCCGGAGTGGGCGTCTGCGCGCCGATTGTTACGCTTCTTTCCTCCTTCGCGTCCCTGATCGGCCTGGGCGGTTCACCGATTATGGCCATGCGGATGGGAGCGGGGGATAAGCGGGAGGCCCAGAAGATTCTGAATAACAGCTTTTTTATGCTGCTGGTGACGTCAGTGCTTCTGACCTTTGGTTTTCTGGCCCTAAAAGAAAAATTTCTGATGTGGTTTGGCGCGAGTCAGGCCACATTTCCTTATGCGAATACCTATGTGACCATCTATACGTTAGGAACCGTATTTGCGTTGTTATCCACGGGCATGAACAGCTTTCTGATTGCCCAGGGCTTTTCCGGCCTGGGTATGGTGACCGTCATGCTGGGAGCCGTGCTCAATATTGTTCTGGATCCGGTCTTTATCTTCGGCTTTCATATGGGAGTGGCCGGCGCGGCTGTTGCGACAGTTTTGTCCCAGCTTGCTTCCGCCGTCTTTGTGCTGGTGAGCCTGCGGGGAAAAAGAATGCCCATAAGACTTGGCTGGGGCGGCTTTGCCAAACAGACGATGCGGAAAATCATAAGCTTCGGATTTTCTCCGTTTTTGATTATCGCCAGCGACAGTATCCTGCTGATTGTGCTGAACACAGTGCTGCAGCGCTATGGAGGTCCGGGCGAGGGGGATATTCTGGTCACCTGCGCCACCATCGTGCAGAGTTATCTATTGTTGATTACTATGCCCATGAGCGGCATTACCCTGGGCAGTCAGCCGGTGGTCAGCTTTAACTACGGAATGGGAAACGCGGAGCGCATTAAAAGGGCGATCTGGTGTATCACCGGACTCTGCGTGCTCTTCTGCAGCCTGATGATGGTGTTTACTTACACCCTGTCGCCCTTTTATGTGGGAATGTTTACGAAGGACGCGGCGATCCGCCTGCGCTCCGTGCGTTATATCAAGATATTTACAGCTATGATTGTGCCCCTGGCGGTACAGTATCCGCTGGTGGACGAGACGACGGCGCTGGGGTACGTGAAGCGGGCGCTGTTCTGTTCCGCTTTCCGGAAGCTGATTTATTTTTCCGGACTGCTTTTACTTCCCAGGCTGGTATCCGCAGAGGCGGCCTTTTTCTCAGAGCCCATTGCGGATATTCTGGCCGCCACCATGACGACGGTTCTGTTTTTAAAAACCTTCCCGGGGATTGTGAGGGAAACAGAAATGAGACCTGAATTTAAAGAATAGAGTGTTCATACAGTGGTCAATAGCGTAAAGAACAGATGAATAATGTGCAAAAAAAGTCTGATGTGTGGAAAACAGGTTACACATCGGATTTTTTTTGTGTAATTTTTTATACTTATCTTACCGAACAGGAAATATCAGAAAATGATTTAACAAAAGAAAGAGGAGGTTCATATGTACAATTTTGACGTGGAAGATTATATGCTGCAGGGGCGGAAGGCTGTGGCTAGCAGAAATGACTGTGAGGTAATGGCAGAAACATTACATAAGAGAGGTTATTCCAACATTGTATTGATGGGTGTGGGAGGCACAACTGCAAAATTTATGTCTCTTCAGAAGATGATAGATGACTATTCAGATGTGGAAACCCTGATTGTGCCTGCAGGTGAGATACTGGCATCAGGAGGAAGCCGAAGACTGACAAAGAATTCTTTGGTTATAACCGGAAGCAAATCCGGAGATACAAAAGAAGTGGTAGAAGCTGTCAAGAAGCTGAAGGAGGCAGGAATTGAGACCTGTTCTATTACAGGAAACGCAGATACGCCGCTTGCGCAGGTATCCACTTATAATGTGTACTGTGACGCGAAAAATCTCGTAAATATGTATCTGCCGTTTTACTATTTCCTGTTTAAATTGTTGGAACTGAGAGGAGATTTTCCGGACTATCAGGAGTTTGCAGATGAGATTGACACGAATCTACACAGATTCCTGGTAAAAACAGCAGAGGAGTTTGATCCGAGAGCAAAGGAATGGGCGCATAGATATCATAAGGAACCGTATCAGGTCTGGGTAGGATCTGGAGAGGTCTGGGGAGATGTGTATATGTTTACCATGTGCGTACTGGAAGAAATGCAGTGGATTCCGACAAAGTGTGTGACATCTCCGGAATTTTTCCATGGCACACTGGAACTTTATGATGAGGATACCCTGTTTGTGTTGGTAAAGGGGACAGGCAAGTACAGAATGCTGGATGAAAGGGTGGAAAAATTTCTGAAGAAAGTAGAAGGCAAGCATATCGTTTTGGATCTTGCAGATTTCAGTTTAAAGGAAAGTGGAATAAAAGAAAAATATTCCCCGCTGGTAGACGCACTCATTATGGAAACAGTGACCACAAACAGACTGGCTGCCTGGATGGAATATTATACCGGACATAATGCAAACTTCCGCAGATATTATAGGCAGTTTGAATACTAAAAAAAGTATGTTATATTTTTCATAGAAATCCGGTAGATAATGGTAATGCTTGAAAAAGGGAGAACGCTATGGAAAATAAAACAAGAGAATTGCTGATCGAAGAGATTCGGTCAGCAACTCTCGAATATTTAAAGCATGGGGAAAAAACGGCAACTGCAGAAATTATAGGAAAAAAGCTAAATGTATCCAGATCTGTCATTTCTAAATATTTAAATGAAATGTCGAAAAACGGTCAATTGATTAAGGTGTTGAGTCGACCGGTGTTATTTCTGGAGAAACAGGCAATAAATCTGGAGATAGGCGTGCCACTTGTACAGGAAGAGTTTTTAAGTGTGGCGGAACTGGATGCATGCCTTGCAAAATGCAGGAAAAATGGTAAAGATTTTGACAATGTAATAGGAAATGATGGTTCTTTGAAAGAAGTGATCCGGAGACTGAAGGCAGCAGTAAAATATCCAGCGGTTAATGGACTGGCAGTGTTTATACAGGGAAGAGAAGGAAGCGGAAAGAGCTTTCTTATTACATGTCTGGGAGAATATCTTCAAGAGAAAGTACAATTTATTCATTGTATGCATAAGAAAGAAGAGATGCATGAGATACTTTTCGGAAATGAAAGAGAGACAGGCTGTCTGCAAAATCTGGACCGGGAAATTTTAGTTCTGTGCGATGCGGAATATCTTCCTGTAGAAGAGCAGGATGAAATAGCTATTTTTCTGGAAAATGATTACCAGTTTCGAAAAAACGGAAAATTGTATAAAAGCGACGTAAGATTATTATTTTCCACGTCTTCTGTTTCTGAAAAAGAATTTACGGATCGTTTCTTGAACGCAATCCCTATGCGAATTGACGTACCAGAGCTTTCAGAGAGACCATTAAAGGAAAAGGAACAGCTGGTACAATTCTTTTTCCGACGGGAGGAAATAAAGCTTCAAAGAGAAATTTGCCTTTCCAATCTGGTATATCATGTGTTACTGAAACATGAATACATACAGAATATTAATGGATTGCGGGATACGATCCAGACCGTTTGCGCAACTGCGAATGTAGACAGGGAAAACAGCAAAGACATAGTATCTATATACACAAAACATTTGCCTGAGGCACTGCTCTCGGAGATTCAGAATACAGTCTATGAAGAGAAAAAAATACTTTCCCTGAAGGAATTCAGTCAAAACTCTCAAAAGGACGTGGTAATAGAAGCATATGAAGCGATTCGGGAAAGCTTCAAACAGATGAAACAAAGAGAAGTTTCAGTCAATGATTTTCTGAAATACGCATTAAAAGCAATGAATCAGTGTAGCGATCATATTATTTTTGAAAAACGTCCGGATAACAAAAGAAGGGATTCAGTACGTCAGATAGTTCGAAATATAGCGGCTGTTATCCAGGATAAATTGAATGTGGTTATTCAGGGAAGTTGTATAGAGGTGTTGGCTGCACTGGCTTATAAAAAAATGTATCTGGATACCAATCAACAGAAATGGGAGGAAGAGAACAATCAGGATATAGAAGAAATTCTGGATTTTCTTCGAGACGAATTTCCAGAGGAAACACGAATTTCGGAACGGTTGATGGAATTGTTGGATAAGGTTCTGGATTTGAATGAATGCGGTATGGATACCATTTTTCTCGTTCTGAATCTGTATTTTTATAAGCCTGGAGAGTATAGAAAAAAGACAATGGGGCTGATTGTAGCACATGGCTACGCAACAGCCAGTTCCATAGCAGACTGTGTGAATCGATTGTTGGAATCTTATGTGTTTGATGCCATCGACATGCCGCTTGATGTAGAAGCATGTGAAATTGCAGAGCATGTGCAAAAGTATATTCGTGAATACGCAATGGCTGATAATCTGATACTCCTGGTCGACATGGGCTCCCTGGAGGAGATGGTCAAGGAACTTCAGTTTCAGGGAACGATGCAACTTGGAATTGTGAATAATGTGTCGACCCGCACAGCTTTGGATATTGGCAACAGGATAGTATGCTATGAAAATATGGAGGAGATTTTGAAAGAATCCTGTAAAAACAGCAGCTGTACGTATAGAATTCTTGTGGGTCAGAAAAAAAAGGACGCAATTCTATTTACCACAGAGGCGGGAGAACATGCGACAGAACGTGTGCTTCGTTTGTTTGAAAAAAGTATTCCGAAAAGAATAGATGTAAAGCTGATTGCCTGTGATAAAGATGTGATATTACTTGAAAAAGATAGAAATCCGATTTTACAGGAATATAATCCGTTGTTTATTGTTAGCACGATGGAAAATCAGGGCGCAGAGGTTCCACAGGTTCTGCTGGAGGACGTAGTTGCATTTCAGGATTTTGATATGTTAAAACAAATTTTGCGGCGATACTTCAATGAGAAAGAACTGGAAGTTTTTAATCAGAATTTACTTACTAATTTTTCACTGGAGAATGTGATTGAAAATATCACCATATTGAATCCCAATGTACTGATGGACTTTATTAAACAGGCTATACGAAATCTGGAGTATCAGTATCATTTGAACTTGAATGGAAAGACACAGGTTGCGCTCTATATTCATACCTGTTGTATGGTGGAGCGGTTGGTTACAAAAGTTTATTGCGATACGCATTTTGGACTGGAAAACTTTATTGAGAAGCAAAAGGAGTTCATACGGATATTTAAGAACAGTTTCCGGGAAGTAGAGGAACATTATCATATAGAAATACCAGTGGGTGAAATCGCTTATATCTATGATTATATTCAAAATGGGAATCAGAAAGGGACGAAAAATGAATAAAACAATGGAAGAATATATTCAGGAAGCCCCGGATAGCATTCGTAACAATATAGAACGAAGAAGCTTTCTTACCAGTGGACTTTCTGAAAAAATAGCAGAGAGCGGATGTCATGAAATCTGTATGGTAGCTTCCGGGTCTTCCTACAATGCAGCCCTGTGTGCCCTGGAAGGAATGAAAGCCATGAGTGGGATGAAAATTCGCATCATTACTCCATTTTACTTTCTGGAATATGAAGAAAGCAACACAGAGACTTGTTATCTTTTGATATCACAGAGTGGTTACAGCACAAACATTCTGAAAGCGCTGGACGATGCTGAAAGACGACAGATTTGTTGGTATGGGATTACAGGTCATACAGAATCCGATATGGGACTTTATAGAGAGAAAATATATGATTACGGACTGGGAGAAGAGACGGTTGGCTATGTGACAAAAGGAGTTGTTCTTCTGAGCTTATTTTTATTTCTTCTGGCGATTCAACTGGGAGAGCGGAAAAAGAATTTAAGTAAAACTGCAGAAGAGTGGTACAGGCATCTGTCTCTGTGTGCCAGGTATTCCGAGAAAATGTTTTCCTATACAAAAGATTTGTATGAAAAGCACAGAAAAGAATTTCTATCCATGCAGACTGTTATTTTATGTGGAGGAGGAGCAGCATGGGGAACGGTATGCGAAGGAGCTTTAAAATTAAGTGAGACGCTCAGAATCCCCTGTATTTGCTGTGATCCGGAAGAATTTTTGCATGGACCGTATTATCAGATAACCCCTAATTATACAATTTTTCTGGTGGGAGATAAAAAATCGGGGTTTGAAAGGATGCGCGCGATAGCAAATGGATGTCGAGAGGTAACGGAGCATGTATTTACGGTCGGGTTTGAGGAAAAGGAGGCTGAGTTTTGTAAAGAAGAGATAGCATGGCAAATAAAGCCACTATACCAATTGGTTTTCTTTCAGGAAATTGCGTATCTGGCCAGTGAAGAACTTGACAGTAAAAGATTACATCCATTGGCAAAGGGAATGAAAAAATGGGTTCAGGCAAAATCGGAAAATTATAAAAGAGGCAGGTAAGAACATGAGTAAGATCATACTGGCAAGTCATGGAAAACTGGCAATGGGAATGTACGATGCAGTAAAACTTATTTTGGGTGAGCAGCAGGATGTAAAAATTGTGAGTGCTTACGTCGGTCCAGAATCGTTAGAGGAAACAATTACAGAAGCTTTACCGGGGAATCCGAATGAGGAGGTGCTGGTAGTGACGGACGTATTTGGAGGAAGTGTGAATAACGCATTTTTGGTGAAACTAAATGATTATCCAAAGATGCATTTAATGACGGGCATGAATTTAGGCATGCTTCTGGAATGTTTCAGCAGGAGAGACAATGAAAAGCTGGAAGAAACAGTGCAGTTTATTTTAAAGGCGGGAATGGAGGGATGTGTATACTGTAATACGCTTATGACAGAGAATACAGAAAACAACTTTGATTTTTAGTAGGAAGAAGGTGAAAAAATGGAGAAATTTTTCAGAGTGGATTTTCGGCTGCTGCATGGTCAGGTAGGCATGACATGGATTCCATATCTGGGGGCAGATTGTTTGTTGATTGCGAACGACCATATTATGGATAACACTTTACTGCTCACATCTATAAGAATGGCAAAACCAAGCGGTGTAAAGCTCGTGATTAAGACTATAGAGGACAGTATCGCAGCCCTGAATTCTGGCGTAACGGATAAATATAATCTGATGATTGTGGTAGACAGTATAGAAGATGCATATCGGTTATTGAAAAAGACAGGGTTCAAACAGCTGAATATTGGAGCAACGCGCTTTGCAGTTGGGAAAAAACAGGTTCTGGATGGAGTTTATCTGGATGAGCAGGACATGGGTAGAGTACGTGAACTGGCGCAGGATGGAGTACATATGGAAGTGCAGATGATTCCGTCCAAGCCAAAGACAGATATTATGACACTTATTTAATTGGAGATAGAAAGAATAGGAGGGGTACAATGCTTGTTGAAGCGTTAATCGTAACATTCGTTTATATATTGGGAAGGTGTGAGTGGTTTTTAGGATCTTCGAATATTCGCCGCCCGATCGTATTGGGAACTATTCTGGGGATTTTGCTGGGTCAGCCAGCACAGGGAGCGATTATGGGAGCTACATTGGAACTTGCGTTTATCGGAGCGGTTTCCATTGGAGCAAGTATGCCGCCGGAAATGATTTCTGGAACCGTGTTGGGAGTCGGATTTGCGATTGTAACCGGAGGAGGCACGGAGACAGCTCTGGCCTTGGGAATTCCGATTGCGTCCTTGTTACTGGTTGTCAATACTGTATTGAATCAGCCGATTCTGATTTTAATGTGCCATCGCTGTGATCATTACGCAGAACTGGGAGATACCAGAGGATTTGAGCGGACAGTACTGGCATCTGGCTTTATACCGACGATTATTATGGCACCGATTATATTTTGTGCGTTCTATTTTGGAACAGATGCAGTGACATCTGCACTTAATGTCGTTCCGGACTTTGTACGGAGTGGAATCAGTGTTGCGTGTGGAATGATTCCTGCGATAGGTTTTGCTATGCTGGCGCAGATGGTATGGGGAAAGAAAGTAGCGCCGTTTTTCTTCCTGGGATATTTTCTGGTGGCATATCTGGAAATTTCCACAACGGGAATTACGATTTTTGCAGTCATTATTGCAGCTCTGATTATGTTACTTGGAAATCATGGCAATCTGCAATTGGCAGCGAATGCAAAGGAGGAGGTAGATGATAATGAGTTCTGAGAAGAATCGTATTACAAAGGCTGATTTAAAGAAAATATTCTGGCGTTCCGTTCCGACAGAACACTCATGGAATTATGAAAGACAGAGTAACTGCTCATATTGTTTTGCATTGCTTCCAATTTTGAAGAAGCTGTATCCGGACAAAAAAGATTTAAGCGAAAGTATGAAACGGCATATGGAGTTTTTTAATACTACGCCTTATGTGGTAACATTTCCGTTGGCAATCAGTGCGGCTATGGAGGAGAAACGTGCAGAGAATCCGGATAATTTTGATACGGCCAGCATTGTAAATGTGAAAACAGCCTTAATGGGACCAATGGCAGCTATCGGCGATACGCTGTTTCACGGAACGTTACGTATTGTGGCAACCGGTATAGGAACAACACTGGCGCTTCAGGGAAATCCATTGGGAGCATTACTGTTTCTGCTGATATTTAACATACCGGCATGGGCTATTCGCTATATTATGACATTTAAAGGATATGAGGTAGGAACAGGCTTCCTAGAAAAAATTCAGAAATCCGGTATTATGGAAACTTTTACATTTCTGGCCAGCATTATTGGTTTGATGGTAACTGGAGCAATGTCTGCGGGAAGTATTGGTTTGGCTTTAAATATTAATTTTGGAACTGGGGACGCGGTGACATCTGTTCAGTCATTGATTGACGGTATTGTTCCAAGATTACTGCCTCTTGTACTGTTTGGAATTGTTTGGAAATTGCTTAAGAAAAAGAAAGTGAGTCCGTTGGTGATGATGCTGGCGATGATTGTAATTGGAATTATCGGAGCGTATTTTAACATTTGGGGCTAGAGAAAAAACACGTCCGGTTGACATCAGTTCTGTCAGCCAGGCGTGTTTTTTTGAATATGATTTTCAAACTTCAATCAGGCAATGATCTCCAGCTCCACCTGGGGCAGAAGTTCCTTCACGTCGGCCTCCCGGGCTAGCAGGGTGCCTTCCTGGCGGACGGAACCGGCGGCGCAGGCCATGGCGTAGCGGAGCATATCGGCGCTGTCCAGGCGCTTCCGGAGGGCATAACACATACCGGCCACCATGGAGTCGCCCGCGCCGGTCAGACCCTTTGCTTCCACAGGAATGGCTTTCGCCCGGTAGGTGTGCTCCTGATCCAGCAATAGCGCGCCGTCAGCGCCCATGGAAATGCAGACATAGGGGATGCCCCCATCTACGATTTGGCGGGCAACCTCGAGGGGACCCTTGCCGGATTTCAGTTCGTTCTTGAAGGCCTGCTCAAATTCCTTACTGTTGGGCTTAATCAGGAAGGGCTTTTCTTCCAGTCCCAGCCGGAACGGTTCACCGGTGGTGTCCAGCACAGTCTTGACATCTTTTTTGTGAGCCAGGTGGATGAGGCGCTGATAGATATTGGCGGGGACGCCGGGCGGCACGCTGCCGCTTAACACCAGAATATGTGTGTGATCCAGTCGCACATCAATTTCGTCCACCAGCTTTTCGATGGCAGCGAAGGAGACGTTAGGTCCGGCCTCATTGACCTCAGTCATGATGTGGTTGGACTGGTCAAAAAGCTTGATATTCGTTCGGATAGCGCCCTCTGAACGGACAAAATAGTATTGCAGGCCCCGGGCTGTCATGGCATGTTCCAGAGTATTGCCGCTTTCACGGAAGTTCAGTCCCATGCACATGGTTTCTTCTTTCAGGTTATTCAGCACGGTACTCACATTCAGTCCTTTTCCGGACAGGTCTACGCGGGTATTCTTCACCCGGTTGTAAGCGCCGATTTCCAGATTATCCAGATAAATGGTTTTGTCGATGCAGGGATTTAAAGTTACAGATAATACCATAAATAAATACCTAACTATCCTTTCTTACAGATGATTCACGTCTCTCCCTCTGTCTTTCATTATAGAAAATACAGAAAAGAAAGTCAATGTTGATGGAAAATTCTGAAATATAAAAAAGAAAGGAAAAGATTGGCGGAAACCTTGACGCTTTATACCGCTCGGTATATAATGGAAATAGAAACAGAACCGGCGGAAATTCTGGTATCTCGGAAGAGCCTGGAAAGGGGATTCTTACCGGAGGGACACACATATGGACAACAGGGAAACCATTCTTGAGACAGCGCTGGATTTATTTTATACCAGGGGCTACGACGCAGTGGGCGTCCAGGAGATCGCGGAGCGATCCGGCGTGACGAAGCCGACGCTGTACTATTATTTTAAAAGTAAATACGGTCTTCTGGAACAGCTGCTGACGAGCCGGAGCGAGGCCTTCGCGGCGGAGCTTCGTGAGGCGTGCGCTTACCGCGGCGACCTGAAGAATACCCTGTGCGCGGCGGCCCGGACAGCAGCGGCCTTTGTGGCGCGGGAACCGAAGTTTTCGGCGCTTTTCGTGGCGCTCTACCATTCGGCAAAGGGAAATGACGCTTATAAGGCCGTGCGCCCCCTGGTGTTCCGCCTGCAGCGGCAGATCGAAGAGATTTTCATCGACGCCTCAGCGGACTTAGGCAATATGCACGGGCGGCAGCGGCAGTTTTCCCTCGGCTTCATCGGCCTGGTTCTGTATTACATCGTCATGAAGCAGGAGACCAGTAAGCGTGAAGACGTACAGATCACCGAGGCGGAGATTGAGGCGCTGGTGCACCAGTTCATGCATGGTATTTATTCATAATGGATAAAAAAAGACTTACAAAGGGAGGCAGAAAAAGATGGCCAAATGGTATGAAGAAGCCATTTTTTATCATATTTATCCGCTGGGACTTCTGGGCGCGCCCAAGACCCACACGGAGGACGGGGTGACCCACCGGCTGCGGGAGCTGGACGACTGGGTGCGGCACATGAAGGAGTGCGGATTCACGGCGACCTATATCGGACCGCTGTTCGAATCCACCAGCCACGGTTACGATACAAGGGATTATAAGCAGGTGGACAGCCGCCTGGGCGACAATGAGGATTTTAAGCATTTCGTAAAGCTTTGCCATGAAAATGGCATCCGGGTGGTGGTAGACGGCGTCTTTAATCACACCGGCCGCGAATTTTTCGCATTCCGGGATATTCAGAAAAACCGGGAGAATTCCCCGTACCGTTGCTGGTATCAGGACGTGAGCTTTGAGGGCAATACCCATTACAACGACGGCTTTTACTACAAGGCATGGCACAACTGCTTCGAACTGGCGAACCTGAATCTCTGGGATCGGGGCGTGAAGGATTACCTTCTGGATGTGGTGCGGTTCTGGATTGACGAATTCGATATCGACGGTATCCGCCTGGACTGTGCAGACTGCCTGCAGTTTGATTTCATGAAGGAGCTGCGTTGGGTGACCGGTCAGAAAAAGGAGGATTTCTGGCTCATGGGCGAGGTGATTCACGGAGATTACGCCCGGTGGGTCAACGATGAGACGCTTCATTCGGTGACCAATTATGAGCTGTGGAAGGGTCTGTATTCCGGCCACAATGATCATAATTATTTCGAAATCGCCCATACCATAAGACGGCAGTTCGACGCGAACGGCGGCATTTACAAGGGATGCAGACTCTATTCCTTTGTAGAGAACCACGACGTAGATCGTATCGTCAATAAGTTAAAGGAAAAGGGCTTTTTACAGTCAGTATACACGTTACTGTACACACTGCCCGGTATCCCATCCGTCTACTACGGCGGCGAGTGGGGCGTGGAAGGCCGAAAAGAGGAAGCCTGCGACGATGGTCTGCGACCCCACCTGGTACTCTCCGAGATGGAGGCCAATCCGCCGATTCCGGAGCTAAAAGGATTGTTATGTAAACTGGGTGCCATCCGTCAGGCGAATCCGGCACTGACCGACGGCGTGTATCGGGAGCTGCTTCTGACGAACAGGCAGTACGCATTTGCCAGAATCCTGGGAAATGAGGCTGTAATCACAGCAGTGAACAACGATGCGAACCCGGTCCACATGGAAATCAACTGCCCGGTGTCCGCATCAGGCGCACAGGAAGCGCTGACCGGTACGGGCGCAGAGCTCCGGGACGGCAGGATTATCTGGGAAATGCCTGCGTATGGCAGTGCAATATTTGTAATTTGTTAAATCAGCCTGAAGCATTTACTGCTGAAGGCGTGAGAAAGTGATTCCGGTATTTATAGTTAAATAGGGGTGAGATTATGAAGGGTAAGAGAACACGGGCGGACGCCAAGGTAAGAGAGGCAGAAAAGGCGGCGAAGAGAGCCGCACAGGGAAATAAACCGAAGAAAATAGCTGCAGTAAAGGCAACAGAAACCGGGACAGCAACGGCACAGAAGCCGGAGGTATCCTGCTTCATCAGCGATTTTGACCAGTATCTGTTCGGACAGGGCAATCACTATGATATTTTCCGGAAGCTGGGCGCGCATCTGACGGAGCATGAGGGACAGAAGGGCGTGCATTTCGCAGTCTGGGCGCCCCATGCGGTGGCAGTACACGTCATCGGCGAATTCAACGGCTGGAATGAGACAAGCCATCCCATGAGCCGGCTGGATCCATTAGGAATCTGGGAGGTGTTCGTGCCGGGCGTACAGCTTGGCTGCCTCTATAAATATCTGATTGAGGCGCAGGATCACAGTCTGCTTTACAAGGCCGATCCTTATGCTACCGAGGCGGAGATGCGTCCGGGTACCGCGTCGAAGGTATCCGATATCTCGGATTTCCGTTGGTCGGACAAGGACTGGATGGAGAAGCGGAAAAAGAAGGATCCGAAGGAAGAGCCCATGGCCATCTATGAAGTGCATCCGGGCTCCTGGAAGAAGCATCCCCATGGTCCCGATGAGGACGGGTATTATAACTATCGGGAGCTGGCACACGCGCTGGCGGATTATGTCCATGAGATGGGTTATACCCATGTGGAGCTGATGGGTATTGCGGAGCACCCCTTTGACGGCTCCTGGGGCTATCAGGTGACCGGTTATTATGCGCCCACCTCCCGCCATGGCAGCCCGAAGGATTTCATGTATCTGATCAATTACCTGCATCAGAAGAAGATTGGCGTCATCCTGGATTGGGTTCCGGCCCATTTTCCCAAGGACGCCCATGGTCTGGCGGACTTCGACGGCCAGCCGTTGTATGAGTATCCGGATCCCAGAAAGGGCGAGCATCCCGACTGGGGCACCAAGGTATTTAACTACGAGATGAACGAAGTGAAGAACTTCCTGATTGCCAATGCCCTGTACTGGGTCGAGGAGTTCCATGTGGATGGACTGCGCGTGGACGCGGTGGCTTCCATGCTGTACCTGGATTACGGCAGAGAGTCCGGCCAGTGGATTCCGAATAAGTTCGGCGGCAATAAGAACCTGGAGGCCATCGAGTTCTTCAAGCATCTGAATTCCGTGCTGCTGGGCCGCAATCCGGGTGTGGTGACCATTGCTGAGGAATCTACCGCATGGCCCATGGTGACGGGCAGACCCGAGGACGACGGTCTGGGCTTCTCCTTCAAATGGAATATGGGTTGGATGAACGATTTCCTGGAATATATGAAGCTCGACCCCTATTTCCGGAAGGGCGCGCATAATCTGATGACTTTTGCCATGACCTATGCCTACAGCGAGAATTATATTCTGGTGCTGTCCCACGACGAGGTGGTGCATCTGAAGTGCTCCATGATCAATAAGATGCCGGGCGAATACGAGGAAAAATTCGCGAACCTGAAGGCGGCTTACGCGTTCATGCTGGGCCACCCGGGCAAGAAGCTGCTGTTCATGGGGCAGGAATTCGCCCAGCTTCAGGAGTGGAGCGAGGCCAGAGAGCTTGACTGGTATCTGCTGGAACAGGACGAGCACAGGGAGCTTCAGGCCTTTGTGAAGGCGCTGCTGCATCTCTACCAGAAGCATCCGGCTCTCTACGAGCTGGATACCCATCCTGAGGGCTTTCAGTGGATCAATGCCAACGACGGCTACCGCAGTATCTTCTCCTTCATGCGCTTCGACAAGGCGCGGAAGAAGAACCTGCTCTTTGTCTGCAACTTCACGCCGGTGGAGCGCCCTGATTACCGGGTGGGCGTACCGAAGAAGAAGCAGTACAAGCTGGTTCTGGACAGCGACGCGGCAGAGTTTGGCGGCAGCGGCGTAGAGAAACCGACCGTCTACAAGGCCGAGGTCAGCGAGTGCGACGGTCAGCCTTATTCGATCGCCTATCCGCTGCCGGGGTATGGAGTGGCTGTGTTTGAGTTTTAAATTGGAATGAAATATTGGAAAGGCTGCTGCGGACAGATTTAAGAGGATCTGTCTGCAGCAGCCTTTTATGGAATAGGAAATTCCGATAGAATTCCCTATTCCATAAAAGCAAGCAGAGTTTGCAAAGATGCGCACTCTTTTTTAGAATAAATGATTTACATAATTCATTATTATTCTTCGGACGGGAACTTCGCCTTCTCCAGCGCCCGCTCCACGGCTCCGAGGATTACCTGGGAGGTGTACTGGGTTTCTTCGGAGTAGTCCAGACCGTCCAGGGACTGGGTTTCACAAATCTGGTCCGCCAGGTTGTCGAGGGCGGGCTGCATCAGGGGGTACATGGTTTCGATGGCTTCGCTCAGGTTATTATAGGCGATAGATTCGATGCGGGTCTCGCTTACGGTGACAGCTACGTCTACGGCGTTGCCGCCTAGGGTGATGGACGAGGTGTAGACGCCCGGGATATAAGCAGCATCAGCAGAGGTGCTGCTTTTTTGATCCTTCGGCGCGAACATATACACCAGCAGCAGAATCAGCAGGATTCCAAGGGCCACAAAGATCCCGGTGTAGATCAGCTCTTTCATACGGAGTACGACGATTTTGGTTTTGGAACTCAAGGGAATGCCTCCTGCGGGGTCGATTGTTACAGAATATGCAGGAGAGAAGCGGGATATACGTATGATGTAGAAAGGCAGGGAGTGTGTATATTATCATGTGTGCAGCTTTTTAGCGGACGCTGTATGTTCCGCTGCGGACCATGCGTCCGCGGAGGACATACAGTGTCAGATAAACGATGCGCACAGATAAATACACACCCCCTGCCTTGTTATAGCATACAGGTTAGCGTTCTACCGCTCGATGAAACCTTCGCCCAGTACTTCCCGAACATCTGTCACGATAACAAAGGCGTTCGGGTCGCATTCTTTTGTCAGCTCTTTCAGGTAGACAATCTCCTTTTTTGCGACTACGCAAAAAAGCATGTTCTTGGCGTCTCCGGAGTACATGCCGGTGGCGGAGATGCCGGTGACGCCGCGGTCCAGATCGGTCATGAGGATCCGGGACAGCTCGTCGGGTTTTTCGGTGATGATGAAGGCGGCTTTGGAGAATTTCAGACCGTCTATCAGGCCGTCGGCGATGCGGGAAGTCAGATAGATGGCAATGATGGCGTAGAGGGCCATCTGGATGCCGAACAGGTATGCGCCGAACAGGACGATCAGGGTGTCCAGCAGCCACATGATGGTGGCGGTGCTGTAGTGGGGCAGAAAGTGCTGGATCAGGGCGGCGATGAGGTCCGTGCCGCCGGTGGTGGCCTGGGCTACGAAGACGAGTCCGATACCGGCGCCCATGATGAGGCCGCCGTAGAGGGCGGACAGCAGCAGATCCTCTTCGGCCAGGGGGATGACGGGCAGGACGGACAGCCAGAAGGACAGCATGAAGGTGGCGAAGCCTGTCCGCAGCAGGTAGCGGAAGCCTTTCAGCTTCATGGTCAGCAGCAGGAACGGCACGTTCAGGATCAGGTTGGTGACGGACAGCGGGACGCCGCCGGGCACCAGTTTTTCGGTGAGCTGGCGGATGATAATGGCCAGACCGGAGAAGCCACCGGTGACGAGGCTTGCCGGGTCGAAGACGGACGCTACGGCGAAGGCCATCAGGGCAGTTCCGATGGTGATGAGCAGAATGTCCCGCAATTTCATTTTTCTGGTTACAGTCATTTTTTTAATTCCCTTTCAATATGATCTTTCCACGATTCAAACTATCATAGGAAGTAAGAAAAAGCAAGGGGGAACTGCCGGATACTTCTTTGTGAACTATGCATAGGGGATTTCTGGGGGATTTTATGAAGGTAAATTGCGGAAATGCATAAAAATTTTGCATTTCCTCTTTTCAATTTTGTAGTTTTGCATTAATATATAGATTAGGTATTTAGTGTTTTAGAGAAAACAGGGGTGTTTTTTTGTAAATTTTGCCAGATATGCGATGGGAGAAGGACTGGCGATATGCACAAATACAAAAACTATATGCAAAAAAGGAGCGGAGAGAGTTATGATTTCGAATCAGGTACTGCAGAATACGATTGACGGTCTCAAAGGAATTACCCGGATCGATCTTTGTGTGATTGATACCGAGGGTAAAGTTCTTGCGTCTACTTTTCCGGAGGCGGACGCTTATACAGGGTCTGTGCTTGCTTTCATTGATTCTCCGGCGGACAGCCAGGTGATTCAGGGCTTCCAGTTTTTTAAGATTTTTGACGATACGCAGCTGGAATATATTCTTCTGCTGAACGGCGGAAGTGAGGATGCGTATATGATTGGCAAGCTGGTGGTCTTCCAGATCCAGAATTTACTGGTTGCATATAAGGAGCGTTTCGATAAAGATAATTTTATCAAGAACCTGCTTCTGGACAATCTGCTTCTGGTGGATATCTACAACCGCGCCAAGAAGCTGCATATCCAGACTGAGGTGCGCAGAGCTGTCTTTATCATTGAGACGGGTCGGGAGAAGGATACGGCTTCCCTGGAAAATGTGCGGACACTGTTTGGCACCAAGTCCCATGATTTTATCACAGCTGTGGACGAGAAGAATATCATTGTGGTCAAGGAGCTGGCAGATAATGAGGGGTATCCGGAGCTGAACCGTACGGCCAGGGTGATCTGTGATCTGCTGAACAGCGAGGGCGACGAGCACGTTCATATCGCTTACGGCACCATTGTAAATGAAATTAAAGAAGTGTCCCGTTCCTACAAGGAAGCGCGGATGGCTCTTGACGTGGGCAAGATTTTCTTTGATGATAAGGATATTATTGCCTACAGTACGCTGGGTATCGGCCGTCTGATTTATCAGCTGCCGATTCCGCTGTGCAAGATGTTTATCCGGGAAATTTTTGATGGCAAGTCTCCCGATGATTTTGACGAGGAGACTCTGACCACCATCAATAAGTTTTTTGAGAACAGCCTGAATGTGTCTGAGACATCCAGACAGCTGTACATCCACCGCAATACACTGGTGTACAGGCTTGACAAGCTGCAGAAGAGTACGGGCCTTGACCTGCGGGTTTTTGAGGACGCGATTACCTTCAAGATCGCGTTGATGGTTGTAAAGTATATGAAGTACATGGAATCTATGGATTATTAATTACTGTTCGTAGACACTATTCCGCGAGGTGTTTTGGCATGGATATGCCAAAATCCCGAGGTATATAAGCGCGAACTTACACAGAATGTGTAAGTTCTGTGCATCGCGGAGCGTGTTACTGGAACAGTAACATTATTAAGCTTCGGCTGAGGAGTGAAAAAATGATTGACATGCAAAATGTGACAAAGTCCTATGCCACGGGCGTGCAGGCCTTAAACGGCGTGACGCTGCATATTGACAAGGGCGAATTTGTTTTTATCGTAGGAAACAGCGGTTCCGGTAAGTCTACGCTGATTAAGCTGCTTCTGAAGGAGCTGGATCCCAGCTCCGGAACCATTAAGGTAAATGGAATTAATCTGAATAAGATGAAAGCGCAGGCCATCCCCAAGTACCGCAGAAAGCTGGGCGTGGTGTTCCAGGATTTCCGTCTTCTGAAGGACCGGAATGTCTATGAAAATATCGCGTTCGCCCAGCGGGTTATCGCGACCCCAAGCAAGGATATCCGCAAGAATGTGCCGAAGATGCTGTCCCTGGTGGGACTGGCGGAGAAGTATAAGTCATTCCCGAAGCAGCTTTCCGGCGGCGAGCAGCAGCGTGTGGCTCTGGCGAGAGCCCTGGTGAACCGGCCCAATATTCTTCTGGCCGACGAGCCCACCGGTAATCTGGACCCGAAGAATTCCAGGGAAATCATGAAGCTTCTGGAGACTATCAATGAGCGTGGTACCACCGTTCTGGTGGTGACCCACAACCAGGAGATTGTAGATCAGATGAAGAAGCGGGTAATTGTTATGAACAAAGGCGTCATTATCAGTGACGAGCGCAACGCTGGGTACAAACAGAATGCGAATTAGTTCTATCGGCTACTGCCTGAAGCAGGGCATGAAAAATATCTGGCGTAACAAAATGTTCTCTCTTGCGTCCATCGCGACCATGTCCGCCTGCATTTTCCTGTTCGGAATCTTTTTCTGCGTGGTAGAGAACTTCCAGTACATGGTGCGGGAGGCGGAGAAATCCGTGGCTGTAACTGTGTTCTTTGATGAAGGTCTGTCCGATGAGGAGATTCAGGCCATCGGTGAGAAGATTCAGGCCCGGGATGAGGTATCTGAGGCGGTCTTTGTATCCGCAGAGGAATCCTGGGAACAGTATAAGGCGATTTACTTTAAGGACAATCCTCAGCTGGCGGAGGGCTTTGCGGACGATAATCCGCTGGCCAACCAGGCTCACTATGAGATTTACTTAAATGATGTGGAGGATCAGCAGAGCCTGGTAGACTGGCTGGGCAGTGTAGAAGGCGTCCGCAAGATTAACCAGTCCGCGCAGGTGGCGGATATTCTGACAAACTTCAATATGCTGATTGGATATATTTCCATCGCGGTGATTATATTGCTTTTGTGTGTATCGGTCTTCCTGATCAGCAACACGGTCACTATCGGTATCGCGGTCCGCAAGGAAGAAATCGCGATCATGAAGCTGATCGGCGCCACCAACGGTTTTGTCAAGGCGCCCTTTGTGGTAGAGGGTATTGTCATCGGTATTCTGGGCGCGGCCTTCCCGCTGACGCTGCTGTATTATCTGTATACACAGCTGGTGGGTTTCGTGGGAGACAAATTTAATGCCCTGACGGGACTTCTGCAGTTCCTTCCGGTAAATGATATGTTCCGGATTCTGCTTCCGGTAGGCTTGGCGCTTGGTGTAGGCATTGGTTTCTTCGGTAGCTTCTTTACGATTCGGAAGCATCTGAAGGTGTAAGTGCTCCGTAACTGGTCAGGTACTGAACCGTTACAATGCCTCATAGAAAAGGATAAATAATAGAATGAAAAGAACGCGTATGGTAAGCGCGCTGCTTGTGGTTGCGCTTACAGCTGGCTGTATTTTCACGAAAGATAATCTGAGGGTGTCGGCGACGTCCCCCAAAATTGATACCAGTGATCTGGAGGATAAAAAGCAGGATACGCTGGATAAGATTAAGGATATCAAGTCCGATATCAGCGATGTGAAAAAGAAAATTTCCGATCTGAAGAACAGCAAAAGCAATCTGGAAACTTACATTTCCAAGCTGGACACGGAGGCCAACGATCTGGCAAAGCAGATCGACCGGCTGAACGGGGATATCGCGGCAAAAAAAGAAGAAATCACGGCAGCAGAGGGCGAACTGGAGGAAGCGGTGGAAACAGCGGCTCAGCAGTATGAGGATATGAAGAAACGGATTCAGTATCTTTACGAAAATGGAAATCCTTCTTATCTGGAGCTGCTTCTTACCTCCGAAAGTATGGCGGATTTTCTGAATAAGTCCAGCTATGCGGAGCAGATGACGGCCTACGACCGGAATATGCTGGAGGAGTACATTGCCCAGAAACAGGCGGTGGAAGAGAAGAAAAAGGAGCTGGAATCTGAAAAGGAAGAGCTGGACGCCATGGCGGGCGCGGCTTCCGAGCAGAAGAAGACCGTAGACGCTCTGATCAAGACTAAGACAGCCCAGATTCAGAGCTATCAGGATCAGATCGACAGCGAGAACAGCAATGCAGAAGAGTATAAAGCCGATTTGGCAAAGCAGCAGAAGCTTCTGGATCAGATTGAGCAGCAGATCGCGGCGGCGGCAGCAGCCAACGCTCAGGCCAGTGACGGTGATGGAGGAGCCTCCGGCTTCGTATGGCCCTGTCCCAGCAGTCGGAGAATTACCAGTGGATTTGGCAATCGTGCCCAGCCTACAGCAGGCGCGTCGACCAACCACAAGGGCATTGATATCGGAGCATCCTACGGAGCTTCGATCGTAGCGGCAGCCTCCGGGCGTGTGACCACGGCGGCCTATAGTAGTTCTGCCGGCAATTACATCGTCATTTCCCATGGAAACAGTCTGTCTACCGTATATATGCATTGTTCTGCGCTGTATGTGAGCGCAGGCCAGACCGTCAGCGCAGGCCAGGCAATCGCGGCAGTGGGTTCCACCGGTTATTCCACCGGCAACCACCTGCATTTCGGCGTAATTAAGAACGGAAGTTATGTAAACCCAACGGCATACGTGGGCGGATGATCATGACTGTTTGCAGGCACCGTCTCGTGAGACGTTTTGGCATGCATGGGACAAAAGATAAGGACGTATACTGGAATTATGGAAAATAAAAAGCAGTTTATCAAAGGCTTTGCCGTGGGCATACTCGTCACCGTGCTGTTGGCGGGCGGTATCTTTGCCGGAAGCAATGCGCTTACCAAAGCATCTGATGAAAAGAAAGCAGAGAGTGGCGAACTGAATCTGACCAGCAGTCAGGTAGAGGATAAAATCACCGAGATTGAGACACTGGTTCAGAATTATTATCTGAATGACATCGACACGGATCAGGTAGAGAACTATCTGTATAAAGGCATGATCGTGGGGCTTGACGACCCCTATGCCGCTTATTATACGAAGGAAGAGTACCAGAGTCTGATGGACTCCACTAATGGCAGCTATTATGGCATTGGCGTGGAAATGAGTCAGAACATGACCACCGGTATCATTACCATTACCCGTGTCTTCGAGGGATCGCCTGCGGAGGAAGCGGGGCTGCTTCCGGGCGACGTGATCTACAGGGTGGATGATGAGGAGGTAACCGGTGAGGATCTGACCAAGGTGGTCTCCAAAGTAAAAGGAGCCGAGGGCACGACCATACCGATCTCTGTGGCCCGGGAAGGGGAGAGCGATTATCTGACCTTCGATGTGGAGCGCAGAATGATCGAGATATCTACCGTAGCTCATAAGCTGCTGGATGGCAATATTGGTTATATCTCCGTGACCAGCTTCGACGACGTGACGGTAAATCAGTTTCTGGCCGCCCTGGATGACCTGGAAAATCAGGGTGAGACCGCTCTCATCATCGATCTCCGTAATAATGGCGGCGGCCTGGTATCCAGTGCCTGCAGCATGCTGGATCGTCTGCTTCCGGAGGGCCTGATTGTATACACGGAGGATAAATACGGCAACCGGGATGAGATGAAATCTGATGTGGAAAACTATTTCGACAAACCGCTGGTTCTCCTGGTAAACGGCAACAGCGCCAGCGCTTCGGAGATCTTTGCCGGAGCCATCAAAGACTATGGCATCGGTACCCTGGTGGGCACTCAGACCTTCGGCAAAGGTATTGTCCAGAAGATCTACCCCTTAAGCGACGGCACCGCCGTGAAGCTGACCGTCTCCAAGTACTACACGCCAAACGGCAACAACATCCACGGAATCGGCATTGCGCCAGACGTGGAGGTGGAACTGGATCCGGCTGTAGCCAATGAAGTGGTGATACCGGAGGAGAAGGACAATCAGCTGCAGAAGGCGATGGAGATCCTGACAGAAAAGTGAAATAAATTGCAAAGCGAAACCCGGTCGGATTTTTACGACCGGGTTTTTTGCGTTCAAATTTGTCGTAAAAATGTGTGAAAGCTTTCGAAAATAGGTAAAAATAGATAAACAGGAGGAAATACATAAAACTAAAACGTTCAAAAAATTCATAAATTATCAATATTCTATACAAAGTGCCAAATCTATGTTTACATAACTGTACAATAGACATATAAAAATTGTTTAATACGACAAAAGCATCAAAACAGACATAAAATGAGCATAAAATATGCAAAATGTTCATAAAAATACTTGAAAGAAATTTCACCGTCATGTAAGATAAACCCATAGGAAATAAGGAACCAAAAAACATAAAGTTAAGAAAAGAAAGGGAGATTTGAAAAATGTCCAAGATTAGCGAAATGACAAGAGACAGCTGGATCAAAAGCACCTTCCCGGAGTGGGGAACCTGGCTCGTAGAAGATATCGAGAACGAGGTTGTAGCTCCCGGAAACGTGGCTATGTGGTGGCTGGGATGTACCGGCGTATGGTTTAAGACACCGGCTGACACCAATATCACCATCGACCTGTGGTGCGGAAACGGTAAGAGAACCCATGGCGACAACAAGATGAAGCCAGGCCATCAGATGGCAAATATGTGCGGCGGACGTCTGATGCAGCCGAACCTTCGTAACGTACCGTTCGTTATCGACCCGTTCGCTTTCAAGCATGTAGATGCAGTTCTGGCAACTCATTACCATCAGGATCATATGTCTGCTGAGTGGGCAGCACACGTTATCCAGAGCGGTATGACTACTACAGATGAGAACGGAAAAGAGATTCCGGTACCGTTCATCGGACCGAAGAAATCTGTAGAGACCTGGGTAAAATGGGGCGTTCCGGAAGACCGTTGCATTACTGTAAAACCGGGCGACACCATCAAGATCAAAGACCTTGAGATTATCGCGCTGGACAGCTTCGACCGTACCTGTATCGTTACCACAGACGATACCAGCGAGAACAGAGAAGAGCTGACAGGCGTTTGCCCCACTGATATGGACGACAAGGCAGTAAACTACCTGGTTAAGACTCCGGGCGGAAACATCTATCACTCCGGTGACTCTCACTTCTCCATTTACTTTGCGAAGCATGGTAAGGATTATGATATTGATGTTGCGTTTGGTTCCTTCGGTGAGAACCCCATCGGTATGCAGGATAAGATGAGCTCCGTAGATATCCTTCGTATGGCTGAGAACCTGCAGTGTAAGGTTGTTGTTCCGATTCACTGGGATGTGTGGACCAACTTCCAGGCAGACTGCGACGAGATTAAGCTGCTGTATGATTTCAAGAAGGACAGAAACGAGTACAAGTTCCATCCGTTCTTCTGGCAGGTAGGCGGAAAGTACACCTATCCCCAGGATAAGGATAAGATTTACTATCATCACAGAAGAGGCTTTGAGGACTGCTTCGAGCATCCCCAGAACATTCCGTTCCGTTCCTGTCTGTAAGCTTTGGAATAAGGGAGAAGAGGATTATGTTAAGAGAGTTTGTAGAAAAGAAGCATTATCTGTTTGCCAAGGAAGCGAAGGATTGGGAAGACGCTATCATCATGAGCTGCAAGTCTCTGGAGGCAGACGGAACGGTAGAATCCAATTATGCCCATGACATCGTAGAGTGTGTCCGCAAGTACGGTCCGTATATTGTAATCATGCCGAACATTGCGATGCCGCATTCCCAGGAGGGTGCAGTCGGAGTCAATAAGACAGCCATCGGCTTCATGAAGCTGGAGAAGCCGGTCAGCTTTGACCCGAACGACCCGGAAAAGGACGCTCAGCTGTTCTTCACACTGGCATCCTGCAACCCGGATCAGCATCTGAATAATATGATGCGTCTGTCAGAGATGCTGATGAACGAGGAACTGGTAGCAGAGCTTCTGAAGGCCGAGGGGCCGGAGGATCTGCTGAAGCTTCAGGAGAAGTATCTGGACAAGTAAGAACCTGACTGCGGCCTGCGAGGGCGGGCTGCGGTTAAAATAAAGGGGAAAATGTAGGAGGAAAAGAGTTATGGATATTTTAATGAGAGCATGGTCGTATTTTGCTACGAACATTCTGCAGCAGCCGGCGTGGATGATCGGCCTGATCGTACTGATCGGTTACATTCTGCTGAAGAAACCGTGGTATGATGTACTTGGCGGAACCATCAAGGCAGTCGTAGGTTACATGATCCTGGCAGCAGGTTCCGGCGGACTGGTAAGCAACTTCCGTCCGGTGCTGGTAGGTCTGAAGGACCGTTTCAATCTGGACGCTATGGTTATCGACCCGTATTTCGGACAGAACGCGGTAACCGCAGGCGTGGAGGAAGTATTTGGAAAGCCGTTTTCACAGGTTATGATGCTTCTTCTGATTGCGTTTATCATCAACATTTTACTGGTTCGTTTCAGTAAGGTGACAAAGCTTCGTTCCCTGTTTACCACAGGTCACGTACAGGTACAGCAGGCTTCCACAGCTTACTGGCTGATCCTGTTCGCACTGCCGGGACTGGCTACCAATAACACAGCGCTTCTGATCGTAATGGCAATCGTACTTGGTCTGTACTGGGCAGTAGGCTCCAACCTGACCATCAAGCCGACCCAGGAGCTGACAGACGGCGCAGGCTTCTGTCTTGGACATCAGCAGATCATGGGAGTAGCACTGTTCTCCTGGATCGCAGGCAAGATGCATGAGCGCGACGTAAAGAAGGGCAAAGAGGCTTCCAAGAAGCTGGAGGATATCGAGCTTCCGGGCTTTATGTCCATCTTCAACGAGAACATGGTATGTACCGCAATTCTGATGACTGTATTCTTTGGAGCAATCCTTCTGGTTCTTGGCAGAGATTATCTGACTGAGGCTGGATTCATGAAGGAGGGACAGAGCTTCGTATTCTACATCCTGACTGTCTGCCTGAACTTCGCAGTATATCTGGCAATCCTGCAGCTGGGTGTTCGTACCTTCGTAACAGAGCTGACCAATTCCTTCCAGGGTATTGCCAATAAGTGGCTCCCGGGTTCCGTACCGGCAGTAGACTGTGCAGTATCTTACGGTTTCGGTTCTCCCAACGCAGTACCGCTTGGATTCCTGGCTGGTGCTCTGGGACAGTTCCTTGCCATCGGCGCTCTGATTCTTCTGAAGAGCCCGGTATTGGTAATTGCCGGATTCGTACCTGTTTTCTTTGACAACGCGACCATCGCGGTGTATGCTAATAACAAGGGCGGTCTGAAGGCAGCGCTTATCCTGCCGTTTATCTCCGGTCTGTGCCAGGTATTCGGTTCTGCGTTAATCGCAGGCTGGGTAGGTATGGCAGCATACGGCGGATACCTTGGTATGTGGGACTGGGCAGTTGTATGGCCGGTATTCACAGTTCTGATGAAGTACTTAAGCTACGCAGGTCTGGCAATCGTAATCGTTGCCCTGCTGGCTATCCCGCAGCTGCAGTACAGAGCTGACAAGGAAGGCTACTTCCTGATGACTGAGGACTGGGAAGCATACAAAGAGCTGAAGGCTAAGAAGGCTGAATAAAGATTCGTCAAATATACAAGTTAATCCGATAGGAGGAAACGACAATGTTGAACATTTTGGTTTGCTGCGCAAACGGCGCCGGAACAAGTCTGATGATGAAGATGACTACAGAGAAGGTTGTAAAGTCTCTGGGTATCAAGGTTGGAAAGCTGCATCACTGCTCTCTTTCTGAAGGAAAGAGCTCCGCAACCCAGTTTGATGTAGTATTCTGCCCGCTGAACTTCATCTCCATGTTCAAGGAAGCAGAAGCAAAGGGTGTCCATGTAATCGGTCTGAAGAACGTCATGTCTCAGGCAGAGATGGAAGAGAAACTGAAAGCATCCGGAGTGCCGCTTGAGTAATAACTAAAACGAGGGCGCTTCCCTGTGGCTGGAAGGCCGCGGGGAGGCGCTTTTGAGTTTTGGGTAAATAAGAGAGAAGGAGTGTGGCGTCGTGAAAATAAGCCGTTCAATTGTAAACAGTCGAAGAGAGAGAATCTTGGAGACCGTGAGGAATGGTGGAGATGTATCTGTAAACAGCTTATCGGAGCAGCTGCAGGTATCACCTCTGACGATTCGACGCGATCTCCAGTATCTGGAAGAACATAAATTGCTGGAGCGTTTCTACGGAGGAGCGCGTACAGGAAATGCGGAGGTTCCGCGCCAGAACAGCCGGGAGCTTCGAAAGGAAAGAATTGCCAGGTATGCGGCCGGTCTGGTGGAGGATGGAGACAGTATTCTTCTGAATACCAGCTCCACAGCTCTTGCTATGGTAAAATATATCACCAGCCGGAATGTAACGATCATTACAAATAATGGAAATATTATCAACGAAGAGAATCCCTCCCAGGTGACCATTGTGCTTCTGGGCGGAGAACTCCGTTATCAGAAGGGCGCCATGGTGGGTGATTTCACCAAGAACAGTCTGGCCTATGTGGCCGCGAAAAAGTGCTTTGTCGGATGTACGGGTATCAGTCCGGATATCGGTATGGTGACAGAGATGATGAGCGAGGTAAACCTGAATCAGATGATGTTTCAGAGAGTGACTGGAACGACCTATATTTTGGCAGACAGCTCCAAATTCGGTATCAGAACCGGAGGCGTATCCTGTCCGCCGGAGAAGATAGAAAATATTATCACGGACGTAAATGCCCCGGTGCAGATGGTCTGTGAATTTCGAGAAATGGGAACCTGGGTATATCAAGTAGATTAGGTAACTGGTCAGGTACTGAACAGTTACAGATTAGGAGATTGTGACAATGAAGGTAAATAAGATTAAAACACATGAGCTTGAGAAATGCTATTCTATCTGTCCGCTGACCTACAACGGAACAGAGCATATGCTGGTAGCAGCAGAGAAGGTAAACAAGTGCCTGCTGTTTGACCTGGATGGAAACCTGGAGGAGACCGTATGGGACGAGCCGGGCGGAGTTATGACTATGGTTCAGATTCCGGGAAGCAACGGCGAGTTCCTTGCTACCCATAAATTCTATTCACCGAATGATTCCAAGGAGGCAAAGATCATTCTGGCTTCCCCGAAGGGAAAGAATGACTGGGTAGTAAAGACCATCGTAGACCTGCCCTTCGTACATCGTTTCGATATCCTGACCAGAGGCGGCGTAAACTACATCATTGCCTGCGCGCTGAAGTCCGGTCATGAGTTCAAGGACGACTGGAGTATGCCGGGTAAGGTATGGGTCGGCGAGCTTCCGAATGACTTAAGCGACATCAACGAGAACAACCAGATCAAGCTGGTTCCGCTGAAGGAGGATCTGCTGAAGAATCATGGCTATTGCCGCGTAGAGAAGGACGGCGTCATGAGCGGTATCGTGGGAACCGAGAACGGCATCTTCAAGGTAACACCGCCCGCTGAAAAAGGCGGCGAGTGGACCGTAGAAACTCTGACAGAGGATCCGGCCAGCGATATGACCTTCGCTGATTTCGACGGAGACGGCGAGGATGAGATGCTGGTAATGACACCGTTCCACGGCGACACCATCAAGATTTACAAGAAGGCAGACGGCAAGTATACCTGCGTGAAAACCTTTGAGGGCTCCTATGAGTTTCTGCACGGTATCTGGGGTGCGGAGATCCTGGGCAAGGGCATGGCGATCATCGGCAACCGTAAGGGCGACCGCGACCTGATGGCATGCTACCATGACGGCAAGGATTATGTTCTGGAAGTGCTGGATCATAACGTAGGACCGGCAAATACCCGTGTATACAAGAAACCGGGCAACAAGCTGGGTATCCTGTCCACCAACCGTGAGATTGACGAAATCGCGTTTTATGAGATTGAGAGCCTGTAAGGGCTCTCCCTATGAGAGGAAATATTATGAAAGCATATAGCATTGGATTATACGAGAAAGCCATGCCGAACACGCTGACCTGGAAAGAGAAGCTGGAGGCGGCCAAAGAGGCAGGCTACGATTTCGTGGAAATCAGTATCGATGAGACCGACGCGAAGCTGGCCCGTCTGGACTGGTCGAAGGAAGAACGCCTGGAACTGGTAAAGACCATGTATGAGGTGGGTCTGCCCATTCGCAGCATGTGTCTGTCCGGTCACCGGAAATACCCGCTGGGAAGCAGCGACCCGGCGACAGAGGCCAGAAGCCTGGAGATCATGGAGAAGGCTATTCAGCTGGCAGACGACCTGGGCGTCCGCATCATTCAGCTGGCAGGCTACGACGTATATTACGACGAGTCCACACCGGAGACCGTAGAGCGTTTCGGACGGAACCTTAAGAAGGCTGCCCGGATGGCAGCCAGAGCAGGCGTACTCATGGGCTTTGAGACCATGGAGACCGAGTTCATGAATACCTGCGAAAAGTCCATGAAATATGTGGACAAGATTAATTCCACTTACTTGAATGTATATCCGGATTGTGGTAACATCAATAATGCAGCAATCACTTACGGAACCGATGTACTTGCAGATCTTCGAAGCTGTGACGGTCATGTGGTTGCTATGCATCTGAAAGAAACTGTTCCGGGTAAATTTCGCGACATGATGTACGGAGAGGGACAGGTAGATTTTCCGGCGATGATTGACACTGCATGGGAGATGGGCGTACGCCGTTATGTAACGGAGTTCTGGTATCTGGGCAAGGAAGACTGGAAGGCAGACCTGCATTTTGCAAATTCTGCCATGCGTAAGCTTCTGGATCAGAAAGAAAACGACTAAGCGCGGTCCGCAGTATCATTTTCAAGGAGGAAAAATCATGTTAGAGGAACTGAAAAAACAGGTATACGAAGCAAATATGGAGCTTCCGAGAAGAGGACTCATCACCTATACATGGGGAAATGTCAGCGGAATTGACCGTGAAAAAGGACTTTTCGTAATCAAACCCAGCGGAGTTGAGTACGATCTGCTGAAGCCGGAAGATATGGTAGTTATCGACCTGAACGGTAATAAAGTAGAGGGCGATTACAATCCGTCTTCCGATACACCGACCCATCTGGAGCTGTACAAGGCATTCCCGAAGATTGGAGGCGTGGTACATACCCATTCTCCGTGGGCTACCTCCTGGGCACAGGCAGGCCGCAGCATTCCCTGCTACGGAACCACTCACGCAGACTACTTCTACGGCGAGATTCCCTGTGCAAGAAGCCTGACCGCTGACGAGATCAACGGTGAGTATGAGAAGAACACAGGCCTTGTTATCATCGAGACCTTCAACGAGAGAGGCATCGATCCGATGCACGTACCGGGCGTTCTGTGTACCAACCACGGACCGTTCACCTGGGGAACCGACGCAGCCAACGCAGTACACAACGCAGTCGTTCTCGAAGAGGTTGCCAAGATGGCATGCCGCACCGAGATCCTGAATGCCAGAGTACAGCCTGCACCGCAGGTTATCCAGGACAAGCATTTCCTGAGAAAGCACGGTGCGAATGCTTACTACGGACAGATTAAGAGATAAAGAAAGAGAGATAAGAAAGCAGCAGCCGGATCCCATGTGATTCAACTGCTGTTTTTTATTTGTTCACGCAGCTGCTTTCGTTTCAGAAATTTGAATCGATGTTTTCAAAGTAAATAATTTGATAATCTTTGTCAATACTATGAGAAAAGGGCATCCGCGCATTGACTTAAAAAATGGAATCTGTTACGATACAGGGAGTTAGATAACACTAACTGCATGTGAATAAATCAGGCAGACTCCTTTGGGAAGAATTGGATTATCCTTCCTGTGTCCATGAGACTGGGAAGATGTATCGGGTGGCTCCCTTGCATCTTCCGGTGTTCTGCCCGAAAAGAGATTCATATTGAAAGGAGATTATCAAAATGGATTTTTTACAGATTGAGAAGGTTGTGGGAAGAGAGATTCTGGATTCCAGAGGAAATCCGACGGTAGAGGCTGAGGTAACTCTGGCAGATGGCACCGTAGCGCGCGGAACCGCTCCCAGCGGCGCTTCTACAGGTGAATTTGAGGCGCTGGAGCTGCGTGACGGTGACAAAAGCCGATATCTGGGAAAGGGCGTTACAAAGGCCGTAGAGAACATCAATACCATTATCAATGAGGCAGTCAAAGGCCTGGATGCTTCTGACATCTACGCCGTAGACCGTGCCATGATCGAGGCGGACGGCACGAAGGACAAGTCCAAGCTGGGTGCAAACGCGATTCTGGCCGTATCCATCGCGACCTGCCGTGCGTCAGCAGCAGCTCTGGATATGCCGCTGTATCGTTTCCTGGGCGGCATCAATGGCAATCGCCTGCCGGTGCCGATGATGAATATTGTAAATGGTGGCTGCCATGCACTGTCCTCCGGACTGGATGTACAGGAGTTCATGATCATGCCGGTGGGCGCGCCTTCCTTTAAGGAGTGCCTAAGATGGTGTGCGGAGGTATTCCATGCGCTGGCGTCTATCCTGAAAGAGAGAGGGCTGGCCACATCCGTCGGTGACGAGGGTGGTTTTGCTCCGGCACTTAAATCTGACGCAGAGGCTATTGAGACGATTCTGGAGGCCGTAAAGAAGGCCGGATACGAGCCGGGTAAGGATTTCATGATTGCAATGGATGCGGCTTCTTCTGAGTGGAAGAGCGAGAAGGGCAGGGGCTTTTACAAGCTGCCGAAGGCCGGTACAGAATTTACGGCGGAGCAGCTGATTGAGCACTGGGCTGACCTTTGCGAAAAGTATCCGATTATTTCGATCGAGGATGGTCTGGATGAGGAGGATTGGGAAGGCTGGCAGAAGCTGACGGCCCGTCTGGGCGACAAGGTACAGCTGGTTGGCGATGACCTGTTTGTGACCAATACGGAGCGTCTGTCTAAGGGAATTGAGATGGGCTGCGGTAACTCTATTCTGATCAAACTGAACCAGATTGGTTCTGTGTCTGAGACGCTGGAAGCTATCAAGATGGCTCATAAGGCTGGTTATACGGCTGTTACCTCCCATCGTTCCGGCGAGACTGCGGACACGACGATCGCAGATCTGGCGGTTGCGCTGAATACCTGCCAGATTAAGACGGGTGCGCCGAGCAGAAGTGAGCGTGTGGCGAAGTATAATCAGCTGCTGCGTATCGAGGAGGCACTTGGCAAGAGTGCGGTATATCCGGGAATTAAGGCGTTTAACGTGAAGTAGGTTAAGACGGACGGGCAGGGGCTTTGTATTTTCCGTGTTCATCGTTTATCGGACAGTGTGTGTCACCCACGGACTTGAGGTCCGCAGGTGCCCCACGCAGTCCGCTAAAACGCTGTACACTGGAAAACTACAAAGTCCCTGTCCTGTTTTCTTGCAGAAAATGCGGACGTTATATATATATATATGAAAACGTAGATTGGCCCAGGGGGGATGTTCTGCCCCTCGGACCTCACAACCTGAATCTATTTTTTCTCAAACACCGCAGTTACCCGCGTATCCCCATGTAACTGCACCTCAATCTTCTTATGTTCCGAGTCCCCCGACACAATCTCCCCATTTTCTATCTTCCAGCGCACAAACCGATACCCCTTGGCATGCAGGGCCTGTAAGGACACCGGATAATCGGTGTAGTACTGGCCGGTCCAGTTGGATGTGGTCAGGTCGGGAGTGAGGGTATTCAGGGTGACGGTGCCGCCGGGTTCATCTTCGCTCCCTTCGGTGCGAACATTTAAAGTTATGTCAACTAATTCGCCGTTCAGGTCAAAGTGGTCGGCCAGCTGGGCGAGGACGACTTCGCGGCGGTTCTCGAAATAGGTGCGCAGGGTCTCGATCTGGGCGTCGTAGGTATCATGCCAGAGCTCCGCGTTCCAGCGCTGCCAGCTGATGGCTGCCTGGTCGGAGGTGCTGGCTTTCTGTTCGTCCAGAAGGGTGCTGACGCGGTCTGCATCGAAGTTTTCGTTGGTCATGTCCAGAAAGGTCTGAACGAACTGACGGCGGAAGTCTTCGTTCCGCATGAGGCCTGGCAGGGGCTCCGTGTCCAGAAGTCCTGCCGGGTAGTAGCCTGCGTGGTCAGTGAAGGCGTCCATCTTCCAGGGCTCGTTATTTTCATATTCGGTTCCCACGGCCAGGGCGTCGTCCAGGTCGTAGAGGATCCAGCGCCATTTGCCATCGTTGTAATCTTCGCCGGTGGGGCGTATGCTTCGCCAGGTGTAGACATTGCCGCCCAGAGGGCGGGTGTCGGTGTTGGCAATGTAAATGTTGGTGCAGAGCCAGTCGATGAGGCTCTGGATGTCTACTTTTTCCAGGAGCGCTGTGTAGTTATCCGGATCAGACAGATCCATCCGGAAGAGGTCCAGGACTTCCTGCCAGCAGGTGTAGTCTTCGGCGTTGCCGGATTGGATTTCTTCGCTGTCTTTGATGAGCAGAATATCAGACGCCGGTACCTGATAATGATTTTCCAGATATTCAGCGGAGTATTTTTCCATCAGATAGTACATGCCCCAGTATTCTCCGTTCAGGAAGAGCTGACAGGGCCGGTATTCCTGAACGGCGGTGTTGCGGTCATCCACCAGACGGAAGAAAAAGGTCTTAGTCAGGGTACGGCTGTTGTTCAGAATCAGGGTCGGACAGGTCTCGTCCGGATCGCTGAAAACCGAGGCGAAGGTATTGTTCCCGTAGCGTTTGCGGGCAAACAGGGTGAAACTTTTCTGCGGAAAGCTGCGGGAGGCGTTGCCGCGTATGCGTATGCCGCATTCCTGATCGATGCGGACAGTGCTCTCGCTGTCGAAAATGGTCAGCTGCGCGCGCCGCTCGGACTCAGAGCCTTCCCGGTGGTAGTTCATGTAATCCATCAGATCAATCCAGGGGAATTCTTCATAGATGATGCCATCCTGCAGAGCCTGCTCATAGACAGATCCACGGACATAGATACCACGTTCGTCGGAGAAAAGGTTGTCGGGCTCAGAAATCAGGGAGACGATCCAGGCATTCTGGTAGCCCTCTTTCCGGTCCAGATTGATGAAGTAGGTGGCAGTCACCGGATTGCTCTGATTGCCGTCTGCGTCAAAGGCTGCGGCGCGGAGGATGACTGCTTTGTCTACGGCCTCTGTAGGCGGAAGATAGGCGGTGGTTTCGGCTGCGATATCGGTCCGTGCGGAGTAGACATTGGGCTGACTGCCGGGATCGGTAAAAGTCAGAGAGCCGTCATAGACCGGCGAGGTTTCATCGGGCACACTGCCATCCAGGGTATAGCGGATGGTGAGCCCATCCGGGACGGACATAGAGACGGTGACGGAGTTTTGATAGAAGCCGCTGGGCGTCTCGATGACCGGCTGCTCTGACAGAAGCCGGTGTGCCTCTGTGTTGGAGGAGCCGGGGGTGGGGCGCAGTTCAGCAAAATCATCTCCGCCGTCTTCCGTGCGGGCGTAAACGGTCCCGGCTGTCAGAGAGGCAGGCAGCATGATGGAATCCACCGGAAGAGCCGGTTCGGTCTTCAGGGTTGTCAGAACAGTGATTTCTTCCCAGGTGACTGTGACAGTTTTGGCGTTGGAGAGATCAAGGGAGATGCCAAGACTGCCTTCCGGGGCGGGAGCGTCTCCGCTCAAAGCATAGATACAGGCATAGCCATGCGGCGCGATTTCCCCTACAAGCAGCATATCTGATGTTTCGGAATCGGTGCCGACGCGAAGCCCTGCCAGGGAAATGGTTTTCCGGGTGGGATTGTACAGCTCAAGATAGTTCTGGTAGGTGACGCCGTGGCTGACCGGAGTTCCCGGATTAGCGACACAGATTTCATTGATTTTCAGGGAGAGAACCGGCTCCGTGTAGCTGACGGTGCGGTATTTGAAGCCCAGAACGACAAGCAGAGCCAGACCGAGCGTAATACCGGCGAGTTGTATGGAGACGATCGTTTTCCGGCGGGGGGATAGTTGTTTCAAAGTCATTACTCCTTAGCATGTAAAAGTTTGATTTCTTTCTTAAAATGGGCGGTGATGCGGACGTCTCCGGACAGATGAACCTGGATTTCCGGATCATTTACATCACCGGAAACAATCTCTCCGCCATCTACTTCCCAGCGTACAAACCGATATCCTTTGGCGGAGTCTGCCCTTACGGTCATGGGATAATCCGTGTAATACTGTCCGTTCCAGTCGGTTTCGGAAAGATCCGGGGAGATGGTATTCAGTTTGATGCTGCCCTGCTTGTCCGGAACAGAAGATAAAGTTATGTCAACTAATGACCCTTGCAGGCCAAAATGTTCGGCCAGCATCGGGATGATGTATTCGGCACGGTGCTCGAAGAATGTGTGGAGCTCCGCGGTCTGTTCTTCGAAGGTGCCTGTCTGGGGAGCTGTGTTCCAGCGCATCCAGCCTGTGTCAGCTCAGGCATGCTGTTCTTCAAGATTTTCCAGAAGCGCTTTTACGTGCTCCCAGCGGAAGCTCTCGTTGGCCATGTCCAGGAAGGTCAGGACAAACTGGCGGCGGAAGTCCTCATTTTTCATGAGGGCGGGCAAGGGATCATCGTCCAGAAAACCCAGCTCGGAGTAAGCGGAATGTCCGGTGAAGGAGTCGAAGGCGTAGGCTGGGGTAGCAGCCAGATCCGTTCCGACAGCCAGGGAGTCGTCCAGGTCGTAGAGCATCCAGCGGAAGCGTCCGTCGCCCTCGGCATCGTTTTCCGGTGTGAGTGTCTGCCAGGTGAGGACATTTCCACCCAGAGGCTTGGTATCGGTGTTGGCGATGTAGATGTTGGTACACATCCAGTCGATGAAGCTCTGCATATCCATTTTGGTGAGAAGCTCCTGATAGACATCCGGATCAGCCAGATTCTGCTCCGCGAGAAAGGTGCGGAGTTCTTTGTAGCGGGCAATATCCTGAGGGTTGCCATTTTCCACATAGCGGGTATCCTTGACGAGCAGGGTATTGTCGGGAGCTACGTCGTAATGTCCTGCAAGGTATTCGGAGGAATATTTTTCCATCAGGTAATACATGCCCCAATACTCGCCGTTCAGAAAGACCTGGCAGGGAGTATATTGCTGAATGGCCGTATCGCGGTCTTCCACCAGGGAAAAGAAAAAGATCTTCTTCAGCTGACGGCCGGAGTTCAGTATCAGATTCGGATAGGAAATGCCCGTATCAAAGAAAACAGGCGAAAAGGAAGAGGAACCATAGCGGCTTCTGGCGTACAGGGAGAAGCTTTTCTGCGGGAAATGACGGGATTCATTGCCGCGAATCCGTATACCGCAGTCCTGAGCCAGCGTCTCTTCCCGGGAGGCGTCAAAGAATTGGATATAGACCGGGCGTTCAGCTTCTGCGCCTTCCAGATAATAGTTGGTGTATTCGGTCAGATAGGTCCATGGAAGGCCGTTGTAAATGAGTCCGGCTTCCATGGCGTCATCATACAGGGCGCCGCGGACGTAAATACCGGTTTCAGAAGAAAAAAGGTTGTCCGGATCCGTCACGAGAGAAAACACAGCAGCATTTTCATACCCATCCTTCTGATCAAAGTCGATAAAATAGGTGGCCGTAGTGATATTGCTGGAATTACCGGCGGCGTCAAAAGCGACGGCGCGCAGTACCACAGCCTTATCGACCGGAGAATCCGGTGGCAGGTATCCGCTATTTTCTTCGGTGATATCAGTGCGGGAGGCATAGCGATCGGAATGAGAGCTGGGATCCATCAGTGTCAACGAGCCGCTGTAGAGGGGAGAGTCCGTCGTCGGGTCGCTTCCGTCCAGCGTATAATGAACCGTAGTGCCGCTGGAAGAACTGATTTGCAGAGAAACCGCGTCTTCATAAAAACCACTTGGCTGTGAAAATGTGGGATCTTCGAGTACAAGGGCAGCCTCCTGATTGGCAGTCCCGGGTGAGGGTCTCATCTGGGCAAAGGTTTCTCCGCCGTCTTCCGTGCGTGCATAGACGGCTCCGATTTTCATAGAATCGGGGATGTAGACGGTATCCAGCAAAACGGAGGATGCTGTACCGGCTGTATTTTCCTCTAAACGTGTCAGTGAGACAGTTTCGTTTTCAGAGAGACTGAAAGGGACAGAAAGCTGCCCTTCAGGCACGGAGCCATCCTGCCCTGCGGCGTAGATGCAGAGATGAGCGCCGGGGCCGATGGTGACATCGGGCAGCGGGGCCAGCGTGTAGTCGGAGGTATCAGACAGATACAGTCCGTCCAGGGAAATTGTATTATTATTGGGATTGTAGAGCTCGATGTAATCCTCGTATATCGTGGAACCGCCGACCTGCGTGGCGAGGCTGGAAACCGAGAGCTCATTGATACAGAGCGGTTTCAGAGGAGCTTCAAGCCGGGAGAAGCGGTATTTCCAGAGTCCCCAGGCAGAGAGTGAGAGCGCCAGGGCGGCAGTAATCAGAAGAACCGGGAGTGCTTTTCGGAACCGGGGGGAAAAGGTCTTCATACAGGCTCCCCCTTATCAAGCAGAAGCAATTCGCCGCCATTCAGGGCGTAATCACAGGGGTCTCCTTTTGTGAGCGATACTTTTCCGGCAGTTCCTTCCGTCAGGGCATTGCAAAAAGACTCCAGCTGTCTGACAGGCACCAGGGCTTCGAGATAGACGGAATCGGTATAATCGGAAGCGAGGGTCGGAATTTGTTCCTGTCCCATCAGATACTGAATTTTACCCAGATCTGTGTAATCGGTGCGGATCTCCAGTCGTACGCCGGACTGACGGGTAAGAATCACGGAGCTTCGGAGTCCCTCCTGAACCGCCCCGGAATAGGCGCGCACCAGTCCGCCGGTGCCCAGCAGGGTGCCGCCGAAATAGCGGGTTACGACAACGGCCACATTGTGAATATCTTCTTTTAAGAGGACGTCCAGCATGGGACGGCCCGCGGTTCCGGCCGGTTCGCCATCGTCGCTGCAGCGGGTCAGCTGGTGGCGGCTGCCGATGGTGAAGGCTGTGCAGTTATGACGGGCATCCCAGTATTTTTTCTTTGTCTGTTCGATGAAGCGAAGGGCTTCTTCTTCAGAGGTGACGGGGGTTACTGTGGCGATAAAACGGGATTTTTTTTCCACAAGCTCACCCACACCGCCCTCATATGCAAAACGGTATGTTTCTGACATGTTACTTCCTTTCAGGAAGCCTGTCCGCTCTCCAGAGACATCATATCGTCCACGATTTCCAGAAGACATACGGGCGTCACTGCATTCTTTATTAGACTTCGGAGCATTTCCCGGGCCCGGCTTTCTGAAGCTGATACGGGCGGCGTGCTTTCCGCCTCCTCCACTCCGGGATACCCCGTCAGTGATTTTTTAATGCAGATCCGATAGAGCGGGGCGGGTGATACGGGCCGTTCTTCCTCTATCAGATAATATTTCAGGTGCAGCAGGTTTCCTTTTTCGTCTGTGACAGAACGGGTTTCAATCAGGTATTCTTTTTGCATGATAATCTCCTTTGCGTCGGGCTGTGCCGGGTTTTCAAAAATTATACAGGAATACCTGAAAAAAGAATGTCGAAAGCTGTCACAGATATTAAATTTTTACAGTGTATATTATTATAATATAAACAGGCGTCTCCGCACAAGGGACAGACGCGGGGAAATGCTTAAGAAACTGTGAATTTCTCAAATAACTCTTTATTCTGACATTACTTTTTGATATAATGATTGGATGTATAGGAGGATAAAACATGAATTACGGGAAACGCAGTACTTCGAAAAAGCAGAAGTCTATGCACTCCAAGTCCGCGAAGGCCGGTAAAAAGGCCAGCGTAATTTTTATAAAAGCATTTCTGGTTTGCCTGCTGGCAGCAGGCGTGATCGGTCTGTGCGCCGGAATCGGAATCGTCAAGGGAGTCATCGACAATGCGCCGGATATTGACAGCACCAGTGTGATTCCGAGAGGATACAAGTCCGTCATGGTAGACTCTGATGGAAATAAAATGGCAGAGCTTATCACAGCGGGATCCAACCGTGTCTGGGTGGATATTGACAATATTCCGGAGCATGTGCAGAAAGCTTTTGTAGATGTAGAGGACGAGCGATTTTATAAGCATAACGGCATTGACCTGAAGGGTATCATCAGAGCAGGCATGAAGGGGATCGCCAGCGGCTTCAGGAAAACCGAGGGCGCCAGCACCATTACCCAGCAGCTTCTGAAGAACAGTGTCTTTGACTTCATGAGCGAGGATACGCTGGTGGAGAAGATTGAGCGTAAGCTGCAGGAGCAATATCTGGCTCTGGAGCTTGAGAAGATCATGACCAAGGATGAAATTCTGGAAGCCTATCTGAATACGATCAATTTAGGACAGAATACTCTGGGTATTCAGGCGGCAGCCAATCGCTATTTCAATAAGGACGTCAGCGAACTGAGTGTCTCTGAAGCTGCGGTTATCGCGGGTATCACCAAGAGCCCCACCAAGTACAATCCGGTTACAGATCCGGAGGAGAATGCCAAGCGGCGTGAGATTGTACTGGATGATATGAAAAAATGCGGTGATATCAGCGAGGAAGAATATCAGGAGGCCATGGCGGATGACGTCTATGACCGCATTCAGACCACCAATGAGACCAAGAGCAGCGCAAGCGTCTATTCCTATTATGTGGACGCGACCATTGCGCAGGTGATCAACGATCTGCAGGAGGTCAAGGGATACACCTCCCAGCAGGCTTATAATCTGGTATACAACGGCGGCCTGACCATCGAGACCGCGCAGGATCCGGAAGTCCAGAAGATTATGGATGAGGAGACATCCAATGAGGATAACTATCCGGCAGGTGCCAAGATAGGTCTGGAGTATGCGCTGACTGTGGTGAAGCCGGACGGCACGCAGACCAATTACAGCAAAGAAATGATGGAGAAGTATTTCAGGGAAAATGAGTCTTCGAATTTCGAACTGCTGTTTGACAGCAAAGAGGACGCCCAGGCGCACATTGACGCATACAAGGAATCCATTGTCGAGGACGGCGATAAGATCTACGAAACTATCAATATGACCATCCAGCCGCAGATCTCCATGGTTGTGATGGATCAGTCCACAGGCTATGTGAAGGGAATAGTAGGCGGCCGTGGCGAGAAGACCGAGAGCCTGTCCCTGAACCGTGCCACAGATACGACCCGTCAGCCCGGTTCTACCTTCAAGGTGGTGGCGGCCTACGCGGCAGCGCTGGATTCCGCGGGTATGACGCTGGCGACTACCCAGTATGACGCACCCTATAATTACGACGGCGGCAAGGGACGTCCGGTCCGGAACTGGAACGGCGAGAATTATCAGGGCTGGACTTCTCTCCGGAGAGGTATTGAGCAGTCTATGAATATCGTAGCTGTGAAGACGATTACGGATATCACTCCGGCGCTTGGCATCAATTACCTGGAAAATATGGGTATTACCACCATGCAGAAAGAACTGAAGGATGGCAGGAACGATTACACCCAGGCTATGGTATTGGGTGGTATCACGAACGGCGTCAAGAACGTGGAACTGACTGCTGCCTACGCAACCATCGCCAACGGCGGTGTCTATGAAAAGCCGGTTTTCTACACAAAGATTACCGATCACGACGGTAATGTCCTGATTGATAATACGGAGGCTTACAGCAGAACTGTCCTGAAGGACAGTACCGCATGGCTTCTGACCAGCGCCATGCAGGATGTAGTGACCACGGGTACCGGTAAAGCCGTGAACTTCGGCGGCATGAGCGTTGCCGGTAAGACCGGTACGACATCGGATAACCGCGACGTCTGGTTCGTAGGCTACACGCCTTATTACACGGCGGGTATCTGGGCCGGCTATGATAATAACCATGAGCTCTCCAGTAAGAAGGGAGAGACCGGTTACCACAAAAAGATCTGGAAGGCAGTGATGTCCAGATTAAGCGAGGGACAGTCCGATATCGGATTTCCGAAACCGTCTTCCGTAACCAGCGCCACTGTATGCGCGGCGTCCGGTAAGCTTCCGATTCCCGGCATCTGTGACGGTATGGTGAAAACAGAATACTTTGCGGAGGGAACTGTGCCTACGGAGTACTGTGACGTTCATGTAACCGGTGAGGCCTGCGTGGAGAGCGGCGCTCTGGCCACAGACGCGTGCCCGGTACATGAGTTCCGGGTTATTACCCTGGTTCCGGAGGATAACAGCGTATCCGGTTCCCCGCTGGTAGCGAAGCCCTGCAGCCTGCATCCGGGCAATGTAATCGGCGCGGTAAATCAGCCGCCAACAGACGGTTCCGCGGCAGTTGGCGAGATTGATACCGGAGAAAGTGATGACACGGATGAGATCGACACAGGAGAATAACATGTATCAGACGATTTTCTTTGATTTGGATGGAACCTTGACAGATTCCGGCCCGGGTATCACTCATTCAGTGGCGTATGCCCTGAATAAATGGAATATCAAGGTGGAGGACTACAGCGTGTTAAATGCATTTGTAGGTCCGCCGCTGGCGGAATCCTTTGCGAAATATTATAACTTTACGCCAGAGCAGTGCCAAAAAAGTATTGAATATTACCGGGAGTACTATGCGGAAAAGGGAATGTTTGAGAACTCCGTGTATCCCGGCATCAGGGAACTGGCGGCGTATCTGAAAGACGCCGGACGGAAGCTGGTCGTTGCTACTTCCAAGCCGGAAGAGTTTGCGGTTCAGATTATGGAACATTTCGGGCTGGCACAGTATTTCGATCGGATTGCGGGAGCCAGTATGGACGAAAACCGGGTGGAGAAGGCGGATGTGCTCCGCTATGCTATAGAGGCGGGGAGCTATGATCTGTCCGGGGCTGTGATGGTCGGCGATCGGGAAAATGACGTCCGCGGAGCCAGAGAAAACGGCCTTCCCTGCATCGGCGTGCTTTACGGCTATGGCAGCCGGGAGGAACTCAAGGAAGCAGGCGCAGCGAGGATTGCGGCGACTGTGGAAGAATTGAAAAAATGCCTTGATAAATAGCGAAAAGGGCTGTCCAAATTCCGGGCAGCCCTTTTAAATAGCACTTTACAGTTGACAAGACACATGTAAAGTGCTATTTTTATGTTCAATGCAGACAACAGACAGAGAAGAAAGAGGGAGTAGCATATGGAACTGATGCCGCATCTGAAGCTTCCGGACAATCTGGGCGGCCCCATCATCGGCGGTATCTGCGGTGCGGCCAATAACCTGATCTATGGCTTTACCACGGGCGATTCCATTACCCTGGTTTACGCACTGACCAGTCTTGGCATCGGTATCGCAGTTGGCATCATGGCCCGTCTTGGCAGAATCGGAAGCTCCGGTCAGAGGGGCGGACCGTGCTGGCCATTCTTCACGATATGGATTTCGTGGCGGAGAATTTCGAGCGTGTCATTGTCATGGCCCACGGCCAGGTACTGGCTGACGGAACCCGGGAAGAGGTCTTCGCCCAGGAAGAGGTATTGAAGAAAGCACGGATTGAGCAGCCCTATATGACCCGGCTGTGCAGCCTGCTTGGATATGAAAAACTGTATTTTGGAGGAATTTAGCATGCGGAAATTACTGGTTGTAGTAGATATGCAGAATGATTTCATTGACGGAAGTCTGGGAACAGCGGAAGCCGTTCAGATTGTAGATAACGTAGTGGAGGAAATTGGAAAATACGATGTGAAAGATGTATTCGCTACCAGAGATACCCATCCGGAGAATTATCTGGAGACCCAGGAAGGAAGAAAGCTTCCGGTGGTTCACTGTGTAAAGGGAACAAAGGGCTGGGAGATTAACGAAAAGGTGGCGAAGGCTCTGGGCGAAGCAGAGATCATCGATAAGCCCACCTTCGGCTCCAGAAAGCTGGCGGAAAAAATCGAAAAGCTGGCGGAAAAGGAAGAACTGGAGGTGACCCTGATTGGCCTGTGTACGGATATCTGTGTGGTATCCAACGCACTGCTCATCAAGGCGTATCTGCCGGAGACTCCGGTGAAAGTAATCGCCGCCTGCTGTGCGGGCGTGACACCCGCAAGCCACGAGGCGGCGTTGACCACCATGAAAATGTGTCAGGTGGAAGTGCTTTAATTGTTTTTTGATTTAATTGCGGTAGGAAGCGAGAACTTCCAGTAAATCGTCGATATTCAGCGGCTTGGACATATGCCGGTTCATACCGGCCGCCATACAGCTGTTCACATCATCGGTAAACGCGTTGGCCGTCATGGCGATGATGGGAATGGACTTGGCCTGGGGATGCTCCAGTGTGCGGATAGCCATGGTGGCTTCCAGTCCGTCCATGACAGGCATCTGAATATCCATGAGAATGGCGTTGTAGGTGAAGGGCTGAGCTGTATTAAACCGCTCCACACAGATGGCGCCGTCCTCGGCCCGGTCGCAGGTGACGTCGCGGAGAGCCAGAAGCTCGGACGCCACTTCATAATTTAAATCATTGTCCTCGGCTACGAGAAGATGCATACCTTTGCAGAGTTCTCCGGCCGGGGCTTTTTTCTGTCCGATTTTGTCAGGCTCTGCGTCGGGATCCAGATAGGTAAGCGGAATGGTGAGCTTAAAACAGGTTCCTTCGCCCGGCGTGCTCTGCACATGGATGGTTCCCTGCATCAACTCCATCAGCTCCCGCACGATGGTCAGCCCCAATCCGCTGCCGCGCACCTTATTGACCCGGGTATCCACAGCCCGGGAAAACTTGGAATACATTTCCTTCATAAATTCCGGCGACATGCCGATGCCGGTATCCCGGATAATGGAAATCAGGTTCAGCTGATGGTTATGGGGCAGCAGCTCCTGATAAATCTCAAAATGGATTTCACCGCCCTCAGGCGTATATTTTACCGCGTTGGACAGAAGGTTCATATAGATCTGCTGCAGATGCAGCGGATCGCCAAGGACGTGCTCGTAAGCGATGTCATGGGCGTCACAGAAGAACTGCAGATGCTTTTCAGGCTGAATCTCCCGGGCTGTGTCTGCGGTATCCTGAAACAGTCTGGTAATGCTGGTATCCACATTGTCCAGCTTCAGCGAGCCGCTTTCGATGCGGCTGATATCCAGCACGTCGTCCGCGATCTGCTGCAGATAGCGCCCGGAGATCTGAATCTTCCGCAGGGTATCCTTCAGCCGTTCCGTGTTGTCCAGCTGATTCTGGGCGATGGAAGTGAAGCCCATGATGGCGTTCATGGGAGTCCGGATATCGTGGGCCATACGGGAGAGAAAATCCGTCTTTGCCTTATTTGCCTTATTGGCCGCTTCGGCAATGACGATCCAGTTCTGCTCCCGGTGCTTGGTGTCGCTGATCAGGCGGGTGGTGTAGAGGACATGGGATATCTGGCCGTTCTCATCCCGCTTCTTGACGATAAAGCGGGCCAGATGCCAGTTGCCGTCCTTGGCCAGATACTCGATGCCCACCGACTCGTCCCTGGACAGACGTTCTTTCAGGGTGGACAGATCCAGAAAGAGCATGACCCGATCATAGTATTCATGGGTGACGAAGGTATTGCAAAGCTCCTTCATTTTCAGGGAAGCTTTTCCGGACAGACCAGTCAGCCGGTGGAATTCTTCTCCGCTGGAAATCTCATCATAAATATCCGCGTTCAAATCAATGCGATAGATAGAAAAGTAAATCTTGCTGATGGCAGACACAATCTCACTGTTCAGGCGTGCCTCTGCCAGAGCCGTTTCCAGCTCCTTCTGCTGCCGAAGCTCCTCATTTACAATATCATCGATATGATGGAAGCCCACAAGGATACAGTAAGGGTTGTTCTTGTTGTTGATTTTCACGGCCTGCAGCTCAAAATATTCCTGCCCGGCAGAATTTGGCAGAGCGCGAAAACGATAAATGACACGTTCTTTCCGGTTCAGCTCTTCCTGAAGCGCGCGGCCATCCAGCCGAGTGAGAAAATCCCGGGCGGAAGCCTTGACGACAAAATTCTGGTAATAGGCGTGAATGATCTCATGGTGAGAAAGCTGGCGGGTCTGAAGGGCAGCCAGAACCAGCTGTGCGTTGGCATTGGGGTCTACCTGTACCAGCTCGATGCGATCCGTCACAGGATCCAGCGTGTATACACAGGTGTAGTCCCGGCACAGAGCTTCCAGTACCTGCTGATCCTTCTGCAAAGCCTGCATGCTGTCACGCAGATCCGACTGGCTCTGCTCCAGCAGGGCGCTTGTACGGAAATTGGCCCAGGCGCCGCCCAGGTGACTTCCGACGACCGCCAGCAGGTTGATGAAACGGTGTGAACCTTCGATGGTTGGGTTATCCAGCCCGAGAAAGCCGATGAGTGCATCCTTACTGAAGATAGGGAAAGAAATCTCACTGTGAATGTCCTGTATCCGCAGAATTTCATATTCCCCGGGCATCGTGTCCCGAACATCCTCCAAATTCGGAATAACAATATTTTCTCCCTGCTCAAAGGCCGCCTGCCAGACGGGAATATCGGATGGCTCTATGGTCTGCAGGTTATCGATCTGCGGCGTGATTCCGGGAGCGCACCATTCATAGGTGTTGCGATAGATATGCAGAGCGTCACGGAATTCAAAAATAAAGACCCGGTCGGCCTTTGTATAGTCGCCCATGGACTGCAGCAGATTCTGAATGGAATCGTGCAGTTCGTGTACATCCCGGGCGCGGTCAATCCGGACCATCTGGTGCAGCATCAACTCCAGATCGTCCAGGCTGGATTTCAGATTATCGTATGTATTTTCAATGGTCATTTGCATGGAAGATACCATCTCCTTGAGTAATAAGCTAATAGTATCGGAAAGGCCCCGGAGTGTCAAGAAAGCAGAAAAAAATAACTGCAAAATCAGCGAAAAAAGCTGTATTTTTAAAGGCACCCATGTTATAATGTGAAGCCGTAGCCATAGATAGAAGTTTTGTAACTGGTCAGGTACTGAACAGTTACGAAGTTTTGTAATATGTGAGGAGTTTTGGAAATGAGTGAAAATACAGCCGGAAAAATGCATGATATGACGGTGGGAAGCCCCGTGAAGCTGATTCTCCATTTTATGGTGCCCATGTTTCTGGGCAATGTGTTCCAGCAGTTCTATAACGTGGCCGATTCCATCATCGCCGGCCAGTTCCTGGGCGTGCGGGCCCTGGCAGCGATTGGGAGTACGGGTTCCCTGATGTTCTTTGTGACCGGATGGCTGAACGGTCTGGCCAGTGGCTTTGCGATTCTGGTGGCCCAGTGGTTTGGCGCAAAGGAATATGAACGGATGCGCCATTATGTGGCCATGTCCGTCTACCTGTCCATCGGTTTCGCAGTGCTGATGACGGTGGGACTGGGAGCAGCCAATGTGCCAATTCTGCGGCTGATGAATTATTCGGACGAGATCATGCCGGATGTAAAAGCCTATATGGGAATTATTTATGCGGGCCTGATTGTGACGGCGGCCTACAATGCGCTGGCGGCCTTCCTGCGCGCGCTGGGAGATTCCAAATCGCCGCTGTATTTCCTGATTATTTCCGCAATCATCAATGTGGGGCTGGACGTGGCCTTTATCATTTATGGCGGTATGGGCGTAGAGGGCTGTGCTTACGCGACTGTCATTGCCCAGGGGATTTCCGCGGTATTGTGTTTCTTCTATATTGTAAAGCGTTATCCGATTCTGCATTTGAAAAAAGAGAACTTTGCGTTTTCACTGCATTCCTGTGGAAGACTGCTGGCGTTGGGTATTCCCATGGCGCTTCAGTTTTCCATTACGGCCATTGGAACCATCATCGTGCAGGGCGCGGTCAACGTATATGGAGAGACTTATATGGCGGGCTTCTCTGCGGGCGGCAAGCTCCAGAATATCATAGCGACAGTCTATGTGGCCTTTGGCGCCACCATTGCCACTTATGTGGGACAGAACTGGGGCGCGGGCAAGAAGGAGCGCGTGCTGGAGGGCGTGCGCTGTACCCAGGTTATGATTCTGATTTACAGTGTATTTGCCATGGTACTGGTATTTTTCTTCAGTAAATATATGACGCTTCTGTTTGTCAGCGCATCTGAGACGGAGGTTATCGATGTGGCGGTGCTGTATTTTCGTATGGTATTCTGGTGCTATCCGTTCCTGGGCAGCATCTTTCTGTACCGGAATACCCTGCAGGGTCTGGGCTATGGCCTGGTGCCGATGCTGGGCGGTGTCTTCGAGCTGGTTGCCCGGACAGGGATCGTACTGCTGGTAGCCGGAAAGGCCAGCTTTGCGGGCGTCTGTCTGTCGGATCCTGCGGCATGGATTTCCGCGCTGATTCCGCTGGTGCCTTATTATTTTTATGTGACACGAAGCTGGAGAAAAGAATTGAGACAGGAAGTATAAACAGAACAGCCGACCAGCGAAAAAAGCAGGTCGGCTGTTCTGCTTTCCATTTAATTCACCTTCACTTCCCCGGCCAGAATCTTCTTATAATCCTCATAATTCTTCTGAAGCAACTCCGGCGTATTCAGCTCATAAGGACATTTTTTCATACACTGGTTGCAGTGGAGACAGCCCTCGATTTTCTTCATATTTTCCTGCCACTGTTCGCTCAGCCAGTTGGCGGAAGGGGCGCGGCGGACCATCAGGGACATGCGGGCGCAGTTGTTGATGAGAATGCCGGCGGGACAGGGCATGCAATAGCCGCAGCCGCGGCAGAATTCCCCGTTCAGCTCCGCTTTTTCCTTCTCGATAAAGGCAGTGATCTCCGCGTTCAGGGCGGGCGGCTCGTCCATGTAGGAAAGCCACTCTTCCAGCTCGGTCATTTTTTGAATGCCCCAGATGGGAAGCACATTGTCGAACTGGGACATGAAGGCAAAGGCAGCCCGGGAGTTATTGATGAGGCCTCCGGCCAGCCCTTTCATGGCGATGAAGCCCATGTTATGTTCTTTACAAAGCTGAATCAAATTAAGCTCCTTCTCAGAGGAGAGGTAGCTTAAGGGGTATTGCAGAGTCTCATAAAGCCCGGATTCGATGCATTCCTTCGCCACGCCAAGCTTGTGGGCGGTGACGCCGATGTGGCGGATCTTGCCCTGAGCTTTGGCTTCCAGCATACATTCGTACATGCCGGTGCCGTCGCCGGGACGGTAGCACTGGTCGACACAGTGGAACTGGTAGATGTCCAGATAGTCGGTTTTCAGGAGCTTTAAAGAGGTGTCAAGCTGCTCCCGGAAGGCTTCCGGGGTGCGGCCCATGGTCTTGCTGGCGATGTAGATGCGGTCGCGTATGCCTTCGAAGGCGTTGCCCAGCTTTTCTTCGCTGTCGGTGTAGGCCCGGGCCGTGTCGAAGAAGCGCATGCCGCCCTCATAGGCGCGGCGCAGAATCGCCACAGCTGTGTCCATGTCCACGCGCTGTACCGGAAGCGCGCCGAAGGCGTTCTGGGGAACGGTAATGCCGGTAGTGCCCAGTGTAATATTTTTCATAGAGATCCTCCGTTATTGCGAAATTTTATTTCATAAGCCGATCCTATTTTAATACGATTTTGCGGCAGATTCAAGAAGTGGTGAAAATAGTAGAAGAATTGCGGAAAATGCTTTATACTGGGAAATGAGGTGAATTATGATAAAGACAGGAAAAAAATTAATTATAATACTTGGCGTTGCAGCTCTGAATCTGGCGGTGACAGGAATGCTCGGCTGCGGATCCGGGAAAGAGGAGGAGCCAACCGTAACACAGGTGGAGAACACAGAGGAGCCTGCAGAAGAGACGGCAGAAAAGACGGAAGAAGAACAGCCGGAGGAAACGGAGCCGGAAGAAACGCAGGAGACGGAACCGGTATCCATGTATGCCGGCAGCCGCGTCAATGTGCGGAGCGAAGCCAGCACGGAATCCGATATCGTGGCGGTGTTGAATCGCCGGGAAGAGATTCAGAAAATCGGCGAAGAGGGAGAATGGACGAAGATTCTTCTGGACGGGGAAACCTGCTATGTGGCCAGCGCTTATCTGGTGACCGAGGACGCGCTGCCCTCCGGCTATCTGGTGGCCATCGATGCAGGACATCAGGCCCACGGCAATTCCGGGCAGGAGCCTATCGGACCGGGAGCCGGCAAGACGAAGGCGAAGGTGGCCTCCGGAACTTCGGGAGCGGCCAGCGGCCTGGCAGAGTATCAGCTGACCCTGCAGGTGGCTTTGAAGCTGGAAGAGGAACTGACAAACCGCGGTTATCAGGTTCTGATGATCCGCACGGAAAATGATGTAAATATCAGCAACAGCGAGCGGGCGCAGATGGCCAATGAGGCGGGCGCGGATGCTTTTGTGCGCATCCATGCGAATGGTTCCACCGACTCGTCGGTTCACGGGGCCATGACCATCTGCCAGACGGCTTCCAATCCCTACAACGGCGGACTGGCGGCACAGAGTAAAAAACTGTCAGGCGATATTCTGGACGCCCTGTGCGCTTCCACCGGATGTAAGAGGGAGCGTGTCTGGGAGACGGACACCATGAGCGGAATCAACTGGTGTCAGGTTCCGGTCACCATCGTGGAGATGGGTTACATGACCAATCCGACAGAGGATCTGAAGATGGCTTCCGATGATTACCAGTGGAAGATTGCCCGGGGTATCGCGGACGGCCTGGACACATATTTTGCAGAATAGGAAATGAGGACAGTATGGTAAAAATAGATTTGATCACAGGCTTCTTAGGCTCCGGCAAGACCACCTTCATCCGCCAGTACGCCCAGTGGCTGATAAAAAAGGGCTACAACATCGGCATCCTGGAAAATGATTTCGGCGCGGTGAACGTGGACATGATGCTGCTTCAGGATCTGGAGGGCGACAACTGCGAGCTGGAAATGGTTTCGGGCGGCTGTGATAAAGACTGCCACAGACGCCGGTTCAAGACCAAGCTTATCGCCATGGGCATGAGCGGCTATGACCGGGTGCTGGTGGAGCCCTCGGGTATCTACGACGTGGATGAATTCTTTGACGCTCTCCATGAGGAGCCTCTGGATCGCTGGTACGAGATAGGAAATGTATTTGCCATCGTGGACGCGAAGCTGCCGCAGGAACTGTCGGATGCGGCTGATTATCTGCTGGCTGCCGAGGCGGCGGACGCCGGAGCGGTGCTCTTAAGCCGGGCCCGGGAGGCCAGTGCGGCGGAGATGGACGCGACCGTGGCGCACCTGAATCGGGCACTTAAAAAAGTCGGATGCAGCAGGCAGCTGGATAATGAGATAATACGAAGCAACTGGTTCGAATTTACGGACGAAGATTTCGAACGGCTGATGCGCGCGGGCTATCAGATGTCTGATTACTGCAAGGCGCCGCAGCAGGAAGAGGTCTTTGATTCCTTCTTTTTTATGCATGTGAAAATGACCGAAGAGGAACTTTTAGGGGCTGTACACGCCGCATTCGCGGATCGGGCCTGCGGACATATTTTCCGGATTAAAGGCTTTCTGCCGGTAGGGGATGACTGGCTGGAGCTTAACGCCACTCGCCGGGAGACACTGTTAAAGCCCATTTCCAGGGGGCAGGAAATTCTGATTGTCATCGGTGAAGGACTGTCGAAGGAGGCGCTTCAAAAATATTTTCAGGATTCGGAAAATGATTAATAAGTGGGACAATAGTTTCATAGGATGCAAATAGAAGCAAGGAAACCTGAAGGAGGAAAACTATGGCAAAGTATGTAATGGCATTGGACGCAGGAACCACCAGCAACCGGTGTATCCTGTTCAACGAAAGGGGAGAAATGTGCAGCGTGGCACAGCGGGAATTCAAGCAGTATTTCCCGAAGCCCGGCTGGGTGGAGCATGACGCGGACGAAATCTGGGCAAGCATGCTGGGCGTAGCCGTGGAGGCCATGAGCCGCATCGGAGCAACGGCGGCGGACATCGCGGCCATCGGCATTACCAATCAGAGAGAGACGTCCATTGTCTGGGATAAGAAGACGGGAGATCCTATCTACCACGCGATCGTGTGGCAATGCCGTCGGACCAGCGAGTATTGCGACTCCCTGAAGGAGAAAGGACTGACTGAGAAATTCCGGAAGAAGACGGGGCTGGTTATTGATGCCTACTTTTCCGGAACCAAGGTAAAATGGATTCTCGACCATGTGGATGGAGCCAGAGAGCGGGCCGAAAAGGGCGAACTGCTTTTCGGAACCGTGGAGACCTGGCTTATCTGGAAACTGACCAAAGGCGCGGTACATGTGACAGACTATTCCAACGCATCCCGAACCATGCTGTTCAACATTAACACCCTGCAGTGGGACGATGAGATTCTGGCAGAGCTTGGTATCCCCAGATGTATGCTGCCCGAGGCGAAACCGTCGAGCTGTGTGTACGGTCAGACGGATCCATCCTTCCTGGGCGGTTCGATTCCCATTGCGGGCGCGGCGGGCGACCAGCAGGCGGCTCTGTTCGGACAGACCTGCTTTGAACCGGGCGAGGCCAAGAATACATACGGAACCGGCTGCTTCATGCTGATGAATACAGGAGAGAAACCGGTATTTTCCGACAACGGGCTGGTGACCACCATCGCCTGGGGCCTGGACGGCAAAGTAAATTACGCCCTGGAGGGATCCATCTTCGTGGCAGGCGCGGCCATTCAGTGGCTGCGGGATGAGCTTCGTATCATCGATTCCGCACCGGATTCCGAGTATATGGCGAAAAAGGTGCCGGATACCAACGGCTGCTATGTGGTGCCTGCGTTTACTGGGTTAGGCGCACCTTACTGGGATCAGTACGCCCGGGGCACCATCGTGGGCATCACCCGCGGCGTAAATAAGTACCACATCATCCGTGCAACCCTGGAATCCCTGGCTTACCAGGTCAATGACGTGCTGGTGGCTATGGAAGCGGATTCCGGCATTAAGCTGTCTGCGCTGAAAGTGGACGGCGGCGCCAGCGCCAATGATTTTCTGATGCAGACTCAGTCGGATATTATTGGCGCTCCGGTGAACCGTCCAAGCTGCGTGGAGACTACGGCCATGGGTGCGGCATATCTGGCCGGTCTGGCGGTAGGCTACTGGGCAAATAAGGAAGAGGTACGGAAGAACTGGGCCATCAACGCGATTTTTGAGCCGCAGATCGGCGCGGAAGAGCGGGAGAAGAAGATTAAGGGCTGGAAAAAGGCTGTGAAATACGCTTACGGCTGGGCAAAAGAGGATTAGACAGACTGAAAAGTTTATGGTTTACATAAGGTGAACGACTGCGAAAGCGAAGGGCATGAACAAATCAATGAAACTGATATGGCGCTTCGCAGGGCGGAGCGCCCATGAAAGAGAGGGTATCTTATGCTGCCATATATCGCAGAATTCCTCGGCACCATGCTGCTCATCCTTCTGGGCGACGGCGTGGTAGCCAATGTGACACTCAATAAATCCGGTATGAAGGGCGCGGGAAGCGTCCAGATTACCTTTGCCTGGGGCCTGGCGGTCATGATTCCGGCCTGTATCTTCGGGGCAGCCTCGGGCGCGTCCTTCAACCCGGCCCTGACCCTGGCGCTGGCCATCGACGGCAGCTTCGCCTGGTCTATGGTACCCGGCTACATCATCGCCCAGTTTGCGGGAGCCTTCGTAGGCGCGTGTCTGGTCTACCTGCTGTTCAAGGGCCAGTTTGACGCTACCGACGACGCAGCCGCCAAGCGGGGCGTATTCTGTACCGCGCCGTCTATCCGGAACCGTGGTCTGAATATCTTAAGCGAAGCCATCGGCACCTTCGTGCTGGTCTTTGCCATCAAGGGCATGGGAAATGTGCCCGGACTGACGGATGGCCTTGGTAAATTCATCGTCTTCGGTATCATTGTTTCCATCGGTATGTCCCTGGGAGGCCTGACCGGATATGCTATCAATCCGGCACGGGATCTGGGGCCGAGACTGGCCCATGCAGTGCTGCCCATTCGAGAAAAGGGAAGCTCCGACTGGGACTACGGCATTGTGCCGCTGGTGGGGCCGATTCTCGGTGCGATTGCGGCGGTGGCGTTGTATGCGGCAATTCCATGGTAAGCGGAAAATGATAGAATTACGTTGGCGGGTAAAGAGATTATAAGAAAACAAAATTGGGATAAAAGAAGAGAACCTGACAGGAAGAACGCATGAGGGTGCGGGAGCTTGTCGGGTTCCTTTTTGCTCTATTGGAGATATCTGTATGTGCGAAAATACGCGCAAAATAGAAAGGAGTATCTATGTACGATGTAATCATAATAGGCGCGGGCGTCTCCGGCGCAGCCTCCGCCCGGGAGCTGTCCCGCTGCGCGGCCCGCGTCTGCGTCCTGGAAAAAGAGGAGGATGTCTGCTGCGGCACCTCCAAGGCCAACAGCGCCATCGTCCACGCTGGCTATGACGCCGTGCCCGGCAGCCTGATGGCAAAGCTCAACGTGCGTGGCAATGCGCTGATGGGCGATCTGGCAAAAGATCTGGATATCCCGTTCCGGCGCATCGGTTCCCTGGTGGTCTGTCTCTCCGAGGAAGACATGCCGGGCCTTCAGGCACTCTACGACCGGGGACAGGCGAACGGCGTCCCGGATCTTCGTATCATTTACCACGACGAACTGCTGCAGATGGAGCCTAACCTGTCGGAGGAGACCTATGCGGCTCTCTATGCGCCCACGGCGGGCATCGTCTGTCCCTTCGGCCTGAACATCGCCCTGGCGGAAAATGCGGCCATGAACGGTGTGGAGTTTCATTTTGACACGGAAGTACAAAGCCTGGAACGGAGGCAGGGCGGCGGCTGGATTCTGCATACAAGCCAGGGCTCCTATGAGACCCGTCTGGTGGTCAATGCAGCAGGTGTCTATGCGGATAGTTTACATAACATGATAAGCTCTGGGAAGATCCACATCACGCCGCGCCGCGGTGATTACTGTCTCCTGGACAAAACCACCGGGTCCCATGTAAACCATACCATTTTCCCCTTGCCTGGCAAATATGGAAAAGGTATCCTGGTGTCCCCTACGATCCACGGCAATCTGCTGTTAGGCCCTACTGCCATTGATGTGGCAGATCCGGAGGCCACGAACACCACTGCAGACGGCCTCGCTCAGGTGCTGGAAAACGCGGGCCGCTACGTAAAGGAGATTCCTTATAAAAATGTTATCACCTCCTTCGCGGGTCTGCGCGCCCACGAGGACGGCCATGAATTCATCATCGGTGAAGTCCCGGGTGCAGAGAACTTCATTGACTGCGCCGGCATCGAATCGCCCGGTCTCACCAGCAGCCCGGCCATCGGTGAAATGGTGGCGGAGATCGTGCGGGCAAAGCTGGAGTTGTCCGAGAAAGAACATTTTATTTCCCGGAGAAAGGGCATTATGAATCCGACGCAGCTTCCCGACGGGGAACGGCAGGAATGGATTCGTCGGCATCCGGCATATGGACATATCGTCTGCCGCTGCGAACACATTTCCGAAGGGGAAATTCTGGACGCGATTCACCGGCCTCTGGGCGCGCGATCCCTGGACGGAGTTAAGCGCAGAGTCAGGGCGGGCATGGGCCGCTGCCAGGGCGGCTTCTGTTCACCGCGGGTCATGGAGCTTCTGTCCCGGGAATTGGACATCCCGCTGAAGCAGATCACCAAGCGGGGCGGCGCGTCCACGCTGCTCTGTGGTCAGAATAAGGACAGCTTATAGGAAGGGAGGATTTATCATGCAGACTTATGATATCGTTATCGTTGGCGGCGGCCCGGCGGGGTTGGCGGCGGCTCTGGCAGCCCGGGAAAATGGCGTAGCAGATATCCTGATTCTGGAACGGGAAGATCGGCTTGGCGGCATTCTGAACCAGTGCATCCACAACGGTTTTGGCCTTCACACCTTCCAGGAGGAACTGACCGGACCGGAGTACGCGGCCCGCTATATCGAAAAAGTCGAGGAACTTCAGATTCCTTATAAGCTGCAAACCATGGTGCTGAATATTATGCCGGACAAAAGGGTCGCGGCCATGAACCGGGAGGATGGACTTTTCGAGGTTCAGGCAAAAGCGGTGATTTTGGCCATGGGCTGCCGGGAGCGCCCCCGGGGCGCTCTGAATATTCCGGGCTTTCGCCCCGCTGGAATTTACACAGCAGGAACCGCCCAACGCCTGGTAAATATTGAAGGTTTTCTGCCCGGCCGGAAAATCGTGATCCTGGGATCCGGCGACATCGGCCTCATCATGGCCCGCCGCCTGACCCTGGAGGGAGCCAGGGTGCAGGCTGTGGTTGAGATTCTCCCGAAATCCGGCGGCCTGCAGCGGAACATCGTCCAGTGTCTGGAGGATTTCGATATTCCGCTATTGCTGCGTCATACGGTGGTGGATATCAAAGGCAGGGAGCGGGTCAGCTGCGTGACCGTGTCCGCCGTGGACGAACAGGGCAAGCCCATTCCGGGCACCGGTCAGGAATACGACTGTGACACTCTGCTTCTCTCTGTGGGCCTGATCCCGGAAAATGAGCTGACCCGGGAACTGGGCGCGAGAATGGATCCGGCTACCCACGGTCCGGTGGTCAACGAGAAGCTGGAGACTACCATCCCCGGCGTCTTCGCCTGCGGCAATGTGTTGCATGTCCACGGTCTGGTGGATTCCGTATCCGAAGAAGCGGCGGAGGCCGGGAAAAACGCGGCGGTTTCTATAAAACAGACAGAGGAGCGGCGCCTGACCTGTATTATTTGCCCGAAAGGATGTTCCTTACGCGTCCGCCTGGAAGCTGGCCGGGTGACGCTGGTGGAGGGCAACCACTGTAAGCGGGGCGCGCAGTACGCCGAAAAAGAGGTGACGAACCCCACCCGCACCGTGACGACGATCATTCCGGTTCGGGGCGGCCGTGAGAAAATGCTGTCGGTGAAAACGCGGACCGACATCCCGAAAGCGAAGGTGCAGGCCTGTATGCGGGCTCTGAAGAACGTGACCGCGGAGGCCCCGGTGCAGATCGGTAACGTGATTCTGGCGGACGTGGCCGAGACAGGTGTAGACATTATTGCCACAAAAGAAATTTCAGAAATTTAAGACAACTCCACCGGGAAAGTATGGTTATCAAAATTTAAAGAAAATGCATGATAAAAAATTGACAATCTCGCGGGCGAAAGGTATAATCGGGATATGGCAGGAAGGTGGAAGCCTTTGAAGGTTTGGACGGGTAACATGCAATGCAACAGCGAAAACAAGGAGGAAAAGAGGTATGCAGAATTTTGATGTCATTGTTGTTGGCGGCGGTCCGGCCGGGTATAACAGTGCTGAGTACGCAGCTCACCATGGAAAGAAGGTGCTGCTGGTGGAAAAGAAGAGCCTGGGAGGAACCTGTCTGAATGTGGGATGTATCCCGACAAAAACCTTTCTTTACGCGGGGAAAATGTACCATTACGCATCGGGGGCCGGAGAAGCGTACGGTGTAACGGCGGAGGGTCCGGTTCACGTGGATCAGGCCGCAGTAGTGGAAAAAAAGACGAGGTTGTGAAAATGCTGGTGCAGGGCGTAGGTAGTGCCCTTCGCCACAGCAAGGTAAAAGTAGTAAACGGGACAGCGAAGCTTGGCAGATTGGATGGAAAACCTGCGGTGTTCGTAGGAGAAGAGACCTATACAGCGGAGAACTTGATTCTGGCTACCGGCTCGACTCCTGCAGTACCGCCTATCGAAGGTGTGAAAGAAGGTATGGCGGACGGAACGGTCATGACCAGCGACGAGATCCTGGATATGAAGGAGATCCCGAAGAAGCTTCTGGTCGTGGGAGGCGGAGTCATTGGTTTTGAGATGGCGGCTTATTTTCAGGAGGTTGGAGCAAAAGTAACCGTGATCGAGATGCTGGATAAGGTCCTGGGCGGCAATGATCGGGAGGTCAGCGGGCTGCTTCAGAAGGAGCTGGAGAAAAAGGGTGTGACCTTCCAGCTCTCCTCCGGAGTGAAAAAGCTGGCAGGCGGAGTCGTGACTTATGAAAAGGACGGAAGGCTTCAGCTGGCAGCTTATGATAAGGCTCTGATGTGCGTGGGCCGTCGTGCCAACAGCCAGATCGAGGGCCTGGAGGAGTTGGGCGTACAGACCGAGCGGGGAGCCATCGTGACAGATGAGCATATGCAGACCAATGTGCCGCATGTCTATGCTATCGGCGATGTGAACGGCAAGGTCATGCTGGCCCATGTGGGCTACCGGGAAGGCGAAGTGGCTGTGAACCATATCCTGGGCGAGGACGACGCCATGAGCTACGATGCGATCAGCGGCGTGGTTTACACCAGTCCGGAGGCGGCCTTTGTAGGTTTGTCCGAGGAGCAGGCGAAGGCGTCAGGCCGGAATTATGAGGTGAAAAAGGTATCCATCAATTTCAGCGGACGCCATGTGGCGGAGAACGGCTTAAGCAACGGTATCTGCAAGCTGATTGTGGATAAGAACAAAGAAACGCTTATCGGGGCGGCGCTGATGTCATCCTACGCGTCGGAGTATATCTATGCGCTGGCGCTGATGATTGACCTTCAGCTTCCGCTGAGACAGGTTCGACGGACGATTTTCCCGCATCCCACGGTGTGTGAGATTATCAGGGAAGCACTTATGAATTAAAGATACGGCGGAATGAATGATGGGAACGAAAATGACAGCCTGGCACACGGGAAATGCGGGCGTAGTAATACAGGTTCTTAATATAGAAGAAAAGGGCTGCGTGGCCATCGGCTTCGACGTGTTTGCAAGGCAGCCCGGCGGGCTTTACCCTGACACGCCGGAGGCGATTCGGCAGGAGCTTCTGCGGGATATCCAGGAAAAGAAGCTGGGAACGCTGGTATTTACCCATGAGCACGCGGATCATTTCTGCCCGGAGGATGTGGCGGAGGCCCTGAAAATGAATCCGGATCTCCGCATCATTTCCACGGAGGAGACCATTCGGCGGATCCGGGCGCTGGAGCCGGAGGCGGGACGGCTGACGGCTGTGGCTGCGTCCGAGCAGAAATACCGGGTCATGACCTTGCCGGGTATGCGCCTGACCCTGTTCAACAGCATTCACATGGGCGACAGGTTTGCGGATATCCAGAATCTGGTCTGCCTTCTGGAGGCTGGAGGAAAGCATCTGATGCTGCCGGGGGACGCCAGGCCTGAAAAGTTTCTATATGAAAGGACAGCGGTCTGGTCGAAGAAGATCGACTGGCTGATTGGCCCATTTCCACTGATGGGTCTGCCCTCCTCCAGGCGGCTGATAACCCGGTATCTGGAACTGGGAGATGTGCTGGCGATTCATCTACCCCGTCCCGATAAGGATACGGAGAGCTGGCGAAAAAACGCGCAGCACATCTGCGAGACGGCGGGCGACGGGCTGCCGGTACCGGTGTTCGGTGACGGTACCGGAAAGCGCTATGAACTCTGAAAAAATACCCAAAAATGCCCCGAAAATCCAATGTTTTTTTACGGAAAAACCCCTTGACACAGGGGGTTTTTCTTATTATACTAATCTAGTGTGCGCGAAAAGCGTATAGTATTTTTGCGCGCCTGAAACAGTCGAATTACCGACACAGCAGCCTGACAGGGCCGGCAACATTGCCTGCCACTCATCACAGGAGGTGAAAGGAATGCCAACATTCAACCAGTTAGTTAGAAAAGGACGTCAGACAACTGTAAAGAAGTCTACAGCGCCCGCCCTTCAGAAAGGATTCAACTCTCTGAAGAAGAAAGCAACTGATACATCCGCACCGCAGAAGCGTGGCGTTTGTACCGCAGTAAAGACCGCTACCCCGAAGAAACCGAACTCTGCTCTTCGTAAGATCGCCAGAGTACGTCTTTCCAACGGTATCGAGGTAACAAGCTATATCCCTGGAGAAGGACACAACCTTCAGGAGCATAGTGTTGTTATGATCCGTGGCGGTAGAGTAAAGGACCTGCCCGGTACCAGATATCACATCATCCGTGGTACCCTGGATACAGCAGGAGTTGCAAAGAGAAGACAGGCACGTTCCAAGTACGGTGCCAAGAGACCGAAAGACGCAAAGAAGTAATTTAAAAGTCGTTTGGTTTTGTAACAACGGTGTATCACAAACAGAACTATTCGTTGGATAGACAATTGTCTATATTGCCGGAATGAAATATCGTCCCTTAGGCTGCGGGTCGTATATAGATTTGCCGTGCACGACACAAGTAGAAAGACACATGTGAGTACCTGAGAATTAAGAGTGAATCTTACTGAATCACAGATTCGGTAAGCATGTATTAAGGAGGGAAGTATTGTGGCACGTAAAGGACATACTCAGAAAAGAGATGTATTAGCGGATCCGCTGTACAACAACAAGGTAGTCACCAAGCTTATCAACAACATCATGCTGGATGGTAAGAAGGGCGTGGCTCAGAAAATTGTTTACGGAGCATTCGAGAGAGTAGAGGCTAAGACAGAAAAGCCGGCTCTGGAAGTATTCGAGGAGGCAATGAACAACATCATGCCGCTTCTTGAGGTAAAGGCAAGACGTGTCGGCGGAGCAACCTACCAGGTTCCCATCGAGGTTCGCGCTGATCGTCGTCAGGCTCTGGCTCTGCGCTGGATGACCATGTTCTCCCGTAAGCGCGGTGAGAAGACCATGGAAGAGCGTCTGGCAAATGAGATTATGGATGCAGCCAACAACACAGGCGCATCTGTAAAGAGAAAAGAGGACATGCACAAGATGGCAGAGGCAAACAAGGCGTTTGCTCACTATCGTTTCTAATTATTTGAGGAGGAAAATCCCGTGGCTGGAAGAGAATATCCATTGGAGAGAACCAGAAATATCGGAATCATGGCTCATATCGATGCTGGTAAGACCACACTGACTGAGCGTATTCTGTATTACACTGGTGTAAACTATAAGATCGGTGATACTCATGAAGGTACTGCTACCATGGACTGGATGGCTCAGGAGCAGGAAAGAGGTATCACCATCACTTCCGCTGCTACTACCTGCCACTGGACTCTGCAGGATCACTGCAAGCCAAAGGCTGGAGCATTAGAGCATCGTATCAACATCATCGATACCCCAGGACACGTTGACTTCACCGTTGAGGTTGAGCGTTCCCTGCGAGTACTGGATGGTGCTGTTGGTGTTTTCTGTGCAAAGGGCGGCGTTGAGCCTCAGTCTGAGAACGTATGGCGTCAGGCTGATACTTACAATGTACCACGTATGGCATTCATTAATAAGATGGACATCCTTGGTGCAAACTTCTACGGCGCAGTAGAGCAGATCAAGACCCGTCTGGGCAAGAATCCAATCGTTTTACAGCTGCCAATCGGCAAGGAAGATGAATTCAAGGGAATCATCGACCTGTTCGAGATGCAGGCTTACATCTACAACGATGATAAGGGCGAAGATATTGCTATCTGCGATATCCCAGAAGATATGCAGGATGATGCTGAGTTATATCACACCGAGCTGATCGAGAAGATCTGCGAGCTGGATGATGATCTGATGATGCAGTATCTGGAAGGTGAAGAGCCATCTGTAGATGAATTAAAGAAAGCATTAAGAAAGGCAACCTGTGAGTGTACAGCTATTCCTGTATGCTGCGGTTCCGCTTATCGTAACAAGGGCGTTCAGAAGCTTCTGGATGCGATCCTTGAATATATGCCTGCACCAACCGATATCCCATCTATCAAGGGTGTGGATCTGGACGGCAACGAAGTAGTACGTCATTCTTCTGATGAAGAGCCATTCGCTGCTCTTGCATTCAAGATCATGACTGACCCATTCGTTGGTAAGTTAGCTTACTTCCGTGTTTATTCCGGTTCCTTAGCATCCGGTTCTTATGTACTGAATGCTACAAAGGATAAGAAGGAGCGTGTAGGACGTATCCTTCAGATGCATGCAAACAAGAGACACGAACTTGATCGTGTATACTCCGGTGATATTGCTGCAGCCGTTGGTTTCAAGAATACCACAACTGGTGATACCATCTGTGATGAGCAGCATCCAGTAATCCTGGAGTCTATGGAATTCCCAGAGCCAGTTATCGATATCGCTATCGAGCCTAAGACAAAAGCAAGCCAGGATAAGATGGGCGACGCTCTTGTAAAGCTGGCAGAAGAAGATCCTACTTTCCGTGTTCGTACCGACGAAGAGACTGGTCAGACCATTATCTCCGGTATGGGTGAGCTGCATCTGGACATCATCGTAGACCGTCTGCTGCGTGAATTCAACGTAGAGGCTAACGTAGGTGCTCCTCAGGTTGCTTATAAGGAAACATTTACTAAGGCTGTTGATGTAGACAGCAAGTATGCTAAGCAGTCCGGTGGTCGTGGACAGTACGGACATTGTAAAGTTCACTTCACACCAATGGATCCAAACGCAGAAGAAACCTTCAAGTTCACTTCTTCCGTTGTTGGTGGTGCTATTCCTAAGGAATATATCCCAGCAGTTGGCGAAGGTATTGAAGAGGCTTCCAAGACCGGTGTACTTGGCGGATTCCCAGTTCTGGGTGTAAGCGCTGATGTATACGATGGTTCTTACCATGAAGTCGACTCTTCTGAAATGGCATTCCACATTGCCGGATCTATGGCATTCAAGGATGCTATGGCAAAGGGTAACCCAGTTCTTCTTGAGCCTATCATGAAGGTTGAAGTTACCATGCCAGAAGAATACATGGGTGATGTAATCGGTGATATCAACTCCCGTCGTGGCCGTATCGAAGGTATGGAAGACATCGGCGGTGGTAAGATGGTTAAGGCATATGTTCCGCTGTCTGAGATGTTCGGTTACTCCACAGACCTGCGTTCCAGAACTCAGGGTCGTGGTAACTACTCTATGTTCTTCGAGAAATATGAGCAGGTTCCAAAGAACGTTCAGGAGAAAGTTCTTGCTGATCATAAGAAATGATAAAATCTAAAAAAGGCTTGTAAATCAAGGTGAAATATCATATAATGATTGATAGCCTGACATTAACTATATTAGCCCCACACATATACAGGGGCGCAAATTAAGGAGGACGTTATAAAATGGCTAAAGCTAAGTTTGAAAGAACTAAAACCCATTGTAACATTGGTACCATTGGACACGTTGACCATGGTAAAACTACTCTGACCGCTGCTATTACCAAGGTTCTGGCAGAAAGAGTTGCTGGAAACGCAAAGGTAGACTTCGAGAACATCGATAAGGCTCCAGAAGAGAGAGAGC
>OLRS01000070.1_pt1 | contig 104719 bp, 79 predicted proteins | sample 1673171 | NCBI WGS metagenome assembly OLRS01 (sample SAMEA3136762, study PRJEB25190) | human gut metagenome | biome: human gut; feature: human-associated habitat; material: faeces | place: Austria | collected 2013
ATACCTTTGTAGCCCAAATACTTAATCTATAAAAAATGTCAGAGGCTAAGAGAATAAAAACCGCATTGGTATCGGTTTATCACAAGGAAGGTTTGGATGAGATTATTACCAAACTACACGAAGAAGGAGTAGAGTTCCTCTCAACAGGCGGAACACGACAGTTTATTGAATCATTGGGTTTCCCGTGCAAAGCGGTAGAAGACCTGACTACTTACCCCTCTATTCTGGGCGGACGTGTAAAGACACTGCATCCGAAGGTTTTCGGAGGTATTTTGTGCCGTCGCGGTCTGGAACAGGATATGCAACAGATTGAGAAATACGAAATTCCTGAAATAGACTTGGTCATCGTAGATTTGTATCCGTTTGAGGCAACTGTAGCCAGCGGTGCGGAAGAACAGGCTATTATCGAAAAAATAGATATAGGCGGTATCTCATTGATACGTGCTGCTGCAAAGAATTTCAATGATGTGGTTATTATTGCCAGTCAGGCACAATACAAACCGTTCCGCGATATGTTGCTGGAACATGGTGCCACTACCTCAAGAGAAGAGCGCCGTTGGTTTGCCAAAGAAGCATTTGCTGTTTCATCTCATTATGATTCGGCTATCTTTAATTACTTTGACGGTGGGGAAGGCTCTGCTTTCCGTTGTGCAATGGAAGATCAAAAGCAGCTTCGTTATGGAGAAAACCCGCATCAGAAAGGTTATTTCTATGGTAATTTGGACGCGATGTTTGACCAAATCCACGGAAAAGAAATTTCTTATAACAACTTGTTGGATATCAATGCTGCCGTTGATTTGATTGATGAATTTGATGAAATTACTTTTGCTATTCTGAAACATAATAATGCCTGTGGCCTGGCTTCACGTCCTACTGTTCTTGAAGCATGGAAAGATGCCTTGGCAGGTGATCCTGTTTCTGCTTTCGGTGGTGTATTGGTTACTAATGCGGTTATCGACAAGGAAACAGCAGAAGAAATCAATAAACTCTTCTTTGAGGTTATCATAGCTCCTGATTATGATGTGGATGCATTGGAAATTCTGGGGCAGAAGAAGAACCGCATTATTTTGGTGCGTAAAGAGGCCAAGTTGCCCAAGAAGCAGTTCCGCTCTTTATTGAATGGGGTGTTGGTTCAGGAGAGAGACTTGGATGTGGAAACTGCTGCCGATTTGAAACAAGTAAGCGAGAAAGCTCCGACGGCTGCCGAAGTGGAAGATATGTTGTTTGCCAACAAGATTGTAAAGAACAGTAAGAGCAATGCTATCGTTTTGGCTAAAAACAAACAATTGCTGGCAAGCGGTGTGGGTCAGACTTCACGTGTGGATGCCCTGAAGCAGGCAATCGAGAAAGCCAAATCGTTTGAATTTGACCTGCATGGCGCAGTGATGGCAAGTGATGCTTTCTTCCCCTTCCCCGACTGTGTGGAAATCGCTGATAAGGAAGGTGTGAAAGCTGTTATCCAGCCGGGAGGCTCTGTAAAAGATGAATTGACGTTCCAGTATTGCAATGAGCATGGAGTAGCCATGGTTACTACCGGTATCCGTCATTTTAAACACTAATATAATAGTTTGAGAGGGTGTGTCAAAGGAAGATAACAGATTCCGGCTTTGACACATCTTCTCATTATACCTGTCAATTAAATAAAAATTATGGGATTATTCTCCTTTACACAAGAGATTGCGATGGACCTTGGCACTGCCAATACCATCATATTGAATAACGGAAAGATTGTAGTGGACGAACCTTCGGTCGTTGCACTCGACCGTCGCACTGACAAGATGATTGCCGTAGGCGAGCGGGCTAAAATGATGTATGAGAAAGAGAACCCGAATATTCGTACTGTGCGTCCTTTGCGTGACGGTGTGATTGCCGATTTTAATGCTTGCGAACAGATGATGCGCGGGCTGATTAAGAAGGTGAATATGGGTAATCGTTTCTTTTCTCCTTCATTACGTATGGTTATCGGTGTGCCTTCAGGCAGTACGGAAGTTGAACTCCGTGCCGTTCGCGATAGTGCAGAACATGCCGGCGGACGTGATGTATATTTGATTTTTGAACCTATGGCTGCTGCTATCGGTATCGGTATTGATGTGGAAGCACCCGAAGGAAATATGATTGTCGATATAGGTGGTGGTTCTACCGAGATTGCCGTTATTTCATTGGGCGGTATCGTGTCGAATAACTCGATTCGTATTGCCGGTGACGATTTAACGGCTGATATTCAGGAGTATATGAGTCGTCAGCATAATGTAAAGGTGAGTGAACGTATGGCAGAACGTATTAAAATCCATGTAGGTGCGGCATTGACTGATTTAGGCGATGATGCTCCCGAAGATTATATTGTTCGTGGTCCTAATCGTATTACTGCTCTCCCTATGGAAGTACCTGTCAATTATCAGGAAGTGGCACATTGTTTGGAAAAGAGTATTGCCAAGATTGAAACTGCTATCTTGAGCGCATTGGAGCAGACTCCTCCCGAGTTGTATGCCGATATTGTGTTGAATGGTATTTATCTGGCAGGTGGCGGTGCTTTGTTACGCGGTTTGGACAAGCGTCTTACCGATAAGATTAATATTCCGTTCCATATAGCCGAAGATCCTTTGCTGAGTGTAGCCAAAGGTACAGGTATTGCACTGAAGAATGTAGACCGTTTCTCATTCTTGATGCGATAAGATATTAATGAAGAAATAAAGATGAGAAATCTGCTGAATTTCTTTTTAAAGTATAATTACTGGTTCCTCTTTGTTTTACTGGAGGTAATCAGTTTTGCTTTATTATTCCGTTTCAACAGTTATCAGGGAAGTGCATTCTTTACCTCAGCCAACCGGGTTGCCGGTGCGGTGTATGACGCAGCCAATAATGTCACCGGATATTTTCACTTGAAAACCATCAATGATGAATTGGTACAAAAGAATGTAGAACTGGAACTGCAAGTGGAACGCCTTCGTGAAGCCTTGACGGAAGCGACGGGAGACAGCAGTGGTATCGAGCAGATGAAACAGGAAGCCTTGCAGGGGTATGACATCTTCAAGGCGAGTGTTATCAATAATAGCATTACTCATGCCGATAATTATATTACTATAAATAAAGGTACGGCAGACGGTGTGCGCAGTGAAATGGGGGTAGTGAACGGAAGTGGTGTGGTAGGTATTGTTTATCTTACTTCTTCTCATCATTCCATCGTTATTCCCGTTTTGAATTCTAAAAGCAGTATCAGCTGTAAAATAAAGAAGAGTGATTATTTCGGCTTCTTGAAATGGGACGGTGGTTCGTCTGAATATGCTTACGTAAAAGATATGCCTCGTCATTCATTATTCTCTTTGGGAGATACCATTGTGACAAGCGGACACAGTGCCGTATTTCCTTCAGGAATTCCGATAGGGACAGTAGACGATATAGCCGACAGTCATGATGGTCTGTCTTACTTGCTTAGAGTCAAGCTCTTTACAGATTTTGCTCGTCTGAATGATGTTCGCGTTATTGCGGAGAAAGGGCAAGAGGAACAGCTGGAATTAGAAAAACAGGTTAAAACGAATAAGTAGAGTAGACTGATGATTACTTATCTGCAAAGAATAGAGTGGTTTATCGGGCTGGTACTGTTGCAAGTGCTGGTATTAAATCGTATGCATATGAATGGATATGCCACTCCTTTCTTTTTTATTTATTTTATTCTGAAGTATAATTCGGGTGTAAGTCGTAACACATTGATGGTGTGGTCGTTTTTACTCGGATTGACAGTTGATATTTTCAGTAATACTCCCGGAATGAACGCCGCCGCCGCTACGTTATTGGCTTTTATGCGTGAGCCTATCCTCAGGCTGGTGACGTTACGCGACAGTGCCGAAGACTTTGAGCCGGGCATCAAGAGTATGGGGATTTCTCCTTACTTTCGGTATATTCTGTTGTGTACATTCCTGTTTTGTAGCATTTTGATGGTGATAGATACTTTCTCGTTTTTTAATCTGCCTGTATTATTATTGAAAATATTGACAGATGCCTCCATTACAATTGTTTGTATATTATGTGCCGAGGCAATAAGGAGGAAGAAATAAGTGGAAAGAGATTATAATCTGGAGAAGCGGAAATATGTGATTGGTGGATCGGTTGTTGTTATTGTACTGATTTACCTGATACGTCTTTTTACCTTGCAGATTATGAGCGAAGACTATAAAAAGAATGCAGACAGCAACGCTTTTCTGAATAAGACACAATATCCCAGTCGTGGTGTGATGTATGACCGTAATGGGAAATTATTGGTTTACAACCAACCGGCATACGATGTCACTATGGTGATGAAAGAGGTGGTAAATCTTGATACACTTGATTTGTGCCGGACGTTGAATATTACTCCGGAATACTTTAAAAGGCGTATGCGTGAAATGAAAGATCGCCGCTCTAATCCGGGTTATTCTCCTTATACTCATCAGGTCTTTATGACCCAGCTTTCTGCCGAAGAATGTGGAGTGTTTCAGGAGAAACTGTTTAAATTCCCCGGATTTTATATCCAGAGACGTACCATCCGACAGTATAATTATAATTCAGCTGCTCATGTTTTAGGTGATATTGCCGAAGTTTCCAAACGGGATATAGAGGCGGATGATTATTATGTGCGTGGAGATTTTATCGGTAAACAGGGGGTGGAGCGCTCTTATGAGAAACAATTGCGTGGAGAAAAAGGAGTGGAAATATTGCTCCGTGATGCTCGCGGGCGTATTCAGGGACGCTATATGGACGGAAAATATGACAAGACTCCTGTACCGGGCAAGAATTTGAAATTGGGGATTGATGTTGAGCTTCAAATGCTTGGAGAACGACTCTTGGAAGGGAAAATAGGAAGTATTGTTGCTATCGAACCCGAAACAGGAGAGATATTATGTATGGTATCTTCACCTACTTTCGACCCTAGGCTGATGGTGGGACGCCAACGGGGAAAGAATCACTTGGATTTGGCACGCGATAGTTGGAAACCTTTGTTGAACCGTGCTATTATGGGGCAGTTTCCGCCGGGGTCTACCTTTAAGACATCACAAGCCCTTACTTTTCTTGAGGAAGGTATTATTGTGCCCGAGACGCCTTATTCCTGTTATCATGGATTTGTACACGCAGGCCTTCGTGTAGGTTGTCATGCCCATGGCTCTCCTCTGGCATTGGTTCCGGCTATTGCTACTTCATGTAATGCTTATTTTTGCTGGGGACTGTATCACATGATAGGAGCCAAGAAAAAATACGGTTCGGTACAGAATGCGATGTCTACCTGGCGTGACTATATGGTTTCGATGGGGTTTGGATATCCGTTGGGTGTAGATCTTCCGGGAGAGAAGCGGGGAATGATTCCGAATGCAGAGTATTATGACAAGAATTATCGGGGCTCTTGGAATGGTTTGACTATTATCAGTATTGCCATCGGACAGGGAGAGGTGACATTGACTCCGTTACAGATTGCCAATTTGGGAGCGACAATAGCCAATCGTGGTTACTATGTTACTCCCCATGTGGTAAAAGAAGTGGAAGATGAGCCGTTGGATACTCTGTATAGTACGAAACATTATACGAAGGTGAGTAGCCGGCACTATGAAACGGTGGTGCAGGGGATGCGTGCAGCTGTATTGGGTGGTACATGCCGGGGAGCCAATATTCCCGGTATAGAAGTTTGTGGTAAAACCGGTACGGCACAGAATAGAGGTAAAGACCATTCTGCTTTTATGGGGTTTGCTCCGATGAATAATCCGAAGATAGCTATTGCAGTTTATGTGGAGAATGGAGGATTTGGTGCGGTATATGGGGTGCCTATCGGAGCACTGATGATGGAACAGTATTTGAAAGGAGAATTGTCTCCTGACAGTGAGGTGAAAGCTAATGATATACAAAACAGGAGGATAGATTATGGCATACACGAGCGATAATATGTTGAAGTCGATAGACTGGATAACTATTTGCATCTATTTAGCATTGGTTATCTTCGGCTGGTTCAGTGTATGCGGGGCCAGTTATGACTATGGTGAAATAGATTTCTTCAGTTTCGATACACGTGCCGGTAAGCAGTTGGTATGGATTTCCTGTTCATTGGGGTTGGGATTTATTTTGTTGATGCTCGAAGATAAGCTTTATGATATGTTTGCCTATATTTTTTATGGGGCAATGATGTTGCTATTGCTTGTCACTCCTTTTTTGGCCGAGGATACGAAAGGTTCTTATTCATGGATTAAGTTTGGACCTGTCAGTTTACAGCCGGCTGAGTTTGCCAAGTTTGCTACGGCTTTGGCTTTGGCTAAATTTATGAATGTTTATGGATTCACCATGAGTAAGCTGAAGTATTCTCTTCCGGTAACGGGGATGATATTACTGCCCATGTTGCTTATTATATTACAGCGTGAAACAGGTTCTGCATTGGTCTATCTGGCTTTTTTCTTCATGCTGTACAGGGAAGGAATGCCCGGCTCCATTCTGTTTGCCGGGATTTGTGCTGTGGTTTATTTTGTGGTTGGCATTCGTTTTAGTCAGGAGATGATGGCAGATGACTGTACATCGGTCGGGGAATTTTCGGTCTTGCTGTTGATAACGATACTGTCTGCCTTGTTGGTTAATTCTTATTGTAAGAAGAAGCCGGTGGTGTGGTATATTCTCGGTTTCGGTTCTGGAGGGATCTTACTGGCGTTGCTCTTTTCTTATTATGTGATTCCTTTCGATATTACGTGGTTTCAGTACGGACTGTGTGTGGCATTGGTTTTTTATCTCATATTCCTTTCCATGCGCGAGCGTATGCGTGATTATTTTTATATTGCTCTGTTTGCTATTGGCTCTGTGGGTTTCCTTTTTTCTGCCGACTATGTATTTGAAAATGTGCTTGAACCTCATCAACAAGTACGTATAAAAGTGGTACTGGGAATGGAGGAGGACTTGGCAGGGGCCGGGTATAATGTGAATCAAAGCAAGATTGCAATCGGTTCGGGAGGACTGTTGGGAAAGGGGTTCCTGAATGGGACGCAGACGAAGTTGAAATATGTTCCCGAACAGGATACGGATTTTATTTTCTGTACGGTGGGTGAGGAGGAAGGTTTCCTGGGTTCTGCTATTGTGTTACTGCTGTTTATGACTCTGATTTTAAGGTTGATAGTTATTGCCGAAAGACAACACACACGCTTTGGACGTGTATATGGTTACTCGGTGCTGAGCATCTTCCTGTTTCATCTCTTTATCAATATAGGAATGGTACTCGGATTAACGCCGGTAATCGGTATTCCATTGCCTTTCTTCAGTTATGGAGGCTCTTCTTTATGGGGTTTCACCATCCTGCTTTTTGTATTTTTGCGCATTGATTCGGCACGAGGAAGTCATTAAGGTTTTTCCAAACGGATGCCGACATCACTGATTCCTTTCAGTGGATTGTCTGTCATGATATGAACGATGCGGATATTTCTGGAAGCACTGTCTTGGGCGATTGTAAAAGAGGGTGTATAGAGCTTGGTAAATTGATATAGTCCGCCGGGACCATTTCCGTTCCAGTTTCCTGTTTTATCGGCAAGGAATAATTGCAGTGTATCTGTGGTATAGGTGGATGTGTCTTTTACATTTGTGCTGATATTCATCCATAAATCACGATACGGATAGCTTTCCTGATGCCTGATGCCGATAGTCATTTCATACGTTCCCGCAGGTATTGAAGCCGGAAGGGTATAAACAAGAGTATCACTCTTACTCCATCCCGTTGTAGGGATGGATTGATAAGAGTGATAAACCGTATTACTGTGACATGCTGTCAATAGTAAATATATTATCGGCAGGCAAGCTATTTTATTCTTTATCAGCCACAGGAGCTTGTGGCTTGGAATTGTTGTTCTGAGTTGTTTGGGCATTGTTACCGTTATTATTTCCATTTTTATTGTTGGCAGAAGCGGTGTTCTCGCCATTGCCTGGACGCCGGTTACGGTTGCGCTCGCGGCCGTCTTCACGGTTGCGTTTTCCCTCTGCTCTGTTTTCTTTATTTTCGCGTGGAGGTCTTCCTTCCCCTTTGGGTGGGCGGCCTTCTCCTTTCGAAGCTCTGTTTTCCCCTTTGGGAGCTCTGTTTTCTCCTTTGGGAGCTCTGTTTTCCCCTTTGGGTGGACGTCCTTCGCCCTTCGGCTGGTTATCTTTGAGCTGTTGAGGCTTGTTACCGTTGGTAGTACCTTCGTTATTGCCGTTGGTTTCTCCTTTTCTTTTCTTTTTACGATTGTTGTTATTGCCTTTGCGTTTGTCAAAACGGGTTAGACTTTCCTGTTCCACTAAATCAACCGGTTGTTGTGGTTCGTTTTTCTTGATGGTTTCCAGCAAGTTTTCCGGTTTTTCGCCACGTCTGTTCATATTGATGATTTCAAAGGCTCGTCGTGCAGGGATTGTCACAATGTTTGCCATGAAATTTTTGTCGGTGGAGTAGGTAATGGAACCTTTTAGTATATCAGCCTTGAAGAAGTAGAAAGTGCCGTCGACGGTTTCCAATGTGATTTCTTTACTCGGGAGTCGTTTTTGTGCTTCCACGTATGCATCCACTTCATAGTTGAGGCAGCATTTCAGTTTGGCGCATTGTCCTGCCAGTTTCTGCGGGTTGAGTGAGATGTCCTGATAGCGAGCCGCACTGGTAGAAACAGAAACAAAGTTGGTCATCCATGTGGCACAACACAGTTCGCGACCGCAGGGACCGATTCCCCCGATGCGTCCGGCCTCCTGCCGTGCACCGATCTGCTTCATCTCGATACGCACGCGGAAAGTCTCTGCCAATACTTTAATTAGCTGACGGAAGTCAACGCGTTCATCGGCAATATAGTAGAAGATGGCTTTGTTGCCGTCCCCCTGATATTCCACATCACCAATCTTCATGTTCAGATTCAGGTTCAGCGCAATTTGGCGTGAACGAATCATCGTATCATGTTCTTTGGCTTTTGCTTCTTCATACTTTTCCATATCTACCGGTTTTACTTTGCGGTAGATTCGTTTAATTTCGACATCCGGTTTCAGGTTTGCTTTGCGCATTTGCAGTGGAACGAGTCGTCCGGTCAGTGTCACTACTCCGATATCATGTCCGGGACTTGCTTCCACGGCAACAATATCGCCTTTGTCCAGCTTCAATTTGTTGCTGTTCTTGAAATATCCTTTGCGCGTATTCTTGAACTGAACTTCAACCATCTCCTGTTCCTCGGCATTTCCGGGAATATCAGCCAGCCAGTCGTAAGTATTCAGCTGTTTATCCTGTCGTCCGCAGCCTTTGCAATACAAACAGCCGCTTCCGTTCTTTAATTTAAACTCATTATTCATAGTGTTGTTATATATATGTTATTTCTGCACCAGCAGCACAATCATTTTAAGCGAGAAATCAAAAAATACCATCTTGGCATTTACGTTCTGTTCTATATGTTGCTGTGCTTCACTTAGTTCATTCATTATTCCCATTACGTTTCGTTCGTTGACAAACGGAGCGAAACGAGTAGAAAAGTTTTGTTCTTCATTGCTCATATATACCAGGTCTCGTCGGTGAAAATTGAATATGAAATTTTCACGTATCATGCGCTGGCAATAAGTAAGGAAGTTTTTTTGTCGTTCGCGTCCCATGCTTGCCACTCCTTCGCTCCATCGTTTCATATCGCGTATCTTGCGCTGGTAGGACAGACGCATCAAACTGACAAATAGTTCGAAAAACAGTTTGTTCTCTTCACTCAGATGAATGGTTTCCAGTGCTTTCAAAAAATTACCTTCAGAGCGGTGGGCAATATCATTGGCATCTTGCGCTTGCAATCCGTATTTGCTTTGCAGCACTTGGGCTATTTCTGCTTCATCAATTCCATGAATGTTGAATCGTTGGGTACGGCTTTGAATTGTTTGCAAGAGTGCATCCGGTTCTTCCGAAACAAGAAGGAAAACGGTTTGTACCGGCGGTTCTTCTAATAGTTTAAGTAGCTTATTACTGCATTCTACGTTCATTTTTTCGGGCAGCCAGATAATCATTACTTTATAACCTCCCTGACTGGATTTCAAACTGAGTTTGCGCATAATTTCATCGCTTTCTTTGACAAATATCTGCGCTTGCTGATTCTCTGCTCCCATCTCTTTTAACCAATGGTTAAGGTTGAAATAAGGATTATTCATTACAAATTGCCGCCACTCCGATATGAAATCATCGCATACTGTATCCTTTCCGGCTTTTTTCTTGATGACAGGGAAAACGAAATGAAAATCGGGATGTGCCAGTTTGTTGAACTTGGTGCAACTGGGGCATACGCCGCAAGCATCATGCTCTCCACGGTTTTCACAACAAATGTAACGGGCATATGCTATCGCCAAAGGTAACTTTCCAGTACCTTCGGGACCGCAAATCAGTTGGGCATGGGGGATTCTTCCCTCTTTCACTTCGGCAATAAGCCGTTGCTTTGCTTCTTCTTGTCCTATTACATCTTTAAAAAACATCAGCCTATATTAATATATTACTTTTGCTACTTCTTTTACGCTTTCTACGGCACTCACCGTATAGAAGTGGATACTTGGCACGCCGTATGCTATCAATTCGCGGCATTGGTGGATGCACCATTCCACTCCGAGGGCGCGTGCTTCTTCATCGGTTTTGCATTTCATGGCTTCTGAGGCCAATTCTTGTGGAAGATCAATCTTGAATGTTTTCGGTATCATGCTCAATTGAGATAATTTGCCGAAAGGTTTGATCCCCGGTATGATAGGTACATTGATACCTTCTTTATGTACCCTTTCCACAAACTCAAAGTACTTACGGTTGTCATAGAACATTTGTGTTACGGCATATTCCGCACCGGCTTCCACTTTTTTCTTTAGCCAATAAATATCTTGTTCCATATTGGGTGATTCTTCGTGTTTCTCAGGGTAGCAGGCCACTCCATAGCTGAACGGTGTTCCTGTCACCTTGATGGGAGAACCATCGACGAATAGTCCCTTATTGAAATCATTAATTTGTCCTTCCAGTTCCAATGCATGGCTGTATCCGTTTCCTTCGGGGACAAATGCGGATTCGTGTTTGGCTTTGTCACCGCGTAATACCAACAAGTCGGTAATGCCCAAGAACTGTAAGTCCAGCAATACATATTCCGTATCCTCGCGGGTAAATCCGCTACATAGGATATGTGGCACAGTTGTTATATTGTATTTGTTTTGCAGTGCGGCAGCTACGGCAACCGTTCCGGGACGGCGGCGCATACGTGCGCGTTGGTAAAGACCATTTCCAAGGTCTTTGTATACATATTCGCTGCGATGGGTGGTGATATTGATGTACTTAGGGTCAAATTCACGCAATGTATCCACCGTCTTATAAAGCTTCTCAATGCCCGTTCCTTTCAAAGGGGGCAATATCTCAAAAGAAAACGCCGTTTTATCGGTGCTTTTTATTAAGTCAACTACTCTCATTCTTATATCTCGTCTCTTGTGCCTTCTACGGCAAAATTACATATTGGGGCAAAAATAAGAAAAATATTGTAGTTTAAGGAGGTGAAAAGAGGATTTATTTTTTCTCTGCCTTATAATAAGGTGAAAACCATAAGGCAGGAAAAAACTTTCATTGATGTAAAACCGTGTTTTTTGCCAAAGTAAAAAACTGTTTATTTAAAGGAAGGGTGTAAACATATTGGCGAACCAGCCAACAAAGCGTTTCCATGCGGAACGCTTTTTGTATTCTTCCTTGGTGAGCAATGTGCTGTCTTTCTTGTCATCTTCAAACATACTGCTCAATTCGTGGGTTGTTTCTTTGTCAAAGATAAAGGCATTTACTTCGTAATCGTAACGCAAACTCCGACTATTTAAATTTGTGCTGCCCACGGTACAAAACAAACTATCTACCATCATGATTTTAGAATGATGGAACCCTCCGTTATAGATATAGATTTCAGCTCCTTTTTTTCTGAGTTTGTTTGAAGTGTAAAAAGCTGCATCAGGGGTAAAGGGGATGTCTGATTTGCCGGGAATCATTATTTCCACCTCTACTCCACGTTTCAATGCTCGTCTGATAGCTTTCTTTATACTGTGGGTGGGTGTGAAATAGGGATTTACAATCTGCACTTTATGTTGTGCGGCGTCTAATGACTTAACATACATACGGCGCATTATTTTGGGGCTTTTCCGCGGTACTCGGTCGACTATTGCTACCGTCTTGCCACCGGTATCAATGGAATCATTTCGCAAAGGGTAGTACATTGCTCCTCCGATATGCTGTTTGGTGCTTTTATTCCACATTGTAAGGAAGATATCCTGAAGATTGTTTACGGCATCACCTTCGATGCGGACATGCATATCTCTCCAATCACCTATTTCAGGCAGACCTTTAATGTAATAATTGGCTATATTCATTCCTCCGGTATAGCCCACTTTGCCGTCTATTACCACTATTTTGCGATGGTCACGATGCAGGGCATGGTTAATATACGGAAATTTAAAAGGATCAAACTTCACTATTTCAATTCCTTTTTTGCGTATGGCTTTCAGATGCTCTTTTTTCAGAGGCTTGTTGTTTGAGAGGTTGCCAAATGCATCGAACATGGCTCGTACCTCCACTCCTTCTTTTACCTTTTCGCCTAATAAATCGAACAGGGCATTAGCAATTGAGTCATTACGGAAGTTAAAGTATTCCAAATGAATGTGATGCTTGGCTTTTCTTATTTCTTCAAAGAGGTCGATAAATTTGGTATGTCCGCTTTTTAACAGTTTCAGGCGATTGTTTTGGGTGATGGGGATGCCTGATTCTTGCAGGTAGCTGATTACGATAGAATCGCTGTTTGCTTCTTGTGCAAGGGTAGTTCTGCAAATGGAAAGGAACAGTATAAAAAGAATGGTTAGATGAGTATGTCTAGTTATATCGATTTTCATTGCTTTTAAAATTAGGGTCGCAAAGGTATTTATTATTCTAAAGATGACCAAGTTATCGGTATTATTTATATTTAAAAGCGTAAAATAGAACAGGTAAATCGGAAAAACTTTCTTTCTGTTCTGTATTAATTTATAGAAGAAATTGATAAATAGAACAGTTAATTTGGTATATAGACCTTTGTTACTTCATTTAAGTAGAGTACATTTGCAGGAAAACACTAAAACTTAAATCTATGAAATTATTTTGTTGTATTATTTTAGGTGCGTTTATGGTAATGTCGGCTTCTTGCAGTCATAATAGCAAAGAGACTAGAAGAATGCAGACAGTAAAAATAGACACAGTTTTTTCTGTCGAAGGGCAAACTCCTTTGCAGTTTCCGGGGAAGGTAAAAGCTGCTCAGGACGTTAATCTGTCTTTCAGAGTAAGCGGAACGATAGGCAAAATTTGTGTGGAAGACGGAGCCCGGGTAAGGAAAGGTCAGTTGTTGGCACAACTTGATCCTACCGATTATCGGATTCAGCTGGAAGCTACCGAGGCCGAATATCAGCAGGTTAAGGCTGAGGCAGAACGTGTGATGGCTCTTTATAAGGATAATGGAACGACTCCCAATGCCAATGACAAGGCTGTGTATGGGCTGAAGCAGATAACTGCCAAGTATCAACACCACAAGGATCAGTTGGAATATACTAATCTCTATGCTCCGTTTGACGGATTCGTACAAAAGCATTTGTTTGATGAACATGAAACGGTGGGGGCGGGGATGCCGGTTATTTCGATGATCAGCCAAGGAGCACCGGAAGTGGAAATAAATCTGCCGGCAGCAGAATATATTCGTCGTACACAGTTTATCCGTTATCATGCTACATTTGATATTTATCCGGGCAAGTTTTATCCGTTGGAATGTATCAGTATCACCCCCAAGGCAAATGCCAATCAGTTATATTCTATGAGATTGAGAATAGTGCAGGATGGTAAGCCTTTTCCGTCCCCGGGAATGAATACTATGGTTACTGTTTTTTGCAGTGCAGGTGATATGCATTCTCTGTCAGTGTCAAGCGGGGCTGTTTTGCAAAAGAATGGAAAGGCAGCAGTCTTTGTTTATGACCCGTCGAAAGGAACGGTGAGAAGTTGTGAAGTGACTGTACTCAGACTGCTGACCAATGGACGCAGTGTGATAACTTCGGATGCATTGCAGCCGGGAGAACTTGTCGTGTCATCGGGAGTGCATCATATAGAGGATGGCGAGGTGGTGAAACCGTTGCCGCCTATTACATCAACTAATGTAGGAGGGCTGTTATAATGGATATTAGTAAGTGGGCATTTCAAAACCGTAATCTGGTTTATTTCTTGGTGGCTGTCCTTCTTTTGGGAGGTGTTTATTCCTGCTATGAGATGAGTAAGCTGGAAGACCCGGAGGTTAAAGTGAAATTGGCGATGGTGGTTACCACTTATCCGGGAGCATCGGCGCATCAGGTGGAGTTGGAAGTAACGGATGTGTTGGAAAAAAATATCCGTACCATGGGTAATATAGATAATGTGGAGAGTTATTCTTATAATGACTTATCTATTATTCAGATAGAATTGTTGAGTACGGTGAAGGATGAGGATGTGGAGCAATGTTGGGATATGTTGCGTCGCAAAGTGGGAGATGCCTGTGCTTCGCTTCCTCCGGGGGCAAGCGCACCAATGGTGAAAGATGACTTTGGCAATGTATATGGCATGTTTTATGCTTTGACCGGAGATGGGTTGACGGATAGGGAGTTGTCTGATTATGCCGAACTTATCAAGAGGGAAGTTAGTGACCTTGAGGGGGTGGACAGGGTAGAACTCTACGGCACAAGACCGGAATGTATCAATATCTCTTTGTTGCAAGACCGGATGGCAAATTTGGGAGTGAAGCCTGCCGAAGTGCTTGCCACATTGAACGGGCAGAACAAAACGACTTATACGGGGTATTATGAGAATGGAGATAATCGTATTCGTGTAACGGTCAACGATAAGTTTAAGACGGTAGATGATATCGGAAAAATGCTTATTCAGGGACACGATGATGATCAGTTACGTTTGCGTGATATAGCGCGAATAGAAAAGAGTTATGAGAATCCCACACGTAATGAATTGTTTTATGATGGTGAGCAGGCTTTGGGACTGTTGGTAGCTGCTTCCAGCGGTACGGATATCATCAAGGTAGGCAGTGCGGTGGCAAAGAAGCTTGACGATTTGAAAGGAAGCCGCTTACCGGCAGGAGTGGAGTGTCATAAAGTGTTTTATCAGCCGGAGCGTGTGGGTGATTCGTTGGGTACATTTGTTATCAACTTAATAGAGTCTGTGATTATAGTTGTACTCATTTTGATGTTGGCAATGGGCTTCAAGAGTGGGGTTATCATTGGAATCAGCCTGGTGGTAACGGTATTTGGTTCATTTCTGTTCTTGCTGTCTGCCGGCGGCACGATGCAGCGTGTGTCCTTGGCGGCATTTGTGCTGGCAATGGGGATGCTGGTAGATAATGCCATTGTAATTATCGATGGTATCTTGGTCGATCTGAAGGCAGGTAAACCTCGTATGGAGGCGATGACAGCCATCGGAAGACAAACGGCGATGCCGTTATTGGGGGCCACTCTGATTGCCATCATTGCTTTCTTGCCTATTTATATGTCACCGGATACAGCAGGAGTCTATACGCGCGATCTCTTTATCGTATTGGCGGTATCGCTATTGTTGAGTTGGGTATTGGCGTTAATTCATGTTCCTCTGATGGCAAACAGGAGACTGAAGAGTGAAATGACAACAGGAGAAACGAATGCCCGTGTGTATAAAGGGCGTGTTTATGCTTATCTGAGAGCTGCTCTTTACTTTGGCTTGTCTCATCGCTGGAGCTTTGTATTTGCCATGGTTGGTCTATTGGGGCTCTCTCTTTGGGGATATGGTTATATGAAACAAGGATTCTTCCCCGATATGGTTTACAATCAGCTTTATATGGAGTATAAATTGCCTGAAGGGACTAATTCGACGCGAGTTGTCCATGATTTGCGGGAAATAGAGACGTATTTGAAGAGCAGGAAGGAAATAACCCATGTTACGACTTCTGTTGGCGGAACTCCCGGACGTTATAATTTGGTGCGGAGTATTGCTAATCCTTCTCTTTCTTATGGGGAACTGATTATAGACTTTACTTCACCGGAAGAATTGGTGGATAATATGGACGAGATTCAGTCTTATCTGTCGCAGGCATATCCTGATGCGTATGTCAATTTAAAGCGTTATAACCTGATGTTCAAGAAGTATCCTATTGAGGCACAGTTTATGGGACCCGACCCGGCGGTGTTGCACCGTTTGGCAGACAGTGCACGTCATATTATGGAAAATACTCCTGAGGTACGCCTTGTGACGACAGATTGGGAGCCGCAGGTTCCGGTGCTGACAATAGAATATGACCAGCCGGCCGCACGTGCTTTGGGGTTGAGCCGCAACGATGTCAGTCTCTCTTTACTGACAGCTACCGGAGGAATTCCCATCGGTTCATTTTATGAGGGAATTCATGCCAATACAATCTATTTGAAATGTTTGAATGAAGAAGGGAATCCGATAGAAGATTTAGGTAATACACAGGTGTTTTCTTCTATACCGTCACTCAATGGTCTGCTGAATGAAGAAATGATGGTAAAGTTGAAATCGGGTTCACTGTCAAAAGAAGAACTAGTGGAAGGTATTATGGGCAGCACTCCATTGAAACAAATTAGTAAAGGAGTGGACGTAAGGTGGGAAGACCCGGTGGTTCCGCGTTATAACGGACAGAGAAGCCAGCGTGTGCAGTGCTCACCGGCTCCGGGACTTGAAACGGAACAAGCACGTTTGGCTGTTGCTTCGCAGATAGAAAATATTCCTTTGCCCGAAGGTTATACATTGTGTTGGCAAGGAGAAAAAATAGCCAGTACGGATTCTATGAAATATTTATTCAAGAATTTTCCATTGGCTATTATCCTGATGATTGCTATCCTGATTATGTTGTTTAAAGATTATCGCAAACCGATTATTATTTTCTGTTGTATTCCTCTTGTCTTTGTGGGAGTGGTGGCAGTCATGCTGCTCACTGGAAAGACTTTCAATTTTGTTGCGATAGTGGGGACGCTGGGATTGATAGGTATGTTGATTAAAAATGGTATTGTGTTGATGGATGAAATAACGTTGCAGATAAACCGGGGAGTTGAACCGACAGCAGCATTAATCGATAGTTCGCAAAGTCGTTTACGTCCTGTGATGATGGCTTCTCTGACTACCATCTTAGGTATGATTCCTTTGCTGACAGATGCCATGTTTGGTTCATTGGCAGCCGCCATCATGGGAGGATTACTGTTTGGTACACTCATAACATTACTGTTTATACCTGTTCTTTATGCATTATTTTTTCATATAAAACAGACTGACAAATGAAAAAGATATCTATTTTGATTGGTACTTTATTTTGCTCATCAGCTTTATTTTCTCAAGAGGTGTTGAGCTTGAAGCAATGTCGTGAGATGGCTCTTCAATATAATAAAGAAATGGCAGCTTCTGTCCGGCAGACAGAAAGCGCGCGATATATGGCTAAAAGTTATAAAGGAAATTTCTTTCCGAATTTTACGGCGAGTGGGACCGGTATTTATAGCAGTGCCAGTGGACATTATGGTATAGAAGGAGGAAATCTGCCGGTGTTTATGCCTAATTCATCCGGTCAATTTCTGCCCAATGGCGGTTTCTCTTATTTCCCGGGAATTGATTTAAAGTATAAAATCGGGCTTATTTATATGGGAGGAGTGGAAATTGAACAACCTCTCTATATGGGTGGAAAAATTACGGCGGCTTATAAAATGTCTGTATTGGGCAAGGAGATGGCGCAAATGAATGAAACCCTGACGGCTACCACAGTTATTTTGAATACCGATAAGGCATATGCCCAAGTAGTTAAAGCTAGGGAAATGAAGAATGTGGCCGATAGGTATCATACTGTGCTGGTTGAGTTGCATAAGAATGTGGAAAGTGCATATCGTCATGGGTTAAAGCCTCAGAATGACGTGCTGAAAGTGCAGGTAAAATTGAATGAAAGTGAACTCAATATGCGCAAAGCAGAGAACGCATTGCGCTTGGCAACAATGAATTTGTGTCATTTTATTGGTAAACCTTTAATTGCAGATATACAGGTGTCGGGAGACTATCCTGAAGTGAAAGAGAATATAATGATGCAGGTATCGGATATTACGGCTCGTCCTGAATATGGCATTTTAAATAAACAAGTAGCTATGGCAAAACAGCAAGTGAAATTGAATCGTAGCGAACTGTTGCCTAAGGTTGGTGTTAAAGGCTCATATAATTATATTCATGGTTTGGAAGTAAATGATGAAACATTTTTGTATAAAGGAGGATTTTCAGTCTTATTGAATGTCAGCGTTCCTCTTTTTCACTTTGGAGAGCGTATCAACAAAGTGCATGCCGCCAAAGCTAAGTTGGAACAGACTCGTTTGGAGCAGGCTGATATGAATGAGAAAATGCTGTTGGAATTGACTTTGGCTGCTAACAATTTGGATGAGGCTCGCTTAGAAAGTGAACTTTCCGACCGTTCTTTGCAACAGGCAGAAGAGAATATGAGGGTGAGTAAGAAGCAGTATGAGGTGGGTTTAGAAACTTTATCGGATTATCTTGAAGCTCAAACTTTATGGCAACAGGCTTATAGTGTACAAGTGGATGCTCATTTCCGTCTGTATTTGAATTATGTGGAATATTTAAAGGCTACCGGAACTTTGTCACAAAGCAGTTCATATTGAAATGTCTTTCAAAAAGATGTAAATTCGTGGGAACAATGGGAGTTTCATGAGAACAATCATTAGTGGCTCTATGCTGCTTGAATACTTCTATCTTCAATCAATAGCAAATAATGTCTGTTCTTACAGACACCCTAATTCCCCCAAGTTTTCAGACTGAGCCGAAAAATCTACTGAACCAAACTGAGCCCCCTTGAGTCGGTAAACCAATGCAATTCAGGTATAAAAAAAGAGAGTTACTTTTGTGTAACTCTCTGATTCTTTGGTGATCCGCCTGGGGCTTTCACCGTAGCGGTCTATATCTTTGATTTATAAGCTCTTGTAAACCTTGAAAAATTGTACCGTAACGAATTAGTAACGATTTATAGGAACGCTTGTTGTCAGTGAGAGGCATTCGTTTGTCAGCCGTTCTCTGATGCCGCAAAGATAGGGTATTACTTTTTATTTTCCAAACATTTGATTATTAAATCTTTAAAAAAAGTTCCCCGGTGCAAGGGGCGAACCTATATATATGGATAGGTTTGCCCCTTGCACCGGGCGGATGCTGCATCAGTCCTACAGCCTTGCCGTCCGCCTCGATACCGCCGTTTATGTGAAGCGGTTCCCCCTCCTTTTTCGCTGAACCGAAAAAATCATGGTGTAGTACACGTATAGTATCCCATGCGCTGCCTTTTATTGTTATTCTTTTGCAGCAAACATTAAAAATTAAGTTTGTTATGGAAGTTATTACATTTGAAAGTGAAGCGTATAAAGCGCTTGTAGGGAAGATTGAAAAAATCGCCGGGTATGTAGCCGAAGCGCAGCTGCCTTCGGAAGAAAAAAAGGAGGCTTGGCTGGACAGCAACCAACTGGCGGAAGCGTTGGGGATCAGTACACGTACATTGCAACGCCTGAGGGATGAAAACCTGATCAGCTACTCCATGCTGCGTGGACGGTGTATGTATAAGCTGTCGGAGGTCGAACGCTGTCTGGAAGAGCGTACCATTCGGTGCAAGCCTCAAACATTGGAGGATTTTCGCAAGAACTACCTAACGAGAACCGGCAATGATAAGAAAGGATGATATACTGAAAATGACGGAAAAGGGCATTTCCGTATTCCGCTATTACCTGCCGGTGGACTTCAAGGTGGGAAAGAACTTCCTGAACCCTTTTTATAAGGATACGAAGGCTTCGTGCAATATTTATTACGAACGCAAGGCCGGTGTATTTAAAATGAAGGATTTCGGGAACGAGGATTATTCGGGGGACTGCTTTGAGCTGGTGGGCAGGCTGAACGGCCTTAGCTGCAAGGAGCCTAAAGAGTTTGTCGAGATCATGGAAATGATCAACCGTGATCTGCATTTGGGGCTGTCTACACATGAGGAATATCATGTGAGCCATAGCAAAGTCCCCCAAAAGAGTGAAGTGGTATCGGAAGAACCGAAAGCGAAAAGCGTCCGGCCTTATACTGTCGTGCAAAAGCCCTTTACGGCTGCGGAACTTGCCTTTTGGGGTAAATCGGGAATCGGGGAAAATGTTCTGAAAGCGTACCGGACGGTATCGCTGAAGAAGTTCAGCAGCGAGAACCAGGAAAGGAAGCCTTTTTCCTGCATGACAAGCGTCGATGAACCGATGTTCGGATATATGGGGAAACAGCATATCAAGGTTTACCGTCCGTGTTCACAAATGCGGTTCCTGTATGCCGGTGATTTTGGCGACAACTACTGTTTCGGGCTGGAGCAGCTGCCGGCAAAGGGTGATCTGCTCTTTATCACAGGTGGGGAAAAGGACGTAATGAGTCTGGCGGCACACGGCTTCCATGCGATCTGTTTCAATTCGGAAACGGCTTTTATCCCTGCGGCTGTCATACACCGGCTTTCGTTCCGGTTCAAACATATCATCCTCCTCTATGATGTGGACAGTACCGGGCTGAAAAGCTCGGCGAAGCGTGAAGAGGAGCTGAAGGAATACGGGGTTAAACGATTGTTGCTCCCGCTTGCCGGTACAAAGACGGAAAAGGATGTATCGGACTACTTCATGCTGGGGAACAGCCGTGAGGATTTGATAAAGCTTTTTCTGGACTATCTGGAAACCTTATACAGCGAAACCATGTCGGCATTGAAATCCTGCGAGGTGGATTTCAACAACCCGCCTCCCATTGCACAGATGATCGTATCGGTAAATGATGTGCCTCTCGGAACTCAAGGCAACCTGCTTTGTATCACCGGCGGAGAAGGCACGGGAAAAAGTAACTATGTGGCGGCACTGATTGCCGGAGCTATCCGTCCAACCGGAACGGATGTGGATGCGCTGGGCGTTACGCTCCACGAAAACGGCAGGAACAAGGCGGTACTGTTCTATGACACGGAACAGAGCGAAGTACAGCTGTATAAGAATATCAGCAACCTGCTGCGGCGATGCGGACGTGAGGCGATGCCGGAATGGTTCAAGGCGTATTGTCTTATGGGAATGAGCCGGAAAGAACGCCTGCTTTCCATTATCCAGAGCTTGGACAAGTACCATTATCAATACGGCGGTGTTCATCTGGTGGTGATAGACGGGATTGCGGATTTGATAAAATGCGCCAACGATGAAGCGGAGAGCATAGCCGTCGTGGAAGAACTGTACCGGCTGGCCGGTATCTACAAGACGTGTATCGTTACGGTACTGCATTTTATCCCCAACGGGCTGAAGCTGAGGGGACACTTGGGAAGCGAGTTGCAGCGGAAGGCTGCGGCAATCCTTTCCATAGAGAAGGACAGCGATCCGGCCATATCGGTGGTGAAGGCTCTGAAAGTAAGGGATGGAAGTCCGTTGGATGTGCCTATCATGCAGTTTTCGTGGGATAAGGAAAAGGCCATGCACGTCTATCTGGGCGAAAAGCCGAAAGAGGAAAAGGACAAGCGCAAAGAGGATGAGCTTGTAGCGGTGGCCAAAGAGGTATTCAGCCGGAGGCGCTTTGTTACTTATGTGGAGCTTGCGGAAGAAATCCAGTCGATACTGGAAGTGAAGGAGCGCACGGCGAAAAGCTACATCAGGTTCATGCGTGAGAAAGAAATCATTCTGAAATCATCCGATAACCAGAGCCATTATGTTATCGGGAACTTTTAAGGAGGAAAGCGTATGTTAGTAGATAAAACGGAATTTGAAGCATGGATGGAACGTATCATGGGTGAGCTGTACCGCATCTCACGGAAGCTGGACAAGGCGGAAACGAGGGAAAAGCACCTGAACTACCTGAACGGAGAGCGTCTGTACGACAATCAGGAGGTATGCCTGTTGTTGCGCATCAGCAAACGCACGCTGCAACGATACCGGAATAACGGGGTGTTGAAGTTCTATTCGATATATCACAAGACATATTACAAGGAGTCAGACTTGCACGAGTTCATCCGCAACAACTTCGACGAGAACGAGATAAAACGGCAGGCACGTGAGGACAAGTTGTCCGAGAGCTATCCGCTGCCGAAAGAATAAGTCCATGTTTTTGCTTTGTACCGGTGAAACTACTGCCGTGAGGCAGGAAATCCCAAACTGCGTATTGGTGTTTGTCATGGCAATGACTTCATACAGTTGTGAAACAGGATGAAGTTTCTTTTCTTGTTCGAATGGTGATACTCCAAAGGACAGCGGTCCGGAGGGGTATCATTTTTTATGTGTACATCTAAAAATATTCCAGTTTCGTGGCGTAAAAACCGGAATATGAAAAGTTAATTCCCTCAATACTCAAGTATCTATCATGATTCTGCAAAAAAAGAAAAATACATTCATAAGAAGAATCCAAAGGTTTTTTCCTAATTTTGCAATTATGAATATAAGTTGGTCTGAAATAAAGCCTTATGAGAACGAGCTGCCTACTAACTACGCAGATAGAATAGGCAGGTTATATACTGATACTGTTACTGCTGCTTTCAAGAAAAGTAACGGTCAGTTTTTCACACCGGTATCTATCGCCTATTTTATGGGTAAACAAATAAGTGTGAATAAGGATTCTGTCTCCGTATTAGATCCGGGATGTGGAACTGCCATATTATCATGTGCCATGATTGAGAATCTGGTTTTGCAATCAAAAGTAAAACAGATAGAGTTGGTTACATACGAAACCGATGAAAATCTTATACCGGGATTACAAAAAATTCTGGAATATATAACAATATGGGGGATGCGCCATAATGTCCGGATTGATTGCCGTTCATATTGTGAGGACTTTATTTTATCCAATTATTCAGTATTATATTCTGATACGATTTATGGCAGGGCTGAGAGTTTGCAGAAATATGATTTGATCATATCCAATCCTCCCTATTTCAAACTTTCCAAAGAGGATAAACGGGTGAAAGCGGCTCAATGCATTATAGACGGACAGCCTAATATATACTCTATATTTATGGCCATATCAGCTTTATTGCTTGCGGAACAAGGTCAGATGATTTATATAACCCCAAGAAGTTTCACTTCGGGAAGATATTTCCGTTTGTTCCGTAATTTCCTGTTTAAGCATATACAGATAGATTTTGTCCACCTTTTCAATACCCGGAAAGATACGTTTTCCAAAGATAATGTGCTTCAGGAAACAATTATAATGAAATGTTCCCCTAAAAAGGGGGCAGATTATAATGTCGTTTTATCATACAGTGAGGGGCTTTCCGACTTGGCCACCCCTGCAATCAAAGAAGTACAGCGGAAAGAAATCATTGACCTTACCTCAAAAGAATTGATATTGCATTTGCCGGTCAGCCTTGAAGACGAGAAAATTATCAGGCTGTTCAAATCATGGGATGGCAACCTGAACAAATATCATATCCAGATTTCCACCGGCCCGGTTGTAGCTTTTCGTTCAAAGGAACAATTATGTGAAACCTCCGGAGAAGGAACAGCAGCACTATATTGGTTGCATAACGTAGTAAAGATGCTGGCTGATCATCCTGTCGTAAAGGAAGGAAAACCTCAATTCATCCATATAAATGAAATGTCTGTATCCACCTTGTTACCTAACAAGAATTATGTTCTGTTGCGACGTTTCAGCTCCAAAGACGATAATAGCCGGTTAATTGCCGCACCTTATTTTGGAAACATGACTTCCTGCGCACATGTAGGAATCGAAAACAAACTGAACTATATCTATCGTCCCAAAGGACACTTGAACCGTATGGAGGTAATGGGGATAGCCGCCTTATTGAATAGTGACTTGTTCGATAATTATTTCAGAACATTCAATGGAAATGTAAATGTCAGTGCTACGGAATTGAGGGAGATGCCCATGCCTCCCCTTGAAGTCATTGAAAGTATCGGAAAAGACCTGATTGCCATGAATGATTATTCTATGGTGAACGTAAATAAGATTGTAAACAAATATTTTATGTAATATGAGCAAAATAAGTGATGCACAAGATATATTGTCAGTGTTGGGGTTGCCTCCGGCGCAGCAGAATGAAATATCCGCTTTGACTTTACTTGCATTATGCGGATTAAAGGAAGAAGACAACTGGGCGGATTCCACCCGCCAGAGCTTAAAAATAAGCAAGGATATTATGGCATTTGTCAATGAGAACTATAAAAAAGAGCAGCCGTATGCCCCAAATACACGGGAAACTTTTAGACGGCAGGTGCTTCATCAGTTCTTGCAGGCACGTATCGTAGATTATAACCCAGATAATCCTGCTTTACCGGTGAACAGTCCAAACGCCCATTACAAACTGACAGAAGAAGCCTATGAAACAATAAAATCATACAATACCCAAGAATGGGAAATAAAAGCCCAAAACTTTAATGATGCGGTAGGGCGATTGATTGAAGAGTATGAGAAAAGCCGTGAGATGGAAATGATACCGGTTACTATTGAAGGTAAGGAATTTAAACTGTCTCCGGGCAAGCATAATGAAGTACAAGCGGCGGTCATTAATGAGTTTGCACCTCGTTTTGCGGCAGGCGCAAAAGTCCTTTATATCGGTGATACTGCCAATAAAGACCTTTATTGTAACAAGGAGCTTTTAAAAGAAATTGGCATTCCGATCACAGAACACAGCAAACTGCCGGATATTGTCATTTATGACGGTAATAAAGAGTGGCTATTCCTAATCGAAGTGGTTACTTCGCATGGGCCAGTATCTCCCAAACGTGTAATCGAGCTGGAAGATTTCACGAAAGAATGCAAAGCGGGGAAAGTATATGTTACTGCTTTTCCTGATAGATCAGAGTTCAAGAAACATGTGGCTGATATTGCATGGGAAACCGAAGTTTGGATAGCAGAAAATCCAGATCATATGATTCATTTTAATGGAGATAGGTTTATAGGGCCAAGATAGTAGTTATTTATGTGGATAATGTAAAAAGTCTTATTGAGTAATATAGATAAATTGTTTGTAATGAATAATGCTGTTGTTATAATAGATTTTGATAACTATTTTCAAAAAGATATAAATGAATATAGCAAAGAGCAAATTGAATCTTTGTTTCTTAAAATAATAGACTATATTAGTATACATAATGATGTGATGCAAATAAACTTTCGATTATATGGAGGATGGTATCAAGATGATGATTTAACAAATCGAGCTTCGGTAGTATTTCAAAAAATTTCTAATATTGATATATTCCCTCATATTATAAATCAGAACAAAAGAATTTTTGGAGATATTCAAATTGTATACAATTTGTATGGCATAGATTATATATGGCATAATACTTATAGAGAAAAAAAAGGAATACCACGTTTACGGATAAATCATACAGCAAAGGGCGATAAATGTGATTCTCGGAAAAACATATGTCCTGTTCATATTTTATCAAAATTCACAAGAAATAAAGATAAAATTTGCCTAAATGAAGGCTGTATGACAAAACATTCTGATATATTTTTTCAAAGAGAACAGAAAATGGTTGACACAATGATTGCTTGTGACTTGCTTTCATATTGTGAGGAAAGTTCAACAAATTGTTTATATCTAATTTCTGATGATATGGATCATTTCCCTGCATTAGCATTATGCCATAAAAAAAAGGAGGAGCTTCCTATATTTGTAGGAATAAAAAATGTACAAAACATAGTAAATTATAGTTCTATATTAGAAAATTTTAATATTAAAATCTTTCAACTATCATGAAGACTTTTGAATTAATAATAAAAGAAATATCATCATTTGCAGATGATGAAAATGATGTTATCTTTGAACGAGATGGTAGTGTGGCCTTTGAACGACAAGGTCAAATGATGGAATTTAAGCTCTCGCAAAATGAAGATGACGCAATTTGGGTAGAATACAATAATAATCGATTACCGTATAAAAAATTTTTAGCAAAAGAATTGGCCAGGTTGGATATTTTGGCAAATAAAATATTGCAAAGAAAAAGCAAGGAAAAAGAGTATGTTGATCCTATAGCTACACTTATAACAACAAATAAAAAAAGTGAGGGAAAAGCTTTGGAAATACTAACAAAAGAATGCACAGATAGACTCTTTGCTGGAACTAAAATTAGTTTTGTAACAGCAGATGCAGGGCATGGAAAAACGGCATTACTTAGAGAATTTCAATATGAGCAAGCCCAAAAATATGTAGAAGGAAAGTCTAATTTTTTATTTTGGCATATAAATTTACATGGAAGAGATTTAGTTCGGTTAAATGAAGCAATAATGTACGAATTAGGAGAGCTGAGATTTTCTGGACTTTATTACTCTTCTATCATTGCATTAATGAGAAGGAATCTTATCATTTTAGGAATTGATGGTTTTGATGAATTAGCTGCGGAGGTTGGTGGAGAAACAGCACTAGGCTCTTTAAAAGACCTTGTAACTAAGATGAATGGTACTGGAACTCTTATTGCAGCTTCTAGACGTACCTTTTTCAATACCCAAGACTATTTGAAAAGAACAGGGATCTTAAAGAAAAGTGTTGCTCTTGATTGTGAATTTGATGAAGTTAAGATACATAATTGGAGAAGAAGTCAATGCGAGGAATATTTAACAAAATATGCATATAATAGCACACAAGAATTTAACAGTTTGGTGGATATATTAAAATCGGAAAATCATCCCCTTTTAGAAAGACCCTATCTGTTTACAAAAGTAGTTAATTACTCATTTGAAGATGAAAAAACGCCTTCTGAATTTGTTGCTCGAGGTGGAAATTCATTAACAGGTATTAATGATGTTATAGAGGCATTTGTTAGAAGAGAAGTTATAAAATGGAAAGATACTGATAAAGAAACAGGAAGACCATATCTTACATTTAATCAGCATATAAGGCTATTATCTGAAATAGCTTATGAAATGTGGAGTAACCAAAAAGATATTATTTCAATCGAATCCATGCAATTTATATTGACGATTTTGTTTGAAGATTGGAAAATAGAGTCTAGAATACAACCTTTAATTATTAGGATGATAGAGTCTTATGCTCTATTAGTTCCTGTTGAAAATAAAGATTGGTACAGAAAATTTGACCATGAAGAATTTAAACACTTCTTTGTAGCAAGATCATTTGAACAAATTTTACATGATGCGGTAGCCGATAATAATTTTTCAAAAGCAAGTAATTTCCTGTATTTAGCACAACTTCCTGACTCTGTAGCACAATATTTATCTAAACGAATAAATAAAGAAAGTGTATTGCCTATTGTAAAGGGATTAATTTCTGTAAAAAAGAAGGAATGGAAGCCAACCTATTTGCAACCTAATATTGGAACATTGCTTCCATATATTCTAGACGATTACAAACCAGAAGGCTTATTAGAAATCGGAGAAAAAATTACATTCTCTAGCTTAATCTTTGAAAATAAATTTTTATGTAATATTACGTTTAAAAATTGCATGTTCATTAATATAAGTTTTCGCAAGACGATATTAAAAAATGTCACATTTGATTCGTGCTCTTTTACTGATATTCGTTTTTACGAAAATTCAGAAAATATGTTTACAGATGTCAGGATAAAACCTAACTGTACCATTAACATGGTAACTTCTATAACTGAAGACGAAGAGTATTTTTCCGAATATTCTCCATATAATATTATTCAGCAATTAAAGAATAAGCAAATAATATATGAAGAAGATAAAACAACTGTAGTTAATGAAGTTGTAGTTCATAATTCAGAATTTAGAAAATGTGTAAAACGTTTTTTAAATAAATATATAAAATCAACTTATCAATATGAGTCAAATATAAAAGAAGATCCTATTTATAATTCCAAAAATTTTGATCTTATAATAAATGAAATCATTCCATTATTGATAAAGTATGATATAATAGAAGAGAAGAGTACTAAAAATACACTACAAGCATCTACTAAGGCGTGGGTATTAAAAAAATATGATTTAGCAGAAATATTTAAAGCTGAAGAAGATACAAAAGCTGAATTATATAAATTTTGGAAAGAAGTTAATTGTTGTAAAAAATGAAAATATTTTTTTCGAAGCATATTGTTTGATATAATGTCATTTCACAGCTCTTGTGAGAAATATGATGGTTCGACTAATTAAAGAAGCTCCGATTATAATAGATAACGGTGCTAAATATTTTGTAGAGAAGAAAGCAAATCTTAAACTTGAAGGCAAGAAAGATTTATGAAGAGTTTAAATCCATTACTGCATTTACAATGTAATAATGATATCTATGATTTTGTACTATTGAATGTCTTAATCATATTATATTCTTGAATTTATTAGAACTTTGCCATTAGCTCTAAATTTTAGCTATACAAAAACTTAAACCCCACTCCGCTGTTTCATGGGAAGCTGGCGGAGTGGGATTGTTTTTATGGCTTCGGTTACAGGAGCTATAACTTCAGCTTGGGTTTGGGCTTTTCGGGCCGGTCAGGATCGGGATCGTCCTTGTTGCCGGACTTGGGGACGCCTCCGATGACGAGCTTGCCGCCAAGCGCTCCCATTGCCTCTTTGATGCTGATGCTTTTGGGCATTCCGCTTAGTTTGGGCGGAGTGCGCTGCCTGTCGGCGAGGAAGTCGGGCATCCGGTGGACATAAGGCTCGGCAGGGGGCGTGTCCTGTGTGGGGACACTGCCCGGTGAGGGACTGCCGGGCGGAGCATCGGCGACGGGTATGCCGGCGGCGGGGGCGTTATCCTGTCCGTCGGGCGTTACCGGTTGGGAGGGCACGACTTCGATCACTCCGTCGGTGCTTTTTTCCTGCGCATCCACTGATTTGAGAGAGAGCAGGATCTTGCGGTCGAGAGCGGCAAGGTCGGCCTTGAGCTGCTTCAGCTCGTCCTCCTTTTTCCAGACTTCCCCGACGACCTGTTCCAGGACGGGGAGTTCCTTCTCAATGGCTTCGTTGTCCCTCGTGTATTTCTCTATCAGGCGGGGGATGCTGTCGAAGGCGTTGATGAAGTTCTGGCAGGCGGTTTTCGGATCGACCGCCAAACGGCCGTTGTTATAGTTGTAGAGGAAGTTGCCTTCGCCACGCACGAAGAAACGGTTCTCGCAGAAGTCCAGACCGTCCTTGACGGTGGTGTCGGTCTTGACAACGATGTCGAAGCCATAGAGCGAGCCGATGACCTTCGGCTGGCCGTGCGTGCGTTCCCTGTCCTCTATCTCGTGGAGCTTGGCGGCAATCACTTTCGGATCATCGCCTGCCACGCCGTCAATCTTCAAGGGGTTGAGCCTGTTGCCCTCCTTGTCGTACTGCATACGGCTTTCGATGGCGGCCTTGTCCTTCCTGACACGGGCGATGATGTCATCGTTGCTTGCCCGGTTCGCCAGGAAAGTTTCCAGTTTGATGCGTGATTCCCCCTTGCCACGCTGGAAGGCCTTGCGCTCCCCTTCCATGCCGGCAATCCGCTTCTCCAACCGTGCCTTGTCGAGCAGGTCGGTATTTCCGGAAAGCACCGCCACGTACTCTGAGAAAGGTATGCCTCCCTTCTCGTCCATGCCTCCCTCGTCGATGGTACGGCAACCCATGTTGTTCTGCTTGAGCTGGGTGATGAAAAGCTGCTTGTTGTAGAGCAGGTTGAACTTGTAGCTGTCAAGCGACTTCTCCACTGCGTAGATTATCACGTCCACCTTGTTGTCCGCATAGAGCTTGGCCACCTCGTTGCCCTTGCGGATGCCCCGGCCGTCCCGCTGCTGCAAGTCCGAAGGCCGCCACGGTGCGTCGAGATGATGGATGGCGACACACCGCTTCTGGGCGTTGACTCCCGTGCCCAGCATTTCAGTCGAGCCGAAGAGAACACGTATCTTTCCCTCGTTCATCGCCTCGATCATCGCCTTGCGCTTCTTCTCGGTCTTGGCTTCCTGAATGAAACGTATCTGGTCTTCGGGGATGCCGTGATCCTCCACCAGCTTGCGCTTGATCTCGCTGTACGGATTCCACTGGTCGGGCTTGTAGGTTCCCAAGTCCGAGAAAACGAACTGAGTGCCTTTATGCCCGGCGTATTTATTGTAATACTTCGCAATCATATCGGCGCAATGGGTGGCCTTGTTGTCCTTGTCGTCGCCGTAGGAGAGCGGATCGATGAGCCGCATGTCGAGCGACATCTTCCGGGCGTAGTCGGTGGCGATGAGCATCTTCGCCTTCTCTTCCCTCTCGTTCAGTGGCGGGCGGCCCAGTACGGTGGCATTGCCGGTCTTGGCGAACTCGATGAGCTTCTGTATGAACTCCCTCTGGTCGGGCGTCGGGGGTATGTTGTGCAGTATCTCGTTCTTTTCCGGACGGTCGATGCCGATGTCGGCTGCGGTACGGAAGTCGGTGATCTCGGAATAGAACGAAGCGAGTTCCGGAACCTTGATGAAGTAGCGGAAACGCTCTTTCTGCACCACCTCGTTGGTGACGGAGAACTCGTAATCGACGGACTTCCGAGCAAACACCGCCGCCCATGCGTCAAAGGAGTTGATCCCCTGACGCTCCAATTCCCGGGGGCGCAGGTACTTGAAGAGCAGGTACAGCTCGGTCAGCGAGTTGGAAATGGTGGTTCCCGACAGGAAGGTGGCTCCCAGGTCCTTGCCGGTGCGCTGCTGGATGGTGCGCAGGGCGAAGAGCATGTTGAGCGCACGCTGGCTGCCCTCGCTGTTGCCCAGACCTGCCACACGGTCGTGCCGGGTGGTGAACATCAGGTTCTTGAACCGGTGGCTCTCATCGACAAAGAGGTGGTCGATGCCCATGCGCTTGAAGTCCGCCACGTCGTCCTTGCAGGTTTCGATCTCGTGGAGCAGCTCTTTCAGCCTGACCTCAAGGTTCATCTTGCGTTTCTCCATGCCCTTGATCTGTGCGTTGCTCACTTCCGCACCCTGCTGGTAGAGGACTTCGAGGTTCTCTTCCACACTGTCCAGTTCCTGTTGCAGGATGTCACGCTGGATTTCGGGGGACTGCGGTATCATGCCGAACTGCTCGTGCGAGAGGATGATGGCGTCCCAGTCGTTGTTCTTCATCCGGTGGAAAATCTCGACACGGCGTTCCGGCGTGAAGTCCTCCTTGCCGGGATAGAGGACTTTGGCGTTCGGGTAGGCGGTGGCGAAGGTCTGTGCGATCTCGTGGATGTTCGCCTTCAGGCCGGTGATAAGGGGCTTGTTCGCCAGTCCCAGACGCTTCATCTCGTAGGCGGCACAGCACATGATGAGCGTCTTGCCGCCACCCACCTCGTGATCGGCGATCCCCCCTCCGTTCTGCTTGAGCATCCAGATGCAGTCCTTCTGGCTGGGATACAGGTCGGGAATGCCCAGCCCCTTGAGGTCAAGACCGGGAAAGCTCTGGTGCGAGCCGTCGTACTTGGGACGGACGAAGCAGTTGAACTTGCGGTTATACATGTCCGCCATTTTCCGCTTGAACTCCGGCGACTGTTCCATGAGCCAGTCGGAGAAGCCGTTACGGATCTCGTCAATCTTGCTGTTAGCAAGCAGGGTAACCTCCGGATCACGTATCTTCATTTCCTTGCCCGTCTTGTCCAATACGGTCTTGGTGATGTTGGGCGTGGTGTTGTGGATGGCATGGCGCATAAGGGCGATGCCGTTGAAGATGCGGCTTTCCGAACGCACCGAATATTGGTTCATGATGCGTGGGGAGGTCATATCGGCCCTGATGCTGTACTCGTCGCTGCTGGCGGTATAGCGGACGGACACATCTGTGTCGAACAGCCATGAGGCATAGCGGCTGTAAACCGCCGCCGGTATCCAACGCTCGCCGAAATTAAAATCCAGATCCTCGAAAGGTATGGGTGTGGGAAGCGATTGCCGAAGGGCTTCGAGAGAAATACGGGCCTCGCCGTTGTCGGGATGTGACTGCAAATATTCTTCGATATGTTCGGCTTTGGCCATGACGTTGCCGGAAATGAAACGGTCGGCAATCTCGTAGTTCTTCGAGAGGGGATTGTAAAATATCCGCCCACGCAGTTCTTCCAACAGGGCGGACTGCGACTTGTCGGTCAGGGACTCCATGTACGACATGTTCACGTTGCCATACTTGTTGAGCGAGGCGGTGAGCGCCTCGTGCACGTCGTCGGTATGGGTGATCTCGTTGATGTTGTACGAAACGGGATGGTCGAAGATGTCGGCCTTGACCGCCCGGCCGTCGATGTAACGCTCCAGCGACAGTATCTCACGGTTGCCCGCATCCATGCGGAACAGGTCGATGTTCTTCTTGTCGTTCAGGTTGCCGAACTGACGGATGAAATCGTCGTAAAGGGTGTTGAGCATGGTGCGCAACGCCGGATTTTCGGCATGGGTGGCGGCTTCGTTCTCGTACAGGTGATGGTAGGTGTCACGTATCTCGATGTAGAGCGACGCACGGCGTCGCTGGCGTTCGGGCAGATCCAACGGGTTGAATACCGGTGCGGCCTCGCCGATGGCGGAAAGGTAGCCTATCTGCCCGTCATCGTCCACAAGAGAGCCGTTACGGTGGTGTCCCTGTAGGTCGGCCGGATAAGGACGGGGCTTCATGCGTTCCTGACGTGCGGCCTCTTCCTCCTGCCGGCGACGTTCCCGTTCCTGACGTTCCTGCTCCTGCCGCTCTTTCTCTTGGGGAGCCGGTTCGGTCGGGACGGTCTGCATGGCGGAATGTTGCTCCAACGGCGGTATATCGAAGAGGGACAATTGTCCGGAGTCCTCCTTTTTGCGCCTTGTTTTCTTTTTCCTGACTTGTGAACGTTCCTCCTGGGTGAAACCGAAAAGGTCGTATAGGGACATAACCGGCTCCGGCGTGGTCTTTGAGGCGGTTGGCCGGGCTTCCGCTGACGGTTGCTCCGGCGTGGGAGTCCGACGCTCCACCTGTACCGTCTGTTGATCCACTGAAGTGGAATGTCCGTTCGCGTTACCAGATTGGTTGAATTCCCGTACCTGTGCGATGCGTTGCGACATGGTTTCTGCCGGATGGCTCACCAGATTGCGGAACTCCTGCACGGGTGAATGGCGGAGATACAGCTCCAGGTCGAGCTGTTCCGAGAGGTTGCGGTCAAGGAAATACTTCATGTCGGCGGCGATGGCTTCCATACCCCCGTCATGCAGGTAGATGCGTGCCGGCTTTCCGTAGGGATCGGTACCGACATGGGCACGTGTATGCACAATGGCGGCGGTATGCTCGAAATACTCGTTCTGTGTTGTCCCGTCGGCCTGCGTGCCGACTTCGACGAAAGACCGTTCGAGCGGGGTGCATTCCCTTTGGGAAAGTGTGTCCTTCTGCAAGATGACCAGGTCGCTGCCCACCTCCGTACCGGCATAATCTGTAAAGAGGTTGTTGGGCAGGCGGACAGCCGATAACAGCCGGGATTGGTTCATCAGGTATTGCCTTACCGGATAGGCCATAGCGGAGTTCATCACCCCCTGCGAGGTGATGAAGGCAAGGATGCCTCCCTCACGGACGGCATCCAGCCCTTTGGCGAAGAAATAGTTGTGCAGGCTGTTCAGCGCAAAACGCCTGGCCGTGCCGTTGTCGAAGGACGGGTCGAAAACACGTATGTCGCCGAAGGGGATGTTGCTGCTCACCACGTCGAAATAGCCGTTGCGATGCGGGGGCAGTTCCTCGAAGCCCTTGATATTGACCTGTGCTTCGGGATGGAGCCGGGCGAGGATGCGGCCGGTAAGCAAATCCTTTTCATAGGCGACAATTTCGGGGGCGTTGTTGGCTGCGGAGTGGAATTGCGGTTGGAAGGCTGAAACAAAATTGCCGGTTCCCGATGAAGGATCGAGGAAACGGCCGGGCGACACTCCGTGTTCGCCCAAAGAAGAGGCAATGGCATTGATAATCGCCGGCGGCGTGTAGAAAGCGGTGAAGGTGGATGCCTTCACGCTTTCCACCAGCCGTTTGTATTCACGTTCGTCAGCGGCTCCGTCACGCAGGACGTTGTGAAGTTCCGTAACCAGGGGGAACAGTTCACGGTCGGCCTGTGTCCAGCGGAGTATGTCGGTGAGTTTCCCGAAAGGGGAAAGAACCGCCTTGATGCCTCCGAACCCGGAGTAGGCGGCGAGTGTGCCCGCTTCCTCCGGTGTGGCGGTGCGTTGTTCCTTCTCCAAACGGAACATCAGCCGGATTGCCTCTATATTGTCCCTGAGATGTGCCTTTTTATTATAAGCCATTCTCTTCCAGCCAGATTATAACCATACCTGTCAGCTCGTCATAGAGCTGCTCGAACTCCGGGCTGAACATGAAATCATCCGAGAGCGTATAGCCGGAGAAGACCTTCCGGCATTCGGGAAGCAACTGCAAGGCCACGCTGCGTGCGCTGCCTTCGGGGACTTCGGCGGCGAACTCGTTCCAGAGGACGGTGACCAGCGTGTCCAAAGGTGAGAAATGCAATCCCTGAAAAAGCAGGGCGTTCGCCTGTTGCGCCGCATCGTCGTAGGTCAGGCCGGAACGGATGGCTGCGCTGAAGGCTTCGGCGGCCTGATCGCTGCGGGTGGTGACGAAAGACTCGTCATCCGCCAAGTCCGGATGCGACTCACGCAGGAAGGACAACAGGGTAAGACGGTAGTAAGATAATTCATCCGGTTCTTCCGCTACGGATACCGGCACATTGGATTTATTCTGATTCATATAATTATCGGATTATTAAGTGATACAATTCGGACGGGTTATTTCTTCCTGCCGCTTTTCTTTTCCTGCGGTTTCCTGTCCGGGAAGGAGTAACCTATGGTAAAGTCAGGATTAAGCACCAATGCGGCATCGAAGCTCTTGCCCTCACGGCTCTTGAAGCCTTTGACAAGAGGAGTGCGGCCTTTGGTCGCCAGCTCGATGATCTGTCCGTCGGTCAGTATCTTACCTCCCTTGTTACGGAACAGGGTGAAGCTGCAATCGACATCGGCGCATTTGGCAACCTTGTCGAAGAACAGGATGCGGCTCTTCCTGCACTTGGGACAGGTGCATTGCTCTCCTGAAGGAGCGACATTGAGGGTGGCGGCCAGCAGTTCGGTAACGATCTGTGCGGTATAGACCTCTATGTTCCGGCGGAAAGAGAGGGCATCGGCCTCTCCGGTTTCTATTTTGGCGAGGGTGTTCTCCCACGCCGCTGTCATTTCGACGTCGGCAATCTTTTTGTCCTTTACGGTATCGTAAACCGCCAGTCCTTTTTCGGTAGGCACAAGGTTCTTCTTGTCCCGGCGTATATAGTCACGGGCAAACAATGTTTCGATGACAGCTGCACGAGTGGCCGGAGTGCCGATACCGATCTCACGGATTCCGGCACGCAGTTGTTCGTCGCTGATCTCTTTGCCGCAATGCTCCATGGCGGAGAGCAGTGAACTCTCGGTATGCAGTGGTTTGGGCTTGGTCTGTTTCTCCACTGTTTCGGAGGCGAGCAGTGGCAGGGTTTCACCCGTTTGCAGTCCCGGCAATGTGGTTTCCTCCGCCTCCTCTTCCGGCTCGCCACGCACGGCACGCCAACCGGCGGACTTGATGACCGCACCCTTGAGAGTGAATATCTCACCGCCTGCGGACAAGGCAACTTCGGTCATTTCCTTGACGCAACATGGCAAGAAGGCTTCGAGCAGGCGTGCGGCAACCATTTCATAGATAGCCTGCTCGTCCTGCGACAGACCTTCGGGCAGGTTCTCGGTGATGAGAAGCGCATGGTGGTCGGTGACTTTGGCATCATCTACCGGACGGCGGTTGAGTGGTGTGTCCCGCAAGGCAGATACGGCGGCGAAGCGTGGATATTGTTGCAAGAGCGTTATGCGTGAGGGGATCTCGTCGAAAACATCCTCGGATATATAATGGCTGCCGGTACGTGGATAGCTTAGCACTTTCTTCTCGTACAGGCTTTGCGCAAGCGTGAGCGTCTTGTCTGCGGAGAAGTCCAGTTTGCTGTTGGCCTCTTTCTGCAAGGCGGTCAGGTCATAGAGCAACGGCGGCTCTTGAACGGCCTCCCTGCGTTCTACGGAAGTGACGGCAAGCATACCGCCGTCCTTAACCTCACGAAGCTTGGCGGTGGCTGTGTCGAGATCATCGAAGCGGTTCTGTGAGAGTGCGGAAAAGTCGATGCCGTTTTTAGAGACCGAAACCTTTATCCGGAAATATGTCCGGGACTCGAACTGCCTGTTCTCCCGGTAGCGTGAGCAGATCATCGCCAATGTGGGTGTCTGCACCCGTCCCAGGGAGAACACGCCCTGTCCGGCGGCAAGGCTGAGTGCCTGAGAGCTGTTGATGCCCACGAGCCAGTCCGCCTCGCTGCGGGCTTTGGCGGAGAGGTAAAGGTTGTCGTAAAGGCTTCCCTCCCTGAGATTCCGCAACCCCTCACGGATGGCCTTGTCGGTGAGCGAGGAGATCCACAGACGGGCAAAGGGCTTGGTACAACCGAGATAGTTGTACACGTAACGGAAAATCAACTCGCCCTCACGACCTGCGTCGGTGGCGACGATGATGGACTCGCACCTGTCGAACAGGTCCCGGATCACTCCCAATTGCCTGACGACTCCGGGATCGTCCTTGTAAGCCTTACCCTCTCGCACCTGGCGGGGAACAAGCCTGAACTCTTGTGGCAATATGGGCAGGTGTTCCCGACGGAAACCGGAGAGACCGTAACTTTCGGGCATGGCAAGACCGACCAGATGCCCGAATGCCCATGCCACGGCATATCCGTCCCCCATTAGATACCCCTCTTTCCGTTGGCGTGCGCCCACTACGGACGCTATGGCCTGCGCCACGCTGGGCTTTTCTGCAATGATAACTTTCATATATAATGTATTATTTATGTGAATGGTTAAATGGATACTCCTTTTTTATCGGTTTTCTGTACCGGGCGGTTCCGGCTGACGGTGTTTTCCGGCTTCGTGCCGTCCTGACGGACGGCCGCCTGTTGCGACTGTCCCTGCTTTTTGCTCTTGTCCGGGTTCCATTTGAAGAAATCGAACTTTGCCCGCTCGTGGTTGACACGGACGAAAGCACTGAACAAGTTTCCCTCGTTGTCGGTCATGTCCTTGATATGGACTGTCTTGCCGGCGGCTAACTTCTCCCGTACCTCGGGTGTCAGCCCGACGCCTTTGAGCACCTGTGGTATAACCAGTTCACGGCTTCGTGTCTGTTTCTCTGATTGCGCCTGTTTGCGATTCAGCCCCCTGAAGTCATAAGTGAAGCCGCCCTTGCAGACGTTATACTGGAGGCGTGCGTCGTAATATCCCTGTTTCTTTTCGGACCACATGTTCTCAACCAGCACGGACTCGCCCCGTGCCAGCCTTGTGGTCTGGTCGTCGGAGAGTCGTACCCGGTTCACTTCTTGCGGTATGGTGATTTCACTGACCGGAACATGGTGCAGGCGGTTGGTTTTGGGATTGAGCGAGAGCAGACACGGCTCACGCACTCCTCCGGCAAGTTCCAGCTCAACGACGCAGCCGGCATTGTTGCTCCTGGAAAGATTCTCTTTCACTTCGGGAGAAAGCTCCGTACCCATGTACGGCCGGTCCAGTTCGGGATACCGCTTGCAGCACTCCACGTTCAGGACCGGTTTGCCGCCGGCTGATTCCACCAGACGGATGCAGGCCGGCGTTTCGAAGTCGATACCCTCGAAGGAGATCCTGATGTCGAGGACGGCGGACTCGTGGCCGTTCAGCAGGCGTTGCATGCCCGTTTCGCCCAACGATTCGGGGGTTACGCCCATGCGTGCGAGCTGCTGCCAATCCACCTCGTCCACTCCCCAACGGGTGGTCTGTTGCGGAGTGTCGCCCGTGATGCTCTGCTCCTGTGCCGGTTGCCGGATGTCAATGGCGTAACTGGAAAGAAGCTGTTCGTTCTCTTTGGGAAACTTGAATATTTCCACCAGCTCTTTGGCTGCGGATAACATTTCCACCGGCAGGTGGTAGAAGCGGAAGTCCGACGGTCGATCATACTGGCGGTTCATGTTGGAGAAGAACGTCCCGATCACGGACTCGTTGCGGTCGATGTGCAGAAAAGTCTCGGAGGGCTTTGCCTGTGCCAGCGGTTTGGTGCGGAGTGAACCGTCAGGCTCAATACCCTGAACAATGTGCGGCGTGTTACCGTCGGAGGCGTTGGTGACTACCAATGCCTCGTTCTTGAAATCTTTGAGATTGTCCATAAATCAATCGGATTAAATTGTGAAACAATAAAGTTAATTGCGGTACGAAGGTAGGCTTAAGTGGTTGTAGGACGAGAGGGAACGTGACGATCGGGTACAAGTGGCTACCGGTTGGCATGAAATGTCTCCTGTTTCCTATTCTGTGTGATTCGTTTTATACATCGCAGGCAACATCAAGACGTTGCCGAAGAATCATTCATCGGATATTTTAGATGATCCGAACGGCGGGCCGAAAAAAACGTTCCCGTTTTTGAGTACATGACAGAGAATACGGTGGAGTAGGAGGATTATCAAGAAAAGTATCCCATGGGTATCGGCCAGCTTTTTTTTGATATTGTGACTTTTCCGGGAGAGAATCCGTGTGCTTTTCGACACCGGACATGAGGGGACGGCAAAAGCATATGAGTCGACCCTGCATTCCATGCAAAGACATTTGTGTGAGAGTGATTTTCCATTTACCCATCTTTCTTCCCGTCTTGTCATTAAGTATCGTGACGCTCTGCAGGAAGCCGGTGTAGGCAAGAATACGATAGGCTTTTATCTACATAATATGAAGGCAGTGTATAGGAGAGGATGTCTTGAATTGAATTTGGTATTCCCTTCACCTTTTAGTGATATTAGAATCCGGTCTGAAAAGACTGTCAAACAAAGCCTTCCTATGAATCAGGTGAAGTCTCTTGCCAACCTGTCACTTTCAGTCGGAACACCGGAATGCTTGGCCAGAGATATCTTCATATTCAGTATCTATACCCGTGGGATGTCGTTCGTGGATATTGCCCTGCTGAAAAAGAGCGATGTTTTTCCCGGAGTAATTCGCTATAGAAGGCACAAAACGGGTCAGTTGCTTGAAATAGGTATTAACCGGCAGATACAGAGTTTGCTGGACAGGTATGGAGATACTGCCGGTAACTACCTTTTCCCCCTGGTTGACGAGTCGGAAACTCCTTATTCGGGGTATAAAAAAGCTTATAACAAGATAAGATATGCACTGAAGAAGGTTTCAAAGAGTATCGGTATGAACACTCCTTTACGACTGCATGCCGCCCGTCACTGTTGGGCAACGATGGCCCGCGAAAACGGCACTCCTCTCCATACCATCAGTGAGTGTTTGGGACATTCTTCGGAGAAAATGACCAGAATCTATCTGAAAGAACTTGACCGGTCGGTACTGGACGAAGTGAACAATCATATAGCAGATAAAATATGTTAATTTTATAATTATAATACATTATTTAATCATGAATATAATACATTTGTAAATACACTCTATTTACTCTCCATGACAGAGAGTGGAAAACCACTGGTTCGTTATCTTAAATTACAATAAGAAATCATCATAGTAACACTCATGATATTGGGCGCAAAATTACATGAACGTCAATTAAACTCAATTATCAATCCAGCTCTTTTTTTTGTCTTTTTCGCCCAATTGTACTTTTCTGGGAGAGAACATTCGGAGTTTTACTCCTATCTTTCAACGACTTCCTCCATTCTCCGGGAGTGTATCCGAAATGTCTTTTACAGTACCTGCAAAATTGAGACTGTGAAGAAAAGTGCAAATCGTCAGCTATATCCCCTATGGGTATATCCTCATCAGCCAACTTATGTTTAATCATACGGTTTATTTGTTTCTGTAACCACTCACTTGCAGGTTCCTTGAACTCTCTTAAGAATTTCCTTTTAAAGGAAGAAAGGGAGCTTCCGCATAGCCGGGCAAGTTCCTTTACCGTCCTGGCATTTCTATAATTATTCAGCACCACTTTCTTGAATTCATAGTCATTTCCCAATATGGGATGGAAAAAAACGGCTTGCTCCGTTTTTGTATAATAAAACCGTATGTTCCAAAATAGTTCTTTAAGCTTTACCTCGTGAAAATGGATACAGCCGGCTCCATCCTTCAGATAGCTGATTAGAAGTTCGAGGAACAATTGCAACCCGGGTCTGATCTCAAGAGGGCACATTTCTTTTTCGTTCCGGACATTCAGGGCATAAAGTTGTGAGAATGAAACCTTCTCACAACTTTGTACCGCATTGTCAAATTGTGCAATGACGATACTCCCTTGTCCCGGTGAATGGATATTGCATATGCTTCCCCTGCTAAAACAAATCATATTACCGGCTGAAAGTTTCAGCTTCTCTCCATTACAGGAAATTTCCAGGTCTCCTTCCATTACAAACAAGATACAGTCAGCCTCATTTCTCTCCTGATGTATCTCTCTTTGCTGGAATTTGTAATATAAAAATCCTTCTCGGATGCACTTTGTGTAATTGTAGCAGGAAGTGTGTTCCTTCAAATATAATAGTCCCATTGTTTCTGCCATTTAGTAAAAAATATAAGGTTATGTTATTGTTTATCTGCGTATTTATCTTTTATACATGTTCTATATCCAATCTTTTTTTCATCTTATTCATACAAAGTCCCCTTTTTGAGCTCTATTTACGCTATTTTATTCTTTTTTCCACTCTCTGTCATGGAGAGTGGAAACTATTGCTTGGCTTTTAAGTAGATAATTTATTAGTCTTTTTTGCAGATGGATTTAAAAAGAGTTTTTGTTTTGACCCTGTTCCTCGGTATTTTCTGTCCGGCCTTTTGCGGTGGTGATACCCTGCATTGCCGGCTCTACTTTCCCGTGGGCAGTTCCACACCGGATCTTTCCTACCGGGACAACGGTGTCCGCCTGGACTCGCTTCTCTCGGGCATCCGTTCCCGGCAGACCCATTCCGTGCTGCACCGTATCAGTATGCGCTCGGGATCGTCGCCCGAGGGCAATTCCGCCTCAAACAGGCGCTTGTCCGATGAACGGCTCGCGTCCTTGCGGGGCCTTATCCTGGAACGCCTTCCCGTTCCCGATTCGGTATTCGCATGCACCTCTTCGGGGAATGACTGGGAGGGGCTTGCCTCACTTGTCAAGGCTTCCGACATGCCCTACCGCGAGGAGGCCCTCCGTATCCTTCGTGACACTCCCGAGTGGGTGACCCGTAACGGAGTCGTCGTCGATTCCCGCAAGCGGCAGCTGATGAATCTGCGCGGCGGCCGCGTATGGCATTATATGGCAGAACATTTCTTTCCGGAACTGCGTAATTGTTCCGTAATCGAATGCGAGTTCGAACCGGTCTCCAAAGGGATGGACGGGGACACTGTCGTTCTGCCCCGACAGGCGGAACCAAGGGATACCGTCGTCGTCCGTGATACCATTGAAAGGACCGTCGTCATTCGCGACACGGTCCAGGCAGCCGTTCCCGTTGCCGATGTTCCCGAACCTTTCTACATGGGACTCAAGACAAACCTACTCTACGATGCCCTTCTCGTCCCGAATATCGGTGTAGAGCTCTACCTGGGCAAGGGCTGGACGGTCGGCGGCAACTGGATGTACGCCTGGTGGAACAGCAATAAGCGCCATAATTACTGGCGCCTCTACGGCGGGGAGCTGGACGTACGCAAATACTTCGGCCGCCGCGCGGCGGAAAAACCGCTTACAGGACACCATCTGGGCTTTTACGGGCAGCTGTTCACGTACGACTTCGAGCTCGGGGGTACGGGCTACATGGGCGGCAAGTCGGGCGGCACGCTCTGGGAGAAGATGAACTACGCGGTGGGTCTGGAATACGGCTACTCGCTACCCGTCGCCCGTCGGCTGAACCTGGATTTCGTCATCGGCGCGGGCTACTGGGGCGGCGAATACCATACATACGTTCCCGATGGCGGCCGGTATGTCTGGAGAGAGACCAGGCGGCGTCATTGGTTCGGGCCGACGAAAGCGGAGGTCTCGCTCGTGTGGCTTCTGGGACGTGGCAATTATAATGACAAGAAAGGAGGCGGACAATGAACAGGATGTTGGAACGTATGAACCATGTATTGCTGGCCGTCGCTGTTTTGGCGGTCTTGTCATTGACCTCCTGCGAGCACAAGGATCTGTGCCATGACAGTTTGCATGTGGTCAACGTGAAGGTTGTCTTCGACTGGCGGAAGGCTCCGGATGCCGCCCCCGCGTCCATGTCGCTCTACCTGTTCCCGACCCATGGCGGGGAGGCATTGCGTTACGAGTTCACAGACCGTAACGGCGGTATTATCCGCGTTCCCGTCGGGCATTACGATGCATTTTGCCTGAACAGCGACACGGAGAACGTCACCTATCGCAATACCGGATCGAAAACGACTTTCGAGGTCACCACCCGCACGGCCGATCTGTTATCGGGCCTTTCCGCACTGGGTGTGCGGTCCGCCGGTGTACCCCGTGCCAGAGGTACGGAGGATGAGCGTATCGTGCTGCCTCCCGACATGCTGTGGAGTGACCATGCGGAGGGTATCGGATTGAATCAGGAAACAGCCGCGCCGACGATCACGCTTTACCCGGAAGTGTCAGTCTGCCGCTACACGGTCGAGATCCGCGATGCCAAAAACCTGAAATACGTCTCCGGGGTTGGCAGCTCGATCTCGGGCCTGGCGGGAGGTCTGTTGCCCGGTACGGGAGCCGATGCCCTTACGGGAGAGCGTGTGACAATTCCCTTCGATGCCGTTACCGGCAAGGATAAGGACGGGGAGAAAACCGTCATCACGGGCGGTCTGCTCACCTTCGGCCATAAGGCGGGAAACAACCATACGCTGACTGTCTATGCCGTTCTGGCCGATGGAAGCAAGTGGTATTACGCCTATGACGTGACGGATCAAATCCACTCGGCTCCGGACCCGCGCAACGTGCATATCGTCCTGGACGGGCTTCCCCTGCCCAAACCGATCGTCAACGGCGGCGGTTTCCAACCCGAGGTCGAGGACTGGCAGACCGTGCCGATAGATATAGAGATGTAGTCTTTCCTTCGTCCTTCAAGCAAAGACGAGAGAGTATATAGTTCATTCATTTATTAATTTTTAAATTTTATTTTTATGAAAAAGCAATTTTTATTCATTGCCGTGGCGGCTCTCGCCATGGCATCCTGTTCGAAAGACGAACAGACAGCTGTCAACCGTGGTGCTGCAATCGATTTCCGTGGCGCAATGGCAACCCGCGCCACAGAAACGACAACGGCTAACCTCAATGACATTTTCGTGACGGCCCTTGACAAGAACAATGCCAATTTCTTTACTGATGAACAGTTCACTAAAGATGGGGGTGGGTTCTTTCAATCCACTACCTCCTATTATTGGCCGAACGACGACAGCGAACTCAAATTCTTCGCCTATGCGCCTTCGAGCAGTGATCTGGAGGGTACCGTGACAATCACCAATGCAACCAAGACGCTCGCCGATTTTTCTCCTAAAACGACTATCGCCGACCAGAAGGACTTTGTGTCCTGCCAAGCTACCGGTAAAAAGTCGGTCAACGAGTCAGCCGGTGTTGCCTTGACTTTCAAACATCAACTTTCCCAGATCGAGATCAAGGCCAAGAACGACCAGGATGCTTACGTTTACAAGGTGGTGGCCGTGCGCATCGGACAGCCGGTATCGAAGGGAACATTTCATTTCGATAGTGAAAACTGGCAGTTGGAAACGGATAAGGTCAACTATACAGTGCCTGATTTCGGTGAAATAACGCTGAACGGAACGCCCGAATCGCTTATGGGAACGGAAGGCAGCGCCATGCTGATCCCGCAGCAGCTTACAGCATGGAATGCTGCCGGGGATAAGCCCAATGCGAACAAGGGTGCTTACCTGGCCGTAAAACTCCAGATAACCACCAAAGCCGGCGCCCGTGTCTATCCGGCTGAAGTTGTCGGTGACTACGACTGGGCTGCCGTGCCTGTCAACACGAATTGGGAGGCCGGCAAGAAATACGTTTACACACTCGATTTCACAAACGGTGCCGGCAAGGTTGATCCCGAAAAACCGAATCCTTCTGATCCGACCGATCCGTTCCATCCGGGCGATGACATCCTGGGAGATAGCGCCATCAAGTTTACGGTTACTGTTACCGAGTGGGTAGAAGAAACGGAGGATATTGAAATGTAAAGAATCGGACGGCCGCATGGCGGCCGGATGAAACAGGCCGGGCGGGGTTGGACCGGTATCCGATACTTTCATCGGCATCACGGTGTTTTTGCCTTGAAGATTCGTCGGGGAGCCGAAACCGGGGTGAAAGCCGGTTTCCGGCTCTGTCCCTTCCCGGTCACAAACAAGCGTGCAAGGGCCTCCCGTGCACGTGAAAAACAAGAAACGATGATATAAATGACACGAATATGGAAATGAACAAGAATTTATGCCGGAGGCTCGGAAACTTGAGCCTGCCGGTATTGCTTTCGGTCGTCCTGCTCGCCTCGTGCCGGGATGAGATTGAGACGGGCGCGTACACGGGACCCTATATCCGCTTTTCGGTATCCGAGGGGTCGGAGTGGCATAGCACGCGGGCGGCGGGCGGCCCGGCAGAAAAGGCGGTCCCACGGGATTCTGTGCAGCCCCTGCACGGCGGAGATGGCAATACTCCCCTTTACCTGCACACGCTTTACACCGACAGTATCGCTTCCCCCTCTTCGGACATTTGTCCGGACACGGCCGTCCTTACCCGTGCCACGCCCGTAAAAACGGCGACTCTCTACGAATCGATCGGAGTGTTGGCTGCTGCGTTTAATGAACCGTGGAGCGAGACCTCGTACCGGCCGGATTACATGTACGATGTCGAGGTCACGAAAGCATCGAGCTGGACCACCTCCTATCATTGGCCGACTCTCACGGGAGGCATAAGATTCTTCGCCTACGCGCCCTACCACGGGGAAGGAATCGTCCTTTCGAACAAGACGAAGGCAGGAAGCCCGACAATCACCTACACGGTCCCGGCAGACGTCGCCGACCAGAAAGACCTTCTTTTTGCAAATTCGATTTATACTACTCCGACAGGTACTCTGAAAAACGCTAATAATGCCGCGCAGCTTACTTTCAACCATGCCCTGACAGCCGTCAGGTTCGTGTGCGGGAATGACATGCAGGGAGGTACCGTAAAGAGCGTCAGTCTGAAAAATGTCTGTTCCAAGGGGATTTTGAACTATGGAACACATAGCTGGAGCGGTGTAGATACTCCCGCCGATTTCTCGCAGACATTGGATAAATCCACTACGGGAACCCCGGACGAAGCCCTTACTACCGATGCGCAGACTTTCATGATGATCCCGCAGACGCTTCCCGACGGCGCGCAAATCGAAGTCGTATTCACTGACAACTCCGGCACAGACTACACGCTGACCGCCGACATCAAAGACACAGTTTGGCCTATTGGAAAGACCGTCACTTATAAAATCTCCAGCAGCTCCATAAACTGGACATACGAGCTTAGCGTCAACATGCCAGGGGACTTCACCTATAGCGGCGGTACACAACAATACAGTGTCACCAGCTACAAGCATAACTCCAAAGGGGATAAGCAACCCGCCCAATGGAAGGCACAGTTTTCGGAGTACGGCGGACCATGGATAGATACCCCACCCACTTGGCTGACCGGTTTCACCCCATCCGGAGCCGGTGGAGAAACTTCACAATCATACAATGCAACTGTCAGCGCACAGATTGGTACGAGTAATGACCCCCATGCGCAAAAGTTAAGGGATAACCCATCACACGGTGGTGTAATTTATCACCATAACCTCGCCAACCAGACTAATGGCGGTTCAACGGATGAAAACACCGCCAACTGCTATGTTGTCAGTGGTTCGGGATACTACTGTTTCCCTTTAGTATATGGAAATGCCATCAAAAATGGTGCGGTCAACACTTCCGCATATACCCCTACGAAAACAGGAAGTAATATTCTGACAACTTTCATCAACCATACGGGCAATCCAATCACCAGCCCTTACATAAAAGAGAATTCCGGTTGTGTTCCTGCCAAGGCCGAATTGTTATGGCAGGACGCGCCGGGTTTGATTTCCGATGTACAATACAATAATTCCCAAATGCAACTATTCGTTAATCCCGAGAATTACATATCCTTCCAAGTGAATGCTTTGACTATCCGGCAGGGCAATGCCGTCATCGCCATCAAGGATGCGAATGATGCCATCCTCTGGTCCTGGCATATCTGGGTGACTGATGCAGATATCAACAATGTGATTGAGGTAACCAATCACCAAAGCCAAAAATATAAATTTATGCCTGTCTATCTCGGCTGGTGCGATGGTCGTACCGAAACTTATGCAGAGCGTAGTTGCAAGGTGAGATTCACTGCCGGAGACGCGAGCAAGGAAGTGATCATCAAACAAGTTTCGGCTTCAATCACAACAGGTGGCAATCATCCTTATTATGAGTGGGGTCGTAAAGATCCGTTCCCACCTTCGGACGGATTGTCCAATACCAATAAAACTTGGTACGACAAAGACGGCAATGCTCACACGGAAAGTCCTAAAACGGAAAACTTTTCTACCGGCGCCACTTGTATCATGAATTATATTCTTAAACCGGATGTGATGCAGAGTCAATTTTATGGCGATAATACATATGCAAATCTATGGAGTGCCGATAACAATGTTTATACTGCCAATGACGAAAATGTCATAAAAACGATTTATGATCCCTCTCCTGTGGGCTTCAAACTTCCTGTCGGTAATACTTTTACGGGATTCACAACAACCGGAAACAATACAAGTACATTTTCTGAAATCAACGGAATGTGGGACAGCTCCTTGAAGGGATGGAATTTCTTCACCGATGCCTCAAGAAGTAAAACCATCTTCTTCCCAGCGTCGGGGTATCGCGTCTGTTCCACTGGCGGGGCGAGCAGCGTTGGCAGCTACGGCTACTGTTGGTCGGCGGTTCCGCACAACCAGTACTACGGTCGCAACCTGGCCTTCAACTCGTCGAACGTGTACCCGTTGAGCAACAGCGATCGGGCGTGCGGTTTTGGGGTGCGTTCTTCCCAAGAATAGGGAGCGTAGCGACCGTATCCGTTTCATTGGATTATTTTCCCTACGGCTTTAAGGCCGTAGGGATAGTACCGGCGAAGCCGGTTGATTTTTATAGGCATTAAAATAATGTTGGCAAAAGGATGAAAGGCCGGTAAGTGAAAAATACAATGAAGTGAATTATTGTTTAATTTTTTATGATTAATATTATGAAGATGAAAATTGCTTTTTTAATACTCCGCTGTTTGTGGATGTTGGGATTGTCTCTGACAATTATAGCATTGGCTGTTACACCATTTGTATTCGGGGCCATGTTTAAAAGCGGAGACTTTCCGCCAGGGGAGTATAACGTTTTAATAGCCATATTTTGGGTTTATTGTTGTGCCGTTCCCTATGTGATGGGGTTATTTACGGGACTTCGTATTATAAATCTACTGGCTTGCCTGAATACTGATACTTCAAAACTTGTGATAAATCTGAGGTATTTATCCTATTGTTTTTATTCTTTTTCGGCTATATACCTGGTGATTCAGCTTGTTATTTATCAGGTGTATAATGTATATATGTATGCTTTGACAGTTTTACCGACCGTGATGATCGTTCTGTCGGGGACAACACTTGGTGTCTTATCGACTGTACTTGCCATGAAATTGAGCGGTGGTATGATGAAAAGGATGGAAAACGGCAAATTGGGCCTGAAGAAGTTCGTGCTCACATTCGTAAGTTTTTTAATAGGTCTGATGCTGCTTATGCTTGGGATGATGGTAGCATACTAATGTATTATGTATCATAAGGTGGATAAAATAATGACCATGAAATGAAAAATATTCGAATTTCAGTGAAGAGATGATTGTTAAATAATGTATGCCTATGAAATTTACAGTACGGATATTGGAAGGTGTCTCTCCCGAACTTTATCTGGCCGTAGGCCGTTTGGTCCTTAGTCCGAGGTTTTTGCGGGAGAATAACAACTACCCTTATAAATCCTCCCGGATGTTTATATGGCATGTCCTCTATTCTAAAGGAAAGGTAGTGGCATTCATGCCTGTTGAGAAGAAACTCGATAGTGGTTATAAAATAGACAATTATTATGCCACTTCCGATAGAGAGAGGGGGAATCAGTTGCTGAAGCTATTGAAGAGCGTCGTCAGGGAGATGGGAGATGAAACTTCCCCCTTGCGGGCGACCGTCCAGAAACGGGATGCCGGTATTTTCAAATACATGAATTTCATCACGATCCGGGAAACCAAGCTATATGTTATGATGGAATTGGTACGTATAGGTTCTGACAGTGGGAAACAGGATGGCTGAAAGAGAATGGGAGGAACTCGGATGAATGTGTATCAGGCGTTGCGGGAGCGGCTCAGAAGGATCTTCGGCGAGTATGATTATGTGTACCTTTCTTTTTCTGGGGGCAAGGACAGCGGTGTACTGCTGAATGCCTGCGTGGAGCATATCAGGCAATATGGGGGACGGATGGGAGTGTTCCATATGGATTACGAGGTGCAGTATTCCCTGACTACGGAGTATGTGGACGAGGTGCTGGCTTCGAACAGGGACATACTGGACGTTTACCGCTGTTGTGTGCCTTTCAAGGTCGGTTCGGCTGCATCCATGTACCAGAGGTTCTGGCGCCCGTGGGACCCTTGTGTCCGTTGGGTCAGGGAGATGCCGAAGGAATGCCTGGGTGCGGAAGCATTTGATTTTTATACTCCGCAGATGTGGGATTACGAGTTCCAGGAATGTTTTTCCTTTTGGCTCCGCAAGCAACTTGGAGTGCAAAAAGTGGCATGTCTGGTTGGAATACGTACCCAGGAAAGCTTTAACTGTTGGAGAACGATCTATCGTAGCACTCCGGGCCCTTCAGCCGACTGGATATGTCCTGTCGATGAGGGCATAGACAACGTGTATCCGTTGTATGACTGGCATACTACGGATATATGGACTGCCAATGGCCGTTTCCGTTGGAAATACAACAGGTTGTATGACCTCTATTATCAGGCGGGTGTTCCTCTGAACAGCCAGCGTGTTGCGAGTCCGTTCATCTCGCAAGCCATCCCTTCGCTGTATCTGTACAGGGTGATCGAGCCGGAGATGTGGGGAAAATGCTGGGCCGTGTGAACGGGGTGAATTTTGCGGGGCTTTACGGTAACTCCGCAGCGATGGGATGGCGGTCCGTAAGGTTGCCTGAGGGAATGACATGGAAAAAATACCTCTTTTTCCTTTTGGATACTCTTCCGGAGGGTACGAGGAACAATTATCTGGATAAGTTGGAGGTAAGCGTGCGGTTCTGGCGGGAGAAGGGCGGATGCCTTTCAAGAGAAACGATCCGGAAACTCAAGGGACTGAATGTCCCCTTCGAGCTTGGGGGGGCATCGGGATACAGGACAGCCAAGCTCCCGGTCAGGATGGAATACCTTGATGACATAGACCTGCCTGAATTCCGTGAATTGCCCTCGTACAAGCGGATGTGCATCTGTATCCTGAAAAACGACCACTGTTGCAAGTACATGGGCTTTTCACCAAATAAACAGGAACAGGAAAGAAGACAGAAGATGATGGATGAATATAGATCTTATTTTAATGAATGAAAAGATGGACAATGAATTTACCAGTCCCGTGTATGGCGTCAAGGCTGTACCGGTGGAAAGGATCAGGGCGAATTCCTATAATCCCAACGTGACGGCCCCTCCTGAGATGCGGCTTTTGGAACTCTCGATTTGGGAGGATGAGTACACGATGCCGTGCGTGTGTTATTACATTGAGAAAGAGGATGTGTACGAGCTTGTGGACGGCTATCACAGGTATAAGGTCATGATGACCTCGCCCAGAATATACAAGCGGGAGAACGGACTGTTACCCGTTACCGTCATCCGTAAGGATCTGGCCGAGCGTATGGCCTCTACCATCCGCCATAACCGTGCCCGTGGAATGCATAAGATCGAGCTTATGACACGGCTTGTCGGGGAACTTACGAGGTCGGGCATGTCGGATTCGTGGATACGCAGGAACCTGGGTATGGACAAGGATGAGTTGCTGCGCCTGAAGCAGATATCGGGACTGGCGGAGCTTTTTGCGGATAAGGAATTCCGTAAGGCCGTAGAATAGGATGTTTGGCATAAAACCGAAAATTCGTATGCTCGGAGTATTCGGGAAGTAAGAAAAAATGTAAAAATATTATAAAATGTGCAAGATGGAGATAACAGATCTGATCAAGGGAATGGAAAGTGCAAATGTGTCGGATATTTACATTTTTCTTCACGAGGACGGCCCTGTGGCTTTTGACGCCTCTGCCGCCCATCTTCTGTGTTACTTTCCTGAAATGGAGATGGAAAGTGTGTTTTGTAGTGACAGCAAACGTCACAGAATTATACAGGGATTCGCATTGGAACCGGTGCTGGAACGACTGGCGCAATACCCGTGTCTGGTTGATGACGATTGTATCAGAATAATGGGTGTGCTGTGAATGATAAGGCACGGTATGAAGTAAACGGGTATGGGCGGGAATGGCGGAGCCTGATCTTCTGGAACTGTTCAGAAAGCATGCGCAGGATGGGCAGAAAGAGATGGTCAGCCTGTTTTGCAATGATGTGAGAAGACTCTCCCGGACGAAGAAGATAAAGAGGCTGCTCGTGTTGGGAAGGTACGCAGGGAACTCCGAACTCTGCGGTCATGTGCTCCGTGTGCTGGAGATGCTGCCGGAACTCCCCGGCATGGCTTGTCCTGCATACAGGGCCGTTCTGGTATTGCTCTCCCTTTCACGGGACAGGGATGTTTTGTGCAGGTTGCGGGCAAATGCCGTCCTGCCATGCCGCAAGAGGGGACGCACGGAGGAAATGCTTTGGCTTTGTGAGATTTTGTATGCTATAGGCCCATCTGTTTCCCTGCATGATATTTGCAGGGAGGTTTGCTTGTATTTCTATCTGGAACGGAGGAAACAGCTCCGGGGATATTCCACTTGTGTCAGTGAACTGGACTTTCAGTTCGCAGAAAGGCGGTTGAGGATATTGTCCGTCGCCGTATTTCGTCTGAAAGTGATTTTTTACAGCCCCGGCGTGTATTCCGTCGGTACACTCTCCCTGCTGTGCCGTATGAGTTATTCGGCCTTCAGAAACAGGTTCCTGTCTGTTTACGGGTTACCCCCGGGACGTTGGCTAAGGAATCGGCGAATAAAACGCATATGTCTGGATATAAAATATAATCATGGACTTTCACTGGGAGAAATATCGGAGAGGAACGGATTTTCATCAGCAAGCCGTCTGTGTGAATTCTGTAAAAGAAACATGGGATGCACTCCGGGGAGGCTGAAGCAGGCACTGGCCCACCGGTGGCGGAGCAAATAAAAATTCATCAGGCTTGATGTAGAGCTTATTTCAAATAAAAAGCGTAACGGCTATCAGTGCTCGTTTCGCTATCTTGCCGGTGTTTAATTAAAATCCCGAACAGCATGGAACTGTTTACTTTTATCCCTTATTTCCTGTTACTGGAGCGAGAAGAGAGTGACAGGAATACACTGGCAAACGCCAACACCGAGTTCATCCGTGAGGTCTATGAGCTGCAACGTGTGGAAAAGGATGTTACGCTCGTCTTTTTCCAGCTGCAATATCTAAGTTGCAAACTGGTCATTCTGCGTGAGCATTACCGCACAGCACAAAAAGAGCACTTGCCCTGCTATGCCTATATCATTGGTACGCTGGAGTACCTGAAAGGTCTGCTGGACAGATGCAGGTTCATTCATAAGTGCGGTTCCGCCATCGCTCCGGCATGTCTGCCGACTACAGAGGGTGATCCCCCGGTCTGCTGGACGGCAGAGGTCATCTGCCTGATGGAACTGCTGTATGCCTGCCACGAGCTGAAGATGTTCAACGGCGGTGAGGTGACACTCGGGCGTGTGGTGGAATACGTCTGCCATGTGCTGGGGGTGAACGTGAAGAATGCCTCGAGCTACTACGCGCGGATGCGGCGGCGTAAGGCGGGAGACAGAACCTACTTCATCGACCGCCTGCGTGAAGTTCTGCTCAAACGGATGGAAGACGATGACGAGGGGCACAGGAGACACAACCGATGAAATGCGGACCCTTTCACACACGGTTCTCCACGTGTGTGAAGGCCTTGCATTTACGGTTATTTGTTCAGTTCCAGAAGATGTCTGAGGTTGGGATCTGCGGCGATGCGCTCCAGCTCGTCGGCCACGATCCGTCTGACATCCTCCTTGATCCGGTTGTAGTTTTCCTGTACCATTTCCTTCATGTGATTCACCCCTTCACCGTCCACGAAGCCGGTGATAACGGGTATCTTCTGATATGCCTTTTCCTCTTCGGCTATTTTCTTGGCATCGACGACAATCTCGCAGTGGAAGATTTTCTGTTCAATCCTCTCCCCGAAGTTGTCGGCTACGGAGCCGACGAACATTCCCTGTGTAAGTCCGCTGATCTTGCTGGGTGGAATGAGACTGTCCATTTGGGTGGATATGGAGGTGGAAACGTCCTGCCGGTTGATGGAGATGGAGTGGCGTTTCTGAAGTATCTTGCCGAACCTCTCGCTGAGGGTTTTGGCCGTTTCCCCTACGACCTGTCCTGAAAATATGTTGCCTACCGTGTTGATGATCACCTTCGCCTCCTTGTCGGTATAGTCACGGATAAGCTGGCTGAAATCCTGAAAGCCGAGCAGCACAGCGACCTTGTTGCTGCGTGCGGTGGCTATCAGGTTGTCCAGTCCCTTGATGAAGATGGTGGGTAGCTCGTCGATGATGATGGAACTCTTCAACCTGCCCTTCTTGTTGACAATCTTTACAATACGGCTGTTGTACAGGCCGAGCGCAGCACCGTAGATCGCCTGCCGGTCGGGATTGTTGCCTATGCAGAGGATTTTCGGCTCGTCGGGATTGTTGATGTCCAAAGAGAACTCGTCGGCGGACATCACCCAATAGAGTGCCGGCGAGATCATGCGGGACAGGGGAATCTTCGCACTGGCGATCTGGCCCATGAGCTGGTCGGCAGCTCCCGCCAGCCACGCATCGAGGAAGGGGCTGAGGTAGTTCTCCAGTTCGGGATAGGAGGACATGATGGGAAAAATCTGCTCGTAGGGCTTGTTAAGGAACTCGACGGCATGGGGGAAGGTACAATACCTGCCGTCCTTATACACCCGCAGGAACCAGATGATGGCGGCAAAGAGAATGGTGGGCGACTCGACGAAGAAATCGCCCTGCTTCGCCGCCCACGACCGGTTGAGGTTGAGCATGATGCTGTATGAACTCTCGTAAGCATCGGAGATGTCAGTCATGAACTTCGGATTGAGGGGATTGCAGCGGTGGCTGCGTGAGGGATCGTCGAAGTTTATGACATAGAACTTCGGCGGCACTTTATACCCCTCCAAATGACCGATCAGGTGGTTGTAAGCAATGGTGGAGAGGTCGGGAAACTTGAAATCGTAGATATAGGCGGCATAGCCTTTCTCTATCTGCTGTTTGATGTAGGAGTTCACCACCGCAAAGGACTTGCCCGAACCGGGCGTTCCCAGCACGATGGAGGCACGGAAAGGGTTCACGACATTGATCCATCCGTCGTTCCATTTCTTGCCATAATAGAACCGTGTCGGCAGATTTACGGAATATTCATTTTCGATAAGCCTTGTTTCCTGCATGAAACTCTCGTTCTCGTTGTTGAACACATCGTCCATGAGGTTCTGTTTGAGCAGGCGGGAAATCCATACACCGGCGGCGAGCAAGCAGAGGTAGCCGACGGCAAGAGTGAATATATAAAAGGCGGTGCGTGCCAATAACGGTACGGGCAGGCAGAGCAGCCACCAGTTGAAAAAGAAGAGGACGACACCTGCGGAAAGGGCTGTCCAGATATGCACCCATTTGATTTTTTCCTCCTTTACGCCCTTCGTGCCCAGACACGAGAGGGCAAGGAAGGTGACGGAGAAAAGCTTTGTCCAAAGGATGGAGCCGAACAACCCGGTCGTGCGCTGGAAGTTCAGCAGAATCCTGTCAACCACTCCGATATTGACGTTCCATTCCCGGATGGACGGATAGCAGAACCAATAGATATTGACAACTATGAATAATACGCTGAGGGCACGCATAAAGTCCATGACTTTCGCCAGTCCCCTGAGATCATCTTCTTGTGACATAATATTGAATTTTAAAAAGTTATCGTCTTGATACTTATGTAATACGGGTTCAGTCCTGACGACCGTAACGCCTCCGGCGTTTCTTCTTGTCGGGCTTCAGTAGCCTGGGATGCCGGGGGACATAATTCAGCTCCGGCTCCATGCCGGAAAGCAACCCTCCCGGAATTTTTTCCCCGTTTCCGGAAGCCACAGCGGACGGAACGGGCGGCAGAAGTGGCGACAGGGAATTTGGCGGCTGTTCCTGAAAGTGTCCGTTGAGCATGTTCGCCGAGAATTCCTTGCCCAGACGTGAGCCGTTAAGTACGGTGCGGCTGCGGTGGTCTATAAAGGTAACGCCGTAAATCCTGCCGGTTTCGTTGCGGCGGAGAACCAAGTCTATCTGTTCTTTCGCCAGCCGGTCACGGAAATCCCGTTCGTCCAAGGACTGGCGCAAAGCGTCGGCCACTAACGGTCGAAGCCGTTCACGGCACGGATCGGACTTGATCTTTGCATCGGATTCCCGCATCTTCTTATTCAGCAGCTCCGCACCGACCATTCTTCCCAGCCGGGAGGACTTTATGGGAGTGGCCGCCGTTTCGCCGTTGCCGTCCAAAGCGGTATAGAGTATGCCGTGGTAGGTGCGTCCGCCAATTTCCCCCTTCACTTCTTCCACACCTATATTATACAGGGAAAGTAGAGCACGGAGTTCGCCCATTGTGCGGAAACGGTAAAGTTGGATCAGGGGTTTGACCGTACGGGCGATCTGCCGTTTGATGTCCCCTTTGGCAACATCTATCGGCTTCAGCTGCCACTCTTCGCCTTTCTTCTGACCTTCCGCCGGATGCAGACCGTATTTCTGTTCCAGAAGTTCGGTAATCTCCTTGCTGCGGCGATACTCGAACTTGTCGGATACTTTCCTTCCCTCACTATCGACACGCAGGGAAACGATGTGGATATGATGCCGGCCGATGTCCTCGTGCTTGAAGACAAGATACGGCTGGTTGCCGTAACCGAGCCGCTGCATGTATTCCCTGCCGATTTCCGCCAGCTGCCCGTCGGTCAGCACGTCGTCGGGATGCGGATTGAGGGAGATGTGTATGACCGGCTTCTCGGTGCGGTAATGGTTCGGCATCCATTCGAGAAACTGCCGCATGGATTCATCCGGCCGGAAACGCCCGTCTTCGGGATAGCGAAGGAGATGTGCCGAGAGGACTTTCGCCCCGCCTTCATCGACCTTGTTCTGATTGTAGGCCAATGCGCCGTACAAGTTCTTACCCACACTGATCCTGGCTACCATGTGAGGCGAGCTTTTGGGAAAGTTCGACAATCCGGCGGTTCAGTTCCACGAGTTCAAGGGTGAGCTTTTCAAGTCTGTAGAGCAGTGCCAACGCTTTCTTTTCAGTGAAATGGATGTGCAATTCCTTGACTACCTGGTTGTAATTCACGCCTATGGCACGGAACTGCTGGAACAGTTCCGTGAGCTTGGCGACATACTCCATTGTGGCACGGTCTGTCCGAATCACTCTAAACTCTTCGTTGAAGATCCGTGCGGCGATGAACTTGGATTTGGACAACAGGCCGGACTGCTCAAACATGGTGAGAAACCGTGCATGGCCGGCTTCGTCCAGATTGACTGTCTCACGTCGGACGGCCGGGTTCGACTTGGGCAACCTGCCCCCTTTTCCCCGTGTGAGGGGATGCTTTTTCTCGTTGTTCATATATACGTTTTTTATGTGGTCAATTCCACCGGATGGAATTGCCGCCGTCAGCTCCCCCTCCCACAATTTGCGACTTCGGAGCAAATTGCAGCCCCCTGCAAGGGCAAGCGTTTTTTTGCTGCAAAACGGAGTGGTGCTGCAAAAAACACAGCTTGCTATGTTCGGGCGAACATAAATCTTTCCTCTTTGGAGAGGAAAGAGCGCTTTCGGGGAAAGCGGGGATTGGCGACCGACGGAGGGCAAACTATCCACTTCCCGGTTGGATGGCGCAAAGTTAGAAAGTGATATAATTAGTTGTATATCAGTAGCGCTGGCCAAATTATGCCAAATGACAGCCACTTGTACACATGGGTGGAACAAGAGGGAAACGGGCGGCCGATGATGGCTGAATCAGTGGTTGAGGATGTGCCTGAATGGGGTGCGGAATGGCGGACTGAATGACCAACCGGTCAGATAACCAACCAGACGGTGAGCCGTTGCAACGTTGGTGCGCTCGGCTGGCTGACCAAGTGGACAAGCGGATAAAAGGCTGTCTGTCCGGCGGGGTGATTAGGCAACCGACTATCTTCCTGTTTGTCCGACAGTCTATGCAGTCCGCCGGATTGTGTCATGTAGGGTCAGACCGTCAGCCAATCAGACGGACAATACTGCGGTCGGTTGGCTGTCCAGTCAGCCATTCCACGTCAGGAGCCGGCCACTTGAACCCCGCCGTTCCCAAACCATGAATTTCCCTTCTTTTTCCTTCTTTATTTGCGGCGTTGATTCAAAAGTATCATTTGTAAACAAACTGCATCATGGAAAAAGAAACACTCTTTATCGCCTTTTCCACGCAAAAAGGCGGAGCGGGAAAAACAACGCTGACCGTGCTGGTGGCAAGTTACCTGCACTATGTGAAAGGGATGAATGTGGCGGTGGTGGATTGCGACTACCCGCAACACAGCATTGCCGAGATGAGAAAACGTGACCTGAAAACGGTCATGGAGGACGAGCATTACAAGCTGATGGCGTACAAGCAACTGCAACGGATACGAAAGAAAGCCTATCCGATAGCGGAGAGTACGGCTGAGGATGCTGTCACGAAGGCGGACGAGCTGCTGGAAAAGATGCCGGAAACGGACATCGTGTTCTTCGACCTGCCGGGCACGGTAAACAGTACGGGCGTGTTGAACACGCTGGCGAACATGGACTATGTCTTTTCCCCTATTGCCGCCGACAGGGTGGTGATGGAAAGCATACTCCGCTTTGCGAGCCGGCTGAATGACACGCTGATCGCTACGGGCAAGACGAATATCAAAGGGCTGTACCTTCTGTGGAACATGGTGGACGGCCGGGAGAAGTCGGAGCTGTACAAGGTGTATGAACAGGTGATCGGCGAGCTGGGACTGAAAGTGCTGAATACCTTCCTGCCGGACAGCAAACGGTTCCGTCGTGAGCTGACGGGGGAACATAAGGCATTGTTCCGTTCCACGCTGTTCCCTGCGGACGGTACGCTGGTCAAAGGCAGCAACCTGAAAGAGATTACGGAAGAACTGTTGTCCATTATCAAAAAGTAGGCTATGGGAAACGAACGGAAAAAAATAAACCTGACGGACATTGACGAGGGCTCCATAGTCGCCTCGTTCAAAGAAGGACGGCCGGCAGACGGGCAGGCGCAAATTACGGGGAATAAGGAACAGGCCGGTGAAGAGAACGGATATGTCCGTCTGTTCATCCACGAGTCACCGGTCTGCGCACGGCTTGGCAAGACAATCTATCTTCGTAAAGAGTTCCATGAACGGATTCAGAAGATTGTCCAGACAATCGGAAATAACGAGATGTCCATTTTCAGCTATGTGGACAATGTACTGGAACAGCACTTTGCCGCCTATCAGGACGAGATCACGAAGGAATACAGAAAACGAAGTACCGAACTGTTTTAAACCCCGGAAACCATGTCAGCAATCTTATTCTTACTTATCGGCAGCTATCTGTTGTGGATAGCCGCCTACTTCTGTTACGAGCGGAACAGCCGAAGGAAGAGAGCGGAAAAGGCCGGGCAGATCCTTACCCGGATGACGGTGGACGTGAGCGAGATTTTAGGCAAAAGTACATTTTCCCTTAGCCACTCCACGCCACAAACACCCGAAAAAATTGAAAACGAAAAATCTGTAAGCGAAGCAGATACTTTTGTACCGGAGAAGGAAAAGTACCCGAAAATAGTTTCCGCCGAGGAACTGGACAATCTGTTTGCCGAAGGGAGTCCGCTGCCGGAAGAACTGGAACTGATGGAAGCTATGGATGTTCCGTTGGAGTTCCGGAAAGAACCGGCGGATGACAATCCTCCGATAGACGATGATGAGCAGGACAGACGCCTGCCGGGATGTACGCCGCAAGCTACGGGCATCCGCTTTGAGGACATGGGACTGGCGGTGCGTGTGGCGGTCAGCGGTGAAGCGGCGAGCGAGGAAGAAAAGCGGCAAGCCGGAAAGACACTGGCTGAACTGCGCAACACGCCGATGTTCGACAAGCTGACCGCCGGTGATCCGGAACGTGAGGAACGGATCGGCTCGCTGATAGAGCTGCATCTTGCGGCATACCGCAGACGGAATAGCCCGGACTGCGAAGCGGCGACAGAAACCATACCGGACACTTTCTCCATAAGTGATATTGTTTAACGAAGTAAAACGTACATGAAGGAAAGAGATTACGGATAGCTTGTCTATTCATTTTTCACGAGAAGAAACCCAAACAAATTTAATTAACAACAGGACATGGCGGACTTTTCCATCCGTCGTGTCCCACATTTAAATGCAATTATTTTATGAATACGAAACTACTTGTATTCGTGGCGGTTATGCTAATCGCCACGGGCTCGCTCTATGCGCAAGGAAATGGATCGGCCGGTATCACGGAAGCGACGAAAATGGTCACAAGCTACTTCGATCCGGGAACGAAATTGTGCTACGCTATCGGAGCTGTGGTAGGTCTGGTCGGCGGGATTAAGGTGTACAACAAGTTCAGCTCCGGCGATCCGGATACCTCGAAAACGGCGGCGAGCTGGTTTGGTGCGTGTATCTTTTTAATCGTAGCCGCCACTATCCTGCGTTCATTCTTTCTCTAAGAACCGGATTCACCTATATATAATAATGTATATGAATTATGAACTGAACAAGGGAATCGGCGAGAGTGCGGAGTTCAAGGGACTCAAGGCTCAATATCTTTTTATTTTCGTCGGTGGGCTGCTGGCTCTGTTCGTGCTGTTTGTCATTCTTTATATGGCCGGCGTGAACCAGTGGTTCTGCATTGCTTTCGGCGTAATATCCGCATCTGCATTGGTCGGGCTGACTTTCCATCTGAACGGCAAGTTCGGGGAACACGGATTGATGAAGCTGCTGGCCAGAAAACAGCACCCTCGCTACCTGATCAACCGGATCAGTCCCCGGAAATTATTCACGATTAAAAAGAAGAACGTATGCGGAACACACTAAAGGCTGCCACATTGGAAAGCAAGTTTCCGCTTCTCGCCGTCGAAGCGGACTGTATCATCTCCAAAGATGCGGACATCACCGCCGTCTTTGAGGTGGATCTGCCCGAACTCTTCACGGTGACGGCAGCTGAATACGAGGCTATCCATGCGGCATGGGCAAAGGCAATCAAGGTATTGCCCAATTATACGGTGGTACATAAGCAGGATTGGTTTATCCGGGAGGATTACCGCAGCCAGACGGACAAGGAGAATCTAAGTTTCCTTTCCCGGAGCTACGAGATGCACTTCAACGAGCGTCCTTTCCTGAACCATAAATGCTATCTGTACCTGACCAAAACGACGAAAGAGCGCATGAGGATGCAGAGCGGCTTCTCTTCGCTGTGCAGGGGATTCATCATCCCCAAGGAGGTGGACAAGGATACCACCGCCCATTTTCTGGATACGGTGGGGCAATTCGCCCGTATCGTGAACGATACAGGGCTGGTGCGTCTAAGACGGCTCGGTGGTGATGAGATTACCGGCACGGAGGATAAGGCCGGACTGGTGGAGAAATATTTCTGTCTGTCAATGGAAAATACCACTGCGCTGGAGGACATCGAACTTGGGGATGACGGCCTGCGTGTCGGCAACAAGCACGTTTCGGTACATACGCTCTCGGAACTGGATGCGTTGCCTGGCAAGGTGGGTACGGACTGCCGGTATGAAAGGCTGTCAACGGACAAAAGCGACTGCAAGCTGTCATTCGCCAGTCCGGTAGGACTGTTGCTCTCGTGCAATCACCTGTACAACCAGTATATCTTTCTGGATGACAGCGGCGAGAACCTGCAACGTTTTGAGAAGAACGCACGCAACATGCAGTCGCTCTCGAAGTACTCACGGAGTAACCAGATTAACAAGGAGTGGATTGATCTGTACCTGAATGACGCACATTCGTTCGGGCTTACCTCGGTGCGTGCCCATTGCAACATCATCGCATGGACGGACAACCCGATGGAGGTCAAGAATATGCGCAATGACGTGGGCAGCCAGATCGCCATGATGGAGTGCAAGCCACGCCATAATACGGTGGACGCCGCCACGCTGTACTGGGCGGCGATGCCGGGGAACGGCGCTGACTTTCCGGCAGAGGAGAGCTTCTACACGTTCATCGAACAAGCCCTCTGCTTCTGGGTGGAAGAAACGAACTACCGCAGCTCCGTTTCACCTTTCGGACTGAAGATGTCAGACCGTATCAGCGGGAAACCGCTGCATGTGGACATTTCCGACCTGCCGATGAAGCGTGGCGTAACCACCAACCGCAACAAATTCGTATTGGGCGGTTCGGGAAGCGGCAAGTCATTCTTTATGAATCATTTGGCGAGGCAATATTATGAACAGGGCACGCACGTGGTATTGATCGACACGGGAAACAGTTACCAGGGGCTTTGCTCGCTGATACACCAGAAGAGCGGTGGAAAGGACGGTATCTATTTCACTTATACGGACGAAAACCCGATAGCGTTCAACCCTTTTTTCACGGATGATAAAGTTTTCGATATTGAGAAGCGTGAGAGTATCAAGACACTAATCCTCACACTCTGGAAAAAGGACAATGAACCGGCGACACGTTCAGAAGAAGTGGCTCTGTCCAATGCGGTGGCTCTGTATATCAGGCGTATCAAGGAGGATGAAAGCATCGTTCCCTCGTTCAACACCTTCTACGAGTTCGTGAAAACGGATTACCGGAGGATACTGGAAGAGAAGGAAGTCCGGGAAAAGGATTTCGACCTTGCGGGTTTCCTGAACGTGCTGGAGCCTTATTACCGTGGCGGAGAATATGATTTCCTGCTTAATTCAGACAAGCAGCTTGACCTGCTCGGCAAGCGGTTTATTGTATTCGAAATCGATCAGATCAAAGACCACCCCATTCTTTTTCCGGTGACGACTATTATTATTATGGATCTGTTTATCAACAAGATGCGCCGTCTGAAAGGGGTGCGCAAGATGATCATCATAGAGGAAGCGTGGAAGGCTATCGCCAAGGAAGGGATGGCGGAGTATATCCGCTACCTGTTCAAGACTGTCCGCAAATTTTACGGAGAGGCGGTTGTGGTGACGCAGGAAGTCGATGACATCATTTCCTCGCCTGTCGTGAAGGAGTCCATTGTGAACAACAGCGACTGCAAGATCCTGCTTGACCAGCGGAAGTACCTTAACAAGTTCTCGCAGATACAGTCCCTGCTGGGACTGACGGACAAGGAAAAGGCGCAGATCCTGTCGGTGAACATGTCCAACGATCCGAAGCGCAAATACAAGGAGGTCTGGTTTGGGTTGGGGGGTGTGCAGTCAACAGTGTACGCTACGGAGGTATCACTCGAAGAATACCTTTGCTATTCGACCGAAGAGAGCGAGAAGGTGGAACTGGAAGGGCTCACAAAGGAACTGGGCGGCAATATCGAACTGGCTATCCGAAGGCTTGCGGAAAAGAAACGGAATCAAAACAATGAAATACCGTAAGTGCCTATGGAGTATGAAACCTTGTTTCCGCTCTACTGGATATGTGGGGAATGGAGAAGCAGCCGCAAGTCACCGCCCATCACCGTATTCCGTGATGGTGGCGCATACAAGATTACCCTGACCTACCACCTTGATGCGGTGGTGGTCGGCACGATTCATCAAAGCGGCGGCATCATCTGGGCGGATCTGCTGGGAAGGGTGCAGCTCGCTTATGATCGGGAGGAAGACCGTCTGGTGCTGGCTACCGAAGGGATATACGTACGTGCGGATGATTCATAAGAAAAAGGAGAACTCCGGTTCTCCCGTAAATGGCAGGAACAACTATCCGATTTATTTAACGACATTAAAATTTTAAAAGACATGAAACGAATAATGGCTGTCTGTCTGGCCGGACTGCTTTGTCCGACTATGGCGGTAAAGGCGCAATGGGTAACGTTCGATCCCTCGAACCTTGCACAAAGCATCGTGAATACAACCCGTAACGTGGTGCAGACCACGACGACGGCAGAAAATATGGTGAAGAATTTTCAGGAAACAGTCAAGATCTACGAACAGGGGAAGCGTTATTACGACGCTTTGAAAGCGGTCAACAATCTGGTGAAGGATGCCCGTAAGGTGCAGCAGACCGTTCTCTTGGTCGGCGAAATATCGGACATCTATGTAAACTCTTTCCAGAAAATGCTGACGGACGGGAACTATACGCCGGACGAGCTTTCGGCAATCGCCTCCGGATATGCGAAGATGCTGGAAGAGAGCAGTGGTATGCTGAACGAGATGAAGACCGTTGTGACCTCCACCGGCCTTTCCATGACGGACAAGGAGCGCATGGACGTGATAGACCGTGTGTACCGTGACGTGAAGAACCAACGCAATCTGGTCAGGTATTACACGAACCGGAACATCGGTATCTCTTACCTGCGTGCGAAAAAGAAGAATGATACCCAAAGGGTGCTGGACTTGTACGGAACGGACAATCAAAAATACTGGTGACATGACGGGCGAGGAAACTTTCGGCAACCTTCACGAAGTGTTGCGCAACCTTTATGACGAGATGATGCCGCTCTGTTCGGACATCACGGGTGTGGCTACCGGAGTGGCTGCGCTGGGTGCGCTGTTCTATGTGGCCTCACGGGTGTGGCAGGCTCTTTCGAGAGCCGAGCCGATTGACATTTATCCGCTCTTCAGACCTTTTTGTCTGGGGGTGTGCATCATGTTTTTCCCCACATTCGTTCTGGGGACTATCAACGGTATCATGAGTCCGGTGGTCACCGGCTGCCACAGTATCATGGAAGGCCAGACGCTGAACATACGGGAGTATTCCGAGAAGCGGCAGAAGCTGGAATACGAGGCGATGACGAGAAATCCGGAAACGGCGTATCTGGTCGATAACGAAGAATATGAACGCCAGATCGAGGATCTGGGATGGTCGCCTTCGGATTTGAAAGCCATGACGGGCATGGCGGCGGAACGCCTCAAATACCAGGCCAGGCAGAGCGTGAGCAATTTCTTCCGCAGCTTTCTGGAACTGCTGTTCCAGTCGGTATCACTGATACTGGACACGTTGAGAACCTTCTTCCTGATTGTGTTGAGCATTCTGGGACCTCTGTCATTCGCCATATCGGTGTACGACGGCTTCCACAATACAATGATCCAATGGATTTGCCAGTATATCAGCATCTATCTGTGGCTGCCCATATCCGACCTGTTCAGCTCCGTGCTGGCAAGGATTCAGGTGCTGATGATTGAGAAGGACATCGCCGCACTGAGCGATCCCGCCTATGTGCCCGATGTGAATAATTCCGCTTACATCATCTTCATGCTGATAGCCATTGTTGGGTATTTCACCATCCCGACAGTATCAATGTGGGTGATTCAGGCATCGGGAGCCGGCAATTACGGCAAACAGGTGAACTCGTGGTCGCTGAAGGGAGGACGTGCGGCTGCCGCCGTTACCGGCGCTGCCGTCGGTCACGTGGCCGGCAAGTTAAGAGGTAGATAACCCAATATAAAATTTTAGGAACATATGGAATTTAAGAGTTTGAAGAATATAGAAACGAGCTTCCGGCAAATCCGCATGATGGGTATCGTGTTCGTTTCGCTCTGTGCTCTGGTTACGGGGTATGCGCTTTGGAGTTCTTACCGGTTTGCCGAGCGACAGAGGGAGAAGATCTACGTGCTGGACAATGGGAAGTCCTTGATACTGGCTCTTTCCCAAGACCTTTCGCAGAACAGGCCGGTGGAGGCGAAAGAACATATCCGGCGTTTCCACGAGCTGTTTTTCACCTTGTCGCCCGACAAGGCGGCTATCGAGTCGAATATTCGCAGGGCGTTGTTCCTGTGCGACGAGAGTGCGTTCCGCTACTACAAGGATTGGGAGGAAAAGGGGTATTACAACCGGATAATTTCGGCCAATATCAACCAGAGCATCCGGGTGGACAGCGTGGTGTGCGACTTCAACAGCTACCCGTATGTGGTGACGACTTACGCACGACAGTCGCTCGTCAGGTCGAGTAACATCACGGAGCGGAGCCTTGTAACCCGTTGCCGGCTATTGAACTCGATCAGGTCGGACAATAACCCGCACGGCTTCACGATGGAGCAGTTCAATATCGTGGAGAACCGGGATTTGAGAACCGTTGAACGATAACTTTAAAAAAGACAGGAAATGAACCGATTGAAAAAATGGATCAGGCACGTGCCTGACAGGATAGACGACGGACTCCGCTATCTGTGTGGACGGATGTCGCCCGATGTACGGCTCGTCTGTGTGGTGGTCATGCTCACCGGCTTCGGCTGTCTGTCGATATACATGACGGTATCTTCGATATACCGCATCGGCAGGCATGAGGGGGAGCAGTTGCAAATGGAGCATATCAGGCGGATGGAACTGTACAGGGGGATAAATAAGGATAGTATAAACATTAAAAATCAGGTGGATTATGGAGAACCTAAACAATCAGGAGCGGCAACCGGCGAATGCTGCAACGCTTGAAAAGGCGGAAGGGAAAGGGCAAAAGCCGAAACAGGGGAAGAAAGAGGTGAAGCCTCTGACTCCGGAAGAGATGCTCAAACGGAAGAAGATGCTCGTGTATCCGTTGTTCTTTCTCGTGTTTCTGGGAGCGATGTGGCTGATATTCGCTCCTTCTGACAGCGACGAGCCATTAAGGGAGGGATTCAACGTGGATGTTCCGATGCCGGAGGACAAGGGGATGCTGTCGGATAAAAAGACCGCTTACGAACAAAGTGCCTTTGAAAAGAAACAAAAGGAGAAAATGAACACGCTCCAGGAGCTGACGGTATCGCTGGAACGGGAAGAGCCGGTGGCGGAGGAAGTATTCCTAAGGGAAGAAAACACGGACAACGGCAGTCCGTCTATCCGTTCCTCCGCCAATGCCTATCAGGACATCAACCGGCAGTTGGGCAGTTTTTATGAAACACGGCCTGCGGAAGATGACCAGAAAACGCTGGAACTGGAATGGCGTATTCAGGAGCTGGAGCGTCAGGCGGAGGAAGAGCGCAAGGCCAGAGAAAACGGTGAGGAACAACTGCGGCTGATGGAGAAGTCCTACGAGATGGCGGCCAGGTATATGCCGGGCGGCGGTGGCGAAGCCAAACAGGTCGCCGTGTCCTCCTCTACGGGTAAAACGCCGGTCTGTCCGGTTACGCAGGTAACGGAACGGGTGGTCAGCCTGCTGACCGCACCCCTGTCCGATGAAGAGTTCGCCAGACAGTACGGCAAGCCCAGAAACATGGGTTTCCACACGGTGGGGACAGTCCGGAGCCGTACGGAAAGGAACGGTATCCGTGCCTGCGTGTACAGGACGGTAACAGTTTCGGGTAGCGACGGTCAGGAGGTGGGACTCCGCCTGCTGGAGCCGGTGCAGGCCGGAGAGTTGTACATACCCGCCAACACGATACTGACCGGCACGGCGAAAATCAGCGGTGAGCGCATGGAAATCACCGTTTCCTCGGTCGCCTTTCAGGGAACAATCCTGCCGGTGGAACTGGACGCTTATGACACGAGGGGCATGAAGGGCATTGAGGTCAGGGGATCGCAGGAGCTTACCGCCGTCAAGGAGATGGCGGCCAACATGGGTTCGGCAATGGGAAGCAGCATCAATATCTCCACCAATGCCGGCGCACAGTTGGCTGCGGACTTGGGCAAAGGGGTGATACAGGGCGCATCGCAATACCTTTCCACAAAGTTCAGGACTGCCAAGGCGACTTTGAAGGCGGATTACGAGCTATTGCTCGTGTCAAGACAATAAACGGTTAAAATCAATTTATCAATCAAGAAAAAACAACAAGCATGAAAAAAGTAATTTTAATGATGGCTTTTGCCATTGGTATGACCGGTGCGTATGCACAAAAGACCGTGAAAGTGGAAAAGACGGGAAATGACACGGAAGAAACGGCGGATTCCGGAGAAACGGAAACCACGCCGCTGCCGGATAAGGAGGACGCAAGACGCAGTCCGTCCACTGGTGATTTGTTTGACGGGCTGACACGTCCGGTGACATTCGACCGGATGGTTCCTCCATACGCCTTGGAGGTGACATTTAATAAAACTGTACACCTTATCTTCCCGGCTGCTATCAAGTATGTGGATCTGGGATCGGCTGACATTCTTGCCGGCAAAGCGGACGGTTCGGAGAACGTGCTTCGGGTGAAAGCGGCGTTGAGGGACTTCTCCCGTGAAACGAATCTGGCGGTGATCACGGATGACGGCAGCTATTATACATTCAACGTGAAGTATGCGGACGAGCCGGCCAAGCTGAATATCGAGATGAAAGACTTCATTCATGATGGCGAGGCTGTGAACCGGCCGAACAACTCGCAGGAAATCTACCTTACGGAACTCGGCAGCGAGTCCCCGCTGCTGGTACGGCTGATCATGAAGTCCGTCTATGACAACAACAAACGTCTGGTGAAGCATATCGGCTGCAAGCGCTTCGGTATCCAGTATATCCTGAAGGGGATTTATACGCACAACGGTCTGCTTTATTTCCATACGGAGCTGAAAAACGCTTCCAACGTGCCGTTCTCCGTTGACTTCGTCACTTTTAAGGTGGTGGATAAAAAGGTGGCAAAACGCACCGCCATTCAGGAGCAGGTTATCGTGCCGCTTCGTGCCTTCAACTATGTGACGGCGGTTGACGGAAAAAGTAAGGAACGGACGGTATTTACCCTGCCTAAATTCACCCTTCCGGATGACAAGCAGCTGGTTGTCGAGATGAACGAGCAGAACGGGGGAAGGCATCAGCGGTTTATTCTGACCAACGCCGAGCTGATCCGTGCCAGAGTTATTAACGAGCTGAAGGTGAAATAGGATGAAAAGGTTATCTGCTATTATATGTATTTTTTTGTGCTTTGTCCTGACGGACAAGGCATATGCCCAACGTTGCCTGCCCGGTACAAAAGGGCTGCGTGTTATCGCCGGTATGACGGATGGTTTCCATACAGCGGACAAACGTAACGAGCTGGGTTATCATTTCGGGATGGGAATGGACAGATATGTGAACGGCTGCCATAAGTGGGTATTCGGGGGCGAGTATCTCCAAAAGTATTATCCATACAAGGACATACGTGTCCCGGTTTCCCAATTCACTGCGGAAGGCGGCTATTATTATAATTTCCTCTCGGATGCCAACAAGGTATTCCTCTGCTATGCCGGCGGTTCGGCGTTGGCGGGATATGAAACCGTGAATTGGGGCACAGGCATGCTGTTCGATGGTTCACGCCTGTGTGCCGGGGATGCGTTTGTCTATGGCGGTGCGGTATCGCTGGAGATAGAAACCTACCTTGCCAACCAGGTGGTATTGCTGTTCCATGCACGTGAGCGTTGCCTCTGGGGAAATGACAGCGGACACTTTCATTTCCAGTTCGGGGTGGGATTGAAAATTATTTTGAATTGATAAAACAATAATAGAATGAAAAAGATGATTGAAAGCATGATTATAGCAGGTTGTATGCTGGTAGCCTTGTTATGTATGACCGCCTGTTCTGACAAATTGGACGTTCAGCAGATGTATGAGTTTGATCTGGCGACCTTGCCGGTGCAGACGACAATCGTAAAGGGCGAGGAAGCGGAAATCCGTTGTCAACTTGTAAGAAGCGGCGAGTATCAGGACACCAAATACTTCATCAGGTACTTCCAACCGACAGGCAAAGGGGAGCTTCGCATGGAGGACGGTACGGTGTTGTTGCCGAACGACCTGTATCCGTTACCGGAAGAAACGTTCAGGCTCTATTACAAGTCACTTGGCACAGACCAGCAGAAAATAGATATTTACATTCTTGATTCCTTCGGTCAGGTTGTGCAAAAGTCTTTTGCCTTTAATAATGAAGCGGAAGATGAAAAGGAGGATACCGAATGATTTATGCCGGATATACCCCGAAAAAAGCAGCGACGAGCAATACACTCCGGTTTATGCGGTGGCTCCTATAATCAAGTACATACCCGGAAATAAAATCGTCTGGTGTCCGTTTGATACGGAACATAGTGAGTACGTGCTTGCGCTGAAAGCCGCCGGTATCAGAGTGGTTCACTCCCATATCCTTACCGGTGAGGACTTTTTCGTTTACGAGCCGGAAGAGTGGGATTTGATTGTTTCCAATCCTCCGTTCAGTATCAAACAGAAGGTTGTGGAACGCTGCCTTGCGCTCGGCAAGCCGTTTGCGTTACTGCTTTCTAATCTTTGGTTGAACAGCAGTGCGCCGGTTCACTCTGTATTGAGCGTTTGGCGATGCTTTGGACTTGTGACTGGCAGCGTTACGTCAATTTAATATAATAACCTTATTATTATGGATTTACAATCGACTTCCCTGAAAGGAATAGTCCGGTCTTCAGAAGATGGGCTTTTCTATCTGTTTCCCATTCAGAGTTTATCTACATTGCAAGAAATGAAAGGGCATTTGACCTGTGCGATAGATGTCTTGAGCAATTTGGATGAAAGTGATGTGGAAAAGCGTTTGGACGCAGTTCGGACATTGAGCGGCCTTGTGGCTGCATTGAGTGTTAATGACGGTGATCACTATGATGTGATAGATACTGCCTTTGAGGAAGCCTGACAGTGAAAAACGGGTAGATAATGATAATCATAAAAGCCTTCCTACTTTAAAATCTGGAAAAGAGAAAGGTGTTGTACCGGCCAATGTGTGATTTATCACGTTTGCTTGTACAACACCTTTCTGCGATTCTGAATGGATGAAAGATCGCTCCGGTTCCGGAGGAATGGGAATGTTCTTTCTACCGATAATGATGCGGCTTTTATTCCGCTATTGAGGTTGGGGATTGGAATGGAAGAACTTCATCCGTTCCGTTATTAATCTGTTCCTGTTCACGCTCTTTACGCCGTATTTCTTTTTCTTTCTTTTTTGCTTTATCCTTTATTTCCTGTTCTTTAAGAATTTGTTTTAGGGGCTTGACTACATCAGGACGTTCCTTTTTGAAACGTTTATAGAAGATCTCTTCTATAAATTCCGGTAAGGGGGCTTTCCACGGTTCTTGCCGGTGGTTGTCTATTTTGCCGAGTTTGTCGGGGTTGAGTCCAAGTTCACGTGCCATTTGTACATGGGTATCCGATAGCCGGTGTTTCTTTTGGGCGACTATCCATTTTTCGATCTGGGATTTCTTGATTGCCATATTACTTTTGATTTTCAGACTTTATTGTTTTACCTAAAAACAAACCGGTAACGGATTTTGCACCGAGTTGTATCAGTTTGCATTTCATTTGCGTGAAATTCTCGCCGGAAGAGATAATGTCGTCTATTAAAAATACGTCCCGGCCCTTAAAATAATCGGGATGAAAGATCAAGTTGGATAATTTGTCTTGTCCGTGAGTTCCTTTCATCTGCTCACGGTCTTCTTTTATCCATGTGGCACGAAATCCGTCCACGACTTTAAGCCGATGTGAGAGAAGGCTGCAAAAACGGGCGAAGCGGGCGATGTTCCGTTCACGGGTTGCCGCCGGTATGGGGATCAGTACGGCGTTGGCAGCTTTCTCCTTAAAGAATGGCATCCGGGCGATACAAAGCGAGAAGATCTTGGCGACAAGGGCTGCTTGTCGTCCTTCCTTAAATCTAAATACCAGATTGCTCGTCTTTCTGTCAGATGCCGATATGTCCTTGCATCTGGTCGGGTAATAATCGTGGATATAGAAACACAGGGCTCCGTCGATACGCATCTTGCCTTTGAAATGGGTATTGTATGGGAAGAACTGGCGCACGAAATCGCTCTCGAAAGTAAAGTGGAGTATATCACGCCAAAGGGTGAGCGTGGTTTCATCCTGTACCCGATAGAGTTCTCCGTTGATACTTTCTTTATCCGATAAACCAATGCCGATTATCAGGTGGTCATTGAAAGTGTCTTTTGATACAATATACCAATCAAAAGATTGGCAGATGCTCACGATGTCACAGTTATTGGTGCAAAGGAAGTAGAAGGTATTGTCGGACCTCTGGATAATCAGAAACTCGCCGGACATTTCGGAAAGGTGAAAATAGTTGCTGATATGGGCTTCCTCCACCTCGCTGAAGGATACGGATATGGTGAGGTTTTCTATCATGACACTGTTATTTGGCGTAAAGATAGAAATTTCGGGAGAAAAAGAGGCCTTGCCCGTTGGATTTTCGGGTAAGGCTCGCTATTTACAGGTTTCTATGCACGTTAGTTATAAGAAATGGTAGTCCGGTTGCTGTCGGGATGGAAAACAACAAGGACTTCGGGCTTTTTCTCTTGCAGGCGTTTGTACTCGCACAGGGAGTTGAGTACCCACTCACGAAACAGCTTCGTGCAATAGGTGTTGATGCGGAAGCTGAGAAATATGATTGCTTCCAGATTATAATAGGTAACGATGCTTTTGTCCTGTTTCTCGGTTATGGTCACGTCGCCGTCGTAAAGCAGGCGGGATTTGAAGATGGAGCGCACATTGGCGTCTATTGTCTGAACGAACACTCCGAACAGACGGGCAAGTTCATGCTTGGTCATCCATACGTTGCCGTTCTCTATCTTTACACTGACGATGGGGTGTTCATCTTTGTCTTCCAAACCGGTGATGGTGATGTATCCTCTATTTTCCATAAGGCGTTGTTTTTTAAATGGTGTGACAATATAATGATTTGTTTATTCATACAGCGTTTTGCGTCGTACCTTTTTGCATATTTTTTAGTTTTCGATCCAGCATATTCATGTCATGGCTCAACTTTCTGTCCACCACACGGGCATAAATCTGTGTGGTCTGAATGTTGGTGTGTCCGAGCATCTTGGATACGCTTTCAATGGGAACGCCTTTGGTAAGGCAGATTTCCGTGGCGAACGAATGCCGGGCGAGATGGTAGGTGATCCGTTTGTTGATTTGGCAAATTGCGGCTATCTCCGCCAAATATTCATTCATCTTCTGGTTACTGATTACCGGAAGCAATCTTCCGTCTTTCAACTTGCCCTCGTACTTGGCGAGAATATCCAACGGTATTTGCAGTAGGGGAATGAATGATTCCACGCCGGTTTTACCCCTGTCTTTCATAATCCACTTCTTGCCGTCCACGCCGATCTTTATGTCCTCGCTTGAAAGCGTATAGATGTCACAGTAGGGCAAACCGGTATAACAGCTAAAGATGAAAGCGTCACGCACGTGTTCCAACCGCTTTGATTTGAACTCCTTATAATAGATCGTGTCAATTTCCTCCTGCGTGAGATACCCTCTGTCGGTCTTGTCAAAATTGAACCTGAAATTCCCGAAGGGATCAATGAAGCTCAATCCGCTTTTCTGGGCGAACAACAGTATCGTATGGAAACGTTGTACAAATTTCATGGCGGTATTGTTGCTTACCTCACATTCCTGACGCAAATAAAGGTAGAAGTTCTCGATGTGGGTGACGGTGATTTCCTTCACGGGAATGTCCGATAACTTGTATTCCTTTTGCAAGAACTCTATCATCCGCTGCTTGGTCAGTTCGTAGCGGGAATAGGTCTTTTGCGTGGCAGTCTTGCCGACCTTCTTTGCATACTGTTCATTGTGCTGGGTGAAGTAACTGATGAGTGTTTTCTCCTTTTCCTCCAATCCCAGGAATGCGTTCCTGATTTTTTCCGGCAGTGCGTAACCGTCCACGTTCATCATGCGTGTGTAGTGCATGGTGATGGCCGAACGTATCTCGTCCAGTGTCTTGTTAAGTGAGGATACCCTGAGGTTTTCTTTCTTGTCCGCACTCTGTTTGTTGATGACGGCTCTTCCCGTTTTCGTGTCCCAGTTATCGGGGTGTATATCCAACTTGCTGCTGAATTGCACCTGATCACCGTCCACCGTGATACGTACCATTATTACTACATGACCGTTTTTCTTCGGTTCGTTCTTCTTTAAATAGAAGAGTGTCTTGAATGTCGATTTCATACCGTAACTCCTTTCTTGTTGCAAAGTTAATTTGTTCATTCCGTAACGGCTATGACTTTCGACTGCCAATATTCGACAAATGAGCGACTTACCTATAAATTCGTTACGGTTTTTATCGTAACGGAAAACCGTAACGAATTAGTAACGATTCATCTTCACAGGGTGGCTTTTTGAGGTCCTTTTTCTGTCGTAGGCAGGTAAGGAAAAAGCCCCTTAAACCATTGGTTTAAAGAGCTTTGTCTTAGATTGTCGGAGTATTTTCATTTCTCCTAAGTGATCCGCCTGGGGCTCGAACCCAGGACCCCAACATTAAAAGTGTTGTGCTCTACCTGCTGAGCTAGCGAATCAATCCTTTGTTATTGCTATTCTTCCGAATTGCGAGTGCAAAGGTAGGCGTTTTTGTTTAAACTTCCAAATATATTGCTTACTTTTTTTGATTTATTTTTTAATAAGTTCTGTTATCTATTGATTATCAGGCGTGTTGTTGTCACTCGAAAATTCCTTTTCTTTTATATGAATGTATCGTTGATAATAGGAAAGCATTAAGCTGGTGCACGGCAAGGCGATAATCATTCCTACAATTCCCATCAATGCTCCCCAAACAGACAAGGACAAAAGAATGATAGCAGGGTTCAGACCGGTTATTTTCCCCATTACTTTGGGAACAATCAATCCGTCTTGTATGACCTGTACAATGCAAAAGACTAAAAATGCACAAAATAATATCCACCAGAAATTTTCTCCGGTATCGGCAGCTTTGAGCAATGCTAATAGTATGGTAGGGATAAAAGCAATGAGTTGTAAATAAGGTACCATATTGAGTAGACCGATAAACAATCCGAAGCCGATTGCCAGTGGGAAATCAATAATCAGAAAACCGATACTGAATAAAATGCCTACACAAAAAGCTACCACTGCTTGTCCACGGAAGTACTTGTTCATGCCTTCTTGTACATCATTTACTATTTTGATGGTCGTATCGCGATGTTTTACAGGAACTAATTTTATCCAGCCTTTGGCTATGGCTTCATAATCCAGCAGAATGAAAAAAGTATAGAGCAGTATGATAAAAGAGGTAAATATACTCACGACCACATTGACTGACTGTGTAAAGATAGCCCATACCTGAGGCAGTACATCGCGTATGGTTTGAGCAATACGGTCTTCATTCAAAGCCTCATTTATTTTAAGCATATCGATATGTTCTTTAATAAAATTGGCCACGGTACCGGGGATGGCTGCTTGTTTTGAACCTTCCACAAAGTAATCGGTGAGCAGTTCTTTTAATTTTCCGAATTCTTCTACAATAGGAGGAACCAGTCCAATAAATGTCAGAATACCGATGCATATTAATACCAGCATAACAGCAAAAATAGAAATGACTCTATTTTTTAACCGCAATTTATACTGAAAGAAAGTAACCATAGGATAAATAAGGTAGGCGATGAGCCACGCAACGAAAAATGGAAGTAATACTCCGCTTAAGCGATTGACTAAATAGAGTATTCCTATAATGACAATTCCGCTTAGAATACCACGGATAAAACTGTCAAATGTTATTTTCTTCTGTAACATAATGATGTGGACTTATTGGATGGTTTGTTCTTCCTCAATAGCTTTCCTGTAACATTCACGGCACAATGGTTCATAGTCGGCTTTCTCGCCGAGCAGTACTCTTTTGTCACTTTTGGTTATGCGATGAGAAGCATAAGCTAAATTACCGCATTTTACACAGATAGCATGGACTTTGGTTACTTCATCTGCAATGGCACATAGAGCCGGAATAGGTCCGAACGGAATTCTTTTGAAATCCATATCCAATCCGGCTACAATAACACGCACTCCGCTGTCGGCCAGCTGATTGCATACGTTTATTAACCCTTCGTCGAAAAACTGTGCTTCGTCTATTCCTATTACATCTTTATCTGAAGAGAATAATAAGATACTGGCGGAAGTATCAATAGGGGTGGAGGCAATGGAGTTGCTGTCATGTGATACAACTTCCTCTTCAGAGTATCGGGTATCCAAGGCCGGTTTAAATATTTCCACTCTTTGGCGGGCAAACTTGGCACGTTTCAGCCGTCGGATAAGTTCTTCCGTTTTGCCTGAGAACATGGAACCGCAAATTACTTCTATTCTTCCTCTTCTACGTGTCTCTTGTATGTGGTCTTCTGAAAAAACTACCATGGTTAAATAGTGATAATTGGTTTTAGTTACGGCTGCAAATGTACTATTTGTACCCCAAAAAAGGGCTATAATCCCTAATATTTTTATTAATAAAAGATATAATGTTAAAGGAATGTGCAACATCTGTTAAATAATAGCATCAATTAACTTTATACATTTGATTTCTTTCTACATTTGTCATCATATAACAGAATTAGGAGTGTTTTTTATGGGAAAACTGTATGTAGTGCCTACTCCCGTGGGGAATTTGGAAGATATGACATTTCGCGCTATTCGCGTGCTGAAAGAGGCTGATCTCATATTGGCTGAAGATACTCGTACTTCCGGCATTCTTTTGAAACATTATGAAATAAAGAATGCGATGCAGTCCCATCATAAATTCAATGAACATAAAACGGTTGAAGGCGTTGTCAATAGAATCAAAGCAGGCGAAACTGTAGCGTTGATATCTGATGCCGGCACTCCCGGAATTTCTGATCCCGGATTTTTAGTTGTACGGGAATGTGTAAGGAATGGTATTGAGGTGCAATGTTTGCCGGGAGCTACAGCTTTTGTGCCGGCATTGGTTGCCTCCGGTTTGCCTGATGAACGTTTTTGTTTTGAAGGTTTCCTGCCTCAAAAGAAGGGTCGGGTTACTCGGCTCACTTCTTTACAGGAAGAGAAGAGGACGATGATATTCTATGAGTCACCTTATCGTTTAGTGAAAACCTTGACTCAATTTGCCGAGTTTTTCGGTGCCGACAGGCCTGTTTCCGTATGTCGTGAGATTTCTAAAATGCACGAAGAAAGTGTACGGGGTACATTGACAGAAGTTATAGCGCATTTCACAGAGAACGAGCCACGTGGCGAGATTGTCATTGTGCTCGGTGGAAAAGAGGACTAAAAATAATGAACTTTAAAAAGTAAAGCAGATGAAAAAGTTAGTAATTTTATCATTGTTGTCTGTTGCCCTGTTGAGCTCTTGCGGTAACGGAGCAAAAAATGAGGCTATGAAGGCTCAGAATGATTCTTTAATGGTAGAACTGTCCAGCAGAAATGCAGAATTGGACGAAATTATGGGTGCATTTAATGAGGTTCAGGAAGGTTTCCGACAAATAAACGAAGCTGAAAACCGTGTTGATTTGCAGAGTGGCTCTATTCGTGAAAACAGTGCAAATAAGATAAAAGATGATATTCGTTTTATTAGTGAAAAATTACAGGCTAACCGCGAACAGATTGCTAAGTTGGAAGAGCAATTGAAGAACAGTAAATATAATTCTGCACAGTTGAAAAAAGCTATTGCCAATTTGACTAAGGAATTAGAGGCTAAACAACAACAGATTGAGACTTTACAGGCAGAGCTTGCTTCAAAGAATATTCGTATAGCAGAATTGGATGATGCAGTGGCCGGATTAAGCCAAAATGTAAGTGATTTGACAGCTGAGAATGAAGCTAAATCTGCTACTGTTGCCAGTCAGGATAAAGCTTTGAATACTGCATGGTTTGTCTTTGGTACAAAATCGGAATTGAAAGATCAGAAAATTCTTAAGAATGGTGACGTGCTTAAAAATGACGATTTCAATAAAGATTATTTTACTCAGATTGATATTCGTACAGACAAGGAAATCAAATTGTATTCAAAACGTGCAGAACTATTGACCACTCATCCTGCAGGTTCATACGAATTGGTGAAGGATGCAAAAGGGCAGTTAACTTTGAAGATAACTAATCCTAGTCAGTTTTGGAGTGTATCAAGATACCTTGTTATTCAGGTAAAATAAAATAATATATAAATTATCCCGTAAAGGGGTTGCGTCTCAATCAGGCACAACCCCTTTTTTATAATTATTGAATGTATATGTATAAGAGCATATTTATAGATTTGGATGATACGGTTTGGGCATTTTCGGAAAATGCCCGCGATACGTTTCAGGACATGTATGAAAAGTATCATTTTGAGCGATACTTTGACTCCTTTCATCAGTTTTATACCATATATAGTGGGCGAAATGAAATACTTTGGGGAGAATATGGTGCCGGACATATCACAAAAGATGAGTTGAATGATATGCGCTTTTCTTATCCTCTGCAACAGGTAGGTGTTGAAGATAAAGCATTGGTAAAAGCATATTCGGATGATTTTTTTGCAGAAATAGTGTACAAGAAGAAGACAATGCCTCATGCGGTTGAAGCATTGGAATATTTGTCTTCAAAATACAATTTGTATATCCTTTCCAATGGTTTTAGAGAGTTGCAAGAACAAAAAATGCGTTCGGCGGGAGTTGATAAATACTTTAAAAAAGTAGTTTTGTCGGAGGATATCGGTGTGCATAAACCTTTTCCTGAAATATTTTACTTTGCGATGTCAGCCACTCAGTCAGAATTGCATACTTCTTTGATGATAGGGGATAATTGGGAGAATGATATAGCTGGTGCCAAGGATGCAGGGCTCGGACAAGTATTCTATAATGTAAAAAAAACAACGAAGTTTTCTTTTCAGCCTACAGGGATAATGGAGGATTGGAATGAAATAGGGAAGATATTATAAGAGAAAACGAAGAGAGTGTCAAAGGCAAATTAATAAAAGCATTTTTGACACTCTCTTTTTTGTAGTCGATGATTAACTGTTAGTTACCGCTAACTTTCAGTTCATCATTGTAATCAGTTTCGTTCAAAGGAACATCCCATGTCCATTTGTTGGCGCCGCTTGCCGGAATAGTCGTAGCAATAGAGATGTGTGCATTGCCACCTTTGTCAAAGCCATTGCGAATGACATCACGATTCCAGCGTTTATAGTCGCTCCATGCAAAGCCTTCTCCCCATAGTTCAAGTTCACGATAGTCCATGATTTCGTTCCATAACGCATCTCCGGTTTTGTTACAAGTATATTCTGCATTACGTCCGGAAGTAGCATTCAGCTCTACTAAAGCCGCCTGTGCAGCTGCTTCGTTGTTTAGAAAGTAGTTGGCTTCCGCTTCTATCAATACCATTTCGGAAGAACGGATAAAAGGTAAGTAACCTACACCCGGAGTGTCGAATACATAGAACTTTAATTGTCCTCCTAAGTACATATAACCAGCTTCATAAGGAGCAGTCAGTCCACTGACAGCCATCTTTTTACAATAAGCTGCGGCTTCATCCCATAGAGCATCGGCTTCTTTTTCTTTTTCACCCATACCTAAAATGCCATATGTTAAGTCCATGACTGAACCATCATTGAAGTTGTAGCCCGGGAATTTGTCTTCGGTGAGAAATAAAGCTTTACGGGCATCATTGTTGGGGATGCGGTTAATTAATTCGCGTCCGATAGCTCCGGCACCGGTCTGTTGCGTGCTGGCATAGTAACCGTTGCAGGCAAATTGCACTCCGTAGCTCCAATACCAGTTGTTTTCCTGTGAACCTCCAAAGCTACCCATGATCCATTCACCTGTAGGGTTGCAGAAACCTGCATAGTATTCTGTATTGTTCATCAATGGATAGCCCTCACGCGCCAATTTTGCTTCGCTTAAAGCTTTGGCATAATCCTGTTTTGTCAGTGCAGCACGAGCATATATGGCATGGGCAACGTTAACATTCGGCATCCATACATCGCCTTCTTTTCTATTCATGCCACTTTCGCCATATAAACTGATAGCCTCATCCAAATCTTTATAAATTTGGGTATAAGTTTCAGCCAATGTAGAATAAGGCATTCCGTTAGTTGATTCGTCTAAACGAAGTATTAAACCTTGTGATGCACCATTGTTGGAGTCTTGCCAGCGCCAGCAATAATAGTGCACTAATTTTTCAAAAGCATAGGCTCTGAATGTTAGTGCCGAAGCTTTTATAAATTGCTTTTCACTTTCAGTGCCTTCTGCGTTATCTATGTTTGCCAGAATTGTGTTGGCATTGCCTACTATAGAATAATAGTAATACCACGCATAAGCATCGTAAATAGAGTTAGTACGTGTATGAAACTCTTGATTATGAATAGGTGACCAGCCGGATGCATATAAGTTATACAGATAGTTTTCGCTCGGATAATTTTCATAATGAGCAATGATATTGTTTTCTCCGGCAAAGCCTTGACCGAAATAGTAATGTTGGGTGCTCATGAGTTTGGCAATACCATTCAGTGCCTTTATGGCATTGTCGGTTGTTCCGATGGCATCAGCAGAACCGGTAGAGTCTGTGGGAGCTGTGTCCAGATAGTCGCTTGCACAAGAGGAAACCAACAAGGTACCTGCCATTAGACTACCTACAAACAATTTTTGAATATATTTTTTCATAATTCTATGTCTGTTTTTAAAAGTTATTTCTTTAGAATTTTACAGTTAATCCAAAGTTATAAACTCTGGCGGTTACATAGGTGTCATCCGAACCACCATTGAAAGAATATTGTGGGTTTAAACCTTTACGTGCAGTTAGTGTAAAAAGATTTTCTACACCGGCATTCAACATCAACCCTTCAATGCCTAAATTCTTCATCCACTTTTTGGGTAGTTCATAAGATAAACTCAGATTTTTGAATACCAAGTAAGAAGAACTTACCAACCAACGGTCGCTGGTAGCATTCAAATCAGAAGATTTGTAGTAATCTATACGAGGAATACCATTCGGGTCAATACGGTTAGGAGAAGTTTCGGTCATACCTGCCGGAGCACCGTTCCAAGAATTTAAGATGTCCTTGTGGTAAGCACTACCTGCGGCACCTGATTCGGATACACCCATTAAGCTGCTATAAGAACCATCGTATGTTTTTCCACCTAAAGAATAAGTGAACAACATGTTCAGATTCCAGTTTTTCCATGATAGGGCAGAACTGATAGAACCATATACAGTGGGGAGTGCACTGCCTGCCCATTTACGTTGAGCATAAGAGGTAGCAGTGGCATAATCTTGTCCATTGATATTTACTAAAGCACCTGCCTCTTCAGCTTTAACTTTCTGTTCCGGATCAAGTGTATAAAGAGAAGTACCGGTCAATTGGTCTACTCCTTCAAAGTGGTATGTATAGAATTCATAAATAGAATGACCTTCCGAATAGTTCTGCATACCGTGCAGAATGTCTTTTCCGTCAGGCAATTTTACGATTTTGTTTTTCAAGAAAGTGGCATCAACGCCAATGTTCCATTTCCAATCTTTACTGTCTATGGCGTCTGCATTTAATGAGATTTCCCAGCCTCGGTTGGAAACGGTTCCAATATTTTTGTATTGTGTCAAGTTCATGACCTTGTCCTGCCATGGATAAGAACCGGCTGACAGAGGTAAGCGGACTTCGAACAGCAAATCTTTAGAACGCTTGTCGAAATAACCGATTTGGAAGTTTAGCTTGTTAAACAAGCGGCCTTCTACAGCCACATCCACGGTTTGGGTAGTTTCCCATTTTATATCGGGAGCTGCCAATGACTTTTTCAATAGAGCAGGATTGCCACCATTCTTATCAATGGTGTATAAAGCCATGTGCCCATAATAGCTGACCCCCATATTGTTACCCACTTCACCATATGAAGCACGCATTTTTAAATGATCAACCCATTCCACATCTTTTAAGAAGGCTTCATTTTTCATATTCCAACTAGCACCTACCGAATAGAAGTTACCCCAGCGGTTGTCTTTATGGAAGCGTGAAGAACCATCACGCCTGAAAGAACCTTCGATGAAATAACGATTATCATAGTTGTATTTTACACGTGCCAAATAAGATTCCGTCTTGTCTTCATCATCGCTACCGTTGAAGTAAGAGTTGGTTAGGAAATTGCCCATTGTTAAATTGCCGTCTACAGCCATACCGGTATTCATGCCGGATGTGTATTTACGCTCCCAACTATAACTTTCATGAGCAATCATGGCTTCTATATTATGTATTTCTTTGAATTGATAATTCCAATTTAATATTTGCTGTAAGGTTACTGTGCGGTATTGATATGCATAGCTTGTCAGACGACCACCATTGGTAGCACCATCACCGATTTTGGGATTATCATATTTTTTGTTATTACTTGTACTGTTGTTTAAGTCTCCTTTTACTGTGACAGACAATCCTAACGGTAATGTAATCGTGGCAAAAGCTTGTCCTCCTAATACATTACGAATGCTTTCTTCTTTATTGAACAACATTTCATAAGCGATATTACGGTTGCCCAAATATGGAGAAGTTGTATCATAAATCTTTTCACCATTTTCATCCAGTTGGTAACTACCATCAGCATTATGCATATACACAGGATACACCGGTGCCATATAGCGAGTAATGTAGAACGGATTGGAATAATAACTACCGGTGGCATTGTCATTATAGTTACGCTTAGTCCACGAACCGGTCAGGTTCACACCTCCTTTAAACCATTTATTCGGTGTAAATGTAGAATTGATACGGCCGGAATAGCGTTCATAATCTGTTGCTTTTACATAACCTTTCTCTTTCAGATAACCAATTGAAGAATATATACTGTATTTTTCACCGGAAGTAGAGGCCGACAAGTTGTAATCTTGACGATGACCATTGCGCTCAATGGCATCTGCCCAATCTAAATCATCATAACCGGATAAGCGAGATGCTGTCAGTTTACCATTGGCATCAAATAATTGATTGTCTGCTGCATTATAGATATTGCGTCCGATGGATTCTGTAATAAGATGTTCAGTCGCATATTGTCCGGCTTCTGTTGCACTCATACCTTTATTAGACATCATGGCATATTTTTTTGCCATCCAAGAAGCTTCCATCCAGCGGTCGGCATCCAAACGGTCATATTCAGGAATACCACGATTATAAATACCCTGATTCATTTGTAGTGTAATGCTTGGTTTGTTGGTAGCATGTCCGCTTTTGGTTGTGATTAGGACAACACCGTTAGCTGCTCGGTTACCATATAAAGCGGCTGATGCAGCATCTTTTAAAATAGACATACTTGCAATGTCATTAGAATTTAGTTCAGCCATATTTCCATCAAAAGGAACACCATCTACCACATAAAGTGGTTCTGAAGCTCCGCTGACTAATGTACCGAAACCACGGATACGGATAGATGGAGCTTTCCCCGGTTCTCCATAGGTGTTGTTAACTTGCACACCCGGTGCGGCTCCTTCTAACGCACCGGTAACACTTGTTGTGATGCGTTTTTCTATTTTTTTATTATCTACAACGGAAATAGAACCTGTTAAAGATTCTTTTTTAGCTGTACCATAAGCGATAACTACAACTTCGTCAAGTGTTTCTGTATCAGGTTTTAAAACAATGTTTATTGTTGGCTTAATAGACACTTCCTGAGATTGCATACCTATAAATGAAATTACCAAAGTTTTTGCAGAACTAAATACATATGTATAGCATTGATAATTAACGTATTAACAACTATGTCGCATTATGCATATATCCACAGAATACTGCTGTAGCATTATAATTAATAAACAATTCCTACTTTAATTCTACCATGAAATAAGATTGTATTGGTAGTGTTTAACTAAATCAGTTTACACTATTCTGTAGGTATATGGATCAGATTGTTTAAGTTCTATATCAACAATTTGTTTCCTACAGTCATAACATATATATGTGTGGCCCGATGCGTACGTACACATTTTAAAATAGGCAGCTCACACTGCATATTGCAGAAAGACCTTGATGTTTTTAAAAAACTTCAAAGTCTTTTTTGAACATAGCAAGGTCTTTTTTAAAAAGCTCGGTATGTTTTTCCTGTAAAGGCAGATTGTACCCCTTCACCAAGTCAATCATTTTTTCTTTTCCGTTCATCCTTACATCTTTACCAAAACATACAGATAATCAATTGGTTAATAATGGCAGAGCCCCTTTCATTCTTGTTTCAGTCACTCTTTCCAAGTCCCTTCAAAGCTGCCCACAGCGATTCCAAACTTAACGAATGAAAGGAGAATGAAAGGATGACGATGAGATGTTCATTCACCACTGACTATCCATCAACAGAGCATTTTAACGACTGATGAAAGGAGGAAGGAAGAAACGTATTTTTCACTTGTAGGACAAAAAACAGTTGTTTTTATGGTTTCAGTCATCACATGGCAAACCATTTACTTAAATGGAATTATCCATTCCTTTGACCTTGCCAAGGCAAACATGCATGTTGCAGAAGAAAAATCTGTCACACATAAAACTCAAAATACTCGAAGAGCTTTTCTTTGTGTGACAGATAAAAGAGATAATTGTTCTACTTATTTTCTACCTGATACCAGGTGTATAATTAATATGTCAGCAATATTTAATCTTTTCCTTTCTGACACTTTTTTAAATCACGGACAATAGTACTGCCCATAACTTCACCATAAATCTGCGTTGTAGTCAGATTTTTATGTCCCAATAGCTTCTGTACAGTTGTTATATTGGCCCCCTTATATATTAATAAGGTAGCATTGGTGTGCCGGGCTGTATGAAATGAAAAATGCTTGTCTATATTTGCCAATTTACCTATACGAATTAATTCTTTGTTAATATTGGAATTACTTTTCAGTGAAAAAAAAGTATTCCACTTGTTTTGATACTTGGTAAGTATGTTCAAAGCTTTTCCGCCAAATAGCAGATTTAAAGGAAGCTTAACCTCAATGCCTGTTTTTACAGAATTGAATATCAGCCACAATTCTCTGTCTATTTTAACAATATTCTTCTCTGTTAAATTGGTAAAATCCGAATAACGTAATCCTGTATAACAACAGAATAAGAATGCATCCAATGTATGTTGGAAATGCATATTCCGATTTATCAAAGATAATTCTTCCAATCTTTTCATTTCATCAGGCAAAAGAAATACATGTTTTCCCTCTTTCATTTTAATTTTATATCTTCTGAAAGCATAATCATTTAAATCGATATATCCTTTATTTATTGCCGCATTAACAAACGATTTTAAATGTTTCATGTGTTTTGCTACAGTATTCATTTGATAACCGGCGTCATACAAATACTTTTCAAAACTAGTTATGAAATTGTAATTTAGATCTTTAAACTCAATTGATGGTTTAAATGATTGGAGCAATCCAATAGTCGTTAAGTGATTTTGCTTGGTACTATCTTTTAACTGAGATGCATCTATTTCTTTACGCACAAAGTTTAAAAATGAAATATCCGTACTACTTTTAAATTCATCCTTTATAAGATTTAATGTGATGACCTTACCTTGCCTCCACAAAGCCAATTCTTTTCTTTCCAGCTCAATTATAAACTCTTTTAGCATTCCGTTAAGTGCATCTTGATTGGGATGATCTTTGATAACCTTCTTCTTTACATCCCATTGCTTTGGACGTAAATAGATATGGGTGGAAAAGTAGACCTTCTTCTTATTGAGGTAAGCTTCTACTTGGACCAGAGCTGTTCCTCTGGAATTCAAACATTTTTTCCGGTTGTAAACAGGACGATAACTAATCTTTCTCATAATTCTTAGTTCTAATATTGAAATACTATATTCTATGATGAGATGTAAAGTGAACACTAAAAAAGCATTTGAAGATGTTTTTGTTCTTTTCTTTATATAAACTTAGAAAGATTGCCCAATATGTTAACAATTATAAGTTAATATATATTTAAAATACAGGTTACAGATTGAAAGTCGCTCTATTGCTAATATTAAAAAATCGAATAAAAATGAAGTGAATTTTATTTTTTTTGTGAGATAAAACTCCCTAAAAGCATGATAATAGAGGAAATACTTGTGAATTTTACCATTATTTGTTTGATTTTACAATTTTATTCATATCTTTGCCAATTGTTAGAGTGAATGAATTTATATTAATCTAAAGTTAAACTTTAAGAGAGAATTTTATGAAAAGAAAATTTATGCTGTTATTGACCTGTCTTTTTATAGGTATAGGTCTGGTAACCGCTCAGGTCACGAAGGTAACAGGTACTGTTATCTCGGAAGAGGACGGATTACCCGTAGTTGGCGCCTCTATTTTAGTGAAAGGTACTGCTGTAGGTACTGTTACTGACATGGATGGTAAATTTCAATTACCAAATGTACCAAGTTCTGCAAAAACTTTGGTAATTTCATTTATAGGTATGCAATCTCAGGAATTACCTATAAAGCAGACTATGAATGTTATCCTAAAGCCTGATACAGAAACACTTGAAGAAGTAGTCGTTTTGGGTTATGGTAGCGGCAAAAAAATTGGTAGTATTGTCGGTTCTGTTGCAAAAGTAAATTCGGAAAAATTATCAGCAAAACCTGTAGCTAATGCTATGGATGCTTTACAAGGACAGGTTTCAGGTTTACAAGTTTATACTAGTTCTGGTGAACCGGGCTCTAGCTCAAGTTCATATATTAGAGGTGTAGGCTCTCTAACTGCAGATAATGAACCTTTATATGTTTTGGATGGAACTCCGGTTAGTTCAAGTGTAATGGTAATGATGAATCCTAATGATTTTGAAAGTGTTACTGTATTGAAAGATGCTTCGGCAACTTCTATTTACGGTTCACGTGCTGCTAATGGTGTAATCTATATTACTACAAAAAGAGGAAAAATTGGTGAAAAAGCTGTGATTACAGCATCCGGTAACTATGGTACGGCTAGATTGGCACGAAGAGTAAGTAATCCAATGAATTCAACAGAATTACTTAACTACCAGTTGTCACATGGTATCATTAAACAAGAAACTTATGATAAGTATATCAATTCGGGTATCGATACCAATTGGGAAGATTACTTTTTTAAAGATGACGCACCGACTTATCAAGCCAACTTATCTATCCAAGGTGGTAGTAATAAAACAATGTATTATGTATCCGGTTCATATTATTTTCAAGATGGTATAACTCCTCGTTCAGAATATAATAGATATACATTCCGTTCTAATTTGGAATCAAGACCAACAGATTGGCTGCGTTTTGGAGCTAATTTCGGTGCAACTTACGATGAACAACAAACTTCATTATTTACATATCAGGGATCAAATAATTTGAATGGTGGTATCTTTGGTACTATTTTGAATCCTACTTATTATAATCCTTATGGAGAAGATGGTTCTAAACTGGATGTTATTCCCGGCTTGAACAGATATAGCCCATATTATTTGTCAGACAAGCAACCTTCATCTTCAAACACAGCTCAATTGGACGGTACTGCTTTCATACAGTTGAATCCTATTGAAGGATTGACTATTCGTTCTCAGTTTGGTATAGAAGCTTATGATTTCAGACAAACTTCTAAACGTTTGGCTTCACATCCTAATGCTACTCAGGGAGGATATACCTATGAAGCCTTTAGAAGAAATGCTAAATTGACAATTACCAATACTGCCGAATATAACTTCAAGATTAAAGATATACATGATTTTACAATCTTGATAGGTCAAGAAGGTATTAAAAACGATTATCAACGTTTCGGTTCAGAAACAACCGGGCAAAGTGATGATCGTCTAAGTATGTTGGAAGCCGGTACAGCAGCTACTTTATTAGGAGCTGACGAAAATGATCTCTATACTTATCAATTCTTGTCATTCTTCGGACGTATCAACTATGCTTTAAATGACAAGTATTTTGCAGATTTCTCCATCCGTAATGATGCTTCTTCTCGTTTTGGTAAGGACAACAGAAATGCTATCTTTATGTCAGGAGGTTTGATGTGGAATATGAAAAAAGAGAGTTTCTTAGAGGACGTAAACTTTTTGTCTGATTTAAAACTTAAAGCCAGTATCGGTACTACCGGTAACTCTTCTATCGGCAACTATGATCACTTGGCATTAGTGGGTACTAATTTATATAATGCACAAGGAGGTTGGAAAATTAATACTCCCGGTAATGGAGATTTGGGATGGGAAAAACAAACTTTGGCTAATATCGGAATAGAAGCCAGCTTCTGGAACAAATATCGTATCGAACTGACTTATTATAATAAGAAGACCTCTAATATGTTAATGGATGTACCTGTTCCTTATACTTCAGGTTTCAGTTCTATTACTCAAAACGTGGGTTCGATGACCAACTCCGGTGTTGAAATAGCTGTTTCGCTCGATTTGCTCAAAACAAAAGATTGGTTTGTTGGATTTAATATGAACTATGCATATAATAAGAATAAGATTACTGAATTATTCTATGGTTATGATGAATGGGCGATGCCCAATTATTTGGTGTCATACAATGTCGGTGAACCTGTACAATATTATATGGCTGAGTGGGCCGGAGTAGACCCTGCTGACGGTCAGCAAATGTGGTATATACCGGGAACGGATGGTGAGACAACCAAAGAGTATGATGAAGAACGACTTCAGCAGGCTACCGGTAAAAAACGTTATGCACCCCATAATGGTGGTTTTGGATTAAATGTCTCTTGGAAGGGCTTGAGCCTGAATGCTGATTTTGCATGGGTATTAGGAAAATATATGGTAAACAATGACTATTATTTTGCAGCCAATCCTTATAATTTTGCCGGATATAACCAATCAAAAGATGTGTTGAATGAATGGAAGGAACCCGGTGATATTACTGATATTCCTGCTTATGGAAATGTTATGCAATTTGATACTCACTTATTGGAAAATGCTTCATTCTTGCGTCTGAAGAATATTTCATTGTCGTACACTTTGCCTAAAAATTGGTTACTGCCAACCAAAGTAATACAGGGAGTAAGAATTATGGCTACAGCACGTAACTTGTTTACTATTACAAATTATAAAGGTGCGGATCCTGAATTGGATACTAATTTGACTTATGGTGCTTATCCTAATACAAAGCAATTTACAATTGGTGCTGAATTAACATTCTAAATATTTAAATTATGATACGTAAAATATTCAAAACTATAATATTGTCGTCATCTCTTGTCCTGACTGTGACATCGTGTGACTTAGACCAATATCCTAATGATAGTATCTCTACAGAGACATCTTGGGAGACTGTAGACGACGCGGTTAAATTCCGTAACGGTATTTATTCCTACTTCAAATCTATCAATGGAGGAATTTATACCTATACTGCAGACCAGCAGTCAGATTTATTTAATGCAACAATCTCCTATTCTAACCGTGGTGGAGATATGCATCGTTGGGACTTTACAGCTGCTCAATATGATGTTGAAGATATTTGGCAATATAATTATTATACAATTAATAATTGTAATAATATTATAGCTAATATAGATAAAATTGCAGCTGAAAAAGAAGAGGATAAAGCAACTCTTAATATGATTAAAGGTGAGGCTTATTTAATGCGTGCTATTTGTTATAATACATTAGTAACCCGTTTTGCAAGTGATTATGAACCGGCGACAGCTGCATCAGCTAAAGGTCTACCGCTGGTTCTTGAAATGGATCCTCAGGGCAAGCCGTCTCGTTCTTCATTGGAAGATACTTATAAGCAAATTAAACAGGATATTAAAGAGGCACGCGCTAACCTAACTACTAAAGGTGAAGCTAATTCCGTTTATTTTACAGTAGATGTGATTGATGCGATTGAAGCGCGTGTTGATTTGTATATGCACAATTACGCTGAAGCCATTACATTGGCAAAAGGATTGATTGATAAATACCCTTTGGTTGCAGATGCAAACATGTTTAGCAATATGTGGTTAAATGATGAAAGCTCTGAAATTATTTTTAAGTCATTCCAATCTGTAGATGAACGTGCTAACTCTATGTCATTATACCTTTCTTATAGTACTACAACTGAAAGTTTTAACCCGGATTTTATTCCTTCAAAATGGGTATTAGATCTTTATGAGGATGGTGATATCAGAAAAGAAGTATATTATCGTAAGGACAAAATTACCTGCCTTGAAACAACAGTTGATGATGTTTATATGTTAAACAAGTATCCAGGCAATCCCAAACTGAAGAAATCGGAGTATGAATATTATCAAATGCCAAAAGTATTCCGTGTAGCCGAAGCATATCTAATCGCTGCTGAAGCTTCCTATCAGGCTAATGATGAGGTAAATGCCCTGAAATACTTAAACGATTTGAGAACTCAACGTGGTGCAAGCGTAGTAACTGCGACAGGTGATGCTCTGTTTAAGGAAATAAAGAATGAATGGATTCGTGAATTTGTTGGCGAAGGTCAGCGAATGAATGATTTGAAAAGATGGCATGATGGCCTTCAACGTCATGATCCACAAAACCAAGCTATTTTGATGATTGGAGCCGACTATACTGAACTCACCAAAGAGGCTTCTGACAAACGCTTCTTGTGGGAAATTCCTAATAATGATATGAATGCCAATTCTAATATAGAAGGTAATTGGTAATATAGAGAAAATAGATTACTCACTAACTTAAAAAAGAGACTGTCTCAAAAATATTTTGAGATGGTCTCTTTTATTTTTTTGTAAATAAATCGACATCAAATAATTGCATACAGAAAGTGTATCGGAATCACATATGATGGTAGAATCCAGGTAGAAAACAGTTCATAATATCGCTGTTTGAAGGTGTTGTAAAGGAGAAGTAAAATCTTATCTAAAAAAATAAAGTGTTATATATCAGTATACTATATATAATTTTAGTTCTGCAAAGACTTTGGTTATTTCATTTATAGGTATGGAGAACAAAGAAGTGCCTATTAAACCGAGTGTAAAAGTGACTTTGAAACCCATGACGGAATTATTAAGTGAGGTATTGGTTACCGGTACTTATGGTAGTGCCAAGAAGTTAGGCTCCATGGTTGGTTCTGTTGCTGCTGTAAAATCTGAAAAGATAGCCAATAGACCAAGTGCGAACTTTGCGGATGCCCTACAAGGACAGGTTGCCGGCTTACAAGTTTTTACTTCTTCCGGTGAACCTAGCGAAGGAGTCTCTATGCGTTTACGTGGTATCGGTTCTATCAACTCTTCCAGCGAACCTTTATTTATATTAGATGGTGCTCCTATTTCAAGTGGTGCATTTTCGGCCATTAACCCTAATGATATTGAAAATCTGACTATTTTGAAAGATGCTTCTTCAACTTCTATTTATGGTTCACGAGCTGCTAATGGTGTTATAGTAATTACTACCAAACGCGGTAAAGGTGTTAAACCGACTGTTACCATAAAGGGGCAATACGGTATCTCTCAGCGTGCTGTAGAAAATATCACTTTAATGAACTCAGAGCAATATTTCAATTTCTGTGAAACTGTCAATCCCAATTATAAGACTAATGAAGCTTTTCAGGCTAATAAAGAATTTGCATTGAAACACGGTATATCTACAGATTGGTATGACTACTTTTTTAAAGATAATGCACCGACCTATCAATTGGATGCAAGTATTACCGGTGTAGCCAACAATACCAATTATTTTATCTCTGCCAGCCATTATGATGCAGAGGGTATTGAACCGGCTTCAGGAATGAAACGTGAAACAGTACGTAGTAATATTGATACTAAAGTTTCAGATTGGTTCCGGGTTGGATTGAATTTAGGTTTGTCTTATGAAGATTTTGAAACTAACGGTTTTGCCGGAACAGGAAATAGTTGGTATAACGTAGCGACTTTAAGTAAATGGGCCATCCCTTATGAAACTCCTTATGAAATCATAGAAAATGCAGATGGTTCTATTTCTTATGGAAAAAGAAAAAACATTTTAGATAAAATTGGATTGTGGAATCCGTATTATCTGCTGGAAAATCAACCTACAGAAAAGAATAAAATACGTCTATATGGTAATGCTTTTGAAGAGATAACACCAATAAAAGGACTGACAATCCGTGCGGCACAGGCAATAGATGCTTTCGATTACAGATATCGTTATGTTAGTCTGCCCGCTGATTATAATAATCAAAAGGGTTCTGCATCCGAATCTTTCCAGCGTTATTCTTCATTTACATTTACCAATACAGCCGAATACAAATTCAGTATCAACGAAATGCATAATATATCGGCATTGGTTGGACAAGAATCTATTATTTATAATGGAAGTTCGTTTGGTGCCAGTGTGGATAACATAACAGATGGTCGTCTGCCTATGCTGAGTAATGGTACTATTCCTAAGCAGCCGAGTGCCAGCAAAAAGAAAAAAGTGATGAACTCATATTTTAGTCGCTTGGAATACAATTTTGGTGAGAAATATTTCTTTGACGCTTCTTTCCGTACTGACGGCTCGTCTATTTTTGGACGTGATAATCGTTGGGCTTCTTTCTTCTCTGTCGGTACCATGTGGAATGTGTCCAAAGAGGCGTTCATGGAAGATATTGATTGGCTGAAAGACCTAAAAGTAAAATTCAGCTATGGTACGACCGGTAACTCTGCATTTGATGGTGATCCCTATTATCCTTCTTTGGGCTTAGTGGGTACCGGCAAGTATAATGGAGATCAAACATTCTATATTTCTTCTGTTCAGAATGATGGTTTAACTTGGGAAAAACAAAAGACTATAAATATAGGATTGAGTGCACGTTTGTTTGATCGTTTGGATATCGACTTGGCATACTATGATAAGAAAACCACAGATATGCTGATGACTATTCCTTATTCATATACAACAGGTCACAGTTCCGGTTGGGGAAATATCGGTAGTATGTTTAACCGTGGTTTTGAAGCTACAGTCTCATACGATATTATTAACCGTAGAAATCTGCAATGGAGTGTTTCGGCCAATATTAACTATAACAAGAACCAGATTACTGAGTTGTTTGGTGGACGTGATGAGTATGTTGTAGCCAATACCGGTATTAAATATCAGGTAGGAATGCCTTATGGTGAACTGTATTATGTTCGTTGGGTAGGAGTAGACCCGGCAGACGGACAGCAGATTTGGTTGGATAAAGACGGTAATGAGACCAAAACTTATTCTGAAGATAACGCTGTATTTACAGGAAAGCAACGTTATGCTCCATGGGCCGGTGGTTTCAGTACTTCGTTCTTCTGGAAAGGTTTCAGCATTAATGCCGACTTCTCTTATGTATTAGGAAAGTATACTATTAATAATGATGCTTTCTTCTACAACAATCCGAATTTTGCAGGTCAGTTAAACCAATCAACGGATATGCTTGATATGTGGACGACTCCGGGACAAGTAACCAATATTCCTGCTGCTAATTCTGAATTGCGTTTTGACACTCACTTGATTGAGAATGCTTCTTTCCTTCGTCTGAAAAACCTGACTATCGGTTATACTTTGCCGGAAAATTGGTTGCATAAGACCGGTTTCATCAAAGGAGCACGTATTTTTGCTGTTGGACGTAATTTGTTGACCGTAACCAACTATACGGGTGCCGATCCTGAAGTAGATTCAAACTTACAATTAGGAAAATATCCTAATACCAAGCAATTTACGATTGGTGCTGAATTAACATTCTAAATTTAAATAAAGCATAATATGAAGAAATCAATTATACTATCAATTATAGCCTGTTGTGCAGCATTTACTTCATGTAATATGGACGAAATGCCTAGCACATCAATACCTACGGATGAATCAATATTGACCGTAAAGGACTGTCAAGCCTTTAGTAATATGCTTCATGCTGAATGGAGAGGATACGTCCAAAATGCTTATTCAATGGATGCGTTGGTACAATCCGGACTATTGACTGCCACAGCAGATTATGGTAATACCTATGGATATTTTTATCGTTGGGCTTTCGAAATCACAGATGGAGCATTTTCGGGATGTTGGGCCGATAATTATTACATCATAGCCAATGCCAATCATTTAATAAAGGGCGGTCAGAATATCTTGGCAAATGATACGGAATTAAGTGAAAATGATAAAGCTTATATCAATCATTATGTAGGACAAGCTTATTTTTCCAGAGCTTATGCTTATTTTGAATTGGCCTTGCATTATTGTAAGAACTACGATCCCGCATCTGCCGGAAGTGATTATGGAATACCTTTGGTTACAGAATATGCGCCTAGTTCGGATTATTCCAAATATCCCGGTCGTAGCAGCCTGAAAGAAACTTTCGATTTTATCGTAAAAGATCTGGAACAGGCTTCCAACTTAGTAGGAATTCAAGGAGAAGCCCAGTCTGCATATATTACTTTAGATGTAGTTGAAGCTTTAAAGGCACGTGTCTATTTGGAAATGGAAGATTATCAAAATGCTGCGGCTGCTGCACAAGGATTAATCAATAGCAAGCGCTATACTTTGATATCTGATGGAGATGCGTATAAAAAGATGTGGTTGAACGATGTTGGTACAGAAGCTATCTGGCAGTTCGCAATGTCAAAGACAGAAACCGGTTCAAACGCTTTAGGTAGTTCTTTTATGGGAATAGTTGACAAACTGCCTCGCCCTAGTTATTTACCTGTTAAGTCTGTTTTAAATTTGTACGATAAGGAAAATGACATCCGTTACGATGCTTATTTCACAACCGGATTGATTGACCGTCAAGTAGGTGATGATATTGAGGTCACTTATTGTAGTAAATGGCCGGGTAATCCTGAATTATATGAAGGAAAATCCAATAATGTCAATAAGTTAAAAGCTTTCCGTATTTCTGAAATGTATCTGATTGCTGCTGAGGCTTATGCAATGTTGAATCAAGAAGATAAAGCTTCAGAGATGTTGAATGAACTAAAAAAGATACGTATCAAAGGATGGACTGAAACAGTTTACAATGGCGCAGCTTTGATGCAGGAAATTCAGGATGAACGCGTACGAGAATTGTTTGCTGAAGGCAATAGATTGTTTGACATGAAGCGTTGGAAAATTGGTATGAAGCGTAGCTCATCTGATGCTCAAAGAGACGATTATTTGCCTGCTTTGGGTACTGATATTGAAAAAGAAGCTACAGATAATCGTTGGGTATGGCCTATTCCGAAGGATGAAATGGATAGTAATCCACAACTGAAAGGGCAACAGAATCCTGGATATTAATGTAAAAGCTTACTGAATATAATAAAAGGTCGTGTTTTATGATAACACGGCCTTTTTAAGTTGAGTACATTATAGTTATAAAATTCCCACGATATTGCAAGAATAAGTTCTATTCAGAGCTGTTTTAGCATATCAGAACTCTGATTTATGGTAGAATATTAGTAGAAAATATTTCATAATATTGCTTATTTGGTACTTTAAATGAAGGGGAAACACTTGGAGATAGCGTACCAAAGTATTGATTATCAGTAAAATAAATAATTATTTAGTTCTGCAAAAACTTTGGTTATTTCGTTTATAGGTATGGCAACTCAGGAAGTAGCAATAAAGGCAAACTTGCAGATATTTTTAAAAGCTGATGCAGAAGTACTTGATGAGGTGATGGTTGTGGCATACGGTACAGCTAAAAAAGCTTCATTTACCGGGGCAGCCTCAACAATTTCAGCAAAAAAAATATTGAAGGATATTCCGATTAATTCATTTGAAGAAGTCTTGCAAGGTTCTGCTCCGGGTGTTACGGTAAACAGCAATAGTGGACAACCCGGTGCAGCACTTTCTATCCGTTTGCGCGGTACAGGCTCCATGAATGCCGGAAATGAACCTCTATATGTCATTGACGGAATTCCCGTAGTATCTGGAGACGTTGCTGTTTCAGGAGTGAGCGGAGATACTAAATCTTTTAATATTATGTCTTCTTTGAATCCCAGTGATATTGAAAACATAACCATTTTAAAAGATGCAGCAGCGGCATCACTCTATGGCTCCCGAGCTGCAAATGGAGTTGTCCTGATTACTACCAAAAAAGGACAAGAAGGAAAAACAACCATAAGTTTCAAAGCTAATTGGGGCATAACCGATTGGGCTACCAAAAACCGCGAGACTGTTAACGGTGACCAACAAAGGGAGTTGACTTATGAAGCCTTTTACAATGAGGGTATACTATATAAAGATTACGATGAGGTCCAAGCCAAGCAGTACGCCCAACAAAATGTAGATGTGTGGGCGCCTAAACTGGACCGCTATTCCGATTGGGAATCAGCCCTGTTTAAAAGTAACGGCTCAATGGAGAACTATGAGTTTGCAGCTCAAGGAGGTAATGAAAATACAAACTTCTATGCTTCTTTAGCTTATAAGAACGAAAAGGGCATGGTAGAATCATCATGGATGAAAGGCTTCTTCGGTCGTGCCAATGTAAGCCACAAATCCAATGATGGCAAAATAAAAATGGGAGTTAATATTTCCATGTCTAAACAAAGCAGCTCTCAGGTTTCAGAGGGATACGCTTATGCCAATCCCTACTTTGTTACACGTTGGTATGCTATTCCTAATATACCAATCTATAACGAGGACGGAAGTTTTTATGAAGGATTCCCTATTGCCAATTTAGGCGTTGCCAATCCGGTAAAAGACATGAATCTAGACAAAAGTTTGTCAAGCGTATTCAGAAGTTCCAATTCTTTATGGGCATCTTATGAAATTATAAAAGGGCTTATCCTGAAACAAACATTGAGTTACGACTATATCATGAATGAAGCTACCACACACTGGCCAAAAGCTTCACACAACGGTAACTTACATCAAGGATTAATGATTAAGATACCCTATCAAAATCACAATATTTACTCCTCAACTGTTTTAAACTACATAACAACTATTAATGAAAAGCATAATGTAGATGTACTTATAGGATGGGATGTTGATGATAAAAAAGAAACTTATGTAGAAGCTGTCGGAAAAGGATATTCCACAGACTTACTACCTGAACTGGAGAACTCTTCTACTCCCATGACTGCTTCATCGGGATACTCTAGAGACAGATTATTATCTGTTTTGTCACGTTTCAATTATGATTATGCCGGAAAATATTATATTTCCGCCAACTACCGTCGTGACGGGAGCTCTCGCTTAGGGATAAATAAGCGTTGGGGAAATTTCTGGTCAGTTTCTGGTGCGTGGAGAATCAGCAGTGAGAATTTTATGCAGGGATTACCTTGGATCAATGACTTAAAATTAAGAGTTTCTTATGGTATTAACGGTACATTACCAAGCAAACTTTATAGTCACCTGAGTTTAATGAGTACGGGTTATGACTATCAGGACAAACCGGGTATTGCACCAGGTACAATTCCTAACCCCGATCTTGCATGGGAAAGAAACAAGAACTTCAACGTAGGTTTTGACACTCGCCTCTTTGAGCGTTTGAGTTTCTCATTTGACTATTACAATCGCTTAACTACAGATTTGCTTCAAGATGTTCCAACTTCAATGACAGTGGGTTTCACTTCTGCGTTAAAAAACGTAGGCTCCATGATTAACCGTGGCGTTGAGATTGACATTAGTTATGATATTTTCAAGCACTCGGCTATTCAGTGGACTACCGGTCTAGCCTTGTCACACAATAAGAATAAAATTGATAAATTATATGATGGCAAAGACATTATTAGTGGTTCAAGCATCTTACGTGAGGGAGAATCCTATTATTCATGGTGGGCCAGAGAATGGGCAGGCGTTGATCCTCAGACAGGTGAAGAACAATGGGTACTGAACACCCAAAATAAAGACGGCTCTCTGAATAAAGAATTAACAAAGAACCCGGGAGAGGCTCAACGTATTATTATTGGCACTCCTGACCCCAAATTAACCGGCGGATGGAGAAATAGCCTTTCATGGAAGGGACTGGAATTCAACGCCCTGTTCTCCTTCTCTCTAGGAGGAAAATTATTGGATGACGCTTGCTTAACGTATACAGATACTGATGGCGAAAACGCTTATTATGCAATAGGCAAACAGCAGTTAAACAGATGGCAAAAACCGGGAGATATTACAGATGTTCCGCGTCGTATAAACAACTATACATACGCCCGCTATTCAAGCGACCGTCACATGCACACCAATAATTATCTCCGTTTAAAATCGGTTTCACTTTCTTATTCTTTGCCCAAACAATGGCTCAACCCCTTAAACATAAATAATTTGCGCGTGTTTGTTTCAGGCAGCAATTTGCTGACATTCCAATCTTATGACAATGTGGATCCGGAACAACCTATTAATGGTAATGTAAATTTTGCATTTCCGGCAATGAAAAGTGTCAGTTTCGGTCTGGAACTATCACTATAACCTATAAACACAGAAATAATTATGAAACATAATAGTTTAAAATTCTTATTCATAGCGGCATCCATTTCTATAGGATTGTCTTCATGTGATGGCTATCTGGATCAGATGCCTTCTAACGCACTGCCTTCCGATGAATCTATTAACAATATTGAAGATGTAGGTTCTGCTCTAAATGGTGTATATTCAGGTTTACTGTCTAGCGAATATTACGGTGCCGATTTCATATCAAGAGCAGAAGTAGGAGGTGAAGATGTACAAACTTCGACTCCAAGCAAAAGAACTGAAAATTTTTACAAATTCATGTATCGTCAGAATAATGCGCCGACAGGTCTTTGGAAAATACCCTATCAGGTCATTAATCGGGTAAATGTTCTTCTGCAAGCTATAGAATCGGGTAAAATCACGGCTTCTCCTCAATTAGACAATGCAAAAGGAGAAGCTCTTGCAGTCAGAGCATTGTGTAATTTTAACCTTAATATAGTATACGGTTATCCTTATCAAAAAGACAAAGGAGCTTCTTTAGGAGCACCTATTGTAGAAAAGGTCTTGACGGCCAACGACATGCCTGCCAGAAACACGGTTGCCGAAGGCTATGAAGCAATAGAGAAAGATTTAACAACAGCTTTAGGATTGGTTTCTGATAAAGTCAACGATGGGCATTTTAATAAATGGGCAGTACTAGGATTGCAGGCTAGGGTTTATTTGTATAAAGGCAATTATGACGCAGCGTTCAATTGTGCTGAAACGATTATAAAAGAAAGTCCTTATAAACTGATTCAAAACGCAGACTATCTTGCTGCTTGGTCTAATGAATATACCTCAGAATCCATACTCGATTTGCATGTTTCAGATTTGTCTTCCGGTAATCGTGAACTCTTTGGTTATTTGGTAGATCCTAAAGGGTATGCAGCTATAGCTGCAACTGATGCCTTTATCGAACTGCTAAATGAATATCCTAATGATGTCAGATTAGGACTTTTAAAGGAAGATGCTGCAGGAGTTAAATGTATTATTAATAAATACCCGGGAAGGAATGGAGCCTCTACGGTTAATAATATCAGAGTGATTCGCTTGTCTGATATCTATCTGATTGCTGCAGAAGCTGCTTTGCGCAAATCAAGTCCAGATCAAGCGAAAGCAAATAGCTATTTGAATAAGATTATTAAAAGGGCTATTCCAACAGCATCGGATGTTGTCGCTACATTGCCAATGATCGACCGGGAAAGAAGGAAGGAGTTAGTATTGGAAGGACATCGTCTCAATGATATTTTACGAGTTGGAGGAACTGTAACAAGAGAAGGAGGCCGTCACTTCTTGAATAATACAGACTTAATAAGCCCTAACTGGAATGACTACCGTTGTGTTATGCCTATTCCTCAAGCTGAAATAGATGCTAATGTAAATCTGCAAGGACAACAGAATCCTGAATATTAACACTATTATATAAAATGACTTGATACCTTGGTTTGAATTCTACAGTGGGGTACACTGTAGAACAGCCATAAAGTATCAAGTCATTTTTATTCCATATGGTAGGTATAAAAGATACCTTAATCGTTTTTCCATCAGAATTCTCGGACAAAGACTTCCTTTTCTTCACAGAAAAAGGCTATCCTATAAAGTACGCATTTGAAAATAAATGGAGTTGTTATTTCTTTACAACCGCTTCAACCAGAGTTCGAAAAAACGGTCATAAACGCTGTATACACCTAATTCAGCAGTGACAAAATCTTTTTCCAGCAATCCTTTCAGTGCTCCCTGTACACTGCTTGCCGTCAGTTTGTAAGTGTGGAGAAATCTGGAAGAGGTGACTTCCTTTATCCTGCCTTCCTTACAGATGGCTATCAGCACCTCCTTTTGCTTGGGTGGAAGTTGATAGAGTAAAGAAGAATAGGTAAAATCCATCTGCGATAAAATTTCATCTAATGCCAATTGGATCTTTCCAACCGTACAGGTTTCTTTTTCCATGGTATCCGCATAGAGGAAATTCATAACAAACTGGATATACCAAGTGGTACCGTCAAACAGCCGATATACTTCTTCTATGGTGTCCTTATTGATATTCTTTCCATTCTCTATAAAATGCCGTTCAATGAAAGCGGCATAGCTTCCAATTCCTATGGGTTTCAAATCCAGAATAGTAGTACTTTGATAGAAAGGGCGTGAAGGAGTGGTGAATATTTCTCCCATCATATGCCGCTGAGAACCCGAATAGATGAAACAGGCATTGGTGCAATGCTGTATATAAGTCCTTAGTGTCGCTTCTATGTTTTTCTCGGGATATTTGGCTATCACCTGGAATTCATCTATGGCGATCAGGCAAATTCTGTCCGCTTTCTTCAAGTAACTGAAAATTTCGTCCAATGTTACTGAAGGGTTTTTGATATCGCCCATTTCCAGATTCCAACTGGGATTGCCCGTTTCATCAAAGGTGATTCCGGTACGAAGGGAAGATAAAGTGGATAGAAATGTTTCCCATATCTTCTTCCCTTGGGGTTTCAGCCCTTGCAATATGCTCTTACCGAATTCAAAGACAAATTCTTGCAGATTCTTGGTAGCGTAAATGTCTATCAGGAAAGTGTAATAGTTGTTTTTTACTTCCGGCTGGTGGAAACAGTGTTCTATCAGTCCTGTCTTTCCCAACCGCCGGGGGGAAATGAGAGCTACGTTATTTCCATTGGTGATCTGCTTCGTCAGAAAACGCGTTTCTTCTATCCGGTCACAGAAATATTTCTCTGAACGATAACCGCTTGTTATAAAAGGGTTCATTTTTACCATAGTCACATACTTTTCCACAAAGATAATTATAATCTTATTATAATGCAATTATCATCATGTGTTTTGATTTCGTTAATAAGGCAGGTGTCTAGGCGTTTCTGACAAAAAATGTCATTTGATTGCAAAATAAATCTTGTTTCTGCCATCAGTCATTTCTTTCATACGCACCATACATTTGAAGTGAAAGTAATGAAATTTATTTCATATACGAATAATATAAAGGTTTATTTAGTAAAACGACATCAACACAATTTCATTTTATGGTAGAATTATAGTAGCACTTACCTATCGATTATGGCGCTATAGCCATATTGGGTGTATGTTAGCGTCATATGATGATATTGATAATTAACTATTAATCAATGTGTTGTGTATAGTTTTAGTTCTGCAAAAACTTTGGTAATTTCATTTATAGGTATGCAATCTCAGGAAGTAGCAATAAAACCTAATTTGAATATTACATTAAAACCTGATACTGAGACTCTTGAAGAGGTAATTGTTACAGCCTATGGTACAGCAAAAAAATCTGCTTTTACAGGTTCTGCCTCTGTGATAAAAGCAGATGAGATTGGAAAAGTACAGACCTCGAATGCTACTGAAGCGTTGACTGGTAAAGTTTCAGGTGTACAGATAAGAACAAGTTCAGGTCAACCGGGTAAAAACTCTCCCTCAATCTTAATTCGTGGTATATCTTCTATTACTGCCGGTAACTCGCCTTTGATTATTTTAGATGGAACTCCTTATGAAGGTGATTTAAATAACATTAATTCACAGGATATTGAATCCATGACTGTACTAAAAGATGCTGCTTCTAATGCTTTGTATGGTGCACGTGGTGCCAATGGTGTTATTATGATTACTACTAAAAAAGGAACTTCGGGAAAAGCTACTGTTACTTTGGATGCAAAATGGGGGGTGAATACACGTGCAACTCAAGATTATAAAACCATTGATAATCCGGCTCAATATTATGAGCTGTATTATAAGGGATTAAAGGATTATTTTATAAATGAGAAGTCATATTCTCCTTCTCAAGCCCATTTATTGGCAAATCAAAATTTATGTGCTTCAAATAGTTATGGTTTGGGGTATAATGTATATACAATTCCTACAGGTCAGTATATGATCGGAGAAAATGGGAAATTAAATCCTAATGCTACTTTAGGCAATATGGTTAACTATAATGGGCAAGACTATTTACTTATTCCGGATAATTGGTTGGATGAAGCTTATAAAACTAGTCTTCGTCAAGAATATAATTTCAGTGTGGCGGCAGGAACAGATAAAGGTTCTTTTTATACTTCATTCAGTTACTTAAAGAATGAAGGAATTTCTCCAAATTCAGATTATAGCCGTTTAACCGGACGTGTAAAAGCCGATTATCAGGCAACAAAATGGTTAAAAATAGGGGTTAATTCATCATATACTCACTATGACTCAAATTCTTTGGGAGAAGATGGTAGTTCTGCTTCTTCCGGTAATGTATTTGCTGCTGCTACTAGAATAGCACCTATTTATCCATTGTATATCCGTGATGGAAAAGGTAATATTATGTATGATAAAAATGGACTTAAAATGTATGACTATGGTGATAAAACAAATGCAGGTCTGGAACGTCCCGCATTTACTAAGTCAAATGCGTTGTCTGATGCCATTTTAGATACAAGAGAAGGTAACGGTAATTCTTTTAGTGGAAGTGTATTTGCAGAAATTCGTTTTTTGAAAGATTTTAAATTTACTAGTACTAATGATGTTTATGTGGATGAAGGGCGTTCTACCACAGTAACCAATCCGTATTATGGTTCATATGCTTCATCTAACGGTATTGTAAGTAAGACTCATGCTCGTATTTTTGCATATAATTTCCAGCAACTGCTTAATTACACGAAGGAAATAGGCAAACACAATATTAATGTAATGTTAGGTCATGAATATAATAGATATGAATATTATAATTTGAATGCTAGCAAATCTAATATGTTTGATCCTAATAATCATGAGTTAGCCGGAGCTGTTACTGATGGTTCACAGGATTCTTATACTACCTTATTGAACAGAGAGGGGTATTTTGGACGAGTTATGTATGATTATGGTGGAAAATATTTCTTCTCAGCTTCTTATCGTCGCGACGCCTCTTCACGCTTCCATCCTGATAATCGTTGGGGTAATTTCTGGTCGGCCGGTGCTTCTTGGTTGATATCTAAAGAAGATTGGTTTGATTATTCATGGATCAATATGCTGAAACTTAAGGCTTCGTATGGTTCTCAGGGTAATGATAACATTGGTAATTACCGTTATGCAAATGTATATACCATCAGAAATTCTAGTGGAAACCCGGCAGCTGTACCGGAAACAATGGGTAACAAAGACATTACTTGGGAAACTAATGGTAACTTTAATGCCGGTATAGAATTCGAGGTATTTGATAGCCGTTTGACGGGTAGCGTAGAGTTCTTCTATCGTAAAACAAGTGATATGTTGTTCTCATTTCCATTGCCTCCTACATTTGGTTATACTTCTTATTATGCAAATATTGGTGATATGCGCAATAGAGGCGTGGAATTAGAGTTGAATGGAACTGTTGTCAAAACAAACGATATTACATGGGATATTCGTTTAAATATGACTAACTATAAGAATAAGGTAACATATTTACCGGAAGAACGCAAAACTATGACAATGCCTGACGGAACAAGAGGTTATTCTAGTGGAAACTACTTCTATGGTGAGGATATACCATTATATACTTTTTATTTGAAAAAGTATGCCGGTGTTAATGAGAATGGCGAAGCTTTGTATTATATACAAAAGAAGAATGAGGATGGTACTTATGGAGAGCGTGAAACCACAACAAAATATTCAGATGCCACTACTTATCTGTGTGGAACTGCATTACCTGATGTATACGGTGGTTTTGGTACTACGTTTACTTATAAAGGGTTCGACCTTTCTGTAGATTTTACATATCAATTGGGAGGTCAATGCTATGATGGAGACTATCAAAGTGCTATGAATTCTCCTACTTCTCAGGGAAAAGGAAATGTAATGCATGCAGATTTATTGAATGCTTGGAGTCCTGAAAATCCTAATTCTAACATACCTCGTTTCCAGTTTGCAGATTCATATTCAGCAGCTTCTTCAGACCGATTCCTGACTAGTGCTTCTTATTTGACTTTGCAGAATTTAAACTTGGGCTATACGTTGCCTTCTAATTTATGTCGTCCAATGGGATTGGAAAAGCTGCGTATTTATTTGGCATGTGACAATGTATGGACTTGGTCGAAACGTCAGGGATTAGACCCGCGTCAAAGCATCAGTGGTTCAGGAACGGCATCCTATTATGCTCCTATCCGTACTATTTCGGGAGGTATCACAGTTACATTTTAAATGACAAAAGACTTATACATTATGAAAAAAATATCAAAAATCATATTGGGTATATGTTGCTCCTCTTCATTACTGCTTAGTAGTTGTATTGAGGAAACGTTCCCTACTAACTCTGCAACAGACGAACAATTAACTTCTTCTTCAAAAGCAACAGAAGCTTTGTTATGGGCAATGCCAGCCTTTGTCAATGATTACAAAACCTGGAATGCAGGAGATTATGACTGGGGATATGGCTCTATTATGCATGTCCGTGATGTTATGACAGAAGAAATGGTTATTAATGAAAGTAATTATGACCACTATTCAGCATGGGAGCATAATCAGTATATAGGTCCGAATTACTTGACAACACAATGGATTTGGAACTACTTCTGGAAATTTGTTCAAACAAGTAATAAATTAATTGCAGGTGTTGATCCTAATACAACAGATGAAACTTTGTTAGGATATTTGGGAGCTGCATATGGATATCGAGCTTTTATTTACCTTGATATGGCACGTATGTTTGAATTTTTGGAGAATGACAAGATTTCATCTGTTAATTCGAATGGTAATGATGTATTGCATTTGACGGTACCTATTGTTACAGAATCTATTACTGAGGAAGAAGCGCGAAATAACCCTCGTGTCTCTCGTGAGAAGATGCTCGAATTCATTGAAGGAGATTTGGATAAAGCAGAAGAATATATTAAGTATTTCAGTCGTCCTAAGAAAACGTTACCCGATTTGGCATGTATTTATGGTTTGAAAGCACGTCTGTATATGTGGGTCGAAGATTATGCAAAAGCAAAAGAATATGCACGTAAAGCTATCGATACCGGTAATTATGTACCGACAAATAAAGCCGATTGGACTAATACTACTTCTGGTTTTAATGATATTTCTGCTACATCTTGGATGTGGGGGGCAAGTGTACAAAAAGAAGATGATGTTGTTAAATCCGGTATTATAAACTGGACTTCATGGATGTCGGGTGAAGCTGCTTATGGATACGCAGGTGCTGGTCCTGTACCGATGGCAGATGTTCGCTTCTACAACAAGATTTCAGACAAGGACTTCCGTAAACTTTCATGGAAAGCTCCTAAAGGTAGTGCTTTGGAAAGTCAGAACGAATATTGCAATCCTAGTAGTGCGGTAGATATGGCAGAATATGCTTCTTTAAAATTCCGTCCGGGTTCAGGAAATGTTTCTGACTATAATGTAGGGTCTGCAACTTCTTTCCCATTAATGCGTATAGAAGAAATGTATTTTATCGAAGCGGAAGCAGCAGCTCACTTAAATGCTTCAGATGGTGTCTCTTTAATCAATAGTTTTATGAAGGGCTATCGTTATCCATCTTATGAATGCAAAGTAACTAATCAGGATGATGTTGTAGAAGAAATCGTTTTTCAAAAACGAGTGGAACTTTGGGGAGAAGGACAAAGTTTCTTTGATATTAAACGACTGAATTTACCTGTTACTCGAGCTTATGAAGGAAGTATGCATCATGCAATAGGGCGTTTTAATACTACAACCCGCCCGGCTTGGATGAATATTTGTATCGTTCAAACAGAGGAAAATAATAACAAAGCACTTCTTGGTTATGAAAATCCCGATCCTAGTGATTGTTATAAAGCTGAATAAAATTTGAGCTAACGTATAAAAAGAAATATTATGAAATCTATTAATACATTATTATCTGCATTATTCTTTCTGAGTGCAATTGTTGGTATTACATCTTGTACAGAGGAAGCTGATTATACTCCGGCGCAAAAGCCGGAGAATGCGCAGGTTTATTTCGCTACTGATGAGGCATCGACTGTTTCATTGGAAACAGGTCAGCAATCTTTTATGGTGAGTATTTATCGTATATCCCCCAAGGGGGCATTAACAGTAAATATCACTAGTCAGGATGAAAGTGGTATTTTCACCATACCGTCTTCTGTAACTTTTGCTGAAGGGACAACTAAAGCTGAAATACCTGTAAGTTTTGATTTTGACAAGTTAGAACCTGAAAAGAAGTATCCTATTTCGTTTGCTATTGACGGAAACTCTGAACTTTCGGAGTATGGTAATTCTGAGTTGGTTTTAAATGTTCAGTATGCCCCCTGGGGAGCATGGGAAAAATTTGGTACTGGCGTTTATACATATTCATTGTATTGGGGAGGTAAAGATAGTTATGATATTTATCGCAAGCAATCATTACTTGATGCTAACCAATTTCAGTTTAAAATTTCTCCATGGGGAGCAAATAAAGATACAGAACTTATTATTGACTATAATAAGTCTACCAACCAAGCTAAAGTGTATAGAGAAACTCAGGTGGCTACTCATAGTACATATGGTGCAGTTTATGTTTCTGATATCGTTTATTATATCGATAATATTGAGGGAAAAACGGGAAGTTACGAAAAATATCCATGTACTTTTAATCCTGAAACAGGACTGTTTTCTTTAAATTTGATTTATTATGTTGG
>OLRS01000072.1_pt1 | contig 104181 bp, 88 predicted proteins | sample 1673171 | NCBI WGS metagenome assembly OLRS01 (sample SAMEA3136762, study PRJEB25190) | human gut metagenome | biome: human gut; feature: human-associated habitat; material: faeces | place: Austria | collected 2013
CGTACATCGACACATTATATCCCTGAAGGATGGCCAAACACAGGGTAGCATCCTGTTCCGGTGTCTTCCCCCGTTGTGAATATAAATCGTTTATCTGTTTGTGGATGGATCGTTGTAAGACGGAAAGGTCATCCAGATACACGCAGCCTGCACTCCCCCCACCAGGAAGCAGCATGCGTACCAAATTTAATAAACCCTCTATGTTTTCCTGTAAAATAACAGCATCCATATCCCTCGCCTTAAACAGCCGCCATAATAGGCTCTACATAACCGACAGGCATATCCACACAGGCACATCCCAACATATTCAGGCGAACGGCGATCTTACTCTTGCCATCCACATTAACCAGTTCACCTACAAGCCCCGTCAGGGGGCCTTTAATCACGCGGACCTTTTCACCACGGGCCAAAGGGGCACTGTTCATGCTTATCGATTCTTCTGAATAATCAAGCATGAAACGGAAACGGGCCATCTGCTCGTCAGGGATTACGGCAGGACTACTCTCGCCGCGCATCACCATGTAACGGCTCACAGTAGAAAAACTCAAGACTTCCATGCGTTCCCTAGGGTCAACGTGTACGAAGACCATCATAGGAAGCAAGACGGAGGTGACCAGCTTGCGACGGTCGCTCCATTGGTGGAATTCCTGTTGAACGGGAACGAAATTCTCGATACCCATCTTGTCCAGATGCTCCGAAACCTTCTTTTCATGGTGCATCCGAACCAAAGCAACATACCAGCGTTTTGAGTGTGCTACGCCTTCCCCTGTCCCATTAATAGGCCCAGCATTGAGTGATTTCTTTTTTCTTAAAATCATGTTTTTTTACCCCATGTTTATCCGTTACTTCTTAGGTAACTCACAAACAAAGGACAAGCGAAACAGGGAACTTTTTTCAACGAAAACATCGGAAGAGGACTGGTATTCAGGAAATAAGGCAGAAGTGAAGGTGTCTTTCATAAATTGGAATAAAAAAAAGACATAACACGGATATTGTCATTTTCCGTCTGTTATGCCGACTTTTGATTCATTTTAAGAAATTAATTTCATTTTTGTTTGCGTATTTTCATAAATATGTCCATCTTTGCGCCATGAATCATTCCGTTACCTAAGAAGTAACACACACCCATAAACACTGTATATCAGGATTCTAAATCACACATACAGGCCAGAACCGCACCTCTTAACGTAAGACAAATTCATCCGGTTCACCTCCGTACGCTCTTTCAGTTCAAAGCCTTTCAGATAAATCTGCGTAGTCTTGATGGACTTATGACCAAGCGACTCGCTGATCATCTCGATAGGGACACCACGGTACTTGGCAGTAGTAGCCCACGAATGACGAAGCGTGTAGGAAGTGACGGGGAAGTTGAGACGCAGCCGCTTTGCCAGAGACTTCAGACAGTAGTTGAATCTTCGGAGAGCGGACTGGTATTCACGGTAGGCTCTCTCATCCTTCCTCTTCTTATCACCGTGAAGAATGCCGAAAAGGTAGTCGGGACAGCCGGGACGGGGAGACTGCCGGTTCCGGAGTTGGTCGAGCATCTCCTGTGCGCTGTCCAGAACCTCAACGCTCATGGGAGTCTTCGTCTTGACACGATTGTAGCGCAGCACGTTGCTATCAAGAGCGGATTTCTCCAAATGGCTCAGATCGGCGAAAGACATCCCGCAGAACTGGAACATCAGAGCGGCGATAGCCTGGGTACGGCGGAGACGGTCAGACTGGGGATCTTCATAAAGAAGCCTGCGAAGAGCGACGACGGGAAGCGCCCTTTTCTGACGCACGTCCACCCCCGTATAGACCTCATGAAACAGGCGGTGGACATAAGGAGCACTGCCGGCTTCCACACCCCGATTATAGATACTCCGAAGCATACGCATATACGTGGAAATCGTATTGGGCTTCAGACCACATTCGTAAAGGTGCTGTTCGTAACGGCGAAGACGCTCACGGGTGACTTGACGGAAAGACACACTATGGACACCACAAAACTTGCTAAAAGAAAGAAGGGCGTTCTGATAGACGTGCGCTGTAGAATAGCGGCCCTCCTCTCGCAAACGGCCGATATAGATATCGGCACATCGACTAAATCCATTTTTATTCATTATTTACATCACTAGTTAGATTACACGATACAAATTAAGATGAATAAACGAGAAGTCTTAGTTTTATGTTGTTTGACATTATTAAAATAACTAAAAAAGGCTTCTAACATATATTTATGTCAGAAGCCTCTATCAATATAACTTTGAAGAAAACTTAGTTTCTCAAACCCAATTATCCATTCACCTTTTTATAATCTTCCAAAAATTTCTTCAATCCCGAATCAGTCAGCGGATGATTCAACAACCCTTTGATAGCACTCAACGGACAGGTAGCCACATCTGCTCCCATCTCCACACACTCGATGATGTGCTTCGTATTGCGGATAGAAGCCGCCAATACCTGAGTCTTGTAATCATAGGTGCGATACATACGTACAATATCACCGACAAGCCCTACCCCGTCTTCGCAAATATCATCCAGGCGTCCGACAAAAGGCGAAACGTAAGTCGCTCCGGCCTTTGCAGCCAGCAATGCCTGCCCGACGGAAAATACCAATGTACAATTGGTCCGGATTCCTTTTTCTGTAAAGTACTTGATAGCTTTGATACCATCAGCAATACAAGGCACCTTGACAACAATGTGCGGATTGAGTGCGGCAAGCTCTTCCCCTTCGCGGATCATCCCTTCATAATCCGTTGCTATTACTTCCGCACTTACATCAGCATTGACAATTTTACATATTTTAATGTAATGTTCACGCTGATTCTCCGTACCTTTAATGCCTTCTTTCGCCATCAGCGAAGGATTGGTAGTCACTCCGTCAAGTACTCCGAGGTCATACGCCTCCTGAATCTGCTCCAAATTGGCTGTGTCAATAAAAAACTTCATAATTCTATTTTTTAATGGTTAACTATCTGGTAGTCAAAGATAAGAATTATTTCTCATCTTTCCTAGATCAGGCAATGGTTATTGCCGGATCGAGGTAGACATCCTGAATAGCGTTTAATAATTCGACACCCTTATTCATCGGCTTCTGGAAGGCTTTACGTCCGCTGATCAATCCCATACCACCGGCACGCTTATTGACAACTGCCGTAATGACCGCATCACGCAAATCGGAAGCCCCATGAGATTCTCCACCGGAATTGATCAATCCGACACGCCCCATATAACCATTTGCCACCTGATAACGACAGAGATCAATCGGGTGTTCCGATGTGAGTTCCGTGTACATGCGTTCATCTGTCTTTCCGAAACCAATCGCTTTGAAACCACCATTATTGGTAGGAAGTTTCTGCTTCACAATGTCCGCTTTGATGGTAACTCCCAAACGGTCAGCCTGTCCGGTAAGGTCGGCAGCAGCATGATAATCGATAGCTCCCTTCTTGAAATCGCTATTACGCAAATAACACCACAGAATGGTAGCCATACCAAGCTCGTGAGCATATTCGAAAGCCTCGGCAATCTCTACTAACTGGCGGCGACTCTGTTCCGAACCGAAATAAATAGTTGCTCCTACTGCTACAGCTCCCATATTCCAAGCTTCTTTCACCGTGCCGAACAATACCTGATCGTATGTATTCGGATAAGTCAGCAGCTCATTGTGATTCAACTTTACCACGAAAGGTATTTTGTGCGCATATTTACGTGCGACTGATCCTAGAATACCGAATGTGGAAGCTACTGCATTACAGCCTCCTTCGATAGCCAGTTTCACAATATTCTCCGGATCGAAATAAATGGGATTCGGTGCAAAGGATGCGCCGGCTGTATGCTCAATATCCTGATCGACAGGAAGAATGGACACATAACCCGTATTTGCCAAGCGTCCATGCCCTAAAAGGGTTTGCAGGCTATTCAATACTTTTATGTTTCGGTCCGAATCAATCCAGACTTTATCAATGGTATCCGGTGAGGGTATATAAATCAACGACTTATCAATGGTCTTACAGGTATGGTCCAGATAATAACTGGTCTTATCTCCTAATAAATCAACTACTTTACTCATAACTTTATTTTTTTAATGTATAACAATTTATATACAGGCGATGAAGCCTGCTATTTTTTCTTCCCCTGATTGGCTACCGCTTCCATCAGCTTACGAATTTCTTCCGGATTGCCCAGGAAGTAATCGTTGGCAACATTCAGGTTCTCGTCGAACTCGAATACATAAGGAACGGCAGTAGGAAGATTCAGTTTGATGATATCTTCATCAGAAATATGTTTCAAATGCTTGATGATACCTCGCAAACTATTGCCGTGCGCGACAACCAGCAAGGTATGCGCATCTCTTAAAGCCGGAAATATATCCGACTCCCAGTACGGCATAATACGGTCGATGGTATCTTTTAATGATTCGGTACGCGGCAGCTCCGCATCGGGTACTTCGTGATAGCGGAAATCGAAACGCGGATTTCTCAAATCGCTTTCGGAAAGCGGATTGGGAGCAATATCATAACTGCGGCGCCATATCAGCACTTGCTTTTCTCCGTATTTCTCAGCAGTTTCCGCCTTATTGAGTCCTTGCAGGTCGCCATAATGCTTCTCATTCAGACGCCAGCTCTTCTCGACAGGAATCCAGTCCAGATTCATTTTATCAAGCACGCAGTTCAAGGTTTTGACTGCCCTCTTCAGATAAGAAGTATAGGCTTTATCGAAGTTGAAGCCATATTCCCTCAACGTAACGCCCGCCTTTTCCGCTTCGGCAACTCCCTTTTCCGTCAGGTCTACATCCGTCCAACCTGTGAAACGGTTTTCTTTGTTCCAAGCACTTTCTCCATGACGAAGTAATACTATCTTTTTCATTCTTAATGATCTCCTTTCATCTTTTTATATATACAACATTTTGTTACTCTACAAAGTTCACGAAAGAATCAGCAGGTATCAATACCTAAAAGTGATGGTTTATTGAAAAGAATTCAATAAAAATGATTATTTTTACGGACTAAATGAATATTCAACCGCCAGTTAAAACAAGTCAGACATTGGAAACAAGCAAACAGAAAGAATACACATTCCTGCAAAAACTGCTGAATAAAGCGAATATGGGATGGTGGGAAGCGGACTTAAAAACAGAAAGTTATTTATGTTCCGAGTTTATCTCCCGATTACTCGGGATAGACGAAGACGGAGTGATCAGTTTTGAAGATTTCAATAAACGTATTCTAAGGGAGGATCAGCACCATACTACCAGCTACTCTTTCGATAAATTGCAACAGAGCATTGAGGAGGTGTACCTGCTCCATACTCCCCACGGGGAAGTATGGATTCGCAGTAAAATATGCTTTCAGGAAACTGATGAGGAAGGAAACACCAAAATATACGGAATAGCAGAAACTCAAGATGGTCCCCACATGGCTTCCGCCTATCAGGCACTGCAAAACAGTGAACGTATCCTGCACAATATCTATAAAAACCTTCCCGTCGGCATTGAACTGTATAATAAAGACGGTTATCTGCTTGACTTGAATAAAAAGGAACTGGAAATGTTCCATATCACCCATAAAGAAAAAGTTATTGGTATCAATATCTTTGAGAATCCGGCACTACCCGAAGAAATAAAGCTAAAGATCAGAGATAATGAAGAGGTTGAATTCACCTTCCAATATGATTTTTCAAAAATCAAAGGATATTATGAATCGGAAAAAACATCCGGTTTCATTAATCTGACAACAAGAATAACAACACTCTATGATCATGACCGGCAGCCTATCAATTATCTGTTGATAAACGTAGATAAGACGGAAAACACCATCGCCTACAACAAAATTCAGGAATTTAAAAATTTCTTTGAACTGGTAGGAGATTATGCCAAGGTTGGATACGCTCATTTTGATGCGTTAAGCCGCAATGGTTATGCCTTAAGCAGCTGGTATAAAAATGTAGGAGAAGAGGAAGGCACGCCCCTACCGGAAATTATCGGTATCCATTCTCACTTTCATCCGGAGGACCGGGCTGTTATGCTCGACTTTCTGGCGAAAGTGGTCAAAGGCGAAAGTACGAAATTATGCAGGGATGTACGTATCCGCAGAGCCGACGGAAGTTATACGTGGACACGGGTGAATGTGTTGGTCCGCAACTACCGACCGCAGGATAATGTCATCGAAATGCTGTGTATCAACTTTGATATTACCCAGCTAAAAGAAACCGAGCAAATGCTTATCAAAGCCAAAGAGAAAGCCGAAGAAGCGGATCGTTTAAAATCTGCCTTCCTTGCCAACATGAGTCACGAGATACGTACTCCGCTCAATGCGATCGTCGGTTTCTCAAGTATGCTGGAAGAGGCGGAGGATCAGGAAGAAAAGCATCAGTATATCACGATCATAGAAGATAATAACAAGTTGTTGCTTCAGCTTATTTCCGATATCCTCGACTTATCGAAAATCGAAGCGGAAACTTTCGACATTATTCCTGAAAGGGTGAATGCGAAACAGCTTTGTAACGATCTGTTTCAGGCTATACAAATGAAAACTAGTCCGCAAGTAGAACTCCGCCTGAAAGATAATTTACCCGAACTGACGTTCACCAGTGACAAGAACAGACTTTATCAGGTATTACTGAACTTTGTGACTAACGCATTAAAATTCACTTCCGAAGGAAATATCACCATCGACTACCAAATAGACGGAAACGAAGTGAAATTCTCCGTTCAGGACACGGGAATGGGGATAGAGCCGGAAAAACAGGAAGCTATCTTCACCCGATTTGTAAAGCTCAACAGTTTTATTCCCGGTACGGGACTCGGACTGTCTATCTGCCAAAGTATCGTCACGCAACTGGGAGGGAAAATCGGTGTGGAATCAGAACCAGGAAAAGGGTCCTGCTTTTGGTTCACCCATCCAATTAATTAAAAAAATCTTTTTTAAATTGCTCTGTCATCCTTCATTATATTCAGAATGGCAGAGCCAAACATTATTTTTCAGACAACAGTCCATTTCATCGGTTTCTCTTCAGGAAAATACGGTCTGTAATAGTGCCCGGCAACTCTGATTCGTAGTGAGTCACCATAATCATCGTCTTGTCTTTGCGATGGCAGAAAGCTTCAATAATCTTCTTTACCCGACGACGGTTGTAAGTATCCAGACCATGAAGCGGTTCATCCAGAATCAGCAGCTCCGGGTCCTTCACAAAAGCACGTGCCAGCAATGCCAGCCGTTGTTCTCCACTGGAAAGTTGCAAAAAAGGTTTGTCTTTCAATTCCGCAATACCAAATATATCCATCCACCATTCGCAGATGGCCATTTGTTCCGGCTGGGGACGTTTGTACAGCCCGATGCTGTCATGAAGCCCACTGGCCACGATTTCAATAGCCGGCAGATTTTTGAGATAAGCACGATGCATCTCCGGACTTACATAGCCAATATGCTTTTTAATTTCCCAAATACTCTCCCCTGTACCCCGCTTCCGCCCGAAAAGGCTGATGTCACAAGCATATGATTGTGGATTATCCGCGCAGACAAGGCTTAACAAAGTAGATTTTCCGGCTCCGTTTTCACCGCTCAATGCCCATTTCTCACCACGTCGCACCGTCCAGTCGAGCTCTTTCAGAATAGTGCGGTCATCATACCGGATGCTGACTTTATTCAATTTGACCACTTCATCAGAATCGTAATTATTGCCACCATAGGGCAAATCAACGATACGTTGCTGTAACTCATCAAAAGAAACAGCTACATCCCTAGAACGAAAAGCTTCCAGATAGGCCTCACGTTCCATTTTGGAGTACACCGTCATTTTATCCACAGGAATTACGTGGGTAATAAATGAAGGAATATCATCCAGCATTGACAATACCAGAATAATCTGTACGGACGACATCTTTGTCAAGCGATCGAGTAAAGAGAACAACAACTCGCGGGTAGGTGCATCCAGCCCGATAAACGGATTATCCATAATCAATACGCGGGGAGCTGTCAACAGAGTTTTGGCCAGCTGGAACTTACGCAGTTCTCCGCTGGAGAGAAGAATTATTTTCTTATCGAGCATCGGTTCTATGCGAAAAAGTTCAAATAGTTCTTGTTTCAGTTGTTCATCCTTAATTTCTCCCAGCATTTCACGAACATCGGGCGCTTCGTCCTGATCGTGGGCGTTCCAGCGTTGCTGATAGTAATAATTAGCATCTGCAGCCCCATAAGTGTCACGGAAAGCGATATACTTCACATTATCATAGACGGTCTGGGTGGCAGAAGGAGAAAAGTCATATTGCAGCGTCCCTTCACGCAATGGGTATTTACCGATCAGCGTATCGACAAAAAGACTTTTTCCTCCCCCGTTGGGCCCTACAATTGCAATGTGTTCTCCGGCTGAAATCGTTGCCGTGATGGGTGCAGCTAAACGCACAAGCGGGTTGCGTGCCATGCCCCCCGCCATGTTGAATGTATTCTGAATCATATTCTTCTATTCTGTTCGATTATCAAAAGACTGAATTTACTTATATAAAATCAAAGCTGACTGACCGGGAATAATAACTTCCGGTCCGTTTTGTATGCCTAATCCACGTACATCTATCACTCCGTCTTTACATACCACTGTATATTTACCAACCGGAATAGTAAGCCTGGCAGGAGTAGGACGAGAATTAAATGCGACGATGATATCTTCCCAATGATCTCCATTTGCATGGTCTTTCAGACGGAAAGCAATCAGGTTGCTTCCTTCCACAGGAAGAAATTCCAGATGTTTTCGAACCTGTCCTGCATCTCCCATGCGGAAGGCCGGATGAGATTTACGCAGATCGATCAATCGTTTATAATACATGAAGACATCTCCGTTGGTGGTTTTGCGCCGCCAGTCGATGGCATTCACTGCATCCGGGCTCTTATAACTATTGTCCACGCCTTGCTTATCACGCATGATTTCTTCTCCGGCGTAAATAAACGGAATACCTTGTGAAGTAAAGACCACAGTCTGTGCCAGTTTATCGAGACGTATAAGTTGTTCGGGAGTGATGTCCGGCATGCTTGCCTTCAGTCGGTCTACCAAACACAGCCCGTCGTGACAGGAAACATAACTGATCATTTGCACAGGCTGTTTCGCCCACGGCTTTTGAGTATAATTAACCGAATCGCACTGTACTTGCGGATGCTCGATAGCGCCTGCTATACCGAACTTTATGCTCATCTCCCCTCCCGGAATTCCGGCAAGAAAAGCTCCTTTGCGCTTATCACCTACAGGTCCGCAAAGCCCGTCACGCAGCTCGTCAGAAAAGACAGCAACTCCGGGTATCTGTGCTATATTTCCCTTCATTGCCAAGGAGTCAGCCGGATACTGAGGCGCCTCGGCAGCCCACCCCTCTCCGTAAATGCAAATGGTAGGATCGACCGCATTCACAGCCTTCCGTATCTCGTTCATCGTTTCTATGTCATGAATTCCCATCAAGTCGAACCGGAAGCCGTCAACATGATATTCTTTTATCCAATAAAGGACGGATTCTACCATAAACTTACGCATCATAAGGCGTTCGCTGGCAGTCTCGTTACCACAGCCTGAGCCATTTGCCAAGGTTTTATCTTCTTTCTGGCGATAGAAATAACCGGGAACGGTGCGCTCGAAGTTACTCTCATCGGTATTGAATGTATGATTGTACACCACATCCATTATCACACGGATACCAGCTTTGTGCAGTGCCTGTACCATCTGCTTGAATTCTTTCACACGAGTGGCGGGCTGATAGGGATCAGTGGCATAGGAACCATCGGGTACATTATAGTTTTGCGGATCATATCCCCAGTTGTACGAATTTTCATTCAGTCTGGTTTCATCTACCGAAGCGTAATCAAAAGAAGGAAGCAGATGCACGTGTGTCACGCCCAGTTCGATCAGATGGTCGATACCTGTCAGTAACTTGTCGGAGTTCATCGTTCCATGTTCGGTCAGTGCCAGATATTTTCCTTTATTCTTCACTCCTGAAGTAGAATCGACCGAAAAGTCACGGTGGTGCATCTCATAAATAATCATATCGGCGGGAGACTTCAAAGGAGGTCGGGTGTCACTCTCCCAACCGTCCGGATTGGTGGATTGCCAGTCGATAATGGCGGCCCGCTTCCCGTTTACTCCGACAGCACGGGCGTTTATTCCGGGAGTATCTCCCTGCCACTTGTCATCGATCTTCACATTGAAAGTATAGAACTTGCCAATAAGGTCCTTACTTACCACAGCTGTCCAGGTTCCTTCTTCCCCCGACTGCATCTTTACCGTTTCATAGGCATGTCCGCCCTCGCCTGCCTCATAAAGCATCAGACGTACTTCATCTGCCGTAGGCGACCAAAGAGTAAACTTCGTTGCCTCCGGTGTATACTCCATTTCAATCAGACTTCCTGTACGGACCGGATATAATTCATAAGACATATATTCCTTTTTCGCAGTAGTACAACTCATTACTGTCGTCACCGTAGTCACCCCTAATATCGCTAAATAATTGGTTCCCATTTTCATACTAAACCTCCCCTGCGGTACTCACACTACCTTCGCACTTACTTGTTTATTACTTTTCTCACTCCCAGCCTCTTTCATTGCGGGTTTATTTTACTTTATCGGGATTTTTCGCAATAAAATCTTTCCAACTGCTATATCCTTTTTCCATTGCCGGACGTCCCATTTGCAGAAAATGACAATAGGCTGCCGCCAAACCGTCCGTCGCATCCATAAAGGTAGGCATCTCTTCTTTGGGAAAATGCAGCATACGCTGCAGCATATCCGCTACTTGTTCCTTTGATGCCTGTCCGTTTCCGGTTATAGCCATCTTGATCTTCAAAGGAGCATATTCTGTGATCGGAATATCACGGCTCAATGCCACTGCCATCGCCACTCCCTGAGCACGTCCCAACTTCAACATGGACTGTACGTTCTTGCCGAAAAAAGGAGCTTCGATAGCCAGTTCGTCAGGCAGATAGCTTTCGATGATACTTAATACCCGTTCGTGAATATGCCGCAGCTTCAGATAATGATTGGCAAATTTACGTAAATCGATAATTCCCATCGCGATCATCTCAGGCTTAGTCCCTTTCACGCGCAAGACTCCATATCCCATGATGGTCGTACCGGGGTCTATACCCAAAATAATCTTTTCTTTTACCGGTTGAATCACTCTACTATCTCCATCAATGTCGGAAAACCGACTACTTTATCCTTGAATATTTTCGTAAGTTCGTCATTCAGCCGCACTCCCTGTTCCATGTGCCAGCGATGCAGCAATCCACTACTCTCTACTTCCCATTGCAGAGAATAAGAACTTCCGTCGTCCCGATGGCTCAGTATCCGACAGATACGCGGTGCTTTCAACGTCCCGTGTTTCTGTACTTCAGGTATATAGCTTTCCTTTATCCAAATCAAAAAATTATCGTGAACAGCATCGTCCACCTGAAAAGTTGTATTATAAATCAGCATATCATCTGTCCTTTCAATAAATTATTTTCCGCAAACATAGCAATTATTTCAGAATATTCCATTATATTTGCGCCAACAAAAGCAAAACGTTGACAAACGTTATATCAGTGGCATAAAAATGGGGCGTTAGCTCATCTGGCTAGAGCGCGACACTGGCAGTGTCGAGGTGATCGGTTCGAGTCCGATACGCTCCACAAAATGAAAAGAGTAACTTATGATAAGTTACTCTTTTTTTTATTTTAAACCTGTGATTGGCTTTGTAGCCAAGCTTCATTAAGACATTTATATTACCCCGAAATGTTTCAAAGCCTTGTAAAGTCCATTATTGTCCACCGTATCAGTGACAAAGTCGGCAACTGACTGAACTTTTTCGGACGCATTTCCCATCGCCACTCCTATTCCGGCGGCCTTCAGCATGGGGATATCATTACCGCCATCACCGCACGCCATTATTTCAGAAACTTTAACCCTGTAGTAATCGGCAAATAACGAGAGGCCGGTTGCCTTACTTGTCCCTGCAACATTAACATCAGCAAATAAAGGATGCCAGCGTGTTGCGGAAAGACCAGACAGAAGCGGCATTACTTTTTGTTCTGCTTCCTCATCAAAATAAAAACAAAGTTGACAGCATTCTTTTCTTTCAAACATCTCTTCGATGTCGACAACCGGCGGAACCGGATGCTCAACAATTCCGGCAATCTGTTCGACAGTCGGGGTAAGGCGATTGACAAATACACCTTCATTTAATTCGAGAGCGACTGCAAAATCAAATTCCCGTGCAAGCTCCATTGATTTTCTAAAATCCTGTGCAGGTATTGCTACTTTTCTTATCACACTTCCGTCACGCAATACACACTCTGCTCCATTAAGTGCAATAACTCCATCATACGGCACAGCATCAATCTCATGAAGATCACTTGCCGCTCTACCGGTAGCAATCACAATCTTAATTCCACTATCATGTACTTTTTTAAGAGCATCTATAGAGGATTGCGACACCTTATGAGTTTCAAAACTCAACAAAGTTCCATCTACATCAAGCAATAATACCTTTATCATACTATCTATATTTTTGGGCTACAAAGTTACTGAAAAGTTTCTCATGGCCTACAACGATAAGCACGAGATCGTGTTAAAAAAGATATCATATATACAATAAAAAAGGACCTTTATTCAAGGTCCTTTTTTATCACTTCATCCATTTCTTTTATTCGTTTCTCACGATCCTTGATGGGACTGTCTTTCGTATCACCTTTGAATACATTATCTGCACGATCGGTAACTTCAGTGCTCCATTCTTCAAACTCATTCTTAGCCGGACGGCCATTCGGTTCGATATTTTCCTCAGCAATCGAATCGTGTCTGTTAATCATATCATCCATATCTTCTCTTTTTTTATTGGTTACAATGATAATACAATATAAAAAGAGAAAAGTTCCGGGCGTTAATGTTTTTTGGACAACTCGCGTTCGCGTATCTGCAACTGTTCTTTATACAACTGGGGACGGAAAGGGACATAAAGGGTATAATCACTTTCAACCGCCTTGCCTCCCACCAGTGCCGGTGTCCAATTTGGCATTTCCTTCACAATGCGAAGAGCTTCTTCTGCAAACTCCGGATGAGTCGATTTTAATATATGAGGACGAAGAATCACTCCCTCCTTATCTATAGTAAACTCACACAAAGCATATCCCGAGACATTATCTTTAAGCAATTCCGCAGGATAAATCATTTGTCTGGCTACATATTCCCGTACACAAACATCAGCCAAGCAGGGTAATTCTTCAATTTGCTTTCCCGAATGCGTTTTGAGCTTCGGACCAACAGAATAAATCCCCACATACATCGGCTTTTTGTGAGCGTCCGGCTGTTCTTTGGTACGGTGCTCCAGCTCTTTCAATAAAGCGGTTGCTTCCTCCGCCAATGCTTGCTCCGAAATATTTTCTCCCTGAGAAAACATGTAAGTCGACTGACAAACCAACACAAGCCGCTCCATCAAAGTACCTTTCATGGGTGACCACTTCCGTCCCATCATCTCTTTTCCTTTCGCATCTGTCGATGAGAAGTAATAAACAACTCCATCCAGTCCGGCTGTCGAACCGTCCAAATCCTGTATCTGGCTGGTTACCAGACGGGCGATAGCTCCCAAAGACTGGTATAAGGACTGACTGATCTCCACTGATTTAGTTTCCACTTTCACCGTTCCTTTCTCTGCCTGCCAATAGGTACGCGACAAAGTATTCGCAATCAACAGACAACGTCCGTTCTTCTTCTCTACCGACATTGCATATTCCGGTGAAAAAGAAGGAATGGCTACAAAACGCGCGTAAGGACGCTGTTGAAAACCTGTATTAAGCAAAGAAAAGACATTTCGATAATACTCACCCAACTCACCCGTATAGGTAGTAAAAGGCTTCACCGGCTCCAGATAGTCGATCTGAGCTGACAGGCGAAACGATAAAGTCAATAGCAGAAGAGAAATAACAATCTTTTTCATAAGTGTTCCCCGATTTTCGGTACATTCGGCAACAAAGATACAAATTATTTCGATGGTTCGTGATAAAATTATATCTTTGCACGGTTTTTACTAAGAAACTGAATAACAATACATCAAAAATATGATAGCTAAGATTGAACAACTTCTGAAAGAGGTGGAAGCTTTGCACGCCTCCAATGCCGAAGAACTCGAAGCTCTCCGCATCAAATACCTGAGTAAGAAGGGAGCCATTAACGATTTGATGGCGGATTTCCGTAACGTAGCTGCCGAACAGAAAAAAGAAGTCGGCATGAGACTGAATGAACTGAAAACTAAAGCGCAGGACAAAATCAATGCGTTGAAGGAACAGTTCGAGAGCCAGGATAATAGTTGCGACGGTCTTGACCTGACCCGCTCGGCTTATCCGATTGAACTCGGTACACGTCATCCGATTACAATTGTAAAGAACGAAGTCATCGATATCTTCGCACGTCTGGGATTCAGCATCGCCGAAGGTCCGGAAATCGAAGACGACTGGCATGTATTCTCGGCACTGAACTTTGCCGAAGATCATCCGGCACGCGATATGCAGGACACATTTTTCATCGAAGCTCATCCGGATGTAGTACTCCGTACTCATACTTCTTCTGTACAGACCCGTGTGATGGAAACTTCCAAACCTCCTATCCGCATCATCTGTCCGGGACGTGTATACCGTAACGAAGCTATCAGCTACCGTGCACACTGTTTCTTCCATCAGGTAGAAGCGTTGTATGTAGACAAAAACGTATCATTCACCGACTTGAAACAGGTATTGCTGCTCTTCGCCAAAGAAATGTTCGGCACAGACACCAAAATCCGTCTGCGTCCGTCTTATTTCCCATTTACAGAACCAAGTGCTGAAATGGATATCAGCTGTAACATTTGCGGTGGTAAAGGTTGTCCGTTCTGCAAGCATACCGGTTGGGTGGAAATCCTCGGTTGCGGTATGGTAGACCCGAACGTACTCGAATCAAACGGCATCGACAGCAAAGTATACAGCGGTTATGCTCTCGGAATGGGTATCGAACGCATCACGAACCTGAAATATCAGGTAAAAGACCTCCGTATGTTCTCCGAAAATGATACACGCTTCTTAAAAGAATTCGAAGCAGCATATTAAATAGAGCACAGAATTTACCAGTATGCCAATGTGCCAATAAAACCATCTGATGGTAATTGGGACATTGGCATTTAATCAATATACCGATTACACTGAAACGGGATGGCTTATCACCGTTCCGATCAGCAAATTGAACGTTCACTTATTATGGCAAAGGATAGACTCATTACTCCCGGTTATTGTTTCATCTTGGCAGCCAACTTCCTGCTCTACTTCGGTTTCTGGTTGCTGATTCCTGTTTTGCCGTTCTATTTATCCGAGTTCTTTCAGGCAGGAAATTCCACTATCGGCATCGTGCTTTCCTGTTATACGGTAGCTGCACTCTGCATCCGCCCGTTTTCCGGCTATCTGCTGGATACGTTTGCCCGTAAGCCGCTTTATCTTTTCGCTTATTTCATCTTTATGCTGATGTTTGCGGGATATCTTATCGCCGGCTCGCTTACCCTATTTATTATATTCCGAATTATTCATGGAGTCTCTTTCGGCATGGTCACAGTAGGTGGAAATACAGTAGTCATTGACATTATGCCCTCTTCCCGCAGAGGTGAAGGGCTGGGCTATTATGGACTGACCAATAATATCGCCATGTCCATCGGACCGATGTTCGGACTGTTTTTACATGACGGAGGGGTTTCTTTCGCTACAATATTCTGCTATGCGCTCGGTTCCTGTATGCTGGGATTCCTGTCCGCAAGCCTGGTGAAGACACCTTATAAACCACCGGTAAAGCGTGAACCGATTTCACTCGACCGTTTCATTTTATTAAAAGGAATGCCTGCGGGACTCAGCCTGTTGCTACTCTCCATCCCCTACGGAATGACCACCAATTATGTAGCCATGTATGCCCGCGAAATAGGAATCCATACACAAACAGGTTTCTTTTTTACCTTTATGGCGATCGGTATGGCCATTTCCCGTATATTCTCAGGAAAGCTGGTGGACCGGGGAAAGATAACCCAAGTAATTGCCGCCGGACTCAATCTGGTTATAATAAGTTTCTTCCTGCTCGCATCCTGTGTATATCTGATTCAATGGAATGATGCTGCCTGCACCATTCTCTTTTTCGGAATTGCCCTGCTGATGGGAATCGGATTCGGAATTATGTTTCCGGCATTCAATACTCTGTTCGTAAACCTTGCCCCCAACAACCAACGGGGAACAGCTACTTCCACCTACCTGACCTCATGGGATGTAGGAATTGGTATCGGTATGCTGACCGGAGGATATATAGCCGAAATCTGTTCGTTTGACAAAGCATATCTTTTCGGTGCCTGCCTGACAGTAGTTTCCGCTGTCTATTTCAAATTAAAAGTAACGCCTCACTACCATAAAAACAAGTTAAGATGAGAAAGAAAGAACGTTATGAAAAAGTAATCGCATGGTTTCAGGCAAATGTTCCTGTAGCCGAAACAGAATTACATTACAATAATCCGTATGAATTACTGATCGCTGTAATCCTTTCTGCACAATGTACGGATAAACGAGTAAATATGATCACTCCGCCTCTCTACAAGGACTTCCCGACTCCGGAAGCTCTTGCTGCCAGTACGCCTGAAGTTATTTTCGAATACATCCGGAGCGTATCTTATCCGAATAACAAAGCCAAACATCTGGTAGGAATGGCTAAAATGCTGGTTAATGACTTCAACAGCAAAGTGCCCGACAACATGGATGACCTGATCAAACTTCCCGGTGTAGGAAGAAAGACCGCCAATGTGATTCAGTCCGTCGTTTTCAACAAAGCAGCGATGGCGGTTGATACCCACGTTTTCCGTGTCAGTCACCGCATCGGACTGGTGCCGGACAGTTGTACGACTCCATTCAGCGTAGAGAAAGAACTGGTGAAGAACATTCCGGAAAAATTAATACCCATAGCCCATCACTGGCTTATTCTGCATGGTCGTTATGTTTGTCAGGCACGTACGCCGAAATGTGACACCTGCGGTTTGCAAATGATGTGCAAATATTTCTGTAACACTTATAAAGTTACAAAAGAGGCACCAAAAGCCAAGAATAAATAACGATTTAATAGCAAGGAACCGAAATAAATAGTAACTTTGCGGTCGATCAAAAAAGAGAATATTAAAAACACTTTTAAATAAAAATAGAGTATTATGCAGACAATTGACAAATTCAATTTTGCCGGTAAAAAGGCATTTGTTCGCGTGGACTTCAATGTACCCCTGGACGAAAACTTCAACATTACAGATGACACTCGTATGCGTGCAGCTCTTCCTACTTTGAAGAAGATTTTGGCTGACGGCGGTAGCATCATCATCGGTTCTCACCTGGGCCGTCCGAAAGGCGTTGCCGACAAATTCTCTTTGAAACATATCATCAAACATCTGTCTGAACTGCTGGGCGTTGAAGTTCAGTTTGCTAACGACTGCATGGGCGAAGAAGCCGCTGTAAAAGCTGCTGCTCTGCAACCGGGAGAAGTTCTGTTGCTCGAAAACCTTCGCTTCTATGCTGAGGAAGAAGGCAAACCAAGAGGTTTGGCTGAAGATGCCACAGACGAAGAAAAGGCTGCTGCAAAGAAGGCTGTCAAAGAAAGCCAGAAAGAATTCACCAAGAAATTGGCTTCTTACGCTGACTGCTACGTAAACGACGCATTCGGTACAGCTCACCGTGCACACGCTTCTACAGCTCTGATCGCTAAATACTTCGACACTGACAACAAGATGTTCGGTTACCTGATGGAGAAAGAAGTAAAAGCTGTTGATAAAGTATTGAACGACATCCAACGTCCGTTCACTGCTATCATGGGTGGTTCTAAAGTTTCTTCTAAAATCGAAATCATCGAAAACCTGTTGAATAAGGTAGACAACCTGATCATCGCAGGTGGTATGACTTATACATTCACCAAAGCAATGGGTGGTAAAATCGGTATCTCTATCTGTGAGGACGACAAACTTGACCTGGCTTTGGATCTGATCAAGAAAGCAAAAGAAAAGGGTGTAAACCTTGTACTGGCTGTTGACGCTAAGATCGCTGACGCTTTCTCTAACGACGCTAACACTCAGTTCTGCGCTGTTGATGAAATTCCTGACGGATGGGAAGGTCTTGACATCGGTCCTAAGACTGAAGAAATCTTCGCTAACGTAATCAAAGAATCCAAAACTATTCTTTGGAACGGTCCTACAGGTGTATTCGAATTTGAAAACTTCACTCACGGTTCACGTACAGTAGGTGAAGCTATCGTTGAAGCAACCAAGAACGGTGCATTCTCACTTGTGGGTGGTGGCGACTCTGTAGCTTGTGTCAACAAGTTCGGTCTGGCTAGCGGCGTATCTTATGTTTCTACAGGTGGTGGCGCATTGCTCGAAGCAATCGAAGGAAAAGTTCTTCCGGGTATCGCTGCTATTCAAGAATAAGATAATTGTTAAATTCACATAGTTAATTATTAGAAGGGCAGTTCTTTGTGAAAAGAGTTGCCCTTATTTATAAAAACAGAATTCCTCTTATTTATAAAAACGAGGTATGAAAAGACCGATACTATTCTTTTGGTTCATCCTTTTCTTCCTTTACTCTTGTCAGAGAAAGAAAGGAGAGAGCTCTTTTTTACCTCTACCCGAACTGCAACCACTTACCCTGGGCATGATGCCTACACTGGACGGACTTCCTTTTCATATAGCCAAAACGCAAGGCATTTACGACTCATTAGGACTGGATTTGACCATTCTTTCATTCAACTCTGCCAACGACCGGGACGCGGCTTTCCAAACCCGGAAAATGGATGGCATGATTACTGACTATCCCAGTGCGGTAGCATTACAAGCTATTCATCATACTGATTTAGGATTCATCCTGAAGAATGATGGTTATTTCTGCTTCATTGTCTCCAAAGAAAGTAACATCAACCAACTGGAACAGCTCAAGGAAAAGAATATCGCCGTGTCGCGCAACACAGTTATCGAATATGCCACCGACCAGCTATTAAGCAAAGCCGGAATCAAGCATACGGAAATAAACATGCCGGAAATCGGCCAGCTTCCTCTCCGTCTGCAAATGTTGCAGTACAATCAAATTGATGCCTCTTTCCTACCCGACCCTGCCGCATCCATCGCCATGAACAGTAAACATCGTTCATTGGTAAGTACGCAAGAGTTGGGTATCGATTTCACCGCTACCGCTTTTTCACGAAAAGCACTCAACGAGAAGAGAGAAGAAATCGAGCTACTCATCACAGGATATAACCTGGGAGTAGATTACATAAAAATGCACCCGCAGAAAGAATGGGAGCAAGTATTGATAGAAATAGGTGTGCCCGAAAATCTGACAGGACTCGTTGCCCTCCCCGGTTATCAAAAAGCAAAACGTCCCTCCGCTGAAGCGATAGACAAGGCTATACACTGGCTGAAAGAAAATCACCGAATACCCCAAACCTACTCTGAAAAGAATCTGATTGACACTACATTTATTCCCACAGTATCAACCATAATACAGTATCAACCATAATCAAAATCAAATAACAACTAACTCATGCGAAAAACACTACTCCAACTCTTAACCTTTGTATTATGCATTACAAGTATGCAAAATCCTCTCCTGGCACAGGAGCAGACACCATTAAATCAAGTTGTCAACACACTGAAAGAACGGATTAGTCTCTCCGGATATGCCCAACTGGGATACACTTATGACGATGCAGCGAATCCGGATAACACATTCGACATCAAACGAATCATTTTCATGGCACACGGAAAGATCACCAAACGGTGGACTTGTGATTTTATGTACGACTTCTACAACGGGGGCATGTTACTCGAAGTGTATACCGATTATCAGTTTCTCCCCGGACTTACGGCACGTATCGGTGAATTCAAGGTTCCTTATACCATAGAAAACGAATTGTCTCCTACTACAGTAGAACTTATCAATTGCTATTCACAATCTGTCTGCTATCTGGCAGGAGTAAGCGGCAGCGATAAATGTTACGGAATGACTTCCGGACGGGATATAGGTATGATGCTTCACGGGAAATTATTTCGTGACTTCCTACAATATAAAGTAGCTGTAATGAACGGACAGGGACTGAATACCAAAGACAAAAACAGTCAAAAAGATGTGGTCGGTAATCTGATGGTTAATCCGCTGAAATGGTTGTCCGTAGGTGGTTCGTTTATCCGCGGAACAGGACACGCCATAGCTGACTCTGAATATACCGGAATCAAAGTAGGAGAAAATTACGCTAAGAGACGCTGGAGTGCAGGAGGGGTTGACCACTTCCACTTTTAATCTGCGTACGGAATATCTTGCCGGAAAAGACAGGAATGTGAAAAGTGAAGGTTTCTATGCAACAGGAAGCGTGCGTTTTGCCCGGAATTTCGATTTCATCGCTTCGTTCGATTATTTCAACCCGAACAAAGCTGCAGATTTCAAACAAAATAACTATATTGCAGGCGTACAATACTGGTTTTATCCCAGATGCCGGTTACAGGCACAATACACCTTTTGTAATAAGAAAGGAGACGGACAAAAAGATTCCAACCTGATACAGGCACAGGTACAAGTGAGGTTTTAAATTCAAGGACTAAATTTAAGTATTAGGTATCAAGTATTAGAGCCGAAGCATCAGGGTTAAGTTCCAAGAGTAAAGTATCAAGGCTATAGTAAGTAGTACCTTAACAATAGGATTAAAGCAGTAGAGTTGAAGCAAGCCGAATCAAATAATTATAAAATATAAACCTTATTAATAACAGAACAAAAATCATGGAACACAAAATCGCCGAAACCAACGCCCGAATAGACGTGGCCGACGTATTAAGAGGATTGGCAGTAATGGGGATCATCCTCTTGCACAGCATCGAACACTTTAATTTCTATTCTTTCCCGGAAGAAGTCCCTTTTGAATGGATGAAATTTACCGATCAGGCTATCTGGAGAGGATTATTCTTCACATTCAGTAATAAAGCATACGCTGTATTTGCTTTGCTCTTCGGTTTCAGTTTCTATATTCAGGACAATAACCAACAACGGAGAGGGAAAGATTTCCGCCTGCGTTTTTTATGGAGATTATTCATCCTATTCATTATAGGACAATTCAATGCCGCTTTCTTTACCGGCGAAATATTAACCATGTATGCGATTTTAGGAATTATCCTGCCGATATTCTGCCGGATGAGTGACCGTACAGTTGCCATCTTTGCTACTTTATTAATCCTTCAACCTATCGACTGGGCAAAACTGATCTATGCCTTGTGCAATCCTGACTATGTGGCAGGTAAAAGTTTGGCAGGTTATTATTTCAGCATCGCTTTCGACGTACAAAAACATGGCAACTTCCTTGAAACAGTCCGCATGAATATGTGGGAAGGACAAATGGCTAACATGACCTGGGCTTTGGAACATGGACGTATCTTACAAACACCGGGATTATTCCTATTCGGAATGCTGGTTGGCCGCCGCAAATATTTCCTGTATAGCGAACAGAACGAACGCTTGTGGTTAAAAGCATTAGCCATTTCGCTTCTCTGCTTCTTCCCCATCTACGGATTGAACAATATGTTGCCGGAATTCATCGAACGGAGTGCCGTCCTTGTTCCTCTACAGTTGATATTAAGTTCATTCAGCAGCCTTAGTTTCATGGTATTACTGGTGACAGGATTACTGTTGACTTTCTACCGTGTGAAAGACCGCAGTTTCTTTATGCGTTTCACATCTTATGGTAAAATGAGTTTAACGAATTATCTCGGGCAATCCATTTTCGGTTCTCTTTTGTTCTATCATTGGGGATTCGAATTGGGACGATATTTAGGAATCACATATAGCTTCCTTTTTGGCATCCTTTTTGTTCTATTACAAATGGTATTCTGTTCGTGGTGGCTCCGACACCATAAACATGGTCCTTTTGAGGGTCTCTGGAAACGTTTGACCTGGATTGGAAAAAATAAATAATTAAATAATGATGAACGAAAAAACGATTAATGAACAATACGCATATATACGTACCTTACTTGAAGAGAAAAGGCTCAAGGAAGCTCTGATGCAGTTGGAATCTCTGCTGTGGCAGTGTCCTGACTGGGATCTACGCACTCGCCTGGAACAATTGCAGACTTCCTACAAATATATGCTGGAATACATGAAACAGGGAGCAAATGACCCTGAACGATGGAATCTGTATCAGAAAATGGTATCAGACACGTGGGGAATTGCCGACCAATCACGTTTGCTCATATTAGATAACGCTTCATCAAGATACTATCATGAAGTACGACGTACTCCCAAATCGCCAGATTTGTCAAACTATGGTCTTAAAACCATATTGCACATACTGGAGTCTTTTAATGACGACTTGGCAGTCAGCGGATTACTGTCTGACGAAAAGATGGATGAAGTATTAAAGCGGCATGAGGACACGCTCAAGTTTATGTTTATCAGAACATGGACAAACAGTGCCTGGACTCCCGAAGACGAGGAAGATGCAAAAGCCATGCTTGCCTCGGAATTACTTCCGGGAGATGATTTATGCTTATTTGTCAGTGCTCTCACATTGAGCTTGATGGAATGTTTCGACTTACGAAAAATAATGTGGTTGCTTGATGCTTACGAGCATCCCAACGTCAACGTCAGCCAACGGGCATTGGTTGGTGCGATGATTATTTTCCACATTTACAGAAGCCGACTTACTTTCTATCCGGAACTGATAAAAAGGGTGGATCTCATGGAAGAAATTCCTTCATTCAGAGAAGATGTCGCTCGCATTTACCGCCAAATGCTATTATGTCAGGAAACGGAAAAGATTGACAAAAAAATGAGGGAGGAGATTATTCCCGAAATGCTGAAGAATGTTTCCTCCATGAAAAATATGCGGTTCGGCTTTGAAGAAAGCGATGAAGAGAACAACGACATGAATCCGGATTGGGAAGATGCATTCGAGAAATCCGGACTGGGGGATAAATTGCGTGAAATGAACGAATTGCAGTTGGAGGGTGCAGATGTATATATGAGTACTTTTGCGGCTTTGAAAAACTATCCGTTCTTCCGCGAGGTGCATAACTGGTTTTATCCATTCAGCAAGCAACAGTCTAATGTGCTCAAGGCAATGAAGCAGGCAGGAAATCAGGGAGGCAGTCTACTGGATTTAATTCTTCAATCGGGATTCTTCAGTAACAGTGATAAGTACTCTCTCTTTTTCACGATCCATCAATTGCCACAATCACAACAAGATATGATGTTGAGCCAATTAAACGAACAACAGGTTGCAGAATTGGCGGAGAAATCGAATGTTGAGACGATGAAGAAATTCAATGAACGTCCGGGAACGGTCAGCAACCAGTACCTGCACGATTTGTATCGTTTCTTCAAACTTAGTGTGCGCAAGAGTGAATTCAGAGATATTTTTAAAGAGAAGCTCGATCTTCATCATGTCCCTGCACTCGACAATATATTGCACTGGGAAGATGTATTATTCCCCATTGCCGATTTCTACCTGTCAAAGGAACGTTGGGACGAGGCTATCGAAATTTATGAAGAGTTGGAAACGATTGGCGGATTCGAAGGAGAGAGTGCTGAATATTACCAGAAGTTTGGCTATGCATTGCAGAAAAGAAAGAAATATGCAGAAGCTATCCAGGCTTACCTGAAAGCAGACACGTTGAAACCGGATAATATCTGGAACAATCGCCATCTGGCTATTTGTTATCGATTGAACAGAAATTACCAGGTAGCAATCACCTATTATAAGAAGGTAGAAGAAGCTGCTCCGGAAGATACCAATGTGACTTTCCATATCGGTAGCTGTCTGGCCGAATTGGGGCAATATGAAGAAGCACTGAATTATTTCTTCAAACTGGATTTCATCGAGAACAACTGTATCAAGGCATGGCGTGGTATCGGATGGTGTTCATTTATCAGCCAGAAACATGAACAGGCGATGAAGTATTATGAAAAAATAATAGAACAAAAGCCTCTGGCTATTGACTATATGAATGCAGGACATGTCGCCTGGGTGATGGGAGATATTCAGAAAGCTTCCGTTTTCTATGGAAAAGCCATTACGGCTAGTGGAAACCGGGAACGATTCCTGGAAATGTTCCATAAAGATGAAGAAGCTCTTCTCACACAAGGAATTCGGGAAGAAGATATTCCTCTGATGTTGGATTTATTATAGTCTTCCACATCTTTCAGTTTGGGATATTCAGTAAATGTTCCTGCTTAAAAATACAGAAAAAGGCTGCCTCATTTTCTATTTTGAGGTAGCCTTTTTGCATTATTGGACTAAGTATATCTTATGTATTTCATGTAATCAATAAGTTTATTACACTGATATATTCAGATATATTCAAGATACTTACTACAGCTTTTTCAACTCTCCGTACAGTTTCTGTATGGGAAGCCCCATAATATTATAGAAACTACCGGAAATTGATTTAACCCCGATATACCCGATCCACTCCTGAACGCCATAAGCTCCTGCCTTATCCATTGGCTGATAACGATCTACGTAATACAGGATTTCATCTTCCGACAAGACATCAAACAGCACTTCGGAGGAAGCGGTAAAGCTTTTTTGCCACTCAGTAGTAGTCAGGCAAACCCCTGTGAAAACCTGATGAGATTTTCCCGAGAGAGCGCGAAGCATTTCAATGGCTCCTTCCCTACCCTCCGGTTTCCCAAGTACTTTCCCATCTAACCAGACTATGGTATCTGCCGTAATCAATAATTCTCCCGGCTTCATCATGGTACGGTAGGCATCTGCCTTTTCACGGGCAATATATTCAGGTATTTCAGCACCCACCAATGTATCCGGGTATGACTCGTCTACATCCGGCAATGTTCTGACTACATAGTCTACTCCTAGTCCCGACATCAGTTCTTTCCGACGGGGAGAATTGGAAGCTAATATAATCTGATATTTATTTAAGTTATCAAGCATGGTTTTATTCGTTATTAAACAACGATTATTTATAATTAAGTTACCAACCGAAGGCGTCTTCCGCCATCCATAGACCGTGAGCTTTCAGCACCTGCTCCACTACATCACGTCCGCATCCACGACCACCGTCTGCATAAGAAATATACTTTGCAACGGATTTCACTTCCGGCACGGCATCTTTCGGGCAGCATGGCAGTCCGCACTCACACATCACTTCAATATCCGGCACGTCATCACCCATATATAGAATTTCATCATCGGTCAATCCGTACTTATCACGAAAAGCACGATAATCATGTATCTTCACAGCAGAACCCATGTATAAATCCTTCACTCCCAGTCCCTCAAAACGGATACGTACCGCTTCTGTCCGGCCACCGGTGATGATAGCTATGTGAAGTCCTTTTTTCACAGCCAACTGGATGGCGTACCCATCTTTGATATTCACCGTGCGCATCGGTTCTCCGGAAGGATGCAAAGGTACGGTTGTCGAACTCAATACTCCGTCTACATCAAAAGCTAAAGCCTTGATACGGGATAAATCATAATTGATGGTGCTCATGGATACTTTTGCTCATTAGTTTATATATTTCCTGCAATGCCGGAGAATCTACCAACATGGCAAGATGATTACTCATCACATTCTCATCGTAACGAACAGCGGGTCCGGTCTGTGCATCACGTGGCGCCAATTCGTGGACTTTACGTGCTGTTTCATCTATCAGCGGAAGCATGACATCGAAAGGCAAGTTGTATTTTTCAAGCAAATCAGCAGCTAATGCATACATGTGATTTGTGAAGTTGCAGATAAAAACAGCTGCCAAATGAAGGCTTTTACGCTGCTCGGAAGAAGCTTCGTAAACTTTCTCCGAAAGAGTGGCGGCAACAGCCTTCAACAATTCCACGTCTTCCGGCCTTTTCGCTTCAACAAAGAAAGGCACTTCCTGAAATTTAACTTCACGTTGTTTGCTGAATGTCTGCATCGGATAAAATACTCCGTAACGTTCTGCATACCCTTCCCAAACGCTCATCGGAATGCTTCCTGCCGTATGCACCAACAAAGACGCTTGCTTTCCTTCTGTTATCTGCGGTAACAAATCTACTAAAGCATCATCTTTCAACGATACGATATACAATTTTGCATCTTTGGAGACTGCCTGTAAATCTGTTGTATATTCAGCTTCTACTTTCTCGGCTAAGGTACGGGCAGATTCCATAGTCCGGCTATATACCTGTACAATGCGGAAACCTTTACGATAAAGAGCTTTCGCCAGATTAGTAGCCAAGTTACCTGCACCGATAAACACGATCGGTGTATCTTCTATACTTCTTTTCATTATTCTCTTATCGTTTTGCAAACCAGAATAAAACGATTCCGATGATGAGCAGTGTCAATGGCAACAGATATCCGGATAACGAACCCAATAAGGACATGACCAAACCGATATTCATCACTAGCCAAAGCCCAAGCAACACAAAACCAATTGATTTATCGCGTTTGAAAATAAGGAAACAGATCGAGGCGTACAATAGCATATTGTCCTTATTCATCACCCAGGGTAGCCCAATGGAAGAAAAATGAATCAGCTTATCGATCAGAAAAAGTGCTCCGATTACAATAAAGGTAACAGCAGTAGCCAGATAGGTATCTTTACTATTATTCGCTTTAGCAGCTCCCATACTTATTTTCCTCCGAATTTATTAATGTGAATTTTCTCCCATTGAAGATGTTCTTCATTGAAAGGTTTACGTTCCATCCCTTTATGTCCGATAGCAATGACAGAAAGAATCTGAAGTTGCAAGGGAATATCCAAAATTCCATGGACAAATTCATCGGAAGGCATTCCGATGGCAGTGAAACGTTCACGAACCTGCACCCAGCAGCTTCCCAAGCCGAGATCTTCGGCCTGCAACTGTATCATGATGGAAGCAATGGAAGCGTCTTCAATCCAAACATCGCTGGCCAACGGATCGGCCATTACAACAATCGCCAAAGCTGCATCGGCAATGAACGAAGAAGCCTGTTCTTTGCAATGAGACAATTCTTTCAATACCTCTTTATCATCAACCACTACAAACTGCCAACTATTACTACGTTTGGAAGAAGGGGACATCAAAGCTGCTTTCATCAACGCAACTACCTGATCTTGTGTCAATTCTTCATCGGTGAACTTCCGCATACTACGACGGTTCTTTATCAATTCACTGAAATTTTCCATATTATTTCCGGTTTCATTTGATTAATGTATGCAAAGATAATGCAAACCGAGCGTAATAGGAAATAAAAGTTTATACTAAATGAAGAATATATTGTATCTTTGCACAGAGAAATAATTTCATTATGAAAAAGCGAATTACACAGGACGATTACGTTAAAGCGAATCGTAAAGCTAGCCGTGAGGCAGAAATTGAGATGTACGGGCACCCTATTTATCACAAACGAGTGCACCAGTCAAAGAAAGTATATAACCGTAGAAAGATAAAGGCAGCCGATAAAAAGCTGCCTTATTTTTTTGTCTTCAAAATAGCGTCACTATCCTCCAGACATAGCGACACTATACAATAGGAATGGCGTCACTATCATGATAGGATAGCGTCACTATATTTAGGGGATTAAAAAAGAAGTTTATCTATTTACCTAATCTATCTAATTATTTATACAATCCGAGTTAATTCCCCGGTCGTAGAATCAATAATAAACCCGTAGACTGTCACATCTGAAGGGATCAAAGGATGACGCACGATAAAATCTACCGTTCCTCTCACCGACTTTTCCGTATCTTCGAAGCCATCCAGCCACGAATGAAAGTCAACTCCGCAGAAACGCATCATGTCAATATAATCCGGATTGATCCCGCGTGCTTTCATTTTTTCGAGCATTACTTCACTGTGCATGTGGCAAGCTCCACAGTCAGAATGAGCAATCACCATTATTTCCTCTACCCCCAACTCAAAAATAGCAACAAGTAAACTACGTATCACGCTACCGAAAGGATGGGAAATAACGCCACCTGCATTTTTTATCATTTTTACATCGCCATTCTTAATTCCTAATGCGGCTGGAAGCAAAGCAGTCAGTCGGGTGTCCATACAGGAAAGAATAGCTATTTTCTTATCGGGATATTTATTGGTAATATACGATTCGTATCCCTTGTTCTCAACAAACTGCTTGTTGTAAGCTAAAATTTCTTCTAACATAGTTCCGCTTTTTAAAAGTTCTGTTCGATTACGCAAAGATATATAAAAAAGGGACATATCACCACGACATATCCCCTCTTTAATCTAAATTTAATCTGTAAGAGTACTAATACCCATTGTTTCCATATTCTTCTGCATTATCAATCTGACTCAAGAAGTTAAAAGAAATCGGACGCAAATAATGCTTGTTTTCATCAAAATTTTCAGCTGCACGAGGATTACCAACAGCAAGACGTTGTTTGAAAGAATCTTTGTGACGCTTCATCAATACCCAACGTTGATATTCTCCACATAATTCACGAGCATATTCGTCCATAACATCATTCTGTGTAGCATTACTCAATTTCATAGCATTGTAAGATGCATCATTGCGAGCGGCACGCTTTTTCAGTACATTTAAATATTCAGCAGCTTTTCCGCCATTTCCTAATTGTTGGTTAGCTTCAGCTGCAATCAGATATACTTCAGCCATACGCATAATGAACACATCACCTGTCTTACGTTGCAAATTGCTACTATATGAATCTTCCGACAACCAATTGTATTTGTTGAAACCAGGGTACATATTTTTGTCATTAGTGACTTTTATATCTGTTTTACGATATTGTCCGTTATCAAACAAATCATCAATATTGATTACATAATATCTACGTTTCGCTTTCTCCGCATCCGAAAGTCTTTCCTTTGATAAGTAGAAACAGATTCTATCATCATCTTCAGCTACAGGGTAAGGTATCACATAGGGGTTCTTCACTTCCTGCAATTTGGAAGGATCACCGCTATTTTCACCTTTCGGCCAAACCTTGGCTATCATTTTGGGCGCCCAAGTTCCATCATAATATGTATAATTCAAATCACCATAAGGATAAATATACTCATTATGGAATTTTGCATCCAATCCATAAGTATCGATTATATTTTGAGTAAGAATTGTAAATGAACTAATATTATCATTTACGCCATGTTTTGTTCCAATTTTTGGTTTTGTACCATCATCCAATGTCTGCTTCTTATTAGTAAATAAATAACTACCTCCTGACTGTACGGCAGAAAACTGTACAAAAGCCGTAGTAAAGGTTACTTCCCACCGCTTATCATAATCAGCATCAAAACAATCCAGCAAATATTTGGAAGGTGCCAACGTATTATTATTGGTACGTCCATACCAATAATTCTGATTATCCGGAGTAGGATAAATAGTGAGAGTATTTGGCTTTGGATACATATAAGTAAAGTTGTTATTACATTGTGTTCCAGCATTCCAATTCTCCAAATTCGTAGCATCCGGACCGGCAGCAATAAATAAAGCTTCTTTATTATTTCGATTATTTGCCGGAGCCCAAACATCTTCCACATCATCATACAGACAGTCACCATACGCTAAAATCATGTCCTCTGCCACTTCTTTAGCACGTTGCCAATAAGAAACTCCCTCTTCTGTCAGCCCATATTCGCCACCACCTTGAGCATAAACGCGAGCCAAAAGTCCTAACGCGGTTTTCTTAGTCACACGCGCACGATTATTATCATAAGGAGTATCTTCAAGATTATTGGCCGCAAATTTCAAATCATCAATTATCTGCGTATATAGTTCTTCAATAGAGTTACGCTGCGGAGTCAAAATAGGATCTTGAGATGATTCTTCCAAGGTTAACGTTACATTCCCATACGTATTCACCAATATGGAATAATAAAACGCACGGAGACAGCGGGCTTCAGCCACTAAAGTCGTTATATCTTTTTCATTGCCATCCGTTAGTAATTCAGCCCTGTTTACTACTGCATTACAATTACCGATCATAGAATAAGCCTGACCGAATAATTTATTTGTAGCATTCGTATTCGTAGCTAAACCATCATAATAAATCACCTGCTTGGCATAATCCGGATTACCGGCAGGAGTTACCCAGCAGTCCGTACCACCTTCAGCCACAGACAAGAAATCATAGACACTGAATAACTGCCCGTAAAGTGATGAATAACAATAAGACTGTAACCCTTTAAGCCCATCGAACGTTGCAAGAATTTCATCTCCTGTTTTTTGGCTTGGATTATACTCATCAAGCGAGCAGGCAGACATTGAAGCCACAGCGAATGTAAGCGCTGCTATTTTATAGATTGTACTTTTCATTTCAATACTTTTTTTAGTGAAAAACTAGAATGTAACATTTACACCAAATACAAATTGTTTGGTCAATGGATACTTCAGAGAACCATTCATTTCGGGATCATAGTCTTTCAGCAAATGGCTTTTCGCAAATACAAACGGATTTGTAATGGTAGCATAGAAACGACACTTCTCTATACCGGCTGATTTTAAGATAGATTTCGGCAGACTATATCCCAATGTAATGTTCTTAATCTTTATAAACGAACCGTCTACATAGCGTAATGCGTAATATCCCGTATATTGTTCGAGACCTTTATTAGCATTGGCGGCAGGAAAATCATTTGAAGGGTTGTTTTCAGTCCAATAATTGAAATAGGTCGGGAAGTTACGTATACCCTTCGGGTCATAAGACGTCAACATATCATAAGCAAACATCTGTCCGTAACGTGCATAAACAAACACACTTAAATCAAAATCCTTCCAGGTAAAATTATTCTGGAATCCTAAAGACCAATCCGGAGAGTTGTGACCCAGAATTTGATAATCTGCATCACTTGGAGTATATTTATTATCAGAAGTGTAATAAATAACATTACCATTTTCATCCACAGCAGCACTACCCGTTTCTTCATCTATTTTATAGAATCTACCATCAGATTCTTTTACTAAATTAGGTATATTGATTTTCAAATCACCAGGTGCAGCACCAAATACTGCCGCATCAGTTTCCTCACCTTTTTGCCATACACCATCCAACTTATAATGATAATAAGAGTTAATAGCTTCTCCCAATGCCAATGCATAACCGGTGTCACCATTATTAAGCACATCTGAATCTCCACCGGACAATTTGGTTATTTTCTCTTTATTATGATTGAAAGTTACACTTGAACTCCAGGTAAAGTTCTTTGTTATAATATTACGTGTATTAAGAGCCAACTCAAAACCTTTATTGCTAGTCTCACACATATTTAAATTAGTAGTATAATTCGCTTTAGGTCCGCCATCCGGGGAGAATGCTCCATTAATAACAGGAAGTGCCTTGTTCCATATAACATCTTTTGTTTTTGTATTATAATATTCCATACTGACATCAATGCGATTATTTAAGAATGCAGCGTCAATACCAATATTCGTGTTATACGACTTTTCCCATGTAAGCAAATAGTTCGGAATATTCTGTGAGAATTTATAAATCGGCGCCAGAACACCTCCTAATATCATATTTACAGCAGTAGCATCCAATGATGCAGCAGACGAATACGGATCAATACCCGCTGTACTACCCGTAACACCATATCCGAAGCGAATTTTCAGATTACTCAACCAGTTAGTCGTACTCTCCATAAATTTTTCATCAGAGATTCTCCATCCCAAAGAAAAAGCCGGGAAAGTATCCCATTTATTACCTTCTGCCAGTCTGGAAGAGCCGTCATGGCGGACAGATGCAGCAAATAAATACCTACCCATATATGAATAGTTCAAACGGCCGACATATCCCATCCCCTTAGACATACTATAAGAAGTACTTCCCGAAGTTGCAGAATTACCATCAAGAATATTATGCCATAAGAATTTATTATCAGAAACACCTTTTTGATACAAAGTAGTGACATCGCTACGATTGTGGTTCCACGATGTAACTGCAGTAAGAGTTATATCATGCACTTTCTTAATCTGGAAATTATAAGTAAGTATATTTTCCCACTTATAATTATACGAACGGTTGTCCTTAACTTGCGCCTTAATGCCATCTGCCGTTTGATTTGCCTTATACCATTGAACAGACCCCTCTCCTGTGAAAGTGTTACTACGTGAATATCCCAAACTAGCACCAGCACGAGTAATAAAAGTCAGCCCTTTAAGAGGAGTGATTTCCAAGTAAGGATTAAAATAGACCTTAAGGTTTTGAGCCTGATTGCGGTACAAACTTTTATCCTCATTTAAAAGATAATTATATACTGTAGATGAAGGATCGGCAACAGGTTGCGGATTGATGCTTCCATCTTCATTATACAAGGATCCAAGAGGATTTGACGCCATCAAAGTCTGTAAATCAGAATCAGCTTTATTTTGATGTACATAAGACAGTTGAGCATCAATGCCCACCTTCATCCACTTTTTAATCTTATGATCTACCCGGATTTTAGATGAATAAAGTTTATAACTATCTTGTGCAAACTGCCCATCCTCATTAGAGAAGTTCAGAGAAAAATATGCCTTTGTCTTTTCCGTTCCACCAGCCACAGAAACAGAATAATTCTGTGTTACACTGGTTTTCAACAAAGCATCCACCCAATCTATATATTGGCCATTTTGATGTGCATTCCATTCAGCATCAGTAGTAAACAGATTTTTATCATCAGCAACCGAATTCCAACGTCCATCGCCAGCACCAACAGATGCATCTCTCAAGGTTTGTATATAACTTTCTCCACTACGCATCTCCGGAGTCCTTGACCAGCCGTTTACACCTACGTATGCATTAAAATTAACAATTGCTTTGCCTTCCTTACCACCTTTAGTAGTAATTAAAATAACACCGTTCGCACCACTTGAACCATAAATAGCTGTCGAAGAAGCATCTTTTAAAACTTCAATGCTTTCAATATCATTCGGATTCAATGTAGAATAATCCCCCGGCATACCATCAATTATAAATAAAGGATTTCCGGAATCCTTCTGGAATGACCGGTTACCACGCAACTGCATCTTTACTCCCGAACCAGCCTGTCCCGATTCACGCGTAATATCCAATCCTGCCACCTTACCTTGTAAAGCCTGCATCGGATTTGAACTTGGATTCATCACTACATCTTCACTTTTTACAGAAGTGATAGCTCCTGTCAAATCGCGTTTTTTCATCGTACCGTAACCCACAACAACTACTTCATCCAATGCCTGTGTGTCCGAAACCATTTTCACATTGACCGGTCCGTTGCCCGTCACAGTCACCGTTTGTTCTTTGTAACCGATATAAGAAATGACCAGTTCTTTTCTTCCCGCCGGAAGATCGATAGAGAAGTTACCGTTAAAATCGGTAATCGTACCTGTACTTGTTCCTTTCACAACGATAGAAACTCCAATCAGCGGCTCCCCGCTTTCATCGATGATAGTTCCTTTCACAGTTTTCGTTTGTGTGACAACTTGCACCATAGTATTAGAAACTCCATCTTCTGCATAAACAGCGTATGACAGAGGGGCAGCCAATAAAGACAACCCTAAAATCATGGAAGCGCGTCTATGATGATTCTTCCATGCTTCAACAAATGCATTACATCTCATTCGTTCTAATTTAAAGTTAATATTAATTCTCGTTGTTTTGCAAAAACTATTCGATTATAATCTTAATTAAAGACGAATCTAATTTTAATACGTACTCACTTTTCATACCATATTTCTCCTATAAAATACATTTTTTCCATTAAATATGCAAAGATATATTGTACTTTACTTCAGGCAGTTCCAACAAAATCTTTGTTTTGTTGTTGAATAAAGAATAAAAAGTGTAAATTTGTACCTAGATGCCACTTAAACTAACCACATATTATCATGGGAAGGACATTCCTGAATTGCCGGGAAAAAACGCCTTCCATTCCAAAGAGTTATTTCAGATTTATGAAGCGACTCCGGGGTATACTCCTTTATTAATAGTAGCAACAGAAGACGGCAGACCTGTGGCACGCCTGCTTGCTGCCATCCGCAAAGCGAAAAAGTGGCTTCCCTCCTCTTTAGTGAAACATTGCGTAGTATATAGCGAAGGTGAATTTCTGGATGAGTCGCTTTCGACCAACAAAGAAAAGGCAGAAGAAATCTTTGGCGATATGCTCGAACATCTCACACAAGAAGCATCGCGTAGCTGTGTCCTGATCGAATTCCGGAACCTCAATAATTCGATGTTCGGTTACCGGGTTTTCCGTGCCAATGATTATTTCCCTGTCAATTGGCTGCGGGTACGCAATTCGCTGCACAGTATGAAAAAGACGGAAGACCGGTTCAGCCCGTCACGCATCCGTCAGATAAAAAAAGGACTCAAGAATGGAGCCAAAGTAGAGGAGGCACATACCGTGGAAGAAATACACGATTTCTCACGGATGCTGCACAAGGTTTATTCCTCCCGCATACGCAGATATTTCCCTGCCAATGACTTTTTCCGTCACATGAACGATATGCTAATCAAAGGACAACAGGCAAAAATATTCGTTGTAAAATACAAAGAGAAAATCATTGGCGGTTCCGTCTGTATCTACTCGGGAGATGACGCTTACCTTTGGTTTTCCGGAGGAATGAAAAAGACATACGCACTTCAGTATCCGGGAGTGCTGGCCGTTTGGAAGGCATTGGAAGACGCCCACCAACGGGGATTCCGCCACATGGAATTTATGGATGTAGGACTTCCGTTCCGCAAACACGGTTATCGTGATTTCGTTCTTCGATTCGGAGGAAAGCAAAGCAGTACCCGCCGCTGGTTCCGTGTCAATTGGAATTGGCTGAACAAACTCTTAGTCAAATTTTATGTCTAAATGTAATCTCAAGATTACAAAACAACTCTTCATACTCCTTCCCTACCATTTTTTCTGTTTAATAATCCAATAATTAAATGCAGAAATATTTCTTTATTAGGTAAGAAATGTCTTTCTTTGTGCTGTTTTATGCCATATAAGCACATGATTAAAACCAAATAAAAAAAGTATAGTTATGAAGATTTCACACATTGAACATCTGGGCATTGCTGTAAAAAGCATTGAAGAAGCCCTTCCTTACTACGAAAATGTATTAGGTCTGAAGTGTTACAACATTGAAACAGTGGAAGATCAGAAAGTAAGAACTGCTTTTTTAAAAGTAGGCGAAACCAAAATTGAACTGTTGGAGCCGACTTGCCCGGAGAGTACTATTGCCAAATTCATTGAAAACAAAGGTGCAGGTGTTCACCATGTAGCCTTTGCTGTAGAAGATGGCGTAGCCAATGCTTTGGCAGAAGCAGAAAGCAAAGAAATCCGCCTTATCGACAAAGCTCCCCGCAAGGGTGCCGAAGGTTTGAATATTGCTTTCCTTCACCCGAAATCAACTTTGGGCGTGTTGACAGAACTCTGCGAACATTAATCATAAACTCTAAAACCAACAAGAACTCATGAGTAATCAACTTGAAAAAATTAAAGAGCTTATTGAACGCCGTGCCGTAGCACGTATCGGAGGCGGTGAAAAAGCAATTGCGAAGCAACACGAAAAAGGGAAATACACAGCGCGCGAGCGTCTGGCTATGTTGCTGGATGAAGGTAGTTTCGAAGAAATGGACATGTTCGTTGAGCACAGATGCACGAACTTCGGCATGGAAAAGAAACACTATCCGGGTGACGGTGTAGTGACCGGTTGCGGTACGATCGACGGACGTCTGGTGTATGTATTCGCTCAGGACTTCACTGTTTCCGCCGGTTCGTTGTCGGAAACCATGTCACAGAAAATTTGTAAAATCATGGATCAAGCTATGAAAATGGGTGCTCCATGTATCGGTATCAATGACTCGGGTGGTGCACGTATCCAAGAGGGAATCAACGCTTTGGCAGGTTACGCAGAAATCTTCCAACGCAATATTCTTGCATCCGGTGTGATCCCGCAGATATCAGGTATCTTTGGCCCTTGTGCCGGTGGTGCCGTTTATTCTCCGGCTCTGACAGACTTCACGCTGATGATGGAAGGTACTTCTTATATGTTCCTCACCGGACCGAAAGTCGTGAAAACCGTTACAGGTGAAGATGTAAGCCAGGAAAACCTCGGCGGCGCAAGCGTACACTCTACTAAATCGGGTGTGACTCACTTCACCGCTCAGACAGAAGAAGAAGGTCTGGCGCTGATTCGCAAGCTATTGAGCTATATTCCTCAAAATAATCTTGAAGAAGCTCCTTATGTGGATTGTTCAGATCCAATCGACCGTCTGGAAGATTCTTTGAACGATATTATCCCTGACAGCCCCAACAAACCATACGATATGTACGAAGTAATCGGTGCGATCGTAGACGGCGGCGAATTCCTCGAAATCCAAAAAGACTATGCAAAGAACATCATTATCGGTTTCGCACGTTTCAACGGTCAGTCCGTAGGTATCGTAGCCAACCAGCCGAAGTTCCTGGCAGGTGTACTAGATAGTAACGCTTCCCGCAAGGGCGCACGTTTCGTTCGTTTCTGCGATGCCTTCAATATTCCTATCGTATCATTGGTAGACGTACCGGGATTCCTTCCGGGAACAGGTCAGGAGTATAACGGCGTTATCCTCCATGGCGCCAAATTGCTGTATGCTTATGGTGAAGCTACTGTACCTAAGGTAACTATCACTCTGCGTAAGTCTTACGGTGGCTCTCACATCGTGATGAGCTGTAAGCAACTCCGTGGTGATATGAACTACGCATGGCCGACAGCCGAAATTGCTGTAATGGGTGGTGCAGGTGCAGTAGAAGTGTTGTACGCACGCGAAGCAAAAGAACAGGAAAACCCGGCTCAGTTCCTTGCAGAAAAAGAAGCAGAATACACGAAACTGTTTGCCAATCCTTATAACGCAGCGAAATACGGGTACATTGACGATGTGATTGAACCGCGTAACACACGTTTCCGCGTTATCCGCGCTTTACAGCAGTTGCAGACTAAGAAGCTGACTAACCCGGCTAAGAAGCATGGCAATATTCCATTGTAATCCAACTTTTCACATTAAAACAAGAAAGATTATGAGCAAAACCAAAATTGGAATATTCCTTTCTTTGCTGTTACTGGTTGGACTGACCTCTTGCGGAGAGAAAAAGACAAACAGTAAGCTAATGCTGAACGAAGTCCTGATAGACAATCAAAGTAATTTTCAGGATGATTACGGACTGCACAGCGCATGGATCGAAGTATTCAACAAATCATACGGTAGCGCAGACTTGGCGGGATGTTTACTGAAAGTAAGCAATCAGCCGGGTGATACAGTTACCTATTTTATCCCTAAAGGTGATGTACTAACGTTAGTTAAACCCCGCCAGCATGCTCTATTCTGGGCGGATGGTGAACCTAACCGTGGTACCTTTCACACAAGTTGCAAATTGAACCCTGAGACTGCCAACTGGATTGGCTTATTCGATTCCGGCAAGAAGCTACTTGATCAGATTGTAGTACCGGCAGGAGTTCTGGGTCCTAACCAATCATACGCACGTATAAGTGACGGAGCGGCAAATTGGGAAGTAAAAGGTGGAAGTAGTGACAAATATGTGACTCCAAGTACGAATAACAAGACGCTCGACAGCAATGCTAAAATGGAGAAGTTCGAAGAACATGACTCTGTAGGTATCGGTATGTCTATCTCGGCGATGAGTGTAGTATTCTGCGGATTGATACTTCTTTATATCTCTTTCAAGATTGTAGGTAAAGTAGCCGTGAACTTGAGCAAACGCAATACGATGAAGTCAAAAGGTATCGACAAGGAAACAGCCAAAGAACTGTCACAAGCTCCGGGCGAAGTTTATGCCGCAATTTCTATGGCATTGCACGAAATGCAAGATGAGGTACACGACGTAGAAGAAACGGTACTGACTATCACTCGTGTGAAACGTAGCTATTCACCGTGGAGTTCGAAGATTTACACCTTGCGTGAAACTCCCAAAAAGTAAGTCAACCCTTAAAAAGATAAAACGATGAAAGAATATAAATATAAAATCAACGGTAACTCATATAAAGTGACCATTGGAGATATCGAAGACAATATCGCTCATGTAGAAGTGAACGGTACGCACTATAAAGTAGAAATGGAAAAACAGCCGAAGGCGGCACCTGCAAAACCGGTAGTACGCCCATTGCCGAACTCTCCGGCTGCTCCTACCACACCGGTAGTGAAACCGGCTGCACAGTCTACCGGAAAATCAGGTGTCAAATCTCCGCTACCGGGTGTTATACTCGACATAAAAGTGAACGTAGGCGACACAGTGAAGAAAGGACAAACCATTATTATATTGGAAGCCATGAAAATGGAAAACAATATCAATGCAGACAAAGACGGTAAGATTACCGCTATCAACGTAAACAAGGGAGATTCTGTCCTTGAAGGTAATGACCTCGTAATTATTGAATAATATGGGAGATTTTATAAACTTTTTAGGAAATAACCTCGCCGACTTCTGGACATACACGGGCTTCGCAAATGCTACTGTAGGGCATGTCGTTATGATTCTTGTGGGTTTGGGGTTCATCTATCTGGCGGTAGCCAAAGAGTTCGAACCGATGCTGCTGATTCCTATCGGCTTCGGTATGCTGATCGGTAATATACCTTTTAATATGGATGCCGGACTGAAAGTCGGTATTTATGAAGAAGGTTCTGTATTGAATATATTGTATCAGGGAGTAACTTCCGGCTGGTATCCGCCGCTCATCTTTTTGGGCATCGGCGCCATGACGGACTTCTCGGCACTTATCTCTAATCCGAAATTGATGTTGATCGGTGCTGCTGCACAATTCGGTATCTTCGGTGCTTACATGATCGCATTGGAAATGGGCTTCGACCCGATGCAAGCCGGCGCTATCGGTATCATTGGTGGAGCAGACGGCCCGACGGCCATTTTCCTTTCTTCCAAGCTAGCACCTAACCTGATGGGAGCCATTGCGGTGTCCGCCTACTCCTATATGGCGTTGGTTCCGGTGATACAGCCGCCTATCATGCGTCTGCTCACCACTAAGAACGAACGTGTCATCCGCATGAAACCGCCGCGTGCCGTTTCTCACACGGAGAAGGTTATTTTCCCGATTATCGGTTTGTTGCTGACTTGCTTCCTGGTTCCTTCCGGTCTGCCTTTGCTGGGTATGCTGTTCTTCGGTAACCTGTTGAAAGAAAGTGGTGTAACCCGTCGTTTGGCTGAAACGGCACGTGGTCCGCTGATTGACACAATTACTATCCTGTTAGGTTTGACAGTAGGTGCTTCTACTCAGGCTTCTGAGTTCCTGACGCTCGACTCTATCAAGATCTTCGGTCTGGGTGCATTGTCATTCGTAATTGCTACTGCTTCAGGTGTGATCTTCGTGAAGATATTCAACCTCTTCCTGAAGAAAGATAATAAGATCAATCCGTTGATCGGTAATGCAGGTGTATCTGCCGTACCTGATTCGGCACGTATCTCTCAGGTAGTAGGTCTGGAATATGATTCTACAAACTACCTGCTGATGCACGCCATGGGTCCGAACGTTGCAGGTGTAATCGGTTCAGCAGTAGCTGCCGGTATCTTGCTGGGATTCTTGATGTAAAAGACATGTGCGTTGAGTGGTATCTTTACCATTCAAAACATCCGGTATATTTTAGCGCTCCTTCGGTTGAAGGGGCGCTATTTTTATTCGTTAATCTATCTAAAAGAGGCTACGAACATTTCGTAAAGCAAATCTTTTTAGTAACTTGCAGCCAATTAAGCAATACTTTAAAGATAAAAAGACTATGCGGAAACTCTTTATTCTACTCTTTTTCAGTGCCTCTTCATTGCTGATGGCACAAAATACCAATCCTATTCAGGAAGCAATGGCAAACTATGATTATGAGACGGCATTGACGCTAATTGATCAAGAGACGCCGACTGTTCCCCTACTCTATCAGAAAGGGAAAGCCCTGAAAAGTCTTGGCAACAACCGGGAAGCGCTTCAGGTATATGAAGAAGTCGTGATGCAAGATTCTCTGAATCCACGAGCTTATATTGAAGCAGCAGAGTGCTGCAAGTCATTATTAAAAAACAAACAGGCATTAAAATATTATCAAAAGGCAGTGGACCTGAATCCGGATAATAAATATGCCCGTATTCAATACATTACCCTATTACTGAATCAGCGGAAATTCGATGAAGCATTGGGAGAGAGCAGCCTACTTACAGAAACAGATAGCTCGGCTGTTGCATTACATCTACAAGCTCAAAGTTTTGAAGGGGTAGATGACATTTTAGCAGCATTGGGATGCTATGAAAACATACAGGAAAAATATCCCAACGATTTTCTGGCTGCTGCCAAAGCAGCAAGACTACACATCGAAGGAGCATTTTATAATTATGCTATAGAAGCTACTGAAAAATACCGCCAAATAGACAGTACAAACGTTGTTGTGAACCAACAAAATGCATTGGCATACTGCCTGATGAAAGATTATCAGACTGCAATACAGAGATACGAACAGTTACTAAGCCTGGGAGACAGTACATTTACCACCTGTTATTATTTAGGAGTCAGTTATTACGCAGTAGAAAAGTTTTATGAAGCACATGATATACTGGAAGTAGCTCGCCAATATGATAAGCGTAATGTGAATCTGCTATATTATTTAGGACGCTCCTGTTCCAAAACGTCATGGAAGGATCAAGGAGTTGCATATCTGGAAGAAGCTGTGGCATATGCTACCCCACCCGATAGCGCTATGATACGCCTCTATGTCGGTCTCACAGACTGTTATAAAATGGCACTAATGCCTAAAGAGCAAATCAAAACGATGCAAGACAGATATGATAAATATGATATAGAAAATCATAAGCTCTTGTATGACATGGCATATGTTTACCAATATCAGTTGAAAGATAAAAAGAATACAGAACGTTGTCTGGAGGCTTTCCTTAAAACGCGTCCCAAAAACAGCAGTGAGCAACCCGAAACAGATGATAAAGGAAATGTAATATTAGGATTAAGTACTTATTATGGCGCAGCCGAAACTTGGCTGAAAGATCTTCGTGAGAAAAAGAAAGTGGATGACTTCTTTCAGGGGAAAGTGATTGCAGTGCCGACAGATACGAAAAAGACAGAAACTTCCAGAGACACAGTCAAGAAGTGAAAACGTTTGCATAACATTATAAAGTATATAATAGCGGAGTAGCGGCAGCTTTCTCCGCTATTTGCTTATATTAGCACCAAAATACGGATATAATAACAAAAAGCTAATATCATGAAAAAATTATTCCTTATCCTGGGAACGTTTTTATTTTCCCTTAGTACGTATGCAGCTATGAACGTAAACAAAATCGACCCTCCGTTTTGGTACGCCGGAATGCAAAATCCCGAACTCCAACTTATGGTCTACGGTGAAGACATCGGTAACTCTTCCGTTACTGTCAACTATCCCGGCGTTTCTTTGAGCAGCACTGTCAAGCTGGAAAGCCCGAACTACCTGATTGTCTACCTGAGACTGGAGAAAGATGTGAAACCCGGTAAAGTAGCTCTCACTTTTGCACAAGGCAAAAAGAAAATCGTCAAAGAGTATGAACTGAAAGCACGCGGCAAGAAAAGCTGTGAACACAAAGGTTTTGATGCTTCCGACGCCCTCTACCTGTTGATGCCCGACCGCTTTGCAAACGGCAATCCGGACAATGACCAAATCCTCGGCATGGCCGAATACAAAGTAGACCGCAATGATCCGAACGCCCGCCATGGTGGTGACCTTGCAGGTATCGAGCAAAATCTGGATTACTTCTCCGACCTGGGTGTAACTGCCCTTTGGTTCACTCCGGTACTGGAAAACAACATGACCGGCGGTTCGTACCACGGCTATGCTACTACCGATTACTATAAAGTTGATCCGCGTTTCGGCACCAACGAAGAGTATCAGCAACTGATATCCAAATGCCACGACCGCGGCATCAAGATTGTAATGGATATGATCTTCAACCACTGCGGCGTAGAACATCCATGGATTAAAGATATGCCGTCTAAAGACTGGTTCAACAATCCCGATCACGAAAAGAACTTCGTGCAGACCTCTTTCAAACTGACTCCGCACGTTGATCCTTATACTTCACAATACGACTTCGACCAGATGAACGACGGTTGGTTTGTTACCGCTATGCCGGACCTTAACCAAAAGAACCCACACGTATATCGCTACCTGGTACAGAACAGCTTCTGGTGGATTGAGTACGCCAATATCGACGGCATCCGTATGGACACTTATCCGTATGCCGACTATGACGCCATGAGCAACTGGATGAAAGAGCTGAACGAAGAATACCCCAACTACAACACCGTAGGCGAAACCTGGGTTACCGAACCGGCTTATACAGCCTGGTGGCAAATGGATTCCAAACTCTCTGCCCCGAAGAACAGTAACCTGAAAACCGTCATGGACTTCAGCTTCTTCGATAAAATCAACACTGCCAAGAACGAGCAGACCGAAACATGGTTCAAAGGTCTGGATCGAGTGTACAATAGCTTCGTATACGACTTCCTCTACCCCAACCCGGCTTCCGTACTGGCATTTATCGAAAACCATGATACCGACCGCTTCCTGGGTGAAGGCGACAATCTGCCAATGCTGAAACAAGCTTCTACCTTGCTACTTACCACCCGCCGTATTCCGCAACTCTACTATGGTACGGAAATCATGATGAACGGTGTGAAGAGCAAGAGTGACGGATACGTCCGTAAGGACTTCCCCGGTGGATGGACTGGCGATACAGAAACTGCACTGACAGCCGCAGGACGCAGCAAGATACAGAACGAATGTTATAACTTCTACAAGACCTTATTGAACTGGCGTAAAGGAAACGATGTTATCGCCAAAGGTAGCATGGTGCAATTCATGGTTCAGAATGGTGTTTATGCCTATGCCCGCCAGCACGAAGGTAAAACCGTATTCGTAATGTTGAATGGTACAGATGCCGAAACTACTGTTCCTTTGAAATTCTACAAAGAAATATTGAAAGATTCCAAGCAAGGAAAAGACATTCTTAGCGGAAAGACAGTTGCATTCGGTGAATCGCTGACAATGGGACCGAGAGAATCATTGGTGATTGAGTTATAAATCGCATTTCAATTATAACAGAAGGGCATAGAAATTAGCTTTCTATGCCCTTTCTTTATTCATAAAAGTATATTCTCTAATCTTTCTTCCAAACCTCCCCTCACAAATATTAGTCAAACATTTGACTAATTCCAATAAAAAGCTCTACCTTTGCGCCCGAAAGATAAAAAGCAACGTAGCAATGGAGAATTACAATTCATCCCGCGGGCTTATCCAGCAAATGTTAAGAACCCGCATGGCATTCCGCCAAGCTCTGCAACGCGTTTTGAAACGCAATAACATAGATATCACCTTTGAAATGTTACAAGTACTGAGTTCTCTGTGGCAGGAACAAGGAATCAGCCAGCAGGCATTAGCCGAAAAGACAGCCAAAGACAAAGCCTGCATGACTAATCTGATGGCCAACCTCGAAAAGAAAGGCTGGATCATGCGCCAGGAAGACCCTAACGACCGCCGTAACCGACTCGTGTACCTCACTCCCGCAGGAGAAGAGATATCCGACCGTGTACGCCCGCTCATCAAGGATTTTTATACCCAGACGGGCCAACTGATGGGAATAGAGAGCCTAAACGCATGTTCCAATCAACTAGAGACACTCTATGAGATATTCAACCAGTTTTAATTTTCTTCGCCTCTTGCTCATTCACATACTTGCTGTAGCTCCGCTGTGGCTAACCGCTCAGGAGAATACTCATCTATTATCCGTAGACGAACTTTTCCGTCTGGGCACAGAAAACAGTCTGCAACTTAAAAAGAGCAAACTACAAGAGGTTATTCATAACGACCAAAAGAAGTCTGCATACACAGACCGATTGCCAGATATCCAAGTAGGTGCCAGCGCCGGAATCATAGGCCAGCCCGTCATCTTTCAGCGGGGACTTTCACATCCCGTGCGCCCCGAAACGCCGGACTGGTCACAAAACTATAACATCAACCTGACGCAACCCCTCTACCAGGGAGGAAGGATACAAGCCAAAATACATCAGGCCGAACTTAAAGAGCAAATAGCCGCCCTGACGAGTGCCGACAACGAAGCCGAAATCAAGCTGGTACTGCTGCAACAGTACATGACGCTTTTCAGTTACTACAAGCAGCGGGAAGTGCTGGCACGCAACATCGAAGAGTCCGAACACCGACTGAAAGATATCCGCCGGATGAAAAAAGAAGGCATAGTCACCCGCAACGATGAAATCCGCAGTGAACTGCAACTGACCAACGACCGCCTGGCCTATCAGGAAGCCGACAACAGCATCGCCATAACTTCGCAACAACTCGATATTCTGCTGGGACTGGACGAATCACAGCTGATAGCACCGGACACCACTTTACTGTATACCGCCGTCAGTGTGTCCGATTATGATACGTATGTACAATTAGCCTACAACAACTATCCGGGCATGCAGATTGTCCGCCAACAAACCCTGCTGGCAGAAAACGATATCCGGCTGACTAAAGCAAACTACCTTCCCAGCCTGTCACTGCACGCGGGCAACACCCTTGCACGCCCACTCAGCACTACACTGGCTGACATGTACAACAACAACTGGAACATCGGCCTCAGCCTCTCATACAACCTGTCGTCTCTTTATCAGAATAAGCACAAGATGCACGAAGCCCGGCAAACCGTACAACTTCAAAAGTATACCGAAGAACTCCTGATGCAGGACATCCGTATTCAGATACGAACTGCCTACACCCGCCATAAAGAGGCCCTGAACCGCATAGAAGCCCTGAAGCTCTCTGTCAGCCAGGCAGAAGAAAACTACCGGATTGTGCAAAACCGCTACCTGAACCAGCTTTCCATCCTCACCGACCTGCTGGATGCAAGCAGCGTGCGGCTGGATGCTGAACTGCAACTGACCGTTGCCCGTACGCAAGCCATTTACACTTACTATGAATTACAGCGAACCTGCGGCATGCTTTAATTCTTTAATTATTAATTATTAATTTACAATTGTAGTCTATGTCCGAATTACAAAAGAAACATAAGCAACTGAAGAGATTAAGAATAAGGAATATCACCCTCAATACGGTATGTATTCTCCTTGCACTGGCGGGAATTTCATGGACAATCAATTACTTCTGGAAATACGTCCATTACGAAATCACCAATGATGCCGTAGTAGACCAGTATATAGCTCCACTCAATATCCGAGCTTCGGGTTATATCAAGGAAGTCCGCTTCACGGAGCACCAGCCTGTACATGCCGGAGACACCCTTCTCATTCTTGACAACCGGGAATACCTCATCAAAGTAAAGGATGCGGAAGCTGCCCTGATGGACGCGAAAGGTGCAAAAGACGTATTAAGTTCCGGCATTCAGACCTCGCAAGTAAATGTAGCCATTCAGGAAGCCAACATTGCAGAAACCAAGGCCAAGCTCTGGCAGCAGGAACAGGACTATCGGCGCTATGCCAACCTGCTTGCCGAAGAATCCGTCAGCCAGCAACAATATGAACAGGTAAAAACCGCCTACGAGGCAACCCAAGCACGCTATCAGGCCCTGCTGCAACAAAAGGAAGCGGCAAAATCACAATACTCCGAAACGAGCAAAAAATCCACCGGCATCGAAGCGAATATCCTCCGCAAAGAAGCGGATCTGGATATGGCAAAATTGAATCTCTCTTATACGATAATCACCGCTCCTTACGACGGATATATGGGGCGCCGTACCCTCGAACCGGGACAATTCGTACAAGCCGGACAGACCATCTCCTATCTTGTACGGGGCAACGACAAATGGATCACCGCCAACTACAAAGAAACGCAGATCTCCCACATCTACATCGGGCAGAAAGTACGCATCAAGGTCGATGCTTTCCACGGGCATATCTTTCACGGCACCGTCACCGCCATATCCGAAGCAACCGGTTCTAAGTACGCCTTGGTTCCGACTGATAACTCCGCCGGCAACTTCGTCAAAGTGCAGCAACGCATTCCCGTTCGCATCGAGCTGGACGATGCCACCCCCGAAGAGATGAAAAGCCTCCGTGCAGGCATGATGGTAGAAACCGAAGCACTGAGAAAATAAGAAAATCCACTGATGGTAAAACTAAATCTTCCACTCCGCCCCTGGGTACCGCAATGGCTGGGTATCGTCACTATGTTCGTGGTGATGTTCCCTATCATTATGCTCAACGGAACCTATACGGGAAGCATGCTGGAAGTCAGCAGTACCCTCGGAATACTCAGCGAAGACATCACAATGGGGTATTATGCTGCGGCGGCAGGTATGGCGGTAGCTTATCCCATCATTCCTAAAATCCGTGCGATCGCCACTCCAAAGACGATGCTGCTTACCGACCTGCTCCTGCAAATCATTCTCAGCTACATCTGCGCCCAGGTTGGCAATATGGACATCACCATTATATGCAGCTTCTTCATCGGCTTCCTGAAAGCCTTCATTATGTTGGAGTTTATTATTCAGGTACGCCCGTTCTTCAGTCCGAAGAATGTGCGTAGCGAGTTCTACGCCTACTTCTACCCCATCGTATTCTCCGGCGGACAAATATCCATGGCGCTGACGGCACAATTGGCCTATTACTATCAGTGGCAGTACATGTATTACTTTACAATCCTGCTGATGCTGATTGCCATTATCTTTATCCTGTTGTTTTTCCGGTATGCCAAGCGCCCCATGCGCATCCCTTACAAAGAAATCGACGGAAGAAGCATGTTTATCGTAGCCGCTGCATTGCTTTTCAGCATCTATATATTTACCTACGGAAAGACATTAGATTGGTTCTCCTCTCCCAAAATACGGATTTATACGATTGCCATCCCCATACTGATTTACCTTTTCGTCCACCGGCAACGGACACAGGAGAAGCCATACGTCAGCCTGAAACCACTCCATCACCATAAATCCATCATCGGGTACACATTCATGGTACTGGTCATGTTTTTCAGTGCCAGCAGTTCCCTGATTACCAATTACCTGAACAGCATTATCCGTGTAGACAGCGTACATGTCAATTCGCTCAGCCTGATGCTTATACCGGGATTCATTGTGGGAGCCATCATCTGTTTCTGGTGGTTCAGGTGGCAGCGATGGCGGTTCCGCTATCTCATTTCCGGAGGGATGTTCTGCTACGTCATCTATCTGGTCATCCTCTACTTCGGCATCACGCCCTACTCCACTTACGAGATGCTTTACTTTCCGGTTTTCCTCCGCGGACTGGGGATGATGACTCTTTTCATAGCCTTCGGTGTATATGTAGTAGAAGATTTGGACCCTAAACTCATGTTGTCTAACGCTTTCTTTCTGATATCCCTCCGCTCTGTGCTGGCTCCGGCAATATCCGCTTCTTTTTTCAGTAACCTGCTCTATTACTTACAAATCAAGGGGATGAATACCCTTTCTGAACACATGACGCTCACCAATCCACTGGCTTCCTCCCGCTATGCGCAAGCCATGAACAGTGCCTTGGCGCAGGGACACGGCTACGATGAAGCCAGCCAGTTAGCCGCCAATAACTTTTATTCCACGCTTCAGCAACAGAGCCTGCTACTGGGCATCAAGACTGTAATCGGCTATCTGCTGATTGCCGCATTGGTTATCGCAGTGGTTTCCGCTTTCATCCCTTTCCATAAGACTCTGAAAGTGGCTGTGGTGAAGACGGGAGACGATATGGTATAAAGCAATACTCTATTATTTTGCACCTGAATTGAAAAACAACAAAAATTTCTATACCTTTGTGTCTGTCAAGTGTAGAATAGAGATAAAATGAAGGCAACAATAACAATTCCATACGCAGTAGCTGACTTTGCAGAAATGCACGAGCGCGGCTTTTATTATGTCGATAAGACAAAGTATATCTCACGGTTGGAGAGTTATAAGGCTCCTGTCTTCCTGAGACCCCGTCGCTTCGGCAAGAGTCTCTGGGTGTCTACCTTGGCACACTATTACGACCGCACTCTGACGCATCGCTTTGAAGAACTCTTCGGTGGCACCTACATAGGTAGCCAGCCCACGCCCGAACACAACCAATATATGGTGATACGCTACGATTTTTCAAAGATGGTGTCCTGAGACAGAGACCTATCTACGCTATGTGCTGGATAAATATACAGGAAGCCAGAAACGCTTCGATGAAATCTGGCAACTCATCATCAACAATTACGATGGTTACCGCTTCAGTACCCGCGGTGAAAAGTTATTCAATGCTACTATATTAACTTACTTCCTGAAGAAATTTGCCGTGAACAAAGGAGAAGTACCCGATGAAATGATCGACGAGAACCTTCGAACCGATGTCAACTGGCTTCGACGTCTCACACTTTCGCTGGCAAATTCAAAAGCTATGCTTGACGCATTGATAATAGACAACGGATTGGCCTACAACATGGCCGATCTTTCCAGCAAGTTCAACAAACAGAAGTTCTTCGACAAGAACTTCTACCCCATCAGCCTTTTCTACCTGGGCATGACTACCTTGCAGAGCAATTACCGCATGGCACTGCCCAACCTGACCATGCGCAGCATCTACATGGATTATTATAACGTACTGAACCGCATAGACGGTGGCGCCAACCGCTATGTACCCACTTACGAACGCTTTGTCAACGACCGTTGTCTGGAACCATTGATACAGAATTATTTTGAAGAGTATCTAGGACAGTTCCCCGCACAGGTGTTCGATAAAATTAATGAGAATTTCATCCGTTGTTCTTTCTTCGAACTGGTATCGCGCTACCTGAGCAGTTGCTACACCTTCGCTATTGAGCAAAACAATTCAGAAGGTCGTGCAGACTTTGAAATGACAGGTATTCCCGGCACTGACTATTACACTGATGACCGTCTGGTAGAATTCAAATACTACAAAGCACGGGAAGCCGAGAAGATGTTGGCATTGGATGCTCCCCTGCCCGAACACGTCGAACAGGTGCACCGCTATGCCAATGATACACAGAAACATTTCCCCAACTATCATGTACGCACGTATGTAGCTTATATTTGCTCAAACAAGGGGTGGCGTTGTTGGGAAGTATAACTATAGAATTTTACGTACTGTCATTAGCCGGCTATAAATGCCAGCTAATTCCGCATGCCATCTCCAGATAGTGCACACGTACACGTTTCGAGTAGCTATCCTCAATCTCGCCAGTCAACAGGTTTCTCTTTTCAAAAGTCTGCGTAGCCCGTTCAGGGAGAAAAATATATTTGGCCTCCACCGAAAAATGGAGTTTGCGCCAGATACGCCTCGACAACATAGCCGAAGTCTGAATATATCCCAAGCGCAACTGTACATCCCATACCGGTTTATTCAGCCGGTAGGCAATGCCGAAAGCCATAGATAAACCGATTCCATCAAGGTCACCTGACAGGGAATGTATTCCTCAAATTCCTCGCAGCACATTGCCGTACAAAGCAAAAAAAGTAGTACCAGTAAAACGGATAACTTGTTTTTCATATTTTAGTTTTTTAGTGTGTAATCAGTCTCACCTTTTAAGAAATGCAAAAAAATGCAAAGTAGCCTTATAAGCAAAAATAAGATTCATATCAAGCCTTTGGCTAAGTTCAATCAAATCAGGGTAAAGGTTTTAAGAGATAATTGGAGGCCTTTCTCAAAGATTTAGTATTTTTGGCAGCTGTAATAAACCGTTAAACTATCGAAGTCTGCATATTAATATCGTGGAGAATAGTAATTGCGCTACATACAGAAATTGCTGAGGCTAAAAGTAAATTAACAAAATGCTTCATTATCACGAAAGTAAAGCTATAAAATAATCAATTTGAATACCTGCTATGACTACAGAAAATAAAATAAAGTATTTTGAGAATCGAGAAGATTGGAGAAAGTGGTTAATGGACAACTTTGAAACCTCCTGTGAAATATGGTTTGTATTTCCCTATAAGTCATCAGGTAAAAAAGGCATTTTATATAATGATGCCGTTGAAGAAGCCCTTTGCTTCGATTGGATTGACAGCACAACAAAACCACTTGACAAAGATCATAAAATTCAGCGTTTCACACCCAGAAATCCTAAAAGTACTTACTCACAAGCCAACAAAGAAAGACTTAAGTGGCTATTGGAAAATAAAATGATACACCCAAAATTTGAAGAGAAAACGCGAAGTATTTTATCTGAGCCTTTCATTTTTCCCAATGATATAATTGATAAATTGAAAGAAGATGAAACGGTATGGAAAAACTATCAACCATTTTCCGAAGCATATAAGCGAATCCGAATAGCGTACATCGAAGCCGCAAGAAAACGTTCTAAAGAATTTGAGAAGCGTCTAAACAACTTCATTAGCAAAACGAAAGACAATAAAACAATAGCAGGATTTGGCGGAATTGAAAAATACTATTAATCAAAAGTATACTCCAAATAATAACGAGTATAAAAGATAAAAAGGCAGTAATCCTTGTGAGGAAATACTGCCTTTTTTGTTGATATATATTCAATTCAGGTCTAAGTACCTGTTTTTGCGCTGTTAATAAACGCAGAGAACATTCTTAAAAAACGTAGCTATTATTCTTTAAGAATGTACTCGGCGGAAACGTAGATGATTACAACAAAAACTTCAGCTTTTTAATGGGCCGAGATGGGAAATGGCATTTCACCCCAACATACGACTACACGTTTACCGTTGATCCAAATGCCCCACATTATATCAATCGTCACAGCATGATGATAAACGGAAAGATACAAGCAATAACCCGCAAAGCTCTGCTTGGACTTGCTAAAAAATATAATATCAAGTTAGCGGAATCATCCATAGAAAAGGCTATCGACATCATTAGGAATTACCAATTTTATGGAGAAAAAGCAAGTGTCAGCGATTACTAGATTCATACGATAAAAGAAGAAATCACATCGCGAATAGAGAATCTTTCGCATGAACAGACTTAAAGCCATACCTTCAACCTCATAGCACTCTATAAAATTGTTCTGAGGAAATGGGAACCAGTCTTGATTACTAAAAATATCACAAAAAAGGCCACCCCGTTGAAAGGGCAGCCTTCTATTCATATTCCAAAGAACTGTGGATTATTCAGCCAGCTTGTTGTCTGAGCCAAGCACGTTAAGGATTTTGTGCTTGTACAGTTTCTCCATATTGTCACGAGCCGGACCAAGATATTTACGCGGGTCAAACTCTGCCGGTTTTTCAGCAAATACCTTGCGAACCGCAGCAGTCATAGCCAAACGAGAGTCTGAGTCGATGTTGATCTTGCAAACTGCAGATTTAGCAGCCTTGCGCAATTCATCTTCGGGAATACCGATAGCAGCTTCCAGCTTGCCACCATATTTGTTGATGGTTTCAACTTCTTCCTGAGGAACTGAAGAAGATCCGTGCAGTACGATGGGGAATCCCGGAAGTTTCTCCATTACAGCATCCAATACTTCGAATGCCAAAGGAGGAGGTACCAGACGACCAGTTTTCGGATCTACATGGCACTGTTCGGGTTTGAACTTGTATGCACCGTGAGAAGTACCGATAGAAATAGCCAAAGAGTCACAACCTGTGCGAGTAGCAAAGTCGATAACTTCTTCAGGGTCAGTATAAGTATGGTGTTCAGCAGAAACTTCATCTTCTACACCGGCTAATACGCCAAGTTCGCCTTCTACAGTTACATCAAACTGGTGAGCGTAGTCAACCACCTTCTTCGTCAAAGCAACGTTTTCTTCGTAAGGCAGGTGAGAACCGTCGATCATCACTGAAGAGAAACCTGAGTCGATACAGCTTTTGCAAGTCTCGAAAGTATCTCCATGGTCAAGGTGAAGAACAATTTCAGGATGAGCGCAGCCTAATTCTTTTGCATATTCTACAGCACCCTGAGCCATGTAACGCAACAATGTAGCGTTAGCATACTGACGGGCACCTTTAGATACCTGAAGGATAACCGGAGACTTTGTCTCAACTGCAGCTTTGATGATAGCCTGCATCTGTTCCATATTGTTGAAGTTGAATGCAGGGATTGCATATCCACCCTTGATAGCCTTCGCAAACATTTCTTTTGTATTTACGAGACCCAAATCTTTGTAATTAACCATTTTGTTTAAAGTTTATTGTTAGTGAATAAAAATTCTACGCAAAAGTAGTCATTATCTTCCAAAAGTAAGAACAGGTCGGGAATAAAATATAGCCATCCACCCGTCAAAACAATTCTATTTTAAAGCTATTGGATGATTTTAACAGAATATTGTAATCTCTACGTTACAAACTCTTTTCATCTGTAGCCTTTATCAGCCACTTCTGCATACCTTCTATTATATAACAAAAAGACCGGAAAGCAAGTTTAGCTTCCCGGTCTTCGTTTACACATTATTATATATTACTTTTTCAAATAAATAATAGTAGGCAAATGGTCACTATAGCCATTCAGCCAGACACGTCCGCCGTGTGTGCGCAAGGGAGAACCTTTATACTTGCCATCCTGCTGAAAGAGATATTCACGGATAAAGACTTCATTATGATCGTACTTCAAACCTTTCTTGGCTTTCAGCAAAGGACGGGAGACTACAATCTGGTCGAACAAATTCCACTTGCCACGATAGAGCAATGTTCCCACACCTTTATCTTCAAGGGTTTCCCACCAGGGATTATAGAATTCACCCTTCTTCACCTGCTTTGCATACTTGCGTGCACCCAGTGTAGCCATGCTTTCGTCCATGGGATCGTCGTTCATATCTCCCATGACTATCAGCTTCAGTTTCTTGTCCGTACGCATCAGGGAATCTGTCAATGCCCGTACTTGCTTGGCCGCATGTACACGTACCGGAGACTTAGCTCCACGGGAAGGCCAGTGATTGACGATGAAACAAACGCGTTCACCTGCCATCTGTCCGTCTACAATAAGGAAACCACGCGTCAGGTGCACAGTGTCCCCCTCAAAAGGGGTGGAAAGCACCAGTTTGGAATTGGTTACAGTGAACTGTTCCGGATCATAAAGCAAAGCGCAATCAATGCCCCGTTTATCCGGACCTTCGTAATGCACGAATTTATAGTTGGATATAGCCGGCTGGCTTACCAAATCTGTCAGTACCCGGTTGTTTTCAGCTTCGGCTACACCGATAACGGCGGGTCCTTCAGGTACGCGGTCGCGCGATACTTCACTCAGGACTTTGGCAAGGTTCTTCAACTTGGCCTCATACTTCTCAGCCGTCCATGCATAACTGCCGGAAGGCAAAAATTCAAGGTCGTTCTTACCTGCATCATGAATCGTATCAAACAGGTTCTCAAGATTATAAAACGCAACACTATACAGATCCCGCTCGTTCTGCTGGGCACCTGCCGTAGTGACGCAGAGCCATAGGGAAATTAAGAAAAGTAGCTTCTTCATGCTGAATATAAATTAAAATACCATGCAAAAATCTGAAATAAAAAGCGATAAACCTATTTTTTGAGGGAACTTTTTTCTAATTCGGAGAAATGTACTGCCTTTAAACTAAGATAGACTGCACCTTAAGCAAAAATAAATCTGAATTTATTTTGTATTATCTGCGACTTGCACTATCTTTGCGCTCTGAAAAATAAGACCATTACACTATTTATTACCAAAATAGTAACCGAATATAATAATTAAAAAAACAAATATTGAAATGAAAAAAGGTATTCATCCTGAAAATTACCGTCCGGTAGTATTCAAAGATATGTCTAATGGTGACATGTTCTTGTCTCGTTCAACCGTAAATACGAAAGAAACCATCGAGTTTGAAGGTGAAACTTATCCGTTGGTAAAGATGGAAATCTCTAACACTTCTCACCCGTTCTATACTGGTAAATCTACATTGGTGGATACAGCTGGTCGCGTTGATAAGTTCATGAGCCGCTACGGTGACCGTAAGAAGAAATAAAATTGACTTCTTTTGAAGTTAAAAAAAGGGAAGACTTTCACGAAGTCTTCCCTTTTTTATTATAGGAAATTCCCTATCACTTTGTAGGGAAAAGAGCGGGAAAGAGAGAAAACTCTTTCCTATTTTTGTATCAGCAATTTTGATTGCAAGTCAATTGTACAAACCATAAACGTAATCCATATGAAACGTCTTATCACTCTCGTTGTCCTCGCCGTCCTCCTCTCCACGGCAGGATTTGCTGCCAGACAGAAAGACTTGAGCGGCCCGATTGCCATAAAAGGCGAACTACAACAACAGTATGAGAATTTTCCTGCCGGCACTCCCGTAGTGATCCGCAAGGTAGTGAAAATGAAATCGGCAGAACAACCAGGCCCCGATGTTTTCTATGCAACCGAAATCAACGGTATGCAATTCGCAGTACCTTCTTCTGCCCTGAAGACCATTAAACTCTCACCCCCCGAAACCAATCAGGAGTTTTGGCAGCAAACTTATCTGAAACAACATCTGTATGAGTATTTCAGCGAACGCGGATATAACTCTAAGTTGCGCAAGGAAGTGGACGAAGAATGTCGGGATTACCTGTATAAGTTGGAAGAGATCGGCTATGAGGATGATTTCATCACTTCATACGTACAGAATATCTTTGCGAAACTGACTGCCACCGGCATAGATCCTAACCGCAGCGAACGGTTGAATGTACGTGTCATCCAGTCGCCCGAACCGGATGCTTACATGCTGCCCAACGGCACAATGCTGATTAGTACCGGTCTGCTCTGCACACTTGATTCGGAGGATGAACTTGCCGCCATTATTGCCAATGAGATGTCTCATTTCGTACTGGACCATCAGATTAATAACATCTATCGTGCTGAACGCCGTGCCAAGCGGGCAGCTTTTTGGGGAACGGTTCTTGCCGTCACTGCCGAAGTAGCCCTGGAAGTGGCATACTGGGATGACGACGATACAGCTTTAGGTGTAGGCGCTGTTGCCAGCATCGGAAGCGTTGCCGCCCTGCTGAATGTAAATGTAGTGAATCGCCTGGGAATGAATTACAAGAATAACCAGGAATACGCAGCCGACCGGGTTGCACGTGAGTTATTGGAATTCAAGGGGATGAATCCCGATGGATTGGCGTCTGCACTTTCCAAAGTCATCGGGTACTATAATATACAGCAACGCGGTCATAAGCTGCTTCGCTACGGCAGCATCGACAACCTGAAAAAGCGAATAGACAAAGCCGGCCAGGCGGAAAACCAAATCAGCCATCCTTATCTCAAAGCGACATCAGATGTAGTGACTTTCAACGCAGCCATGAATATGGCAGACCAACGGTATGAAGAAGCCGGAAGATTAATACAGAAGAATATCAATAACAATCTGGCCACCGACCATGATTACGTTATCTTAGCAAAATCACGGATGGCGCTTTACAACACAGAAGAGGTAAACGAAGAATGTGCCGCCCTGCTTTGGAAAGCCAAAGAATTAGCAGGAGACAGTCCGAATCTTGACATATATAAACAGGAGATTCTATTGCTAATGCGCATGAATAAACAGGCTAAAGCCGCCGGCACATTGAAGGAATATCTGGGATTACTTTCCCGGTATCAGGAACAAGGGATGCAAGGAGAAGAGGAAGAATGGACAAGCAAAGAAATAGCCTGGGCCAATCAATTATTAGATAAGATCAACAGATTATAAAGGAAAGAATATTATAAAGTCTTTTTCACCACAGATTACACGGATTTACACAGATATTTATATTGATAATTATCATTTGCTTTTAATCTGTATAATCTGTGGTGATTTCCGACTCATCTTATTTACGGAATGGCGGACGAACCACTACTGCTTTCAGCTTACGTCCACGCATATCAATACAAATTTCCGTACCTACCTTACTATACTCCGGTTTTACATAGCCCATACCGATACCAATCTTGCGAGTGGGCGACATAGTACCTGAAGTCACTACACCAATGGCCTCACCATCTGTATTGAACAGTTCATATCCATGACGGGGAATTCCACGATCCACCATTTCAAAACCGACCAGCTTACGGACAGTACCTTCCGCTTTCTGCTTTTCAAGCATCGGGCGATTGATAAAGTTCTTACCTTCAGCAAACTTGGTAATCCATCCCAAACCGGCTTCAATAGGTGATGTCGTATCATCCAGATCATTGCCATACAGGCAGAAGCCCATTTCCAGACGAAGCGTATCGCGTGCACCCAAGCCAATCGGTTTGATACCAAATTCTTCTCCTGCCTCAAACACGGCATTCCAAATCTTCATGGCAGCTTCGGGATAGAAGTAAAGCTCAAAACCTCCTGCACCGGTATAACCGGTATTGGAAATAATCACATCTTTCTCACCGGCAAACTCACCATGCGTAAAGGTGTAATACGACAGTTCCGACAAGTTTATGCTCGTCAGTTTCTGCAAAGCAAGAATGGCTTTCGGTCCCTGCACGGCAAGTTGAGCCATGTGGTCGGAAGCATTTTCCAATTCAACACCTTCGGTATTGTGCGAAACGCACCAGTTCCAGTCTTTTTCTATATTCGAAGCATTCACTACCAACAGGTATTTCTCCGGTTCATAATGATAAACCAGCAAGTCATCTACAATACCGCCTTCTTCGTTGGGAAAACAGGTATATTGCACCTTGCCCGGAGTCAGGGCAGCTACATTATTGGAAGTCACTTTCTGAAGAAAAGCCAATGCATTGGGGCCTTTCACCCAGAATTCTCCCATGTGGGAAACGTCGAATACACCTACAGCATCACAAACGGTGAGGTGTTCATCAATGATACCGGAATATTCTATCGGCATATTATATCCCGCAAACTCATGCATCTTAGCACCCAGCGAGATATGTTTTTCTGTAAACGGAGTGGTTTTCATGTCTTAAGGTATTAAATTATTTTATAGCAACAAGTTCGGCAATCTTCACGATGACCTTCATCGCCTTCTCCATATTCTGGATAGGAGCGAATTCATATCGTCCATGGAAGTTCAGACCACCTGCAAAGATATTGGGGCAAGGCAAACCTTTGAAAGAAAGCTGCGCGCCATCCGTACCACCACGGATAGGTTTCACATTCGGTTTCACACCTACAGCCTCCATTGCGGCAAAAGCCGTATCAATGATATGCATTAACGGTTCAATCTTCTCACGCATATTATAGTATTGGTCACGGAGTTCAAGCGTTGCCGTACCTTCACCATATTCAGCATTGATTTCACTGACAAAGCGTTCTATTTTCTTCTTGCGGCTCTCGAAACGTGCACGGTCATGATCACGGATAATATAGGCCACTGTAGTCTGCTCTACATCACCGTTAAAACTGATGAGATGGTAGAAGCCTTCGTAACCTTCGGTATGTTCGGGTGTTTCATGAGCAGGCAGCATCGCACAGAAACGGTTGGCCACACGAATTGAATTAACCATCTTATTCTTGGCATAACCCGGATGCACATTGCGACCTTTGAAGGTGATTTTAGCAGATGCCGCATTGAAGTTTTCAAACTCCAACTCTCCTACTTCACCGCCATCCATTGTGTAAGCCCAGTCGCAACCGAACTTCTCTACATCGAATTTATGTGCGCCCAATCCTATTTCCTCATCCGGATTGAAACCAATACGAATCTTGCCATGCTTGATTTCAGGATGCTCTTTCAGGTACACTATCGCAGAAACGATTTCGGCAATACCTGCTTTATCATCTGCTCCCAACAATGTCTTGCCATTGGTAACGATCAGGTCTTCCCCTTTATGATCCAGCAGTTCGGGGAACTGAGACGGAGAAAGGATTACATTCTCTTCTGCACAAAGCACGATGTCCGAGCCGTCATAGTTTTGAACAATGCGGGGAGATACATCTTTGCCACTCATATCGGGACTGGTGTCCATATGGGCGATAAAACCAATAGTAGGTACCGGCTTATCTATATTTGCCGGAAGTGTGGCAAACAAATAGCCATGCTCATCCAGCGTTATGTCTTCCAAACCTAAAGATTCTAATTCTTCTTTCAGATATTTGGCAAATACCATTTGCCCCGGAGTACTTGGAGTCACCTCTGTCTCTTCACTGGACTGGGTGTCGAAGCTTACATACTTCAAAAAACGTTCTACTAAAGCCATATTATTTATGATTTACGATTTATGATTTATGATCGAGAACATAAACTACCAATTATCTATCAACAGTAGTCAATAGTTCTGCCGTAAAGGTAGAAAAAGGGGCGTGAACTGCCAAGCAATTCACGCCCCTTTTTACAAAATGTTAGTATTTAGAGTTACTTAAAAGCAACTACTTCCATCAAAACAATGTGTACAAACCTTACATTTCGGCAATCCGATGGACTCGATGAGAGTTTCCAGGGTATTAAACTTCAAAGTTGTAAGTCCAAAGCGCTCAGCAATAATGCTCACCATCTTCTCATATTCCGGAGAACCGGTAGTGGCATATTTCTCCAGATTCTTGTCTGCATCCCCCTCCAGTTCTTCTATAACGCGACGTGTAATCAGTTCCAACGGACTCTTGGATGCCGTGAAACCTACAAACGGACAAGCATAAATCAGCGGCGGACAAGCAATACGGATATGTACTTCTTTGGCACCATATTCATACAGTACCTTCACATTATCCCGAAGTTGTGTGCCCCGTACTATGGAGTCGTCACAAAACAATAAACGCTTACCTTCCAACATGGCACGATTCGGTATCAGTTTCATCTTCGCTACCAATGAGCGCATCTCCTGCTTACTAGGAGTGAAGCTGCGCGGCCATGTCGGTGTATATTTAGAAATAGCACGGTGATAAGGAACTCCCTTTCCTTCGGCATACCCCAGAGCCATACCTACACCGGAATCAGGAATACCGCAAGCACAATCTACTTCAGAATTATCACTCTGTCCCATCTTCAAACCACTGGTAAAACGTACTTCCTCTACATTGCGGCCTTCGTAGCAGGAAGTGGGAAAACCGTAATATACCCACAGGAAAGAACAAATCTGCATCTTTTCCTCCGGCTTCCGCAGTTGTTCCACTCCATCGGCGGTCATACGAACAATCTCTCCCGGACCGAGATAGCGGTCTATTTCATAATCCAGATTCGGAAAACTACTCGACTCACTGGTTGCAGCGTATGCCCCTTCTTTCCGGCCAATTACAATCGGAGTGCGTCCCCACTTATCACGAGCCGCAATGATACTGCCATCTTCCGATAACAGCAGCATAGAGCAAGAGCCCTTGACACGGCGGTAAACATTTTCTATGCCTTCTACAAAAGTTTTTCCTTGTATGATGAGTAATGAAATAAGCTCGGTTTGATTAGTATTGCCTGAACTCAGTTCGGCGAAGTGCATATTTTTGGAAAGTAGTTCTGCTTCTATTTCTTCCAGATTCACAATTTTGGCTACTGTTACAATGGCGAAGCGTCCGAGGTGGGAGTTAATGATGATGGGTTGCGGGTCTGTATCGCTGATGATTCCTATTCCGACATTTCCTTTAAACTTATCCAGTTCATCTTCAAACTTGGTTCGGAAATAAGTACTCTCCAGGTTATGAATGGATCGGGCAAACATGCCCTCTTCTGCATCATACGTGGCAAGTCCGCCCCGCTTAGTTCCTAAATGTGAATTATAATCTGTACCGTAAAATAAATCCGTCACACAGCTCGCTTTGGAGACTGTCCCGAAAAATCCTCCCATAAATCCTATTATTTATTATTGATTTTAGTATTGACGGGCACAAAGGTACAAAGAAGTTTCTTCTCCACATTACTTTCCTACGAGACAATTTCTAAAAAAACTTATTTTTATGCAGGTTTCCGAACAGCAGTTTGAACGTTTTGTTTAATTCGCAGATAAAAGAAATTATATGGTTCAGGATAGAAAATCACAGGAAATACTGTAATCCTCCCTACCCTCGCACATGATTTTGGTACTTCGGACTCTGTGATTACCTGGATTGTCAATGGTTATCAATTGGCTATGTAGTGTCATTAGTATCTGCCCCGACCAAACGTTCAGGAGGAGCCAGCGGAATGATGGGAATGGCACGACTTATGAGACAGACTCTCGGAACTACGCTTGTAGCACTTCTATTCAGTTGGGTGGTAGGAAGCAAAAGTACGGAAATATGTTTGATAACAGGGAGTGTATTTGCGCTGATTGCGGCGGTGGTGAGTAGTTTGAGGTTGTCACAAGCGTCGGTATTGAAAGAATAAAAAAAGGCCGAAACTGAGCTTCGACCTTTTCTATATCTTATTTTAAACTACTTTTTCCAAACATAATATGGAATAAACAACCATCTCATAAACTTTATTACCGATTTGATCAATGTACAATGCTCCATATAGTCAGAAATATAATTTTGAAATATTCCTTCACCGAACGATGCTCTATATATTTCATATTGTAGCATATTTTATCCGGCAGTATTTGCTCTACATATGCCTTGTCCGCATCCTCAGCCTGTCCTAAAATCGTATTTTCATCTACATATTCTATAGATGCATAATCCGTAATTCCCGGGCGAACAGACAACACTCTCCGCTGTTCCTCAGTGTAGAGTTCCACATATTTACGAACCTCCGGACGCGGGCCTACCAGACTCATATCACCTTTCAGTACATTGAATAACTGAGGTAGTTCATCTAATTTATATTTGCGGATAAAATACCCGATACGGGTAATCCGGGGATCTCGTCCGCCTACAGTTATCAAACCTTGCTTATCAGCTCCTATACGCATTGAGCGGAACTTATAGACATAAAAATCCGCCCCTCCACGTCCCACACGTAGCTGTTTATAGAAACCATCACCTTTACTTTCCAGACGGATAGCAATATACAGGAAAAGGAAAACAGGAGATAAGAATAGAATGCCTAGAAAGGAAAATAAAATATCAAAGAAACGAATCATCACCTATCAACAGTCACTTTAAGGTATGCATCTTTTACAGCTTTGATTATAAAGTCCAGCTTTTCTTCATCCAACTGCGGATAAATGGGTAAGGAGATTTCACCTTTAAAATTCTCATAAGCTTGTGGATAGTTCTTTATATCATATCCCAATGAGCTGAAGAAAGAAAGCATCGGCATCGGGATAAAATGAACGTTCACGGCAACCTCACTTTTCGCGATTTCATCAATCATACGATCACGCTGTTCCTCTGTGAAATCTTTGATACGCAATGCATAGATATGATATGAGCTTTCTTTTTCTCCATCTTCAGAAGGAGGCAAAATAGCCCAATCACAATCAGCAAATGCTTTAGAATAGGTATTGAATACCCTTTTACGTTCTTTCAGTAGTTCAGGATATTCCCGTATCTGAGCCAAACCGATAGCAGCATTTACGTCAGCCATATTTATTTTCATTCCCAGACCGACTATGTCATAACGCCAACCGCCGGCTTTGGATTTGGAAAAAGCATCTTTAGTTTGACAATTCAAACTCATCATACGCAATTCTTTGTAGAGTTCCGCATTATCAAACGGTTCGGGCAAATTCAGGCAGATGGCTCCCCCTTCGGCCGTCGTCACATTCTTTACGGCGTGAAGGGAGAAGATAGCAATATCCGTTTCGCACCCTGTACGCTGATTCTTGCTGTAATAAGCTCCCAAAGAATGGGCCGCATCATTCATAACAAGAATACGTCCCAATTTTTCCTGTACCAATGACGTCGCCTGAAACAGATTGCGTATTTCCGGTTCATTAACGAGTCTCATGATACGGTCGTAATCACAAGGGAAGCCCGCAATATCTACCGGAATAATAGCCTTGGTCCTTGGCGTAATTGCTTTTCGAATAGCATCCACAGAGATATTGAAATCCTCTCCGGAATCTACCATAACAGGCTTTGCACCCGCATGAAGGACGGCTAATGCCGTAGCACTATATGTATACGCCGGAACAATCACTTCATCTTCAGCTATTACTCCCAACCAGCGAAGCATCATAATAGCTCCCGAAGTCCATGAGTTTACACAAAGCACTTCTTTGGCATTAGAGAATACTTTTATTTCTTCTTCCAGTGCTTTTACTTTAGGACCGGAAGTTATCCAGCCGGAACGTAACGAATCAACGACTTCGTTGATGACCGCCTCGTCAATATAAGGGGGCGAAAATGGAATTTTCATGATCTATTATATCGAATTATTTTAAATGAATCAAATATGTAAGTCCGCAGGAGAAATATTTCCGCTTTATTGCATTGTTTGGGCCAAAAGGCATTTACTGATCCATATCTTACTTTTATGATAATAATCTACAAAATACTTTTCCACTTATCCACATCATGTCCTGCATAAACAATTCTGTTTTCAGCCAAACAAAGAATATGTTCAATAGAAGTCTCTGCTTTTTTTTTATCACCATACGGTAATTTAGTTACAACTTTAACATTAGGAATATAACTATCTCCTGTGAAAATATAGTTATCCGTATAATAAGTCAAACAACTAGGACAATGACCAGGTGTCTCAATTACGTATAACATTACATTATTAAATAATTGGATTTCATCACCACTTGAAAGGAGTATCACATTCTGACCTTCATATATGGTAGAATGTTCATAATAAAACGAAAAATTTTTCCTATCGTCATACAATGCTTCTTCTCCATATTTTGATGTATAAATACTACAACCAGGAAATCGTGAAACAAGCTCATTTATGCCTGCAATGTGGTCGAAGTGTGTATGTGTAAGAAAAATCCCTCGAATATTCAAATCTTTCGGCAATTCATTAAACAACACTTTTACATCACTCACATCTATAAGAAAAGCATTATTCTGCCCCTCCTCAAATAGTACATACATATTTGAAGAAGGGGCATCGTTAATGATTTTTTTAACCTTGAGCATTATTCCCAAAATGTAAGAATATCACCTATGGTTTTGAACTCACGAAGCTGTTCACCTGTTAATTTCTTTCCAAATTCTTCATCAGAAAGAACAATGAGCGAAAGTTTCGCCATAGAATCAAATTCATCTACCGTAGAAAGTTTCGTCTCCACAGTCAATGTACCATTCTCTAGTTCCAGCATATCTTCTAGAACTGCAATTTTTTCTTCAATAGTCATTGTAAAAAAAAGATTTAATTATTATGATGATAATTTACCGCCATCAACACTAATGCAACTACCTGTAACCATTTTAGACAAGTCACTCATTAAATAAACCACTGTATTTGCAATGTCTTCGGGCTGACAAATGCCTAAATACTGTCGGCGTAGTATCTGTTTGTATTCCTCAGAATCCCCCCCATAACTTTCAGACATTCTTGCCATAGGAGTATCAGTAACACCAGGTGCAACTGTATTTATACGAATATTTCTAGGGGCTAATTCTTTTGCAATACAGCGAACAGCAGAATTCATTGCAGCCTTAGATGCACAATATGCAGTTTTCGTTGAATTTCCAAGAAAAGCACCAATTGCTGAAACGCCAACAACATTCATACCCTGCAAATTATATGCGTTACGAGTAGAAAAACATCTTATCATCTCTATGAATGAAAAAAAATTAACATTCATCACCTTCAGCATAAATTCGTATTTTGACAACTTTAAGGGACGCACTACACCAACTCCAACACAAAATACCAATCCGTCCACAGGACCATTCTCTTCAATAATGGAGTTTACACAAGGTTCAATAGTATGGATTGCCGAGAAGTCACATATATATGTTTTATTTCCTTCACCTTTAAGTTCTAGTAAAGTTCTATTGAGATTATTTTCATTGAGATCTAATAAAAGAATTCGAGCACCATAAGCATTAAGTGTTTTAGCTGTAGCAGCACCAATGCCACCAGCACCAGCCACAACAAAAGTCTTATTTGTAAAATCTATAGCACTATTCATAATATATATCCTCCATCTATTACTATTGATGTACCCGTAATCGTTTTAGTAGCATCACTAAGTAAAAAGGCGATTACATTTGCTACCTCTTCCGCTTTTGTCAACCCTAAAATCTGATGCTGTACTAAACCGCCATTAATAGCACTAATACTCTGAATATGTTTTTTTTCAAAATCAACGTCAACTCCACCTTTTTGGACAGAATTGACTCGAATACCATCATTGGCAAATTCGACAGCCAAACACCTAACAGCTGCATCCAAAGCAGCTTTTGAAGAACAGAAAGCCATCTTTGCTTTCATAGCTTTGATGCTACTAATAGAAGACATTGCTACAATACTTGCTCCGTTTTCCATCCCTTTTGCTTTCTTGAGCGAACGTACGACTTCAATAAAAACATTGAAATTATCATTCAAAATTTCATTCAAATTTCCAGGTTTAACAAATTGAAGTGGTTTAAAATCACTGTGTACAATAGCAAATACAACACCATCAAAAGCGCCATTGGATTTTACGAGCTGCTTGATATATGACTCAATGTGTGCTGTATTTCTCTCTTCATACACTTCGACTTTCGCACCAAGTTCTTTGATCTGACGAAAAATTGCTTCTTCTAAAGCATTTGAACCTCCAATAAGCAATATACGCTTATCAGTCAAATCCATTGGATTTATCATTTAGTATTTTCTTTAGGATTTTTCAAGTTCTGAATCAAATTCCAAATCGCTTCAACTGAATTGAAATTATCGGGAATTAGTTCATTAATACGAACTTGTACGCCAAATTCATCATCTAACTCAGATATAATAGACACGACATCCATTGAATCCAAAATTCCATCATCAATTAATAATGTTTCATTCTTGAAATCGACATCTGGTCGAACACGCTGCAATATTTCCAATAGTTTCTCCATAGTTCTATTATTTATTTTATTAATGATATTGTCGATTTAAAAGTATACTTAAATCCTTTCTTCTGATACATACTAACAGCTACAGTATTCTGATGTTGCACCCAAAGCATATAACGATGTTTCTCATTTTCCATATTGTTTTCTATAAACGTATCAAGCAGAACTTGTCCTACGTGTCTACCTCTTCCTTCAGGAATAACTGCCACATGTGAAATACAAGCTGTTTTACCTGTAAAAGTCTGATGCAATGCCCCTAGAAATTTATCATTATCAATGCCATGCGCAATCCAAATAGCATTATTTATCAATAATTTTTCATACATATCAGAAGTTATATAATCGCCACTCAAAATATCAAATGAATCATTAAATAACTTACAAGCTTTTTCTATCTCCCATAAGTTTTTTGCAAATTCGACTTTCACCCCTTCTATTTTAATTGGTCTTTCCAAATCCTTATATATTCCTAAATACTGGTCTCTAATAAGATTAACCCTAAACCCTACCTTTTCAAGATATTCTATTTCTTTCTGTGGAAAATAACTTTTTCCACGATATAAAATTTCAACCACTACATCTTTAAGTTCATTAAAATCTGGTTTCGCATTAAAATCATTAATATAATAATACATTCTAAATCCAGTATTTTTTTTCACAAAAAGAAAAGCATTATGCCTATCACAAACTTCAAAAAGCTCACCGTTATTTATCAACGTCTCCGCTTCTCTTTGCAAATAATCGTTGGAAGCCCCTTCTTTACTTCGATATTGTTCAACTATCTCTACATATCGTTCAATAGTATTTATTTTATTGAGCATCATAATTCTTCTTCAACTCTATACGATCTATTTTACCATTCATATTATAAGGCAGCACTCTCAAGTGAAAGACTTCATTAGGAAACATATATTTAGGGAGTTTATCTTTTATCAAATTAATAATGTCCAGTTCTTCACCTGAAACAGTTGTATAATAGAGAATAATGGAATCCTTTTCTTGATCAAAGATACAAGCAGCATTAGAAATATCTGCAATTGAATTAACAACGACTTCTATTTCTTCTAATTCAATGCGATGCCCCATATGTTTTATTTGGAAATCCTTACGTGACACAAATTCAATCTCTCCATATTTGTTATATTTTACGATATCACCTGTACGGTAGATTTTATCATCATAAAAATTATGAAGCGGATTTTGGACAAAAACCTCATGAGTTTTAATTTCGTTGTTATAATAACCAAGAGCCACACCAGTACCACGCACACATAACTCACCTATCTCATTCACTCCTACAAGTTTATCTTGATCATTGAACACCAATACTTCCATATTATGACAAGCTTTGCCAATAGGTATGTATTCATCGTCATCAAAATCACGATTCACTACATAATAGGTACAGTCAACAGTAATTTCGGTTGGTCCATACAAATTGACGTATTGAGCATTTGGTAATTTACGTATCCAAACTTTCAGTTGCTTTGCCGGCATTGCTTCACCTGCAAAAAATACACGTTTTATATATTTTGGAACACTATCATTTAGTATTTGGCTATTACCAACTAGCACTACAGCAGATGTAGCCCATAAGATAGTTGTAATCTTTCGTTCATTAAGGAACTTCACCAACAATTTTGTAAAAGTGAAATACTTCTTGGCTATAATGTTGAGCGTAGCACCCGACTTCAAACAAATATAAATATCCTTCACCGAACCGTCAAAATAGAATGGAGTTTGATTTCCAAGTGCATCAGTTTCATCAAATCCAAATGTTTCGACAAGCCACTCTGCAAGATCAATAGCACCACGGTGACTAATTACTACTCCTTTGGGAATTCCAGTCGAACCACTAGTAAAGATAGAATAGAGAGGGTCAGTGTCTATCACTTTAGATCGAACATCTGCAATATACGCCTTGTCTATCTTATTATCTATCACCTCTGCATAATTGAAACGCACCCCTTTAAACTCAATCAAGTCAAGTATCTTATCATCAGCAACCGTAGTAGTGATAGCAGCTATCGGATTAAGCACATCATTGATGAGCTTTACACGCTGATCAGGCATCTTACAGTCGATAGGTACATAAAAATTGCCACTCTCCACTACGCCCATAAATCCTACAAGTCCTTCTATCCGACGATCTACAAATACCAGTACAGGTCTACGCATCTGCTTATCAGTAGCAATACCTAACGCTGTTCCAATGACTTCAGCTTGATATTTCCATTCGGCAAAAGTCAAAAAAGTCTTTTCATCAGCAATAGCTATTTTATCAGGAAAGCGTTGTGCCATTGCATCAAGATAGGAAAGAATATTTGTTATCATTTCTTTTCGTATAATTGGTTAGGATTAGTAATAAGCCCTTCTTCAAAGATTTCATCATCCTCAAAAATTGGCAAAATATCGTCTGTATTTATTTCAAACGAAGCGGCACCCAAAGAAATGCCAATACCAAAACCACAAGTCATCACTTTGATAACTTTATGTTCATTGTTATTTCCATAGCGATCACAAAGCGACACGATAGCAGAAGCACCAGAGGTATTTCCATAACGATCAAGTGAGATAGGAATTTTATCAAAATCGATCCCGGATTTCTTTGCTATCTGCTTCAATATATAGAGATTAGCTTGATGAAAAGCAAAGCAATCATAACTATCAGATGTCGTTCCCGTTTGAGCAAAAAAATCCTTGATAAGACGAGGCACATCAAAAATCGTAAATGTAAACACTGAAGTGCCTTGAATAAAGCTATTCATCAATGTACGTTCATTGCCATCTTCGCACATTACAACTTCTTCATTCGCATGAAGGTTACGATAACCACCACCTGGAACAATCATATATCGATATCCCGAACCATCACTACGAAGCAATGCTGTTATTTCGTCAGATTCATTATCAGTCTTTTCCAGCAACATCGCTGCACCGGCCTCACCAAACAGCATAGCCGAACTTTTATCAGTTGGATAAACAGACTTCCCTGCTGTGTCACCAACAACAACCAGTGCTCTTTTTATGTCACTAGTGGTCATAATCGAAGCAATTGTCTGCATACCTACGACCAACGATGAACATCCTAAACTGATATCATAACAAACAGCTTCTTTAGGAATTCCTAAACGATATTGCAATACAAAAGCGGTAGAAGGGCGACGATAATCTGGACTATGTGATACAAACAACAATGCCCCAATCTTTTCAGAACTAATACCATTCTTTTTCAAAAGTTCTTTAGCTGCTCTATAACCAAGATCTGAACAAGTTTGATATTCAGAAGTACGGCGTGAGGCTCTTACACCCGTCATCGCCATAAACTTATCCACCTCTACATCACCAAACAAAGGCTTGTAGCTTTCTGTCTTAACTTCATTACTAGGAACGGCACATGCCACTCCTGCAACTTTAATATTCTTGAAATTAAAAAATGCCATATTAGACAATTATAAAACTAAACCATTATCTGATTTTAGTTGTTTTTTAAATAAAACCCTTTCTCTTCCATCTGGTAACACTATCTCTTCCACCACCTCTGACTTATCTATTTTTGTATAAAATTTATATACCCTCTTATTGAATTTATCCACTTCAAAAAACAATTCTCTATAACCTAAATTATAAATAATATTCTCCTTAACATGCCCCATTTCTATCGATTTTACCCCATCATCTTCATTCTTTAACCAACACCAATACTCTCCTCTAACGCCTTCATTATGTATAAATTTTATTTTATTTTTTTTATCCAATGACTTATATCGATCAATAACTTCAATTATCAATCTAGGATGAAATATTAGACTTCCTAATGCCGAAAATCCAAGTCTAACAATATTTTTCTTTATTGTTAAAGCCTGATATTTCGCATCCAAAGTTGCACTGCTGAAACCAATAATCTTTCTCTGACTATTTTCTGCACAAACGACAACTTCGTACGGATCATTAAGTATCACTTTATAATAAGATCGAAGAAAAGATTTTCCTAGTGATAAAAAAATTCCTTTTTGATATCTTTCTCTCACATTCCAATGCACATTCGCTATTTGTTTTGCATCAGAAGGTTTAGCTAGTCTGAATTTAATATTGCTCATTCTTATATACTATTAATGACATCAACCATTTTCTTCGCAAGAAATTTATAGTCAAACTCTTTAGCTGCCAACCTAGCTCTATCACACATTAACGCATATTCTCCTTCAGGCAAATCTAAAATTTTTAATATCTCTTCTGCATAATCAGCTGAAGAAGTATATTCCCTCGCAATGCCAATACGATTTTTAGAAATAGGACAATCATAAATATTAATATTACAAACGATTGGCTTACCTGCAGCCATATATTGGAACATTTTACTTGAACTTATACCATTTTTCGCAAAATCAGATGACAGGTAATTTAATATATTTAGATAACTTTTGGATAGTACATACGGAACATATTTGGGATCTATCCACTTATCTTTAACAATAATATTAGATAGCTGATGTTCTTTACAATATGATATTATTTTCTCTCGTTCTGTACCATCCCCATAAATTAGAAATTTCACATCTTTTTTCTTATTTTCTAAGATTTCTGCAGCATAGACCAATTGCATTACATTATTCACGTGCCTTAATGAACCTAAATAAACAACTTTTTTATGGCAAGAGCGTAAATCTGGATCATCAATGATAAATTGTTGCTTAAAATTTTCAAAGTCGTCAAGATCAACCCCATTATTTATATAAAATACCTTTTTCAAATCAATAGGACCACCGTTGTCAACATCCCATCTTTTATTTTTAAGATAGTCATAACAACCAGACCAAGAAAAAACAAGTGCATCTGATTTGGCGCAATTATATTTTGATTGAGCAAATAACAACTTCACTATTGGGTTCCATTTAGAAATTAGCCCAAAATCCACAAAATTATCAGGCCAAACATCTAGACTTTCCTTTATATATGAAATACCTCTTTTTTGGGCATATTTCAATAATGGGTTCGTCAAGAGAGGTCCTCCTGTCGCAATAATACAATCTGGACATTCAAAGTTATCTGCTAAATTCACCAATCTCTTAAAGAAAAGATAATCGCTCAATACTCTCCTTACTTTAGATGCCTTACTATACATTAACGTACTAATATGCACAAAATCAATCTTGCCATACTTTCGCCTCATATATTTTGAGTTATCTTCAATGATATTTAAATCCATGTTATGCATGACACTTGATCCAAATAATATCACCTTGTAACCAAATTCGGTCAAATAATAGGCAAACTTTATGGCACGTAGTCTGGATTCATATTGAGGCGGCATTGCATATTTATTTACAATCCAAATTGTTCTTATTTTGCTACTCATATAGAAATACTTATTAACAATCACTAAATGTACTTATATTCACAACAATAAAGAGTAAAAAAGGAGGTTAAATCCTCTAATAAACAATATTCACATACAAATTTATTTACCAACATACTAGAATGATCCATATTGCATGCAATTATTTACATAAAGTTATTTTACAGAAAACTTATTAATCAACTTTACAACCTCCTTCACCTCCTCCATTGAAATCGTAGGTCCAATTGGTATACTCAGCTCATGTTCAGATATGTATTCCGTAATAGGAAGATTAAGATTGGCCCACTCTTTGTAACATTCTTGTTTATGTGGAGGTATAGGGTAATGAATCACAGTCCCGACCCCATTCTGCTCCAAATAGTCATGTAGTTCATCACGCTTTTCACACAATATAGGAAACAAGTGGAAGACATTACTTCCATAAGATAATGTATCCGGCAAAGAAACCAAGGGATGTTTAATGTTTTGAATATAGTATTTAGCCACTTCTTTACGATATGTATTATCTTCAACAAGATATTTCAATTTCACATTCAGTACAGCTGCTTGAACCTCGTCAAGTCTACTATTACGCCCCCTATATTTGAATATATATTTTTTCTGTGACCCATAGTTAGCCAAAGTACGCACAGTGATGGCCAGTTCCAAATCATTAGTTGTCACAGCACCACCATCACCTAATGCACCTAAATTCTTTCCCGGATAAAAGCTATGTCCAGCAGCATCACCTAACGAACCTGTCATGCAACCATCAGCTGTCAAACAGCCATGCGCTTGAGCATTATCTTCTACTAACTTCAGATTATATTTTTTGCAAATATTGGCAATTTTCTCACTCCAAGCCAAACGACCATAGAGGTGCACAAGAGCTATAGCTTTTGTACGAGAAGTTATAACTTCCTCTATCTTATCCTCATCAATCTCAAGTGTATTCAGTCTTGGCTCTACAAGAACAGGCTTCAAACCATTTTCTGTGATAGCAAGAATAGTTGCAATATAGGTATTTGCCGGTACAATGACCTCATCACCTGGTTGCATTACACCCATCTCAATGTATGCACGGAAAATCCAAATCAGTGCATCCAAGCCATTGGCACAGCCAACTGTATATTGTACTCCAACAAATTTTGAGTAATTCTCCTCAAAGCGTTCGTTCTCCTTGCCTTGAAGGTACCAACCTCCGTTAACCACACGGCTTACAGCCTCATTTATCTCAGCTCCGTGAAGAGCAGTCACATCTTTTAATGAAAGAAAAGGTATCATTTTGTTTTTCTTTATTTATCAGCTATTTTTCTAAGAAATTTCGCTGGATTACCTACCCAGATTTCTCCGGCAGGCACATTCTTTGTCACCACACTGCCAGCACCAATCATGGCATCCTCACCAATGGTTATCCCTGGAAGTATCGTAGAACCAGCACCGATAGATGCACCCTTGCACACCTTTGTCTTAAGAAGAACCCAATCCTCATTCTTCGACTTTGGATACATATCATTGGTAAAAGTCGTATTAGCACCTACCATTACATTATCTTCCAACTCAATACCATCCCAAACTTGGACACCACACTTAATAGTAACATTATTACCAATCACCACATTATTCTCAATCAGACAATGAGAACAGATATTGCATTTCTCGCCAATCCTGGCCTCAGGAAGTACTACGCAGTACTGCCAGATATTAGTAGAGGCCGGAATATTTTGATTCTTACAATCGCTTAACGGATGTATCATTACTAATCTCCCTAAATTCAAGAAATTCATCATAATTACGAATATAGTCTTCCTTTTTATATACATCAGAAGCCAAAACCATGCAAACAGCACCAGAAGAAAAATCATCCAAGTCACGCCATATACCCGGTTTTACATATAGGCCTTGATAAGGACGATTCAAGAAAAAAGAACGTTTAACCTTGCCATCATCCAAGGTTACACGAAAGGAACCGGATGCGGCAACCATAAACTGGCTCAAATCTCTGTGAGCATGTGCTCCACGAGACTCACCTCCTGGGACATCATACAGATAGTATACACGCTTCACCTCAAAAGGAAGAGTGTCGCCATTCTGCACTACAGTCAGGTTACCCTTACGATCACTGTGATGTTTGTCCAGCTCAATCATTGAACAATCAAATACACTATATTTCTCCATTTCCCTTTAACTGTAAATAATCGTCATAATTTCTAATATAGTCATCTGGAATATAACTAGTTGAAGCGAATTCCAATGCAAGAGAATTTGTAGAGAAATTGTCTATTCTTCTCCACAACCCTTTCGGAATATAAAGACCATAATAAGAACGATTAAGCGTAAACTTATTCTGCCTCTCACCATCATCCACTATCACATCAAAACCGCCTGAAAGTGCAACTATGAATTCTTCCGTATTCCTGAATGCATGACTTCCACGGCATTCTCCTCCCGGAACATCATAAATCCAATATGTCCTCTTGATTTCAAACGGAATATGATTGTTCTGTTCTACAAACGAAAGATTCCCTCTCATATCTAAGAATTTGGGGAGTTCAATGATTTTACAATCTTTGATTGACATTTTATAATTCAAAATACAATATGGATATTTTATTTCAGTTGTTATGGACAAGCCATTAAATGTGGATGCTGATAATTCAATGATAAATAAGGCAGGGGATCGTTATATGTTCAAGTATTTTTATTTAACAATCAAATTATTCAAATATAAATCAGCGGCATTCTTATCTGTCAAACGACGAGCAGTCTCAATTGCTCTTTCTGAAACAGCTAACCTTTCATCCGGAGTGAGTTTATTTATTTTACGAATTATATTTGCAAGCTCTTGAATGTTACCCGCTTCACATAAGAAACCGTTCACACCATCTTCTATCACACCATCAAACCCTTCTTGCTTGGAAGCTATAGTAATGCACCCACGAGCCATAGCCTCCAAATAGACTAATCCATAAACTTCCCTACGACTAATCATTATCATACAGTCAGCATTGTCATACTTAACCTTTATTTCATCTCGCGGAATTCTGCCACAAATAGTCACTTGACTCTCCAAATGATATTTCTTCATCTTCAATTTTATGGTTTCCAATTCATGACCATTGCCCACATAGTCAATGTGAAAGTTTTTATCCTCATAAACATTAACCAAAGCCTCGATAATTTCAGCTGGATATTTACGTTGAATCATCTCACCAACATAGATAAATTTACTTAATGGTTTCTCAAATGAATGAGTATTGCTTTCTGTAATATAACTTGCGGGAACACCTGAATAACAGATAAAAGAATGCTTAAGCTTGCCATATCTCTCTTCGAAATCTTCTCTATATTTCTTTGAACGGAATCCCCACAAATCAATTTTATTATAAAAACATTTAAATCGTTCACCGTAAACACCATCCAGATCAAAATTCTCATGCATTATAATAGCAGTTGTTGCTGAAGAATAAATACTTTTCAACTTCGCGACCACCTCTATCTGAGGATTAGGAAAATGCCCTACTATAATATCAGGTATAAAATCAGCTTCAGCATTACTATTAACTATTTGTTGAATAGATTTTCTGATAGAAATTGATAAAAATCTCCCATGAGGAATCGGTTTGAATAATGGTATTCTCAACACTTGCACACCATCCCATTCATATTGTGCCCCCTTATCACGTTTTGTATAAACTACCGCACCTGTTTTCGCAGTAATCAAATCTCTCGCTACCCGAGCCGCCCAATAGTAAAAGAAAGGATATACAGCCTGATAATGTACCACACGCACATTATGACCTTCTTTTGCCCACTCCTTTGTAAAGTAATGACATACCGAAGTTCCCTTATTTTCCTTTGAAGGAAGCGGGTAAATGGTTGATAATAGAAGAATATTCATAATCACATGCAAATTCGCATTCCCGGTATATACAGCTTTGCGTTAGCTATAAAACATAGGAAATACTACGATTTACTTCAAATTAATATGTTTAGAACCGATTTCAGTAAATGAATTTAGCTCATTTATAATAAGTAAAAGTCTATTGGGGTCAATAATATATAATTATTTTCACGAGTCTCGTTTAAATACATCTCTAGTATAAACCTTCTCCTTCACATCATCCAGACAATCGTCATAACGATTAGCAATGATGGAATGACTCATCAATTTGAATTTCTCCAAATCATTATTCACCTTACTCCCAAAGAAAAGACTGCCATCCTCCAGTACAGGTTCATAGATAATCACTGTAGCGCCCTTAGCCTTGATACGTTTCATGATACCTTGAATAGCACTTTGACGAAAATTATCAGAGTTACTTTTCATTGTGAGACGATAAATACCAATCACACACTCTTTTTCCTGCGTTTTATCATATCCATTTTGTTCACTGTAACTATAATAGCCCGCTTTTTTCAAAACTTGGTCAGCTATGAAGTCCTTACGGGTACGATTACTCTCAACAATAGCAGTCATCATATTCTGTGGTACATCGTTATAATTGGCCAGTAGCTGTTTCGTGTCTTTGGGCAGGCAGTAACCGCCATAACCAAAGCTGGGATTATTGTAATGGGTACCAATACGAGGGTCAAGCCCTACTCCTTGAATAATAGCCTGTGTATCTAATCCCTTGATTTCAGCATAGGTATCTAATTCATTGAAGTAACTGACACGAAGAGCCAGATAAGTATTGGCAAAAAGTTTCACAGCTTCCGCCTCCTTCAAACCCATAAAAAGAGTGTCAATATCCTTCTTTATAGCCCCTTCCTGCAATAGAGAAGCAAAAACATGCGCCGCCTCTTCAAGATCATCGCCTCCAATGGTATGGATAGCCTTATTCTCCTCATCAAACTGACCAATCATTTTGGGATAACCCACGATTATGCGACTAGGATATAAGTTGTCATATAATGCCTTACTTTCGCGCAGGAACTCAGGCGAAAAGAGCAAATGAAATTTGTGTGTAGTCTCCCACCCTTTCTCCTTAAATTTTTCAGTATACTTCACGTACAAGGAACGGCAATAACCAACCGGAATAGTACTTTTGATTACCATTGTTGCATCGGGATTAACCTCTAGTACCAAATCAATCACATCCTCAATATGATGCGTATCAAAGAAATTCTTCTGGGGGTCGTAGTTTGTAGGAGCTGCAATCACTACAAAATCGGCGTCACTATAAGCCGTTGCACCGTCCAACGTAGCTGTCAGGTTCAGTTTCTTTTCCGAAAAATACTTTTCAATATATTCATCCTGAATAGGACTGATTCGCCTATTGATTTTTTCGACCTTTTCAGATACCACATCAACAGCTATCACTTGATGATGTTGTGCAAGCAAAGTAGCCAATGACAAGCCCACATAACCAGTTCCGGCTACAGCAATTTTAAGATCTTTAAAGTTTCTCATTTTTTCACTTCTTACTAATACCAACGAATAGAATCATACAAACCATTTATATTCATAATTTTTTTTGGGGATTAGTTCTATATGATATAAGAATAATCAATAAAGCCCAAACTCCACTAGATAAAAAGGTTGCGGGAATGAAAGTTGAAATAATCGCATATGAAAATATCACAGCTATAAAAAATATATATGACTCATTCACTCCTTTCGCACATGAACTTATAATTTTAAAGTAAACAACTAATATAAAGGGTAATATAAAACAACCTTCATTTCCAAAATTAGCATACGCTTCACTAATTAATCCATTATTAGCTCTTATGCCTTCCACTTCTGGTGAAAAGTATTCCCCCACAGCAATATCTACACTAGTTGATGAATAGGGAGAATTCATGCCAAATCTGCTAAAAATGCTATTCCTATAATAATCCGGTTCAAACAGATTGAAAAAAGTATAATATTCATAATCCATTCCAGATGGAACATAAAACACTCTCCAAAAAACAAAAGAAACGCCTAACTGTATTGTTGTATTTTTTACAAATGAGATTAAAATAATAAATATCGATGCTAATAACGGAATATACCTAAGATAGTATTGCTTATAATACAATCTTATTATAATTCCTATCACAGTTGCAAAAACTATAGATTTTAATCCCACAATAGAAAAATCTATATAGATAATTATTGCAAATACAAATGCCAAAAAATATTTTTTTTTATCCAAAAAATAGCATATAACTAACGGGCATAATAGTGTTGAAGCCGCTAAAATATACCTAAATACCGTAGGATAGCTATTTTCTCTTTGTTCAAATCTAATATCATATACATCAAACAACGAGGTATGAAGATGAAAACCAGTATATCGTATAGAAATGTATAAAACTGATATAACAAATAGACCAATAACAATATAAAACAAGTTCTTTAAACATCTATTGTGCTTTTCAATACAATCATCACTCACAATTTTTATTGATGGCATATTATTACATAACACCACAAACATAAACCAAAAGATAAAATTTGTGACAATGTATGCTTTCTCATAACTAATATAGCCAAGTAGAATAGTCAAAGGAGTGAATTTCAATAATAGAAGCACAAATGAAACATTGCTCCAAAAACGATCTTTTCCAAACATTGCCTTTATAAATAATAAGGCCATGCCTATGAAAAAAGCCCACGATATAATATATCTGGATAATGATGCATCATTAATATAACCGGCATAGCTATATATAGGCACAATGAATTTTACATAATACATTTCCTGTGCTATACGGTATAATACAAGAAATAAAAAAAGTGATATCCGTTGATGCTTAAATATTTTCATAATGTCATTTTACCGAATATCTATAGCACCAATAAAACTGCAACAAAAAAAGTAATGACTTTATTCCACTAAAAAAAAGCAAGAAAACATAAATATCTCTATATAAATTAGATATAACAATAAGAAGTAACATTGAAAACAAAAACAAAAGTTGCCATATAAAATCATATGACTGTTTACTTGCAATTATTAAAGTAGGACGAATAACTTCTGTAACAAATGATATGGCAACCATAGGTATTAAATATCTAGTATATATACCAGCATTTATCCACTGTGAACCTAAAATAATTTCAAAAAGAAATGGAGAAATTATGAAAAGAATAGAAAAACCCACTAAAGAAATGATAGAGACAGGAACTATTGTTTTAACGAGTATATGTCTGCATGAACCATAATTGTTATAATCTTCATTCGCCCTCTGCCGATATGCATCACTAACAGCTATTGTAATAATGGAAATAGGAACTGCTATTATCGTATTCGACATTGAAAAAAAACCAAGTTCCTCTTTAGTAAAAACCGCACCTAAATAAAATAGAGGTATAGCGCACGATACACTATTAATCAATTTTCCAGTCATTACATATTTTGGAAATCTAATATATTTCGTCAAACATTCCTTAACAACAGATAATGACACGATTTTATACAGATTTCTATCTTTCACAAACATAGAAAATAAACAAGAGAATGCAGAGATACCTCTGCCTATTAATTCGCCATAGACCTTTCCGTTACCTAAGACTAATGAATTCATACACCCAAACAGTGTTTCTGCAATAGATAATGATGAACTATTTACTAGTTTATTTACGGACAACTGTTTGAAATATTTATTTTTAACACACCATTCATTATAACATTGATAAATAACAATGAACAATGCTATCAATATTGGGATAAAAAACAATTTCACAAAAAGAGGTTCATTTAATAATAGATGAATTTCATCCCTTAGGAAATAAAAAGTTAAGCATATAACACTTAACACAAATATCGACAATGACAATACTAATACAATAATATTAAAGGCCTCTTCCTTACTTTTAGAAATAAAAATTGAATAAGTATATCCACCAGTAACTAAGATAGCTAATATTGCCGCTATTTGAGAAAAAATTGCTGCTGATCCTATTTGATCTGGTGTAAATAGCCGTCCTATTATTGGATAAAATATAATTGGGATTAATTGTGCTATAAAGGTTCCTCCAGTTAATACTAATAAGGACTTAGTATAATCTGACGTACGAATTCTATTTATAAATCCTTTGACTAATTTCATTATAAATTCTTAATTTCTTACATACCACTATAAAGCAAATATGTAAGTGCCTTTAGCAACATATATGATAAGAAGACCTAATTTCAAAAGCAATACACCAATTGGAACACTTACTCAATTTTATCTAATTCATTGATGAGCTCTTGTTGCTCACTAGTGAACAAGCCATCCCAACTATTTATAATTATATGTGCTTCTTTTGCTAATTCTTCCTCTAACGTCTCTCTATAACAGGCCACCAATAATCGACATTTCAACAGCGAATCAGATATTTTATTCAATATTTCCCAACTGCGATCAAGTAGCATCTGAACTTTATCTTCCTTATCCCCATGATTGTAAATTGTAGCACTATAAGCTTTCAAGAGAGTAGTACAAAGAATCACCTCTTCTTCGTCATTCCGGGCTTTCTTCCGATACAAGGTTTCTGCCTGATTATAAACATCCGAATTCAGTTGACGAAAACGATCTGCAAAAATGGGTTCACCATCCATACCAAGATAAAGAAGCTCATGCGTAAGTTGACGCAAAGCATCGATTTGAGACTTCATATAACTATGAATTAAAAATTATAAATTATGAATTATTCTTCTGTTATCGGAACAATAAGAGAGGGATGAATAAAAGTGGTAGCTACTGCCATAACCCCCTGAATAGAAACAACTACCCGACGATCACCTTTTACACGAACAAATATACCTTCGACACCTTCGAAAACCCCACCGGTGATGCGGACACGATCTCCTTTCTGCATGGAATATTCCGTAGGCGGCAAGTAAATTACTTGTTGGTCGTAAGAGCCAGCGATGGCTATAAAGTGGCGCATTTGAATTTCCGGAACAATAATCGGCTGCTTCGTCTCACGATCCATGATATAGCGAAGAGGTAGAAGAACAGCATTTTCTTCCTTAATTTCGTCAATCTTCTTACGAGTGGAATAAATGAAAACCAGATTATGTATGGCAGGGACGAGTTTACGAATACGTCGCTCCTTCCGCGTTACATATTCATAACGCATAGGAATGAAGTTTTCGATATTATTCTTGTCCAAAAACTCTTTCAGAACGAGTTCCCGGCTATAGGTGATACGCAAAGCATACCAATGATATTCAGAATTCAGAATGGAAGATTGAGAGCTCATGAATGATTAACTGTTCTCGTCTGGATATTTCTTGGGGACACCGGGGAATGAAAATTCCTTCCGGTTAAAACGTAAATCCGTGATGGTGAATTTGCTACGTTCAACGGCCTAAATTCAGACTCCCTATCGCAGGAAGTGCAAACAGGCACTTTTGAAGACTGGAAAAGCTGATTTTGCTGAAAAAGCACAGTTCTCGACTTCTAATATACTGTAAACAAAAGACTTAATAGAACAAAATATACTATTAATCGTTCGTTTAACAGGCACAAAGATAAGGGGGATTTTCGAAAGAACAAAGTGTTCAATAAAAATAATTCTAATCATATCATTTAATCCCATCCACAAGTACCTGTAAGGGCACTTCCAAAAGGGCTACACCATTTACCCCGGATGGCTACACCCTTTTGTATGTAAGGCTACACCCTTTGCGGCAAAAGGTGTAGCCCTATACAAGCTATGCTTAACACACCAAACAATAAGAAATTTTATTTAACACTACTTCATTCATTGCCTCAACTACAAAGACACTTTAAAACTACTCTGAGAATTAGTCAATTACAAGAAGTTAAGAGTTTGTCGACAGGAAGTCAACTCTTTGTCGACAAACTCTTAACTTCTTGTAAACAGGCTCTTAATGCCTTGCAAACAGGAGAAACTTTGTTACATCACAAGACTTCTAAAGTTTATTCCAATTTAGTGACAAATGATATAATTCAGTGCATTATCTGCAACCATCGAGTCAATGCAAAGCCTCCCATTTCAGGGGTAATCAAGCCATACCATCAAGTTCTTGCTCAATCGTCTTATTAAGTTGTGGAACTCAGGGAGCCTGAGTTAAGAAACTCAGCAAGAAGTCATACAAAGAAAAAAAGAAAGGGGCGCACTTCAAATTTTGAAGTGCACCCCTTTACCTAATGCCTAATAAAAACCTCTTTTTACCCTAATTTTAGAGTAGCTCTCAATCTGAGAGTTTCCGATGAATCTTATCTATCTCCATTTCTTCACAACCTTCTTGTCTGACGGAGTAGCCTCAATCAAACTCAGGGCAAAGCCACCACTACGTGCCAACTTCACAGACATCTTAGTCTTACTGGTCACAATACCTTTCTTTATCTGATAAGAAGTCGGATTCTCTTTGTAATCAGCATCTTTACCATCAGCATAAAGAGTAGCTACATACTGCTTGCCAGGTTCCAGAAAATCCAGAGTAAAGTTAGCAGTACGTGCATTCTCATCTGTGATGCCACCTACAAACCAGTTATTCGTTCCTTTCGCCTTACGAGCTGCCGTAATATAATCACCCGGTTCCGCTTCCAGATATTTACTATCATCCCAATCTACCGCTACATCTTTGATAAATTGGAAAGCATCCATGTGCTTCTCATAATTCTCAACTAAATCGGCCGCCATCTGCAACGGACTGTACAGCGTCACGTAAAGAGCCAACTGCTTACAGAGAGTAGTCTGTACCTGTCCATGAGGCAGATCGCCCATGAAATCGAGTTTTGTATCGAAGATACCCGGAGTATAATCCATCGGGCCACCAATCAGACGATTAAATGGAAGCAAGGTAGTGTGGAACGGTTTACTGCCACCAAAAGCCTCATATTCCGTACCACGGGCAGACTCGTTACCAATCAGGTTAGGATAAGTACGGCAAAGTCCGGTAGGACGCACAGCTTCATGGGCATTTACGCAAATTTTATACTCAGCAGCTTTAGTCACGGCGTACAGATAATGGTTGTTCATCCACTGACCGTAGTGATGCTCTCCACGAGGAATCATATTGCCTACATAACCACTCTTCACTGCATTGTAACCGTTGTCTACCATAAACTGGTAGGCTTTATCCATATGACGTTCATAATTGCGTACGGATGCCGAAGTTTCATGGTGCATCATCAATTTCACACCCTTACTTTTAGCGTAAGCGTTCAACATCTTTACATCAAAGTCAGGATATGGAGTTACAAAATCAAATACATAATCTTTAGAATGACCGAACCAGTCTTCCCATCCTTCGTTCCAACCTTCTACCAGCACTTGATCAAGTCCATTTTCAGCTGCAAAGTCTATATAACGTTTTACGTTTTCATTGGTAGCACCATGACGTCCGTTAGGTTTAGTTTTGGTATAGTCCGTTTCACCCAATTTTACAGAAGGCAGATCATCGGTATAAGCCCAAGTGCTCTTTCCGGCAATCATTTCCCACCATACGCCTACATATTTCACCGGCTTAATCCAGGAAACATCTTCATAAGCACAAGGCTCATTCAGATTCAACGTCAGTTTGGAATTCAGAATATCACGGGCGTCATCACTTACGATAACCGTACGCCACGGAGACTTACAGGGAGCTTGCAGGTATCCTTTATCTCCTTTTGCATCAGGGGTAAGCCAGGATTCGAATACAAAATTCTTATCATCCAGATTAAGATGCATACAGGAGTAATCCACCAAAGCAGCCTCATGCAAGTTAATATAAAGACCGTCAGCTGTTTTCATTTGCAGAGAAGTCTGTACACCCGTCGGAGAGAACGTAGTCTGTGAAGAATTAGGAGTGATTGCACCATCCATCAAGCCACGGATTTCAGAAAGCTTAGATTCTGTATAATCATATTCCTGTGTATCATAATCGCCCGGTATCCAGAAAGCAGTGTGATCGCCTGTCATGGCAAACTGAGTACGTTCTTCCTTGATAACGAAGTAATTCAGGTTCTTAGACAAAGGAAATTCGTAACGGAAACCCAAACCGTCATCAAACAGACGGAAGCGGATGATCATATTGCGATCTTGCGCTTTCTGGTTCAACGTTACAGCCATCTCATTATAATGGTTGCGAATTTGTTTCACTTCACCCCACACCGGCTCCCAAGTCTCATCAAAAGTGGAAGTTTGGGTATTTGCCAGTGTAAATCCATTCATCAGTCCCGGAGCATCTTTCAGTTCCAAGCCGAGTTTAGAAGGTTTGATAACAGCTTTTCCCTTGTAGGAAAGTTCATAGATCGGTTCACCTTGTGCGTTCACTGAAAAGTTCAGTTGCAGTTGTCCGTTCGGCGAGGTGATACTCTCAGCCATTGCCCAATTGCTTACAAACAAAAAGAGCAAGAGACAGAACAATTTGATTGCTTTCATGTTTTTCATGATTTGAATTATTTTAGAGAATTATAATCGTGATGCAAATATAAGGATGAAATGACATGTGAACGAAGGAATAAAATGAAAATATAGATGATTTACCGGCAAACGTTTGCATAACTGGTTTAGTTTCTGATTTTTAAGCATTAAGGGGAAAAACCGGAATATAAACCCGATATAAATGAAAAATTGTACCTTTGCAGGCATTATTGGAATAATAACAGAATAAAAATGAAAGAATTGATATACATTTTCCTTGGTGGCGGAACAGGCAGTGTGCTCCGTTACTATGTACAGGAACTACTGCACGAACGGATCATCCCCTATTCCTTTCCTTGGGCAACATTTACAGTCAATATCTTCGGCAGTTTTCTCATCGGATTGTTTTATGCCCTTTCCGCCCGTTTTAATCTCTCGCCCGAAATGCGTCTGTTATTGACAGCCGGTTTCTGCGGTGGATTCACCACTTTCTCCACTTTTTCCAATGATGGACTGACCTTATTAAAAGGTGGTTTCTATGGTACGTTCATTGCATATACCTTAATAAGCATCGCACTGGGGATATTGGCTGCATTGGCAGGAGGAGTTTGGGGAGGAAAATAAAAAATGCCACAAAAGGAATGCTCCCCTTGTGACATTTTTACTGATCCTGATTTTATTTCTCATATTGCAGGATATCACTGATCATGTCTTCCAAATCACTCAGTCCGGCACTATTACCGGAACGGGTTGAACGTGAGCGACGGGAAGAACTGCGTATACCGGGAGTTGCCGGACCACCTGCCGATAATACCATAACTGAGCCTTCTACTTCCATTTTAATCACTTCAATACTGGGTGCAATATATATTTCTCTCATAATCTATAAAATATTAAAAAACCATTACTTTTTTCTTATTCACCATATAAAGTCCTTGTGGTACAGACAAATTCACAACTCCTTCCGGTAGTGTTTGCCGATAAATCTGCTGACCGGTCACATCATGAACCGTTATCTTAGAAGGTTGCAGTATGCGAATCATAATCTTTCCCTTGCCACCTCGAACGGTCCAAAGGCAATCATTGTTATTTTCCACTTTATCTATACCGGTTATTTCCCCGTTCCCGTCACCTATGCTCAAGCTACGCGTATCACCAGCGTCCGGAGAAGCATCCACGAAATAACTGCGAAAAGCTTTCAATGATTGACCGGCGACTTTCGTAAAACAGTTCTGCTCTGTATCAAGCATATAAAATGCCGGAACTTCAGCATCCGTCATAAAATCGAAACTTCCCTGAAAATGGTAATTATCAGAAGCAGCCTTACCTGCCTTCGTCGCATCGAAAGTAGCATCTGTAGCCGTAAAACTTACTTGCCACTGGTCCGGATAATCATTCCCCCACACCTTACCAGGGAAAGCTATCAAATAAGGATTATTAGCCTCCATAGTGGCTACGTTCTCAAAATTGACAAGTCCCGGTTCTGAACTTCCTACATACTTTTTCAACCAGAAATCACCCGACTGCGTATCAGTAACAGGCAGAAGACTACCTGACACACTACTTTCACTTATTGCGGCCGGGGCAAAAGGCAAACAGATTGTCTCCCATCCTTTGTCTTTGGTAGCTCCGATAAATGTACGGGTATAAGAGACTGTATTACCAGATACTGTGAAAGGTTTCGCAATCTTGAATGGATGAGCATCATCTATTATGATATCACCTATAGCCACATCACCGCTAATCGTATTCATTTGAGATAAAGATCTGGTAGCGGCAGCACCTTGCGGGGCATATATCAGGCAGTTAGGATTCGCTCCTTCCACAGGGTTACCTGTGTAGTTCAGATGTGGCACATGAAGAGCTGTCAAAACAGAGCATCCGTCAAACATTTTGGCTATATCCCCATCCAGTGTCGCTTCTGTCAAATCAGCCTCTTCCAATATGGAATTTTCTTCCAGTTCGTTTTTTAAAGCTTCATTCAGTGCAGCAACCGTCTCTGTATTCCACCCGCCGGAACGTAGCTTTAAAATTTCTCCTTTAGACAACTCTGAAGATACGTCTGAAGAATGTATCACACGATATCCCGGATCGAAATTCAGGAATAAACGGAATTCATGGGCAGGTATACGAACGTTTTGCTGATTTGAGGCAACCTCTATTGTTCCGCCATTCATATAATCATACCAAGTACCGGTATTCGTGAATTCCGCATAGCAATCCGCATCCAAACCACTAAAATTACCGACAATAACCATCGACTTATCCAAAGCCTGACTATGTATCATACGTCCACCATCCCAGCTACTTACATCTACATTCCACTTGAATCCATACTGATTACTGAAATCTCCGCGTGCACGAAACAATTCAGGATAATGTTTCCGCAAATAAAGCAATTTACTATATACGTCATAGAGGTATTTACGATTCATGTCATCATAAAACTCCCACTTTACGGGTTTCTTGCCTGTACGACCACCTTCATTGATAGAAATATCATATCCCAATTCTCCAAATTGCCAGATCATTTTAGGTCCGGGAACGGTAAGAAAGAATGCAGTACAAGTAGCAAGCTGTTTCATACGAGTAGGTGCACTGATTTCGCCTTTAATGACATCTGTTCCATAGGTCAATGCCTGATAACATAGTCGTTCCTCATCATGACTTTCCATATAACCTACCAAACTGTTCGTAGGCATATCACTTACATTCCAATCATACAAACGATTAAAATCACTCTCACTACTATATCCCATAGCCGCTTGCTTATACTGAGGATTCATATTGCGCCATAGCATAAGCCCATTTTCACCCAATTTTTTTTCTTCCGGCTGATTTGTCAAATGCTCACAAATCACATAAGCGCCCGGACTCACTTGATTAATGACTTGCTTCATACGAGTTAGATTATAAATTCGCCCTGCATCATAAGCATTTGCATACTCATCACTTGTTTTCCAATACGTAGTATTCGAGAAACCTTTCGTAAAATCATAGCGTATTCCGTCTACTTTATATTCCGTCAGCCAATAAGTATTTACTCTATCTACAAAGCTGCGGGTGTAAAAACTTTCGTGATTAAAGTCCGCCCCCCATTGCAATCCCGGATTTTCAATATTAGACTTCACGTTATACCAAGGACTGATGGCCAACGGATGACCTTTTTCATCTTGGTAGAGTTGCAATAAAGGAGATTGCCCGAAGCTGTGATTCAACACCATATCAATAATGACAGCTATTCCGTCGGCATGACACTCATCGATGAAAGCTTTCAAATCATCCTTCGTACCATACGCCTTATCCACAGCAAAATAAAAAGAAGGGTTATACCCCCAACTATCATTTCCTTCAAATTCATTTATCGGCATCAGCTCAATGGCATTGATGCCCAAATCTTTCAGATAAGGAAGCTTTTTCAAAGCAGCTTTATAAGTTCCTTCGGTTGTAAAATCGCGTAAATGCAATTCATAAATCATCAAGTCCTGCGTATCGGGGCGTTTAAAGTCAGCCGCTTTCCATTCATAATCAGCCTGGTTTGTCTGGAAGACGGAAACGATGCCACTGGCTCCGGCCGGATAAAGTTTGAGTTCGGGATAAACATCGTTCGTGATGTATGGATCATTCCACGGGTCGAGCACTTTATCTGCATAGGGATCAGCAATATAAATGGTTCCGTCTACAACATATTGATAGGCATATTCCATACCGGCAGTCAGACCTGTAAGCGTAATCCAGAAGATTTCTCCATCCCGCTTCATTTGATATTCGGGAGAATAAGTCCAATCATTAAAATCACCGATGACATATACGCTTTCTTTATAGGGTGCCTGCAGCGCCAAAGTTACTTTCGTTGGATCTGTAGTATCATAATTAATACCTGGCCGAAGTGCCACAGGCATCGTCTCATCTATCGTAGCGGCCTGCACGTTAACAATTAATACATCCTGAACTGTTGAAACGCCATCCGTTGCCTCTGCCGTCAAAGTATAAGTTCCGGAATCTGCAAAAGAATAACTGCCACACAATGACTGAACATTATTTCCGTTGTTAATCTGCTTCTGACCATCGTTCAAAGCAATCTGAGCTGCGGTCGAAGCAGTTATCTTATAACGGAGTTCTTCATTTTGCCTCACCGTAACAGTCTGCTTAGGTGCATCTATACGAACAGCCAATCCGGAGCGATAGACATCGAGAAAGATATCACTGCCATCAGCGTTTTTGCATTGCGCATTACCATCAGCATTACGTAAAACAAAAGAAATTCGCTGAATAGTTTCTCCTTCAGGCACATTATAAAAAGCACGAATACCATCGGGCATCTCTAATTTCCATTTATTGCCTCCAAGAGAAGTTAGCCGATGTTTGTCAAGAGGAGTGTTCCAGTCTGTGGAGTACTGCCAATCCTTTCCGTTAATCGTAACTCCGCTATGGGCATATAAAGGTCCGGCTGCATCTTTTAATCCTTCGTCTCCGGCAGAAGTGTCAAAAATGATACTGAAATTTTCCGTATCAGTAGGGAAATCAGAACTTGGCATTACAAGATTCGGCTTGACAGATACATATATATTCTCACTTTGTTTGCCAGTTGCATCAGCAACGCGAAATACAAAAGCCATTTTCAAGACCTCTTCCGCAGAAGATAAGCCATAAAAATCTTTTATCCCATTTTCCATAACCAATTGCCACTTGTTATGACCGACGGAATGCAATTTATATTTTTCCGAGTTATCTCCCCAGGTTGTTGCATGTTTCCAGTCATCATCGTTTGCACTTTCTTTGGTTATAACACCTGTGTGGGCATACACATCTCCCGTATACCCTTCCAAACTTGAAGAAGATGAAGATGCGGAATGCATCGCATTAAATGTGATGACAACAGGATCATTAACAGACAAATCAGTAGGATTAACAGCTATTTTAGTGCCTACACCTATGAGAATATCTCCATCTCCAATTTCACCTTTGCCCCATTTTTTTCCGGCCTCATCACGAAATATTATCACAATCTGTGAAATGCTCTCATCCTCCGGCACTCCATAAAATTGCCGAATACCTTGCGGCATTGTAATTTTCCATTTATTGTCTCCCATTTTAGTCATAGGACAATTTTCATCAGCAGGTGAATGCAGCCAAGAACCTTTCTCTGTTGTAACACCGGTATGGGCATACATAATCCCGTCATACATACTTAATGCTCTATTACCCAGTGAAGCATCATAAATAATAGTAACAGGCTGATCATCATCATCCAGAGTTTCCGGAATAGTTGTAATTAACTGACGCGGAATTTGTGCATGGCATAAGTTGACACCCAGAAGAAAGGTAAATAATAAAAGAAAGGAAATCCTTTTATACGCATAATAATCCTTTTTCATATTAGTTCGAAATAAGTAAGTTAACAATAAATCACACAAATATGATTAATTAAAAACGAGATTGCGATAAATATCGTCTATAATTAGATACGCTTTATACGCAAACGATTGCAAATTAACAACTATCAAACTTAGTAACGCTTAAAAAATAAGTTGGTACATTTACTTAAAAGGCTTTCATGAACAAATATCAATATCGTTTGTTCTATTTTTACTCATTATAAATTAAGTACATCATTAATATCATAATTATGAAAATAGAAAAGATTATCGGACGTGAAATCCTCGATTCAAGAGGAAATCCCACAGTAGAAGTAGATGTAATGTTGGAATCAGGCTTTATGGGCCGTGCTTCCGTTCCTTCCGGCGCTTCTACGGGAGAACACGAAGCATTGGAACTCCGTGATGGCGACAAAAACCGTTATGGAGGCAAAGGCGTATTGAAAGCTGTAGAAAACATCAATGATATTATCGCTCCGAAACTTATCGGCATGTCTGTCCTCGACCAAATGGGTATCGATCATACCATGCTGGCATTGGATGGAACAAAAACCAAATCAAATCTGGGTGCTAACGCTATTCTCGGCGTATCTCTCGCCGTAGCCAAAGCTGCTGCAGCCTATCTTGATATACCTCTGTACCGCTACATCGGTGGTACTAATACGTATGTGATGCCCGTACCGATGATGAACATCATTAACGGTGGTTCACACAGTGACGCTCCTATCGCTTTCCAGGAATTCATGATACGCCCTGTAGGTGCAACTTCCTTCCGTGAAGGTCTGCGCATGGGTGCCGAAGTATTCCATGCTTTAAAGAAAGTATTGAAAGATCGTGGTCTGAGCACTGCTGTAGGTGACGAAGGCGGTTTCGCACCGAATCTGGAAGGTACGGAAGATGCCCTGAACAGTATTATCGCCGCCATCAAGGCTGCCGGTTACGAACCGGGTAAAGATGTGATGATTGCTATGGACTGCGCTTCTTCTGAATTCTATAAAGACGGAATCTACGATTATACCAAGTTTGAAGGTGAGAAAGGCAAGAAACGCACAGCCGACGAACAGATAGATTATCTGGAACAACTTATCAACCAATTCCCTATCGACTCCATTGAAGACGGCATGAGCGAAAATGATTGGGAAGGCTGGAAGAAACTTACCGACCGCATCGGTGACCGTTGCCAATTGGTAGGCGACGATCTCTTTGTTACCAACGTTGATTTCCTGGCTATGGGTATTGAAAAAGGTTGTGCCAACTCCATCCTAATCAAAGTAAACCAAATCGGCTCCCTAACCGAAACTTTGAATGCCATCGAAATGGCCCACCGTCACGGATATACCACCGTGACCTCCCATCGCTCCGGCGAAACAGAAGATGCCACGATTGCAGACATCGCCGTAGCTACCAATAGCGGACAAATCAAAACCGGTTCATTGAGTCGCTCCGACCGCATGGCAAAATACAACCAGCTACTTCGCATCGAAGAAGAATTGGGTGCCAATGCTGTTTACGGCTATAAGCGTATCAAATAAGCAGAAATTCTATTTAAATATCATAAACAATCAAGAGGGGCGAACCATCACGGACCGCCCCTCTCTTTTTTTAACCTTAAAATCACCAATCAGTCTACTACCTTGAAGAAAACTTCTTCTCCGGACTGACTATCCGTTGCCACCCAAAGCCCAAAGTCTCCGGGTTCCACAACTTTAGCCATATCTATGTTCCAAAATGCAAGTTCACTAACAGGGAGTTCAAACGAAACGCTTTTCTTCTCACCCGGCTTCAATGTCACACGAGTGAAACGTTTCAGTTCTTTCACCGGACGGGTCACGGAACCAATCTTATCTTGTATATACAATTGAGCTACTTCCGTTCCTTCATATTTCCCGGTATTTTCCAGATCGAATGTCACTGTCAGCACATCATCTTTTTTCAGTGCATCAGACGATAGTTTGATGTTGCTATACTTAAATGTGGTGTACGACAAGCCATAACCAAACGGAAACAAGGGATCAAAACCTGCATCCATATAGAAGGAAGTACATCCCAGTGAAGTCTGTCCGGCCTCAACAGCAATATCATTCAGCAATACTTCATTCCGTGTAGCCGGACGTCCGGTATTATTATGAGCGTAGTACACAGGGATTTGTCCCACCATCTTCGGGAAAGTAACCGGTGTCTTTCCACTCGGCACAGCCTTCCCCCAAAGCAAATCAGCCAATGCAGGACCGCCCATTGTGCCCGGATGGAATGAATAGAGAACAGCAGTCGACTCTTCGACTTCTTTACCGATAGTCAACGGACGACCCGCCATCACAATAGTCACTACAGGTTTACCCGTCTTAGCCAAAGCTGTAATCAAAGCTCCCTGATCTCCCTGCAAATCCAGGTCGGCCAGGCAGTGAGCTTCACCCGAAAGAATAGATTCTTCACCCACAAAAGCAAGAATGACATCTGCATGCGCAGCGGCGGCAGCCGCTTTGGCCACACTTGCCGGATTCTTCTCACGACTATATGCCAGTCCCGGCTCATAGATCACCTGTACTTTATCACCAACCATTTCCTTAATAGCGGTCAACGGAGTCTGAGTATGAGCTTTCTCACCATCAAATATCCAAGTCCCCAACTGTTCATAAGGTGCATTAGCCATAGGTCCTACCACTGCAACAGTTTTCACAGATGGCTGTAACGGCAACACTTCCTTATCATTCTTCAACAGAATAGCCGACTCAACAGCCGCTTGCTTAGCTGCTTCCAAATGAGAAGGAGCATACATGACAGATAGTTGTTGTTCATCTACATAAGGAGCATCAAACAGTCCCAAACGATACTTGATACGCAAAATATTACGAACAGCCTCATCGATAGTGCTTTCTTTCACCTTTCCCGCTTTCACCAATTCCGGCAGTTCCTTCACAAAAGTGTAACTCACCATTTCCATATCTACTCCTGCATTCACAGATTTCATTGCCACTTCTTTTGAACCGGCCGCAAAACCATGGCTTATCATTTCGCTGGCAGAAGCCCAGTCCGTCACAACAAAACCATCAAATCCCCACTCATCACGGAGTACATCTTTCAAGATGAAAGCATTCCCGGTAGAAGGAATTCCATCATTATCATTAAATGAAGTCATAAACGTGGCTGCACCCGCTTTGGCGGCAGCTTCAAAAGGCGGCAAATAAACATTGCGCAGACGACGTTCGGGAATGAACGTGGAATTATAATCACGTCCTCCTTCGGCTGCACCGTAACCTACAAAATGTTTAGGACAAGCAGCAATTGAAGTAGGGCTATTCAGCGAATCTCCCTGAAAACCTTCTACCATAGCAGCACCCATTACGGAAGTAAGATACGTATCTTCACCGCACCCTTCAGCAATACGTCCCCAGCGAGGATCGCGGGCAATATCAATCATTGGCGCAAAAGTCCACCGGATACCTACAGACGAAGCTTCAATAGCTGCTACCCGCGCACCGTCTTTTGCTACCTGCGGATTGAACGAAGCCGCTTGTCCCAAGGGGATAGGGAAGATTGTTTTAAACCCGTGAATGACATCGCGCGCTATCAATAAAGGAATGCCCAACCGGGATTCTTCCATTGCCACACGTTGCAACGCATTAATACGCACCGGATCCACCTCATTCAAGATGGAACCGATTTCACCTTTCTTAATCAAAGCACTCATATCCTCAATATTGCCGTAAGAGGAAATCTGGTTCATCTGACCGATTTTCTCCTCAAGGGTCATCTTAGACAGGAGAGATTCTACTTTTTTCTCGATTGCCGCATCACTACCTTTATTTGCCACTTGCGTACAAGAGACAAAAGGTAGAAGAAGTAGGCAAACGGAGAAAATCTTAACAGTTTTCATATCTATTCAATTATTTTTTTGAAATACTCGTACATAGTCAATCTCGTAAGTTGCAGGCAAAGCCGACTCATCTATACCTTGAGCACCTCCCCAGTCACCTCCCCATGCAAGGTTCAGTTTTAAATAGAAGGGAGCATTAAAAGGCCAGGTGTCTTTATTACCCTTTTTATCATTATCGAAAGTAAAGTAACATTTACCATCCACATACCCTTTAATAAAGTCTTCCGTCCACTCAACAGCATATACATGAAAATCATTTTGTGCAGTTGGCACCTTTATGCTTCCTGACTTTTGAGTGCCGATAGAATGATTATAAGCTTTACAATGAACTGTTGATAATATCACATTAGGATCATAACCCACTTCCTCCATAATATCAATTTCACCATCATCCGGCCAAGCTGTATAATTTCTAGGCATCATCCAGAATGCAGGCCAAGTTCCTTTACCCGTGGGTAGTTTGAGGCGAGCTTCAAAATAGCCATACTTCCAACTCTCGATTGTATTCATGCGAACAGAAAGGACTTCAGCCCCTCTTTTCTTCGCAATAATCTTCAATGTCCCGTCAGCAACCACCGCACAGCTATCCGTCCCGAAAAAACCGGCAACATAATTCTGTATTTCATGATTGCCCCAACCACTATCACCTGTTTCATACCACCAAGCAGAAGCTCTGGGCAATGCAGGTTTGCCATCTGCCAAGCGAGCATCATTGAATTCATCTTGCCAGACGAGTATATATCCATCCGGTACATAATTCTCCACTACTCCCTTAGCTTGTCTAAAAGTATATTCTTTCTTATAATCAGTGCCAATAGCAAAAGATAACACCGCCGTACGTTCCTGCTCCGTCAGATTTTTCGAAGTTGTGATTTTCATAGCAGTTTCACCGGTATATCCACCGTTTACCGATAATGAATACCAACTCTGCCCATCCGTTTTTACAGTCCACGCCGCATCAGCTTTCACCATAATCGTTACCGTTTCACCTGCCGCACTCATTTGTATATCAGCCGGAACTGCCTCTATCGAAAGTTCTTCTTTCTCCAGAATTTTTTCCGAAACAGAACTACCATCGCCACACCCCATCAGAAGAAGAAACGGCATTAGCCACACATAAGCCATAATTTTCATATTATTTGAATAATAAAGAGGCAGTTGCCAGTAGGACAACTGTCTCTTTAATTATTAAATTGTACTTTATTCAACAAACATAAAGTCATCAAAGAAGAATATACCAGATGCAGCATGTCCTTCTGCTCCAAATTGGATAACAATCCGGTCATAATCCTGGCGATCCTTCACTTCACTGAAATCAAATTCAAGCTCGATCCATTTGTCTGTAGCAAGATTTTTCTTCACAATCTCAGTTTGAGTTTCCCAAGCATTACCTCCCTTGTCACTATTTTGCAGTTTCACGGCCACTTGTTTTTGCAACTGATTAATGGTAATCCACTCACCCGCAACACCGGCAACTGTCGTATAATCATTGTAAGAAGGTATATACACTTTCATACGAATCTTATTCTGAACAGTCAGATCAAAAGTATAGTCTTTCGTCGTAAATGACAGATTACTGTAATATGAATCCGATTTCTGATAACGATATACCTTATCCGATTCGTTAACCGGTACCGGAGCCGGGTTATCAACAACACCACTCTTACCCCCCATATCCTCGCCTATGAAATTCAATGTCTCCTCTGTTTCAAAGTTTTCTGTTAGAGGAATCACCTTGGGAGTTTTCACAATAGGTGGTTCGCCTACATTCAAATCTTCCCGACAATAAATGAATACCCAGTCCTGATTTTCAGTTGCATTCAATACCCGCAATGCCATAACTTCATCTGTCTGGTAAATTAGATCATAGGTCTGAGTTCCACAATAATAACCCAGGAAAGCATCCCCTGTAAGCGTCAATTGAGGAAAGACGCCACTATCATCCAAAGCGAAATTATAAGAACCACCCGCATAATCGAAAGAGCAATCTTCACCTTCTTGAACGGCTCCCGGCTTACCGTTGGCTATCGCCCAACGTCCATAACCCTTACCCTCAGTTTCAATCTTCAGTTGCAACCCCGACTGGATGAAAGTAAACTTCATATCATACATAGTCCATTTATTCTTTTCATCAGCACCTGCTCCCCACCAGCTCTGGGCGTAGGAACCTACCGGGCCTAAGCCTATGTGCCCTTTGATGTTATCACCCACAATGGTTGGTTTCGGACTTTCATACCTACTTACAGCCTCTGCCACTTCTTTTGTAAAATTATTATATTGGTCAAATACCCATATCTTTCCTGTTGCAGCATCCGGTCCGCCTGTCAGATTATTATAAAGAGGTATATCAAGCAAGCTGAAATCATCGTTGTCGAAATGTAAAGGGATAACCTTGGATACAGCTTCACCATCAGCCGTGAAAACCGTTAGAGTAGCGGTGTAATCACCTTTCTCTGGATACTGACCGATGACTGTCTTGCTCTTGCTTGTCACCCCATTACCCAAATCCCATACAAACGAGTAAGGAACTTTGGAACTAATCGTATTCGTAAAGATTATCTCATTCGCACTTTTTTCTGATACCGTTTGGGTATAAGTTATTTCTTCAAGAGAAATCGTGCCAAGTACTCCTAATGAATGATCATCACTCTCCTGGGGATCACAAGCGGTCATTGCAACGAAAGACATCAGTGCAAGAAAACCTGATTTGAATATATTTTTCATATTTATTTTCATTTTAAAGTTTATGATTGATTAGTACCCCGTATTTTGTTTCAATTCAAATTCGGTACCCTTTGTTTTATCAATCTCCGTCTGCGGAATGGGCAGATACTTCTTATTTTCGTCATAAGTACGGACGGAATTATATTCTGTATTATTCTCCGTCAAAACAGACGCAGCATCTCCCCAGCGCACCAAATCGTAAAAACGCATACCTTCACCCAAAAATTCTTTATGGCGTTCAGCTTTTATGTTGGCAGCAGTGGCAGGAATAGAGGCATCCTTGCCAAATGCACGCTTACGAATCTGATCCAGACAGGATTGTGCTCCAACACCTTGCTGTTCGGCAACTCCATCCATTTTTACTAATTCGACGTAGTTTAACAGAGTCTCCGCATAGCGGAAAATGCGTAGGTTATTGCAATAGTTCAAATCCGTGTCACCGGGAGGAGGATTGTACCCCTTACGGGCAGCATACTTACGTTGAAACAAACCGGTATCTTGGAAACGTTTAGCATACTCTGCTTCACTCCAGTCATTGATTGAAGCATCACGACGCAAATCCCCTTCTTCATACATATTATAGGCTGATTGACGTACAGGAGCAAATCCCCAACCACCATTAAACACACCACTCGGATCATTTAATCCATTAGGAGAGATAAACGCCGGTAGGTTTGTTCCATATCCTTGCCAACCGGTCGACCAGGTTTTGCCTTCAGGCAACTGATTGCTCTCGAAAATAGATTCCTTACAGAATTCATTATCATCCAGCCACATGGCATCAAAATCATCCATTAAATCAAACTTACCACTTTTAATGATAGTAGCCATATCATTAGCAACTTCCGCATAGCGACTTTGGTCTTTCTGATACATGACAACACGTGCTTTCAACATCAAGGCAGCAGCACGGCAAACACGTCCTCTGTCTGTCACTGCGCCGTCATCTTTCGCATTTGTAGTCATAGCCAATATTCCATCTTCACATGCCACTTCCAGATCAGCCATAATTTCAGCATAGATTTCATCAGCTGTATATTGTCTGGCAACATAAGGATCTTCCAAAGGAGCTTCGAAATAAGGGATATTGCCATATAACTTCCACAATAAATGTACATAATACGCACGCAAGAAATGAGCTTCCGCATTATATTGCTTAGCTTTATCTTCTTTTATACCAGTTGCGTTCTGACAAGCAATAATGGTATTATTACAACGTGCAAGCCCCGTATAGTAGATATTCCATAAACCCAGTTCTTCTCTTGAACTCATTGAGAATTGCGATAAAGAGTAGAGTTGTGCCTGGTCACCTGCATCACCACCACCTTTATATAGATCATCAGAACGAAGGTCAGACATTAGCAAAATGCCATTATAGTTATTATTGGCATAACTATCGAACAACAGAATCTGATAAGCAGAACCTAGATAAGAAAGAATCGCTCCCTCTGTAGCAGGAGCCCCGGCCAGCGGTTTCTCCGTAGGGCTTGCAGTAAGGAAATCATCACCACAGGAAGTGGTCATCAATGCAGATGATAAAAGAGCTGCTATCGTGAATATTTTAAACTTTTTCATATCGTATTATTTTTTAATAAAGTTAGAAAGAGATGTTTGCACCCACAGAAATAGTTCTTGATTGCGGATAAATACCTTTATCAACACCTAATGTAGTATAATTGCCTGAGGCCAACTCCGGATCGAATCCGTCATAACCGGTAAATGTAAGCAGATTCTCAGCAGATACATATACTCTCAAACGTTGAACAGAGAATTTACGAGTCAAGTTAGTCGGCAATGTATATCCCAGCTGAGCCGTTTTCAAACGCAGGTAAGAGCCATTTTTCACATACAGATCGGAAGAACGCCAATTCTTATTGGCATTAGTGGAAGTCATGCGAGGAATAGAATTTGAGGTTCCCTCACCATGCCATCTGTCCATAATCCAAGTGGGACGGTTCATCGCAGGGATATCACCGCGTTGTGCAAAGTCAAAGATATCATTCCCAACGGTTCCCTGGAAGAACAAGTTCAAATCGAAGCCTTTCCATTCAGCTCCCAAAGTGAAACCCAAACTCCAGTCGGGCATACCTTTACCTATTTTCGTTCTATCATTATCATCAATAGAACCGTCATTATTAAAGTCTACAAAACGGACATCACCCGGTTGAGCTTCCGGTTGGAGCTTTTCGCCTTTAGAATTTACATAAGCGTCAACTTCGGCTTGATTCTGAAACAAACCATTCGTCTTCATACCATAGAAATAGGGCCATATTTCACCATTCTTGCCATGAACATAGTCTCCCACACCAGAAGCACCGGCATTTTCATAGTTGGCTTCACCTGATGCGTTACCCAGCTTTATCAGTTTATTTTTCAAATACGAAGCATTTGCACTAATATGATAGGAGAAGTCTTTCACTTGCTGTTTCCAACCCAGTTCAAATTCAAGTCCCCAATTTTCCATTTCACCCAGATTAGACATTGGAGCACTTTGTCCTACATAAGAAGGAATCGGCTTATCCATCAACATACCATTCGTTTTCTTCTTGAAATAATCAAATCCCAAACTCAAAGCATTATTGAAAAAGCGTGCATCAAAGCCCAAATCAACCTGTTCCGATTCTTCCCATTTGATATCAGGATTACCAAGAGCTGCCGGTGAAGAACCATATTGCATTACACCGGTCTTGCCTTTACTTGACACAACATAACCACCACCGAAATAATAGTTCTGTCCACCATCCATCAGAGAACCGTAGCGGAAGTTACCAATCTTTTCATTACCATTCTTACCCCAGCTAAAACGAAGTTTAAAAGAATCGAACCAAGCTGGTTTCGCATTTTCCAGATAAGGTTCATTCCAAACATTCCACCCCAAAGATACAGCCGGGAAAGTAGCCCACTTATGGTTAGCACCAAAATGTGAAGAACCATCACGACGCAATGTAAACTGAACCATATAGCGTTCGTTATAATTATAGTCCAAACGAGCGAAGTAAGAAGCCAAAGAAGTGAAGTCAGCTCCACCATCAGTATAACCTTCCACGCGCTCTTTGTCACGATCGCCAATGGCAGAGTTTATATTAGCTTTTAGAGGATCCGTTTCCAGTAAATTGTAATCCCATCCTTTCAGCGTACGCGCTGTATATTTAGATGCTGACTGTCCTAACACAACAGATAAATTGTGCTTTCCAGCGAAAGTTTTAGAATAAGTCAACACATTTTCCACCTGCCATCTGAAACCACGATTCATTTCACTATTTACCCAGCTCTGTTCATTCTTCTTCATAGAACCCATATAGTATTCAAAACCGTAACCGTCAACGCCCCAGAATGCGAGGTCAGCACCATAACTACTCTTGAATTTCAGCCCATCCAGAATATCGAGTTCCGCCCAGAATGATCCAACAAATTTATCTTCATTGTTCTTCGTCAGTTCGGGAGAATTTAACATAGCTACCGGATTGGCTAATTCTTGATACCCTGATGGAGGCAAGGAGAATACATTACCATTTTTATCAGTTACCGCTGTAGGATATTGTTTCAGAATTGCTTCGCTTTCAGTCTCGGAAGCATATACCGAAACCAAAGGAGAAAATGCAATAGCACTACCCAATATAGAGCCATATTCAGAATTTGCCTCAACTCCTGTAGAAGTACCTCTTGAATAGCCAATATTCACCCCCACTTTCAATTTGTTCAGATATTTGCGGGTCTCATCTTCAAATACAGTATAAGTAGAATTGGAACGCAAGCTCCAACGCTCATAGTTAGACTTACCATAATTACCACCAACAATACCTTCTTGATTAAAGTATCCCAAAGAGAGAAAATATTGCATCTTGTCATTGCCACCATTGATACTTACCTGATGCTGCTGGATAGGAGCATCATAGTTAAAGGTTTCATCCTGCCAATCAGTCCCTTTACCAGCTTTAGATATCTGGTCCTTCGTATAGCGAGGAGTATTACCATCATTCACGTCCATTTCATTCATAATTGTCATATACTCAGTGGCATTCAGCACAGACTTCTTCTTCCACGGATTTTGCCAGCCATAGCTGAAGTCATAATTAATGGTAGTTTTACCTGCTTTGCCGCTTTTCGTCGTTACCAATACTACGCCATTGGCTGCACGAGCACCATAAATAGCAGCAGAAGCAGCGTCTTTCAATATTTCAACAGAAGCGATGTCTACCGGATTCAGATAATTGATACCACCGTCTACAGCCATACCATCAACAATATAAAGCGGATCAGAGTTATTGACTGTACCAATACCACGGATACGCACTTTTGAATCAGATCCCGGCTGACCAGAACTTTGCGTAATTTGAACACCGGACACCTTACCTTTCAAAGCGTCTTCCACACGTGAGGGTTTTGCAGCATTCAGTTCTTCAGCACTCACACGGCTGATAGCTGCTGTTACAACGCTCTTTTTCTGAACACCGTAACCAATAACCACCACTTCATCCAGCGCTTCAGAATCCTCTTGCAGAACAATTTTCAGCTCACGCTTGCCACTAACCGAAACTTCCTGTGATTTGAATCCTATATAAGAAATAGAAAGGATTGCGTCGGAGGGAACCGACAAAGTAAATTCACCGTTTATACCGGTGATTGTTCCCGTAGTGGCATTACCTTTCACCACCACATTTACTCCAGGTAAGGGTTCATTGTCCGCACCACTTACCACCGTACCTTTTATCTGTATATCTTGTGCATATACAGCAGAAGCTAAGGTAAAGCTCAGTAAAAATAAAACTGATAATAACTTTTTCATAAGTTTTACTAAATTAAGATTAACAATTCTCGGTTTCGTTCTCAATTGAACACTGCAAACATAGAGTAAAATGCAATAAAAGAAGCTCTAAGTACCCATTCTTAAATACGTCAATTCAAAATTCAGAATACGTTATCAATACGTCAAAAACAAATAAACAATTGATAATCAGAGAAAACACTATACTTTCATCGAATACGTCATTGCATGTTATAGAACATAGAACACTGTTTTTCTAAACTACAATAACACGAAAGCCGGGTAATTTATAAAGGAAGTTAATAACAGAAATACAGAAAAACTTAAAGATTATCGGTTGAATAACTCAAAAGTGAATTTGCAACCTATCTCCTTAAATTTCCAGTTGGCAAAGCTACCAAAGACTCCGAAATCAAAAATATTGGTACCGATGCCATAGCCAACCTCAATATAAGGGTTCAGATGTGGAACAACCAAAGCATTCAGATAAAGACGCTCATTGAGCACATGCTGTGTATACTTCACCAAATGGCGCAACATCAGGAAAGGAGATTCGTATGTCAAATGCCCGCGAAGGTATTTACGGGAAGAGTTATACCACCGTCCGTCAAGCAGTTGGAATACACCGCCAATTTCATCATTCCATCCCACAGGAAGATTGGAACGGGTGAAGTTGGCAAAATCCACAAAATATATATCTTTTTGATTAGTGAAAGCACCCCATCCAAAACGAAGATAGAAATCACGCATCAGCCCCAAGGGAATGGAGTGCTGAATATCCACCTCGACACGCTCATACGTACCGGTACTTTTAAAAACCCCATTGATGCCCCGCTCCCAGTCCACTGAAATACTGGGATATTTGGAATGTAAGTTCACTTTGCGGTCACCATTCATATAGTAATACTGACCGGGCGTCCACGTCAGGCGGACACGCGGAGCAAAACTATTATATGAATGACGCATCTTTTCTGTCCAATCAGGATAGACTTCTGAAGAGGCTACACTTTCCGAAACAGACTTGGTGGATACATACATTGAGCGATTGGCCTCCGTACGCTTATGCATGGAGAAACCAATATCCAGTGACAGACCGTTTACAATTTCCCAACTGTGACGCACCTGCAAGTATAAGTCATTAAAGTAATCCAGTTGTACATGATCAAAATCGAAAACACTATCCGGAATATTTTTCAATTCATCCAGCATCCTACTGCTATAAATGCGGTGGCCGTTACCCACATTGATATGAAGAGCCGCACGTTTACGTGGCCAGTAATCAAAGTCAGACTTTACTGACCAGTAAAACTCATTATACTTGAAGTTATACCCCAACCTGGGAACGATACGTAACAGGCGGTCGCCCGTAAAAATGCGGTTGTACTTAAATTCCTGCCGGTAAGAGAAACCATTCTTCCCGCTATAACTCAGCAAGAATGGATTGATAAGCGGTGAACAGCGTACGCTTCCCAACTTCGAAAGATCCACCGTATAGCGGCTGATAAGCGCATCACCTATCTGCCCCCAGAATTCCAGATTCTTATTTTGGGGTTTCTTATATCGATATGAAGTATCACGGCTCAAAAAGAAATCCTTATATAAGTCCTGCTCATGTACAGTCAACGGAATAGGACGTATACTCTCAAAATAAGAACTATCCTTCCTGTTGGTATTCGTGTCACTGCGCAATGTGTAGGACTCCGACAGATCATACTTGCTCTTCAGCCTTTTCCGCTCTATCCGTGAAGGATCTTTCTGAGTAATGGTTTTATAATCGAGAACAGCAATATAATTGGCATCAACCACATTGCCCAGAAAGCGAAAAGTGGCATCCACATCATAATGTACAGGCAAAAACTCATTCGACTCACCCACATCTCCCATACGTATCATATTGTTGAAACGCAACATTTCAGAACGTCCGCTGAAATGCATCTCACGCACACTCCAGACATTCTCACTGACCACCATGTGACCGCTGACCAACTGAAAGCTTTTACTTTTCGGTCTGAAACTAATCTTATATTGCAAATCATGCACTTTACCCATTACTGAATCGACACGATAAGAATAATATTTCATCGCATTTGGAGCCAGAGGCGAAAGGAGCTTATCATATAATAAGGTAGAAGCGTAGATATTAACATGGAAATATTCCGGCAACCTTCCGTCCAGCTCCCAAAACTCGGAAGAGGTACCGACACTGGCTTTTACCTTCTGATCATAAATGTCGGGAGCAGTAAAATGCAAGTCACTATAAGTTTCCATCATATACTCCCTCACTCCTTTCCGAATACGGAACATGGTAGGAATAAAGCGCAGGATATGATTTTTCTTGCGGAGATTCACTTTTCCCTTAATATAAAGATCGGCTCTATAGTCGTCGATAATACTTTCATAAAAAGGGGCAAAGAAGATGACTTTCTTCATAATAGAGTCCGCAGAAAGCAAGCTCGCATCGTAAGGATCAGGGATAGAAGCTGCCTGCACTTTCGGACAAGCTGAAAGCAAAAGACATAGCAAGGTTCCTATACAAAAGACGCGTTTCAACGGCAATACCTCCAAATATATAGGGACAAATATAGAAAAAAAGGTTGTAAAACGACGAAATACCTCTCTTTTTAAGAAATCTGATGAAAGATTCTTCATGAAAGTTAATTGAAAAAGCAGATACGCCCCGGAGATAACTTTGATATAGAAAAGAGTGGAGATAAGATCTCCTAAAAAAACGTTTTTTTTGTAATATCACTAAATATTCAGGGGGTAGCCACAAAAAAAATAGCACTATTTCCAATAATACCCCCTAAAAATTAGGGGTACTTCCAGAAAAAACATATAATTTTGCGCCCAACAACCAACAAAAGAAGGACAAATATGTCAAAAATGAGATTTTACGCCTTGCAAGAGCTTGCCAATCGGCGCCCTCTTGAAGTTACTACCCCCTCGAACAAATTATCCGATTACTACGGAAGCCATGTGTTCGACCGTAAGAAAATGCAGGAATATCTACCCAGAGAAGCTTACAAAGCTGTAACAGATGCCATCGAAAAAGGTACTCCCATCAGCCGGGAAACAGCTGACCTGATAGCAAACGGCATGAAAAGTTGGGCTAAATCCCTGAACGTAACTCATTACACCCATTGGTTTCAACCATTGACGGATGGTACAGCCGAAAAGCATGATGGCTTCATTGAATTCGGAGAGAATTCAAATGTAATTGAACGCTTCTCCGGCAAGTTGCTCATCCAGCAGGAACCGGACGCATCTTCTTTCCCCAACGGAGGTATCCGTAATACCTTTGAAGCACGCGGATATACAGCATGGGATGTTTCCTCTCCCGCCTTCGTGGTAGATACGACTCTGTGTATTCCTACAATCTTCATCTCATACACCGGCGAAGCCCTGGACTACAAGACTCCATTACTGAAAGCACTCGGTGCCGTAGACAAAGCCGCCACGGAAGTATGCCAGTTATTCGATAAAAATATAACCCGCGTATTCACCAACTTAGGTTGGGAACAAGAATACTTCCTGGTGGACTCCGCCCTATACAATGCCCGCCCCGACCTTTGCCTGACCGGACGCACATTAATGGGGCATTCTTCCGCAAAAGACCAACAGTTGGAAGACCACTATTTCGGTTCTATTCCGCCACGGGTAACAGCCTTCATGAAAGAACTGGAAATAGAATGCCACAAACTGGGTATTCCCGCTAAGACACGCCATAACGAGGTTGCACCCAACCAGTTTGAACTGGCTCCCATCTTTGAGAACGCCAACCTTGCCAACGATCATAACCAGTTAGTAATGGACCTGATGAAACGCATCGCCCGTAAGCATAACTTTGCAGTATTGCTGCATGAGAAGCCATACAGCGGTGTAAACGGCTCGGGAAAGCACAACAATTGGTCACTCTGTACCGACACCGGCATCAATCTTTTTGCACCCGGCAAGAACCCTAAAGGCAACATGCTTTTCCTTACTTTCCTGGTGAATGTACTGATGATGGTCTATAAAAATCAGAATTTGCTTCGCGCCTCTATCATGAGTGCCGGCAACAGCCACCGTCTGGGTGCCAATGAAGCCCCGCCCGCTATTCTGTCCATATTCCTGGGCAGGCAATTATCGGCTACTCTGGATGATATCGTACGTCAGGTAGGCGATGACAAGATGACAGCCGAAGAGAAGACCACCCTCAAATTAGGAATCGGACGCATTCCTGAAATCCTTCTCGATACGACAGACCGTAACCGTACTTCTCCATTCGCTTTCACCGGAAATCGTTTTGAATTCCGTGCTGCCGGATCTTCTTCCAACTGTGCCGCTGCCATGATTGCCATAAACGCAGCCATGGCAAATCAGTTAAATGAGTTCAAAGCCTCTATCGACAAGTTGATGGAAGAAGGAATCGGTAAAGATGAAGCTATCTTCCGTGTTTTGAAAGAAACCATTATCGCTTCCGAAGCTATCCGCTTCGAAGGTGACGGCTATTCAGATCAATGGAAAGAGGAAGCTGCCCGTCGCGGATTGACGAACATCTGCCACGTACCCGAAGCTCTGATGCATTATATGGATAACCAGTCCCGTTCCGTACTGATAGGCGAACGCATCTTCAATGAAACAGAACTTGCCTGCCGTCTGGAAGTGGAACTGGAAAAGTACACGATGAAAGTACAAATAGAAAGCCGTGTACTGGGTGATCTGGCCATCAATCACATTGTCCCCATTGCAGTCAGTTACCAAAACCGTCTGTTAGAGAATTTACGTGGTCTCAAGGAAATCTTCTCTCCCGAAGAATACGAAGTACTGAGTGCTGACCGCAAAGAACTGATACGTGAAATATCCAAGCGCGTAACGTCCATCAAAGTTCTGGTGCGCGAAATGACCGAAGCCCGCAAAGTTGCCAATCACATGGATAGCTACAAGGACAAGGCTTTCGCCTACGAAGAAAACGTCCGCCCGTATCTGGAAAAAATACGTGACCATATCGATCATCTCGAAATGGAGGTTGACGACGAGATCTGGCCGTTGCCGAAATATAGGGAATTGCTGTTCACGAAATGATAATTTATCGGGCTGAATTTTAAGCCTGAAAGGCTGCATTATATAGCGTAGGGCGTTGCCCTACGTAATGTGCATCCCCATTTCTAAGCCCTGAAAGGGCGATATAAAGGTT